>Ga0310829_1001998_pt1 | contig 10124 bp, 6 predicted proteins | sample WT_ome_4_FD_202244 | JGI IMG/M metagenome (GOLD analysis project Ga0310829, IMG submission 202244) | Sorghum-adapted microbial communities enriched on wild type (WT) sorghum from Joint BioEnergy Institute, Emeryville, California, United... ... | reverse complement strand
CAGTTATACGCTCAGCAGGTTGTTTAAGCAGATCACTGGCGTGAATTTTATCGATTACGTGACCAATGTGCGCATCGAGAGTGCCAAGAAACAGCTGCAGGATCCGGACAAGAAGATCAATGAAGTGGCTGCCAACGTCGGTTATCAGCAGAGATACTTTAACCGGATCTTCAAGAAGCAAGTTGGCGTTACACCAGGTCAATATCGCGAGATGTACCTGGAAGCGACAAGCCAGAACAAAAAATGAAACATCGCGCAAAACTTGTGGCATAGGACGAAAAGCCTTGATACATCAAGGCTTTTTTTATTGCAAAATTGTAGAATTGAAAACGCTGACTGGGCATTGGATACTCAGGATAGAAGTTCGGTGAGCAGACGATGAACCTGTCCGAACCACAATCAAATCAATAGAACAGGAGAGAGCGGATGGATACCACACTCAAACATCAAGCGGATCTAACAGACCTGAATCCCAAACCTTCCGCACCCGCGCCTAGGAGAAAGAACTCCAAATGGGCCAAACTGAGAAAGGATTATTGGCTGTACATTCTTTTGCTGCCGGGTCTGGTGTACTTTCTCATATTCAAGTATCTGCCTATGTGGGGTGTCGTGATTGCCTTCCAAGATTTCAGCCCATTCCTTGGGGTCTTGGAGAGCAAGTGGGTAGGGTTCAAGCATTTCAACAACTTCTTCAACAATCCTGATTTTGCTCGTCTATTGCGGAACACACTAATATTAGGCTTCTATGATCTGGTGTTCTTCTTCCCGGCACCGATCATCGCAGCACTGCTGCTCAACGAAGTCAGGGTAGGCATCTTCAAACGGGCCGTACAGACGATGATCTATGTACCGCACTTCATCTCGATGGTCATCGTCGCAAGTATGACCTACGTGTTCCTGACGACTAACGGCGGGGTGATCAATGAGATCATCTACGAGTTATCCGGTCAGCGCATTAACTTCCTGGCTGATCCGGCTTGGTTCCGTCCACTGATCATTCTGCAGATCATGTGGAAAGAGACCGGCTGGGGTACGATTATCTTCCTGGCAGCACTTGCCTCGGTGGATGTCGAGCAGTATGAGGCCGCGATCGTGGACGGTGCGAATCGATTCCAGAGGTTGTGGCATATCACGCTTCCAGCGATCAGCAGCACGATCATCATCTTGCTCATCCTGCGCCTGGGTAACTTCCTCGACACCGGTTTCGAGCAGATCTTCCTGATGACGAACTCACTGAACCGATCCGTCGCTGACGTGTTTGATACCTATGTGTACCAAGTAGGTATCCGGCAGGGGGCGTTCAGTTACAGTACCGCTGTTGGTTTGTTCAAATCGGTGGTCGGCATCATTCTCATCTACGGAAGCAACTACTTTGCCAAGAAATTCGGCCACGAAGGAATCATATAGGGAGGGAGTACCAGGATGAACAGCAGCAAATATGATTCGTTCGGAGAACGGTTATTTGACGTATTGAACTATTTGTTCTTGGCAATATTCGCATTGGTCACCGTATTGCCATTCGTTTACATCATCGCAGGTTCATTTGCAACGGAGATCGAGCTGATCCAACGCAAATTTTTCCTGTTCCCGCGAGATCCATCGCTAAGTGCGTACCAATACATCTTCTCTTCTGACACCTTGTTCAGAAGTATCGGCAACTCGGTCATCATCACGGTATTCGGAACGCTGACCAATCTCGCGTTCACCTTGTCGATGGCTTACTCGCTGAGCCGCAAAGACCTGATGGGCCGCAACTTTGTGATGAATCTGGTTATCTTCTCGATGTTGTTCAGCGGCGGTATGATTCCTGGCTACCTAGTGGTGAAAGAGCTGGGTCTCTTGAACTCCTATGCAGCGGTCATCCTGCCGGGTGCGATCAGCGCATTCAACCTGATCGTCATCAAGAACTTCTTCCAGAACCTACCTCCTGGACTGGAGGAAGCAGCAAGGATCGACGGATGTTCGGACGTTGGCGTGTTATGGCGCATCGTGCTGCCGTTGTCCAAGCCGATCATCGCGACATTCGGTCTCTTCTATGCAGTAGGTCACTGGAACAACTTCTTCTCCGCGATGCTGTACTTAAATGACAGCAAGATGTGGCCGCTGCAGGTCATGCTTCGCGAGATCGTCATGTTGTCCCAGGTTGCGGTAGGAGACATGTCAGCATTCGATCCGGAGTTCGTTGAACCGCCGGATCAGGCAGTCAAGATGGCGGTTATCGTCGTCGGCACCGTACCGATCCTGCTCGTCTATCCATTCTTGCAGAAGCACTTTGCCAAAGGTGTGCTGTTAGGTTCGATCAAGGGGTAGATTCTCACCGCAAGGTGATGATCTAATATAATCTTTACCAACTCAATTAAGGGAGGCAAACAAATGAAGGGGAAACGCAGTACGAAAATCGTTGCACTGCTGGTTATCGCAGTGATGCTGATGCTGGCAGCATGCTCTGGCGGCGGCTCGAACAGCAATAACAACGGCTCCACCAGCAACAACACCGGCAACAACTCTGGCAATCAAAGCTCGAACAACTCGGGCAACACAGGCGGTTCTGCGGAGGAGAAGCCTGCTCCAATGAAGATCAGCATCATGATTCCTTCGTTCTCGACGGAACTGCCTGACAAGAACAGCCCTGTGTGGAAAGCAGTAGAAGAGTACACGAACACAGAGCTGGACATCCAGTTCACTCCGAACAGCTCTTATGAAGACATGCTGAACATCACGCTGGCTTCCGGCGACCTGCCGACGATCATGAACGTGGGCAAGACACCAAGCGTCATCAGCGCTGCCCGCAACGGCGCGTTCTGGGAGCTTGGACCTTACCTGCAAGATTATCCGAACCTGAGCCAAGCTCACCCGGTTGTTCTGAACAACACTTCGATCGACGGTAAGATCTATGGTATCTATCGTGCACGTACACTCGGCCGTATGGGCGTAACGTACAACAAGGTATGGCTGGACAATCTCGGACTGCAGCCTGCCAAGACGATCGATGAGTTCTACAACATCCTCCGTGCATTCACTTACGACGACCCGGACAAGAACGGCAAGAATGACACCTATGGCGTAGTTATCACGAAGTACACGGGTCCGTGGGATATCATGCAGATCTGGTTCGGTGCACCGAACAAGTGGGGCGAAAATGAAAACGGTGAGCTGGTTCCGGACTTCATGACGCCTGAGTACAGAGAAGCGCTGAAGTTCTTCCGCAAGATCTATTCCGAAGGTCTCGTGAACGAAGACTTCGCGGTTATGGATTCGGCGGCATGGAACACGCCGTTCGTCAACGGTCAAGCTGGTGTATTCGTAGACGTTGCCGACAACGCTCGTCGTCTGGACAACGCGATGCAAGAAGCTGCTCCGAGAGATGAGCCTTACACGATCGTAACGCAAGCGCCTGTAGGTCCGAAGGGCCATCGCGATATGCCGACATCCGGTTGGTCCGGCATGTTGGTGATCTCGAAGTCCAAGGTGAAGACGGAAGAAGAACTGCGCCGCGTACTCGACTTCCTGGATAAGCTGAACGATGTCGAAATGAAGCTGCTCCTCGGTTATGGTATCGAAGGCCGCCACTACGACATGGTAGACGGCTATGTCGTACCGAAGGAAAATCTGGATGCGGCAATTACACAAGAACTGACTGGCATGAACCAATTGCTGATGTTCATCGGCGAACAAGAGCCTGGATATGCTCCGACTCCGATCAATGCTCAGATCGCAGAAGTTCAGAAGGCGAACGAGGCGATCGTCGTCGGCAACCCGGCAGAGCCGTTCGTATCCGAAGTATATGCTCAGGTTGGTCAGCAGCTTGACAACATCATCGGCGACGCACGTATCCAGTACATCGTTGGTCAAATCGACGATGCAGGCTTCGATGCAGCAATCGAGCTGTGGAAGAAGACAGGCGGCGACGATTACATCAAGGAGATCAACGATCTCTACAAAGCAGCAAAAGGAAATTAATAGCCTTACTCAGACAGTGCAGCGGACAACGCTGCACTGTCTATTATATGAGCACGTCTGGGCATGAACGGTTATGGGATGCATGATCGATAAGGTGAATCATTCACCGTTATGCTTGACAGCAATGTGTCAGACGGTTTTCGGGAACGCGTCCGACTCGTCATTCTTCGAAAATGCGTAATCCGAAGGGGAATCGAGTAAGTGACGAACGCACACCGCGGTATGAAAAGGGGTCACAGAACAGAATTGGCAGGGTGACTGGATGGAGGGAGATCATTGATTCAGGGAAAACCGATTTTACTAGGGAAGATCGATGTGCGTCAAGCCGGCGTGCGCAGTAAGATGCTCGTCGGAGACATTAACGGAGATGGCCGCATGGAGCTCGTCATGGTGCAGGCGAACGGCGGGATCGATGACCGTTATGTACCTCATCAGGTGATCTGCGTGACGGCGTATGATCTGGATGGTCAGATGTTGTGGCAGGTCGGCAAGCCGGACGAGCATGCAGGCGGTCCAGGTTCCGATTATCCTGCGCAGATCTATGACATCGACGGAGATGGCTATCATGAAGTGCTGTGCGTGATGGATGGGAGATTCTTGGTCCTCGACGGCCGCAGCGGTAAGGTGAAGGCCTCCCATGCGCTGCCGGATGAGCACGCTCATGATTGCATCATCATCTGCAACCTGCGCGGCATGCCTTACGCTCAGGATATTATACTGAAGGACCGTTACCGCAGATTATGGGCGTTGGATCGTGACTTTAATCTGCTGTGGACTTATGAAGGAAACCCTGGACATTATCCTTGGGTGTACGACTTCGACGGTGATGGCCGAGACGAGGTAATGGCCGGTTATGATATGCTGGATCATGATGGGACGAAGCGATGGAGCTGCCGTGATCTCGATGACCACGCAGACTGCATCTGGGTCGGCGACGTGGACGGCGATCCGGAGGGTGCCTGCGAGATCGTCATCGGCGGCAGTGTAACGGTGATGTACAATGCGGCAGGTGACGAGCTGTGGAGATATGAGGGGTCGATCGAATCTCAACACATCGCGTTGGGAAGATTCCGTGATGATCTGCCAGGGCTTCAAGTCGCTGGACTGGATCGCATCGAACGCGGTGACGGCAAAGATCGGCGCAGCGGCAAGGATGGGATCTTCTTGCTTGATTCAGGGGGGCGTGAGGTGTGGAAGGAAGACAGGCAGACTCCTGGCTGGCTGACGATCATCGAGACGATACGCAACTGGGACGAAGGAGAGCTTGACTATATATTGGCCTATCGCAGAGGCGGAGGCGTGATGCCGACGATCTATGACGGGCATCAGAATGTGGTTGCGGAATTTCCGGTGGATGGGTATGTCGTCCATGCCGACCTGCTCGGCAGCGGATTGGAGCAGGTGATCATCTACAACGATGCTGAGGCGCAGATCTTTGGCGTGAAGCCGCTGGATCTGTCGCGCAGCGCACTCGGCAGGACGCTTCCACAGCCTAAGCGGCTGTACAGCTCGACGCTGTATCCCGGCGGAGAGTATCACTGAACATTGTGGTGGTCGGGCGTGTGATAGAACCGTGTCTCAGACGGTAATCAGGCGTTCGGGAGTATGTGAGAGACGATGGAAACGTGTCTCAGGCGGCAATCAGGCGTTCGAGTGTCCTGAGAGACGATGGAAACGTGTCTCAGGCGGTAATCAGGCGTTCGGGAGTGCGTGAGAGACGATAGAATCGCCTCTCAGGCGGCAATCAGGCGTTCGAGTGTCCTGAGAGACGATGGAAACGTGTCTCAGGCAGTACGCAGGCTGTTGGGCGTGCGTGAGAGACGATAGAATCGCCTCTCAGGCGGCAATCACTAGATCAGATTGATTTTTCGGAGAGGAGATGCTGAACAGATGGCTTATTTTCCGGCAGAACAGAGCAGTTATACCGTGTTTCAAGGCAACATCGAGAAGACGCTGGAGCTGATCGCGAATCGATATATCGGCAGCCAGCCGAAGCATCCATGGGTCTATCGCGCCAGCAATCGAGGAGCTTTCATGCGTGGCAGCGATTATCGCTACGAATTCGATATGTTGAGCAAATTTCCAGAGATCAGAGACGGACAATTCGTCTATGCGTGGGCGAAGCTATGGTCCGATCAGGAGGCTGAGTTGCCATTCAGCGTCAGCTGCTTCGGTCCAGTAAGGCTGTATGTGAACGGTGAATTGGCCTTCAAATCGAACATCCAGGAGGATGTGTTCCCGGACGATCGCAGCTGGTTCCGCAGGAAGCTCCAGGCTGGATGGAACCATTTCGTCCTGCAGTTTGAGAAGACAGGCACTGGCTGCGGCGCAAGGTTCGGCACCGGATCGATCAAGGGATTCCCGCTGCATTTCATCGTGCCGTCGGCGGAGCGGAGCGGCCAGGAAGGTTGGTTGTATACGGCTCCGCTGGACCAACCGCTTGAAAGTTTGCCGGGCGAAGGAACTGCCGAATCCGAGACAGGCATCACCTGGCTGCCTGAGGCGGAATGGGATGCCCAGCGTTATGCGAAGGGTGTGTTCGGGAGATTGTTCGGTGATGCGAGTGGGAACGTCGCTTATGGATGGACGAAACTGATCCATCACGGAGCAGCTTCGTCACCGATCGAGTTGTCTGGTGAGCACGTGGGACATGTCATCGTGTACCTCGACGGCGCAGAAGTATACCGTTCCGAGCAGCAATCGGGGACTTTCCGCATTCGATTGGATGCATTCTATGGTGAACATGATCTCCTCGTGCGCAGCGAGAAGCCTGGCGGCAGCGATGTCTGGGATCTCTCGCTTAGCGTGCCGCAACAGGGCATCATGCTGGAGACGCCGGTCGCCGTAGAGGGTGTGCAGACGAAGTGGCTGTATGTCGGAACCTTCACCGCAGGAGATGAGCCTGAGCTGAGCAGCATCTGCCGAACCGATACATTGTTCCAGTCAGCGGATGGCGGAACCTACTGGCGTGTGGATCTGCCGCATACGGTGGTACGACCTTTCTCTGAGACAACGCATTATGGCAGGTGGAATTATCCGCTCGGCGTTACGTTGTATGGCTTGCTGCGCACCGGTCTGGAGCTTGGCCGGCAAGATTATGTCGATTATGTGCTCGATCATATCGAGCAGTGTACGGCTTACGAGGCTTATGCTCTATGGGACAAGGAACAGTATGGCGGCGCCGGCATCATTCATCAGTTGACAGCGATCGACAGCCTGGATGACTGCGGCTCGTTCGCTGCGACGATGCTCGCAGCATTGGAGTGCCGCGAGCTGCGCGGAGCCCGTGCTGTGGCGGACCGCATCGCCCGCTATATCAGTGAGGAGCAGTCGCGTCTGGAAGACGGTGCCCTGTATCGGATCACCGGCAGTACCAAATTCATGATGGATACGATGTGGTGCGATGACCTGTATATGAGCACGCCATTCCTGACTCGATATTACGAACTGACCGGAGATGTGCGCTATCTGGATGATGCAGCGAAGCAATTTCTGCTGTATAAGAAATATATGTACATGCCTGAGCAGAAGATCATGTCGCACGTATATGACTTCAAGTTCAACAAGCCTACCAATATCCCGTGGGGACGCGGCAACGGCTGGGTATTGTTCTCACTGACCGAACTGCTCAGGGTCTTGCCGGAGAACCATGCGGATCGCGAGGAGCTCTTGCGATTCTTCCGCGAGCTGAGCGAAGGCTATCTGGCGCTGCAAGGAGAGAATGGACTGTGGCATCAGGTGCTGACGATGCCGGAGTCGTATGAGGAATCCTCTTGCACGTCGATGTTCATGTATGCATATGCGAGGGGGATCCGCTATGGCTGGCTGACCGACAAGGAGCCGTATATTGCTGCAGTAGAGAAAGGCTGGCAGGGGCTGGCTCGCTATGCGATTGACAAGCATGGCAATATCTACGGCGTTTGCAGAGGGTCGGGCTATGCGTTCTCGCCGCTTTACTACAAGGATGACCTGTCGTGGAATCTCAACGATACGCATGGCATCGGCATCATCATGCTGGCGGGGATTGAAACCTGGCTGATGCGCAAGTCGCTACGGGAAAGCGCGAACTGACGGACATCGCTGTTTGTGGCTAGTCTTTCGTTGGTGTCATCGTTTATGGAAGCGGTCGATACACGATCGGCGTCGCTGCTGAGGCGGCGGCTGGTATTTGATCAGCGTCATTCATATGGATGGGGCTGGCACACTGTTGGGGCTGCTCTTAAGTCGTCGGCAGGTCTTTGATCAGCAAGCACATACGGATGAGGTCGATATTCTATCTGCGACGCTTCTAAGGTGTATAAGAAGAGCGAGGGTTGGGGAGACAGGTTTTGTGAGCTTCCCGCCCTTTGTTGTTTCACTCGAGATGCAGTTATGACTCGAGCATCCCGTATAAACGGAAGGTTTACGATCGATGATGTCGAAGTATTAGGTTGTTTAATGGAATTACATAACTTGGGGGGTAAAGTTGTGTCAGATACATTTCGATTTGACTTTGGTCCTGAAGGTGAGCCGGCTAGTGGTTATGTGAAGGTGACGGACAAGAGCGTCTACCATGCCGATGTTGGATACGGGTTTGCAAGCACGGATCAGGTAACGGCGAAAGCGCGTGAAGTCGGACAAGGGATAGAACGTGATTTCTGCATCCCTTTCCATTCGGAGTTTCTCGTGGACGTGCCGGACGGGTACTACCGGGTCTCCATCGTAGCTGGTGACGCTATGCTGCCAACCGCGATGACGCTTCGAGCTGCCAAGCGGCAGATCTTCTTGTACAACCGGACGACTGTGCCCGGCCAATTCATTCGTGAGATGTTCACCGTCTATGTGCAGGGCGGTCAGCTCAAGCTGGCGTTCTCAGGCAACGCGCCGAGGGTCAATGCGCTGGAGATCGTGCCAGTGCCGAAGGCTCTGAAGCTCTTCATCGCCGGTGACTCGACGGCTGCGGATCAGGAGAGCTTCCCGTACGCTGGCTGGGGACAGATGTTGGGCATGTATCTGAAACACGACGTAGTCGTCGCCAATCATGCCACATCTGGACGCAGCTCGAGAAGCTTCATCGATGAAGGCCGGTTGGCTGCGATCCAGGCAGAGATTCAGAAGGATGACTTCCTGTTTATCCAATTCGGTCACAACGATGAGAAAAATGATCCAGAGCGCAACACCGAGCCTTATACCACCTACAAGCAATACTTGACCCAATATATCGAGGCGGCGCGCAGCGTCGGCGCTCATCCGGTGTTGCTCACCTCTGTCCAACGGCGATATTTCAACGAAGATGGCACCTTGCAGGATACGCATGGCGACTATCTGCCTGCCATGCGTGAGCTGGCAGCAGAGCAAGGCGTGCCGCTGATCGATATGGCGGAGAAGACGAAGGCGCTGTATGAATCGCTCGGTCCTGAACGGTCGAAGGCGCTGTTCGTCATCGGCGAGCGGGGCGAGTTCGTCAGCCATCCGGATGGCGTGGTGGACAACACGCACTTCCAGGACTACGGAGCGGTCAAGGTCGCCGGCCTCGTGGCGGAAGGCATCCGGGAACTGAATCTGTGGCCGTTGACGATGTATCTGCGGTAATAATAACGGTCGTGATATGCAGCTGTCTGCATGTCACGACCGTTTCTTGTATGGTCGCTGCCGTGGGCCTTGGAGCGGGAATTTGTACGATGGATCGTACACTTTGCTCGATGATCGGGCTTCGGAGCAGGAATTTGTACGATAAATCGTACACTTTGCTCGATACTCGTTCGATACTCGGGCCCTGGAGCAGGAATTTGTACGATAGATCGTACACTTTGCTCGATGATCGGGCTCCGGAGCGGGAATTTGTACGATGGATCGTACACTTTGCCCGATGATCGGGCCTTGGAGAGGGATTTTGTACGATAAATCGTACACTATGCCGGATTATCGGGCCTCGGAGCAGGAATTTGTACGATAAATCGTACACTTTGCTCGATTATCGGGCCTCGGAGCAGGGATTTGTACGATAAATCGTACACTTTGCTCGATGATCGGGCCTCGGAGCAGGGATTTGTACGATAAATCGTACACTTTGCTCGATGATCGGGCCTCAGAGCGGGAATTTGTACGATAAATCGTACACTTTGCTCGATGATCGGGCCTCAGAGCGGGAATTTGTACGATAAATCGTACACTTTGCTCGATGA
>Ga0310829_1001992_pt1 | contig 10144 bp, 7 predicted proteins | sample WT_ome_4_FD_202244 | JGI IMG/M metagenome (GOLD analysis project Ga0310829, IMG submission 202244) | Sorghum-adapted microbial communities enriched on wild type (WT) sorghum from Joint BioEnergy Institute, Emeryville, California, United... ... | reverse complement strand
CCAACCATGAACACACCACAAGAAGATCACGCCGCGTAACCGCTCACTACCACCACAACAAAACCAAGAATCTCGTTGATCTCATGGGAAACCTTGCCTGCTTACACAAACTTCTTGACGCTACCAGTTTTCGTGTGGAGATAGCGGCAAAATGCCGCTAACTCGGTCGGAAAGTACGGTCTCAGCGTAGAATTAGCGGCAATATGCCCATAACTCGTTCCGGAAATGCGGTCTCAGCGTGGAGATAGCGGCAAAATGCCGTTAACTCGGACCGGAACCGCCGTCTCCGCGCGGAGTTGGCGGCCGGGATCCGGAAGGCGGGCGGATGACGACCCAAACTGCCGGCAACCCGGCCCGGCACAACCGGCCCGGCACAACCGGCCCCTTTCGGTTCAAGCGCGCCGTTTCGCCGCCTTCTGCTCGTACAGGCGGTTGTCGGCCAAAATCATCAGTTCATTGAACGTATTGTTGCAGCCGTCTTCGTGGCAGGCGAACCCGAGGCTGATGGACAGTTCGTAGTCTTTGGCGCTCGACCGGTTGAACGCGGCGAATTGATCGGAGATCCGGTTCTGCACGGCATCCGTCGCTTCCCTGCAATTCTCGTTAACCGGAATGACGGCGGTGAACTCGTCGCCCCCCATCCGGGCCAGGACGCTGCCTGCGGGAAGGGAGGCGCGCAGCAATTTGGCGGTTTCCACGATGGCGAGGTCGCCTTCCCCGTGGCCGTAGCGGTCATTGATCTTCTTCAGGTTGTCCATGTCGGCGAACATGACCAGATAGGTCTGGCCGTTTTTGGCAAAGCGGCGGAGGCTGATCTTGCTCTGCTCCATGAACCCGCGGCGGTTCAGCAGGCCTGTGAGCTCGTCGCGGATCGAGATGGCGTGAAGCTCGACGTTCAGTGCGGCCAGTTCCTCCAGCGCCTTGCGCAGCTTGTCTTCGGCTTCCTGACGTTTGGCGATTTCTTCACGCAGTTTGGCGTTCGCATCCGTCAGCTCTTTCGTCCGTTTGGCCACCTGCAGTTCAAGATTTTGGCGATAGTTTTGCTCCTCCATGACGTGCTTCACATTTTTCAGCGCGATGGACAGCCGGTTGTTGATCACTTCGTAATATCGTGTCACCCGGTCGTCGAAGCTGAATACGGTGTAGCCGAGCCGGGTATCGCTGTGAAACAGCACCTGCACCACGAGGTCGAGCCGCTGGTCTTCCATCTTCCGGATGACCGGGTCGGGGAGAAGGCTCATGGTGGGGAACACCACTCCGTCGCCGAGGTCCACCCATTTGCCGTCCTGGATTTCGAGCATGAGCCGGGATTCGTCCATCGGACGTGCCGGATCTTCGTACAGCGCGACGAAGGCGTACCGGATCCCGTGTTTGGTCAGCAGGTCCGCGGTCTGCTTCATCTGCTCCCGAACGTCCAGCGCGGAAAAAAGCTCTTCACTGAACTGTTCCAGCTGGGCGCTTTGCAGGGAAGACAGGAAATAGCGGGACGCTTCGGATTTGCCGAGCGCGTCGCTGATGTGGGCTCTGGCCGCGTGGAAAAGGTCCTCTGCGAAAGGCACGAAATGTTGCGGCAACCGTGCGAGGGTTTTCTCCCGGATCCGGGAAAGCCAGTCGTGCATCCTGATCAGGGGACGCCCGGTGTCCCGCAAGTACGTCATGTACCGTTCCATCGTCCGGTAGAAAGGCAGACTTTCCCCGGACAGGATGCTGTCCACCAGCGTCACGGCCAGCATCTCCCGCAATTCCACGATTGGCGCTTCCTCCGCCTGTTCTCCGGCATTTTGCCGGCCGGTTCGTTCGCCGTCCTCTTCAAAACCGGCGAAACCGGACAAACCGATTTCCCTGATTTCCCGCAGCACGGTCTGTTTGAGCCATTCCACCATGCGGCGATCGATGTTTCCCGGTGTGAGGCTGGCCGGTCGACCGGCGAACGTTGCGGGCGCCGGTGCAAACCCGGCAATAGCGGACGGCGAATCTCCGGGAGACGCATCCCAGGCAGGTGAAATTCCGACAGGCGGTTTCCGGTCAGCGAGGGCATCCCCGGAGGATGCATCCCCGACAGGCGCATTCCGGTCAGCGAGGGCATCCCCGGAGGATGCATCCCCGACAGGTGCATTCCGGTCAGCATGGGCATCCCCGGAGGATGCATCCCCGACAGGTGCATTCCGGTCAGCATGGGCATCCCCGGAGGATGCATCCCCGACAGGTGCATTCCGGACAGCGAGGGCATCCCCGGAGGATGCATCCCCGACAGGCGCATTCCGGACAGCGAGGGCATCCCCGGAGGATGCATCCCCGACAGGCGCATTCCGGTCAGCGAGGGCATCCCCGGAGGATGCATCCCCGACAGGCGCATTCCGGACAGCGAGGGCATCCCCGGCGGAGATATCCCCTTCAGTTGCATCCCCGTCGGGCATAACCCCGGCGGATGCACCTCCGCCAAGCGCGTTCCCGCCATACCTGTCCCCGGCACCCTCTCCCGACAACACTCCGGTACCTTCGCCGGCCGAGACGCCGTCGTCTGACCGGCTTTCGCCCATGGGCCGGAAGGTGTTCACCACAACCGGCGGCACACATCCGCAGGAGGAGCGGATCACCAGCTTGTTGGACAGCTCATGGCGGATGTCGGTCTCCTCACCGTCCATCAGCCGGCAGACGATTTCGGCGGCCTGTTGCGCCTGCAGGCGGAAATCCTGCCGCACCGTCGTCAGCCCGAGGGGATGGGCGTACACGGCGTCGTCGTACCCGACGATGGCCAGATCCGGCGGCAAATACCCGTAAAGCTGCTTCAGCTCTTTGATGGCTCCCAGTGCCATGTCATCGTTGGACGACACCAGGGCATCGTACTCGATGCCGCGTTCATGGAAATAACGAATGGCCGCATGTCCCGATTCGTACAAATAACTGCCGGTGTACATCCGCTCCGGGTCAAAAGGAATACCATGGGCGGCCAGCGAATCCAACAAAGCGGCTAAACGGATCTCGGACTCGTGCCCGCCGTCCGGCCCTTTGATGAAGACGAATTTGCGTTTGCCGTGAACCTCGATCAAGTGATCCACCATTTCCCGCATGGCGTCATAACCGCCGGAGACGACGGAAGGAATCGTTTCGTACGTTTCGCCGATGCTGACGATCGGGATGTTTCGGTAACTTTTGATCAGCTTGCCGATGGATTGCTTGTCCGCATAGCCGGCAATGGCCGTGGAAAGCACGATGAGCCCGTCCAGCTTGTCCGAGCGAATGAACTCCATCAAAATGTTTCGGCTGTTTTCCCAGGCATACGGCGACTTGATTTTGCCGACAACGAACACGAGCAGGTTCATGTCCTTCCGCCGCAACACGTCCGTCACGCCGGAAATGACGATATTTTGAAAAAAGTCATGGTCCACCAGACTTGATATTTGATCGACGACCAAGCCAACCGTGCGACGACGCTTGTTCATTTGGCAGTCATCACCCTTCTGCAGGACAGTGTTGGAAAATTCGTCACGCCCGTCCAAAAATCCTTGTAAGCTGACAAAATTCCATCAAAGAAAAAAGGGTCCGCCGACCCCGCTTTGACATCGATATTCGTTCGCGCGCCATGCGGCCAATGGAACCGTCAACCGGCTTCTTGGGGCACCCAGTGCGAGAAAACGAAAACGGCGGGTGAATTCCAGTAGATCGTTACTTCGTTGGTCGAATAGCTGTCCTTGTGATCTGCGAAACACAAGGCCGGCGGCTTGCCGGCCAGCCGGTTGCGGGCAATGTCGTCCTGCAAGTTGGCGTTCGGTCCGCCGGCGACAAACCCCGGCACCGGTTCATCCACGCCGTCGGCCGCGCCGGGGCGGTAATGGGGATCGCGCACCGCCCGGTCGCCGAATCCGGTCACGTAACTGATATCCGGCGCGTTCCGCCCGAGCAGGTAATGAACCTGGTCAAGGGCCGTCCGCTCGTAAAGGGGATCGCCGAACAGACGGCGGGCAACAAGCAGGTGCATCGCACGGTTCATCGCCAGCATGTTGCTGCCCCAGATGTAGTCGGCCTTCTCCAGCGTCGTGCGAAACCCGTCCTTGACCGCCCTTGCGACCAGCTGATCCGCCCGGTTTTTCCACGCGTCCAGAAGGGAGGCGCGCAGCCCCGCCGCCACCCGGTATTCGTCATGGAGCAGCAGCGCGAGCGTTCCGTAACCGCCCACGTCCGCCCAGCCCAGTTCCGTTTTGGAAAAAGGCAGTTTGTGCAGGCGAGCGGCTTCGTCGTAAAAACGGGTTTCTCCGGTCGTCCGGTACAGTTCCGCCGCCGCCCAATACCGTTCGTCGTCGCTGCAATCGTCTCCGTATTCGCCCGTAGCGACGTCGGGCGGGTTTTTGAAGTTCGGCGCATCGGGACGGGCTTCGAGCCATTCCCAGGCGCGTAGCGCCGCGGCAAGGCAACGGTTGGCGAAAGCGGCGTCGAAAGGCCGGTACGCGCGGGCGGCCATGGCCATGACCGCAGCGAAGCCGCCCGTCGCCGTCGGGGAAACGGGCATGAAATACAAATCGTCCAGATCGTCTTCCGGTTTCCGGTCCAGGGGAGGGAACCGTTTTGTCGTCAGTTTGTGAAACGCCCCTCCGGAATCGGGATCCTGCATTTTGAGCAGAAACGCCAGCTCCCACCGGCATTCGTGCAGCACGTCGGGCATGGCGCCGTCCGTCTCCGGCAGCGGCAAGGGGCGGCGGAAGGCATCCGGATAACATTCATATGCGAGCAGCAGGTCGGCCACGGCCTTGGCGGCGGGAACGGTATATTTGCCGTAGTCGCCGGCGTCATGCCATCCGCCGCTTCCGTCGAGACGCCGGCCGGCCTCTCCGTAAACGATGCCGTCGGCCAGGTGGCAGGCGCCGTGCGTCCATGGACCGGCGAACGATTCGGCAAGCGCCGTCCCGCACCGGAAATAATAAAACGCCTTCAGCAGCCCACGCTGCACCGGCTCATACACAGAAGGGGAAATGGCGAACTCCGCCGAGCGTTCGCCGGTGGCGACGTGGCGGAGGTAATACCGGCCGGCAGCGGTCACCGGGCTGAAATCTCCGGCGGCGACGTGCAGGCCGCTTGCTTCGTCATGGCGGTCGCCGGCCGCAGCGCCGCGCCAGACCGCCGTTCCCGTGACGGCGTCCACCACTTCAAATGGACCTTCATCGAGAAAGATCGCGATCTTCTCCGCATCCGTCGGATACCCGACCTGATTGACCCGAATGCGGCGGGCGGATGGTATCATGGCGTTGCCTCCCGTACGTGACGATTTCGTTCCTTTTTCCGGTTTTTCGAACGTTTCCCGACAATTGTTTCCAGTATCATTATAAGGGGCGGCCGGCGGGAATCCAATGGCGGAATTGCGATTTCTGGGGCTTTTTGATGAACGTCCCATCCAAAGCATGGGATGCGAGGTTGTCAACCGCCCGTCGATGTGCTAAAATATCCTTTGTTATCTTTCCGAATGTTTCTGCGTACGCGTTTGTGGCAATGGGAGGTGTGGCGCAATGCGAGTATTGTTTCACGTGCTGTTGATCATCGTCTCTCTGGGACTGATCGCGGTCGTACTGCTGCAGAAAGGCAAGAGCGCAGGCTTGTCGGGTGCGATTACCGGCGGGGCCGAGCATCTGTTCGGCAAGCAGAAAGCGCGCGGGCTTGATCTGTTCCTGGCTCGACTCACCACGGGACTGGCCGTCGCGTTCATCATTCTTTCGCTTGTCGTATCCTACATCGTGAAGAATTAATCGGGGAAGACGACAATACAGCCCTTGAATGGACCTTTTGCCTTTGCATTGCCTGAGCATACAAGTGAATGCCAAAGCGGAGAGAGCAGCAGGAATTCATGGTTCCTGCTGCTTTTTGTCTATACTAAGGAGCAAGTGAAGAACAATTGAGGTGCAACCGATGTTGAATGAACAAGAAGTACTGGACTTCATGCGCGAGACCGCGTACAAGCCGATGACCGTCAAGGAGCTGGAACAGGCGCTGTCCGTTCCGGATGCCGAGGCGTTTCGTGAACTTATCAAGTTGCTGAACCGGCTGGAGGGGGAAGGAAAAATTTACCGCAGCCGCCACGACCGGTACGGCATCCCCGAGCGCATGAACCTGATCCGCGGCCGGCTTCAGGCCCATCCGAAAGGGTTCGGCTTTCTCATCCCCGATGACCGCGACCAGCCTGACATCCATATTCATGCCAACGACATGAAAGGCGCGATGAACAACGACCTGGTGCTCGGCCGAATCATCGGCAAAAACCATGCCGGCAAGCTGGAGGGCGAAATCGTCAAAATCGTGCAGCGGGCCAACGAGCAGTTGGTCGGGCTGATCGAGTGTCACGAGTCGTTCGCCTTCGTCATTCCGGATGACAAGCGGATCAACAAGGACATTTTCATTCCGAAGGAAGGGATGAAGGGCGCCGTCACCGGGGAGAAGGTGGTCGTGCGGCTCGTCAAGTTTCCGGAGGGGGCGCGGACGGCGGCGGAAGGAGAAGTCGTCGAAATTCTCGGCCACAAGGATGACCCCGGCGTGGACATTTTGTCCATCATTCGCAAACACAACCTGCCGGAGGCGTTCCCGGAAGACGTGATGGCCGAAGCGGAGCGGGTGCCCAACACGATCTCGGAAGAGGAACTGGGAGGGCGCGTCGATCTGCGGGGGACGATGACGGTGACGATCGACGGGGAAGACGCCAAAGACCTCGACGACGCGGTGGAAGTCGTGCGCCTGGAAAACGGCAATTACCGCCTGCGGGTATCCATCGCCGACGTCGGCTATTATGTGAAGGAAGGTTCCGCGCTCGACCGGGAGGCGTACAACCGGGGGTGCAGCGTTTACCTGGTGGACCGGGTCATTCCGATGTTGCCACGGCGGCTTTCCAACGGCATCTGCAGCCTGAATCCGCATGTGGACCGTCTCACGCTGACGTGCGAAATGGAATTTGACGACCATGCCCGCCTCGTGCGCCACGACATCTACCCGAGCGTCATTCGCACGGTGGAGCGGATGACGTACACGAACGTGCGCAAAATTTTGGTGGACCGGGACCCGGAAATGATGGCGCGTTACCAGGATCTCGTGCCGTATTTCGAGCAGATGGAGGAGCTGGCCCTCAAGCTGCGGAAAGCCCGGATGGAGCGGGGCGCCATCGACTTTGATTTTCCGGAAGCGAAAATCATCGTGGATGAAAACGGCAAGCCGATCGACATCGTCAAAAGGGACCGCACCATCGCTGAACAGATCATCGAGGAGTTCATGCTGGCGGCCAACGAGACGGTGGCGGAACATTTTCACTGGCTGAAGGTGCCGTTCATTTTCCGGGTGCATGAAGATCCGGACAGCGAAAAGCTGATGCACTTCATCCAGTTCGCGGCCAACTTCGGCTACATGGTCAGGGGGCGCGGCAACAAGGTGCATCCCCGCGCGTTGCAGGCGCTGCTGGAGGAAATCAAGGAAACGCCGGAGGAAAACGTCATCAGCACGGTGTTGCTCCGTTCGATGAAGCAAGCCCGCTACGACGCCGAAAGCCTCGGCCACTTCGGGTTGGCGGCGGAGTTTTACACCCATTTCACGTCGCCGATCCGGCGGTATCCGGACCTGGTCATCCATCGGGTGATCCGGGAAGTGCTGGCCGGCGGCGGCCGGCTGTCCGACGCGCGCATGGAGAAGCTGGCGGAACGCATGACGGACATCGCACGCCAGTCGTCGGAGCGGGAGCGGGCGGCCCAGGAAGCCGAGCGGGAGACCGACGACCTGAAGAAAGCCGAATTCATGCTGGACAAAATCGGTGAGGAATACGAAGGCATCATCAGCGGCGTCACCAGTTTCGGCATGTTTGTCATGCTGCCGAACACGGTGGAGGGGCTCATCCGGCTCAGCGACCTGCATGACGATTACTACCACTATCATGAATTGCAGCATTCGCTCATCGGCGAGCGGACAAGCAAGGTGTACCGCATCGGCGACGAAGTGAAGGTGCGCGTGGCGCGGGTCAGCGTGGCCGAGCACACCATCGACTTCGAGCTGGTGGAAACGCGGCGCCGGGAAAAAACGGTCAGCTTCGTGGACGGCAAACCGACGCGCAAGCGTGGCAAGGAGGGGCGGGGAGGCCGTGCGGACGAGCCCGGCAGGGGAAGACGGACCGGTTCGGATACCGGCGCCTCCGGCAACGGCGGTCGAAGCGGCGGTGGTTCCGTTGGCCGTTCCGGCAAAGGCGGGCGTGCGGGCTCGGCTTCCGGCGGCGGCAAGGGAGGCGGCCGGTCCGGCGGAGGCAAATCTTCCGCGGCCTCTTCGTTCATCACCGTCTGGACCGGGTCCAACGGCGGGAACGCGAGCGCCGGGAGCGGCGGAAATGGCGGCCGCAAGCGGAGCGGCGGCAAAAACGGCGGCGGCTCGCGCAAGCGCGGGCGTTGACCTGTGCCGCTTTGGCCGCGGCGGTATGCGGCAATGCTGACAACCGGGCCAAATGAGGTGCATAAAATGCATTTCATGACGAAGACGAAGTACATTTCATGTCCTTCATTTGACCCGGACGGTGAAAAATGGAGGGATGTAGTACATTTTGTGTCCTACATTTCGGGAAAACCGGCCCTGTTGGATCCGATCACGGAAATGAAGTACAAGAAATGTACTTCATCAGGCAACATATCGCCAAATCCGCGAAATGAATTACACAAAATGGACTTCATGACGGAGGCGAAGTACATTTCATGTTTTTCATTTGGCCCGGACGGTGAAAAATGAAGGGATGTAGTACATTTTGTGTCCTACATTTCGGGAAAACCGGCCCTGTTGGATCCGATCACGGAAATGAAGTACAAGAAATGTACTTCATCAGGCAACATATCGCCAAATCCGCGAAATGAAGTACACAAAATGGACTTCATGACGGAGGCGAAGTACATTTCATGTCCTTCATTTGACCCGGACGGTGAAAAATGAAGGGATGTAGTACATTTTGTGTCCTACATTTCGGGAAACCGGCCCTGTTGGATCCGATCACGGAAATGAAGTACATGAAATGTACTTCATCAGGCAACATGTCGCCAAATCTGCAAAATGAAGTACACAAAATGGACTTCATGACGGAGGCGAAGTACATTTCATGTCCTTCATTTGACCCGGACGGTGAGAAATGGAGGGATGAAATGAAGGGTCTTGTGGGAGTGGGTTACAGTACAGACAGTTGTTTTGGAGTGCGTCCGCCCCGCTTGAAGCGGTCGGAACCTTTTTGATCGATCCAACGTCCATTTCTTCGTGGCCAACGATCGCCGATGCGCGTTTCTTCCTTGTATTGGCGGCGGGTTCTTGTTAAAATGGGATTCCGGGCCGGTCAGGCCAGCATGATGAAAGACGGGGAGCGGGTGAAGCAGTCATGGGCAAAAAGAACGATGGCAAGGAGCTGGCGGTCAACCGGCGGGCTTCCCATGACTATTTCATCGAGGACACGTACGAAGCGGGCATGGTGTTGACGGGCACGGAGATCAAAAGTGTACGCGCGGGGAAAGTGAACATCAACGACGCTTTCGCCACCATCCGCAACGGCGAGGCATTCGTGCACAACATGCACATCAGCCCGTTCGAGCAGGGGAACCGGTTCAACCCGAGCGACCCGCGGCGGCCGCGCAAACTGCTGCTGAAACGCCGCGAGATCGACAAACTGCTCGGCGTCGTCAAGCAGCAGGGGTACACGTTGGTACCGCTCAAGATTTACCTGAAGAACGGGTTTGCGAAGCTGCTGATCGGCGTCGGCAAGGGCAAGAAGCAATATGACAAGCGCGAAACGGAAGCGAAACGCGACGCGCAGCGCGACATCCAGCGGGCGCTGAAGGAGCGCCAGAAGGTGGCACGCTGAGGCTGAGCCGAATGCGTCGGGCTATCGATGTCGGTTGTCACCAGTCTGGTCCCATGAAGCGGCCGCGGCAACGCGGACAACTTCGACCGGACAAGAAAAAGTGGTTGGCTTTCCACCAGTTTGCCTGCATGTTGCGGGCGGCTGTGTGCTATAATAGCAATGCGGCACGATGCTCCACCCGAGCGGCGTGCGCCTTTCACATCGCGGGGGCGTTTCGGATTCGACGGGGGTAGTTCGAGCACGAGCAGCGGGTAGCGGGGACGCGTCCGCTTCAACAACGCTAATGCCAAAATAACTGGCAAC
>Ga0310829_1001991_pt1 | contig 10153 bp, 6 predicted proteins | sample WT_ome_4_FD_202244 | JGI IMG/M metagenome (GOLD analysis project Ga0310829, IMG submission 202244) | Sorghum-adapted microbial communities enriched on wild type (WT) sorghum from Joint BioEnergy Institute, Emeryville, California, United... ... | reverse complement strand
TTTGACTTCCTCCGGGATCGCGTGTTTCGGCTTTCTTCCCCGATTACCGTGGGCCAGTGCCTGGGCGCCTCCTTCTTCCACATATTTCTTCTTCAGCCGAATCACTTGCCGGACGCCGAGTCCGAGTACCGCCGCTCCTTCCGCGTTGGTCATGTGTCCGTCGAGGATTTTCTCCACCACAAGTACCTTTTTCCATTCTGCTCTGGTCAATGTCACTCTCTCCTGTCCCATCGTGACATTATCTCAGAACAACGACATAATTTACTCCCCCCTTGACTAATCCTTTCAGAAATTGTAATATGGCGGAAAGAACGTTTACATACAATTTATATGAAGTTCAGATTGCTTCTATCCTGTCATTTGGTGGTGGTGCATGCATGCGTTTTATCGCGCGCATAAACAGCAACGGCGAAGAACAACCGCTGATCGTTCATCTGCTTGGAACCGCGGACAAGGCGCGCACATTCGCCCAGAGTTTTCACGCCGGGGAACTGGCATATGCTGCGGGACTACACCATGACCTCGGCAAATTTAAGCTTAAGCCTCAGCTTCGGATTAGAAATTATCCCATAAAAGCCACCCACTCCACCGCCGGCGCTCTTGAAATCGGGAAAGATTCGACCTGGCGGGCGATGTTCGGTCCGACCCGGCTCCATAAGCACCTCGCAACCCTCGTTCAGTTTGCCATTGCGTTCCATCATGGCGGGCTGCGAAACTACGGCAACAAAGACGAACCGGGCAGTCTCTGTCATCGGCTGGCATCCGCCGCAGAGGATCCCGAGGAGCAAGAGCACCTGTGGGAGGCCGCCTGGCAGGAAATTGAACGGCCCTCCCTCCCCATACCGATGGACGGTCCGTTGGTCCGCAACTTACTTCGTCAACAAAGCAAAGAAGCATACAGCTGGAAGCTGGCCTTCCTTGGACGCATGATCTATTCCTGTCTGGTGGATGCGGATACGATCGATACGCGCGACTTCTGCGATCCCGCTTCCGCGCAGGCCATTGCCGCACCCGGAACGACGATCCGCGAGCTGCACGACAGGTTGGAGCAATATCTTGCCGTCCGATTTGCCAACGCTGAACCCACCATCGTAAACCGTTATCGCAAAGCCATTCTGGAGAGGTGCAAAAGCCGGGCGCAACTGCCACCACAACTGTTCTCGCTCAGCGTCCCGACGGGAGGTGGCAAAACATTCTCGTCCCTCGCGTTTGCACTGGCCCATGCCAAAGAGAACGACCTCCGGAGAGTTATTTACGTCATCCCGCTGACTTCCATCACCGAGCAGAATGCGGCGGAGTTTCGCAATGCGTTGGGACCCGAAGTGGTGCTTGAACATCACAGCCATTTTCATATCGGCGATCTGGACGAAACGCTCGGCGAAACCGAAAGTCTGCGCTACAAACTGAGCACGGAGAATTGGGACGCGCCTCTGGTCGTCACAACTTCCGTCCAGTTTTTCGAGTCGCTCTTTGCAAGCAGGCGCAGCAAATGCCGCAAACTGCACAACATTGCAAAATCGGTCATCGTCATCGACGAAGCGCAAAGTCTGCCCCGGGGCTATCTGGAACCCTGCCTCCGGGCTTTGGAAGAATTGGTGGAGGGGTACGGCTGCTCCGTCGTCCTCTGCACCGCCACGCATCCTTCCTGGGAGAAACTCGGCAGACGAGTGAAAGAAATCATGGACGAGCCCACGCCAAGCGAGTTGGAGCGGGTTTTCAAGCGCACTGCCGTGGAGCTCAGGGGAAAGCCGTATGAACCGGTGAGAGATTCAACCCTTGCGGAATGGCTGCTTGACGAACATCAAGCGCTGTGCATTGTGAATACCCGGCGACATGCGAAGAAATTGCTGAAACACTTCAATCCCAAGGTGGATGGCCTGTTCCATCTCAGCGGCCGCATGACTCCGCTGCACCGGGCGGAAGTGTTGGATGAAATACGAAAGCGGCTGAAGGACGGAAAACGCTGCATCGTCATCTCCACCCAATTGATCGAAGCCGGCGTCGATGTCGATTTCCCCGTCGTGTACCGCGCCATCGCCGGAATCGACTCCATCGCGCAGGCGGCCGGCCGCTGCAACCGGGAAGGCAAACTCGAAACGGGACGGGTGATCGTCTTTCACCCCGAACCGCATGGCCTGCCCTCCATCGGGTGGCTCAAGGAAACCGCCGTGGAAGCAACTAACTGCATTGATCTGTACGGTGCGGAAAACATGCTGTCCCTGGCCTGCATTTCCGAGTATTTCGAACGCATCCACGGCACCCGCGACAATGAAGCCGGACCGAAGCTTCGGGATCAATATGAAATCGTAAAGATGATGACCCGGACTCCGCCCCATTTTCCATATCAGGACATCGCGGAGCGGTTCAAATTCATCGAATCCGACATGGAATCCATCGTCGTGCCCTGGCGCCGCCCGGCAGATCGGTCAGACCCGAACCATCCGCAAGATGAACATGCCCGTGAACTGATCGACAGCTTGACCACCGCCCTGTACCCGGCAGCCGTCCTGCGCAAGCTGCAACCCTATGTTGTTCAAGTCTACCCGAAAGAACGCGAGGTGCTCCAACACCGGCAGCTCATTCAGACGATTCAGGGTGTTCATGTTCTGAATGATTTTACTTTCTACGACCGGATGACAGGCCTTACCATTCCCGATGAAGATTGAGAATCAACGAAATCATGCCCTGAAAGGAGGTGAATCGGCATGAGTTACGGCATCAAGCTTCGGGTGTGGGGAGAGTATGCGCTTTTTTCCCGTCCGGAAATGAAGGTGGAACGGGTCAGCTACGATGTGATGACCCCCTCCGCCGCCCGCGGCATTCTGGAAGCGATCCACTGGAAGCCGGCGATCCGCTGGGTCGTCGACCGCATCCATGTGATGAAACCGATTCGTTTTGAGAATATCAGACGCAACGAAGTCGCGACCAAGGCATCAGGAAACCGGGTGATCCATGCGACGCATGAGCGACAGCAACGCGCATCCCTGCTGCTCCGGGACGTCGAGTACATCATAGAGGCGCATTTCGAAATGACGGACAAGCGGGGCCCGGAGGACACGCCGGAAAAGCACTACAACATGATGCTGAGACGGGCGCGGCAGGGCCAATGCTTCCATCGCCCCTACCTGGGCTGCCGGGAATTTCCCGCGAACTTCGAGCTGGTGGAAGAAGACACGGTTCCCGCAAGTCCGGCCTTCCAGGGCGAGCAAGATCTGGGCTACATGCTGCTGGACCTGACCTTCACGGTGAACGCCAAAGGCGAAGTCGTCAGGACGATTCCGCATTTTTTTCGCGCGAGAATGGTAGATGGCGTCATAACGATTCCGAGGATAGAGGATGTGAACCGATGATTTTGCAGGCGCTTTACCGCTACTATGAACGGCTCGAGGAACGCGGGGAGACGTTGCCGGGTGATGATTATTCGGCAGCGGCGGTCTCGTTTGTTGTGCAGCTTGACAAGGACGGGAGCGTCAAGGCGGTCATCCCTTTCGTGAATGAGAAAGGGAAGCCGGACAAGCGCAAGTACATGGTTCCCAAGCAGGTCAAACGCACCAGCGGAATCAAACCTTACTTTTTGTGTGACAAGGCGGAGTATTTTTTCGGATCGGCAATTGGCATGAGGGAAGCTTGCCGGACAAGCATGCGCAAGCTATGGTTATCTGTGCTGGAACATGTCTCATCGAACAGCGATGAAATTCAGGCATTGCGATTGTTTGTTGCCATGGATGCCGGGCAATTGGAGGAAAATCTGACGCAGGTCGTCGACGACCGTGTGCTTGATTCCTTGACGAAAGGCGGTCTGTGCGTTCTCCAATACAGTCCGACCGGCATCTTGTACCACCAACTGCCCGCGCTGAAGTCCGCCTGGGAAAAATTCCATCTGCGGGCGGAGGAACACGGCGCCGATGCTGATTATATGTCATGCCTGATCACCGGTGAACGCGTGCCACAGAGCCGGATCGCCAGGCTGCATCCCAACATCAAGAATGTAATCGGCGCCCAATCGTCCGGAGCCGCGATCGTTTCTTTCAACCTCGATGCCTTCTGCTCATATGGATTGAAGCAATCATACAATGCACCGGTGTCGCAGAAAGCAGCTGACGCGTACGGTTACGTGCTGAACCGCTTCCTTGCCGATCCTGCCCACAAGGTCAGACTGAACGATACGACCGTCGTATTTTGGGCGGAGTCGGATGCTCCCGAAGAGCAGGAATTTCTCGCCAGCCTGCTGCAGGAAGCGGGATCCCATGAACCGGAAGATGAAGACAGCATCCGCTCCCGTGTCCGCAGCGCATTGACCCGTATCCGCAAGGGGCAGACTTTCCGGGAAACCTTCTCGGACCTGAATCCCGATACCCGGTTCTATGTGCTGGGCTTGTCCCCGAACGCCGCGCGGCTGTCCGTCCGGTTCTGGTACACGGGAAGTCTGGGGGAGATCGGCGAGCGGGTCTGGCAGCACTACATCGATCTGTCGGTGCAGGGATTGGATCGTTCGCCTTCCGTTCGGGAACTGCTCCGGGAACTCGCGGTGCAGGGCGACTGGGAAAACATCCCGCCGCTGATGGAGGGGCTGATGCTTCGCTCGATCCTGCACGGACTTCCGTATCCGCGCTCCATTTTCCCGCAGCTCATGAACCGGATCCGGGCAGAATCATCCGACCGAAAGCTGAATCCCCGGCGGGCGGCATTGCTGAAGGGATATTTCATTCGGCAGGCAAGGCTCCATAACGATTTCATGAAGGAGGCGAATTTGACCATGGCGGAGAACGAAAACTCGACAAGCACGGCGTACCATCTGGGCAGGCTGTTCGCCTGTCTAGAGAAGGCGCAGAAGGATGCCCATGAAAACAAACTGAACGCGACCATCTCGGACCGTTTTTGGGGAGCGGCATCGACGACACCCGCGCTGGTTTTCCCCAGGTTGGTGCAATTATCGCGTTATCATGTGTCGAAAGACGAAAAAAACGGACGTTTCAATGACATGGCCATCGCGGAAGTCATGAGCAAATTGCCCGACCGGTTCCCGGCCCGATTGTCGCTGGAAGAGCAAGGAATGTTCGCTTTGGGATATTTCCATAAGCGGCAAAAACTCTACGAGCCCAGGAAGCAGTCCAATCAAACCAATGGAAACGAGGGTTGAACCATGAATGAAAAAACGCTGAACAACCGCTACGAATTCGTCCTGCTGTTTGATGTGGAGAACGGCAATCCCAACGGCGATCCCGACGCGGGCAACATGCCGCGGATTGACGCGGAGACCGGATTGGGGCTTGTTACGGATGTTTGCCTGAAACGGAAGATCCGCAATTACGTGGAACTGGTGAAGGCAGGTGAGCCCGGATACGACATCTATGTGCGTGAAGGTGTCGTGCTGAATCAATTGAACAAGGAAGCGTATGACCATCACCCGGAAATCGAGCTGAAGGAATCAAAGGAAGACAGAATCGAAGCAAAGAAGAAGGATGATCAGCTCACGCTAGCCAGGTGGATGTGCAAGAAGTATTTCGATATTCGCACATTTGGAGCAGTCATGACGACGGGCGTGAACTGCGGCCAGGTCCGCGGTCCGGTGCAATTGACGTTTTCGAAAAGCATTGATCCGATCAATCCCACTGAAGTGTCCATCACCAGAATGGCGGTCACGAACGAGAAAGATATTGAGAAGGAACGAACCATGGGCCGAAAAGCCTTCGTCCCCTACGGCCTGTACCGGCTGGAGGGCTACATCTCCGCGCCGCTCGCCCAGCAGACCGGATTCAGCGAGGAAGATCTCGAATTGTTGTGGACAGCGCTCATCAATATATTCGAGCACGATCGCTCGGCCGCCCGTGGAAAAATGGCGTCACAGAAGCTATTCGTCTTCAAGCACGACACAGCCCTTGGAAATGCCCCTGCGAATAAATTGTTCCAACTGGTTCAAGTGCAACGCAAAGACGGCGTAACCGTTCCCCGCTCGTTCAATGACTATGAAGTGACAGTGGGTACAGCGCCGCAAGGGGTCGCGATTATCGAAATGCTCTGAGGGAGGTTCCATCGGTGCGAACCCCAAGCGCACATAAAACTCCCGGGAGGTTCGCACTCCTTGCGGGACAAGGGGCTGCGGCTTCAAAGTCTATATAAGATGCTTACCTTATGCTGCTGAATGGAAGGTTCGCGAAAATGTGGCTTTCCGCCCTTGCGTATCAAGGGGTTTCAAGTGGTGCAGTCGCCCGCTGTGCGCGGGCGTGGGTTGAAACTCAATCACCAGCCGTAAAACTTTCTCAATGCCCAAAGTCGCCCGCTGTGCGCGGGCGTGGGTTGAAACCAAACGATGACGGAACTGCTTGAGCGCATCCGATCGAGTCGCCCGCTGTGCGCGGGCGTGGGTTGAAACTGATCCGAAATGCCATCAGGATCGGAAGATGCTGCTGTCGCCCGCTGTGCGCGGGCGTGGGTTGAAACACCGTCACACCTTGCACCAGCATGTAGTCGCCCATCAAGTCGCCCGCTGTGCGCGGGCGTGGGTTGAAACAACATCCTTCCCGAACTCGGCCTTGATCTCATCGACGTCGCCCGCTGTGCGCGGGCGTGGGTTGAAACAACTTGCTCGCCCAGGGCGCCCAGAAGGGCCTGAGTCGCCCGCTGTGCGCGGGCGTGGGTTGAAACGCACGGGAACATACCCACGTACAGTATCAGCATCCGTCGCCCGCTGTGCGCGGGCGTGGGTTGAAACGCAGGAGAGTGGAGGCAGCGAAAGCGATAGCAAGGGTCGCCCGCTGTGCGCGGGCGTGGGTTGAAACGGGAAATGGTACTCGGACGGACGCCCAACCGCCTGGTCGCCCGCTGTGCGCGGGCGTGGGTTGAAACCGATAGAATCCGAGCAACTTCCGGCCAGAGGTGGCGTCGCCCGCTGTGCGCGGGCGTGGGTTGAAACTCAGCCAACTGGCGCCATGTTACGATCGGAATGAGTCGCCCGCTGTGCGCGGGCGTGGGTTGAAACCCATCCGGTGTCCGCGAACACCGCAAAGTCTGGCGTCGCCCGCTGTGCGCGGGCGTGGGTTGAAACCACTCTCAGGCGCACAGAATGGCTTCGAGAACGAGGTCGCCCGCTGTGCGCGGGCGTGGGTTGAAACTCATCGCCTACGGACTGACGGGAGATTGGGAAAAGTCGCCCGCTGTGCGCGGGCGTGGGTTGAAACCTCAATAAAAGGTCCATTCGTGCCAATTCGCCGACGTCGCCCGCTGTGCGCGGGCGTGGGTTGAAACAACCATGTACCCGGGACAGCCCAACAGTCCGCAGGTCGCCCGCTGTGCGCGGGCGTGGGTTGAAACAACTGCGAATACTGGTGGCGCGTCGATCCCAAAAGTCGCCCGCTGTGCGCGGGCGTGGGTTGAAACATGGCGAGGTATTCGATTCCGTCTCGCATATCCCTGTCGCCCGCTGTGCGCGGGCGTGGGTTGAAACAGCTTCGTATGAAGCCCATAAGGCATTTAATGGCGTCGCCCGCTGTGCGCGGGCGTGGGTTGAAACCGTGAGCGACTTTACAGGTTCTCCGTCTCGTCCTCGTCGCCCGCTGTGCGCGGGCGTGGGTTGAAACCCGGCAAACAAGCCCGGGCGTACATCACCATCAACGGGTCGCCCGCTGTGCGCGGGCGTGGGTTGAAACGGAGCGAGCCGGTCTATCTGGCGCTGTACACGTCGTCGCCCGCTGTGCGCGGGCGTGGGTTGAAACCGGCGGCCCGATGTCCACGAACCGCTTTTTCACCCGTCGCCCGCTGTGCGCGGGCGTGGGTTGAAACTCCTTCGTGAGCTCGTCGATCACGCCAGAAATGAGTCGCCCGCTGTGCGCGGGCGTGGGTTGAAACTTGACCACGTCGTTGTACTGGTCCTCGGCGGCTCGGTCGCCCGCTGTGCGCGGGCGTGGGTTGAAACCTGAGCGCGGACGGCATGCTGGCGCTCTATGCAGAGTCGCCCGCTGTGCGCGGGCGTGGGTTGAAACCGCTTTTGTGCGCCTGTCTTTGTTTCCTTTGAGCTGTCGCCCGCTGTGCGCGGGCGTGGGTTGAAACACTCCACCGTCACCCCGATCTCTTCGAGGATTTCGTCGCCCGCTGTGCGCGGGCGTGGGTTGAAACAGTGAGCGGACATTGGCCTTCTGGCAAGGACGGAGTCGCCCGCTGTGCGCGGGCGTGGGTTGAAACTCTTTTTCGTACTGGTCGGCGGCTCGCTTTTCGGAGTCGCCCGCTGTGCGCGGGCGTGGGTTGAAACTTGCCATGCTGATGAAAAACGGGACGATGTATCACAGTCGCCCGCTGTGCGCGGGCGTGGGTTGAAACACCCAGGCCGAACTGGACGCGCACGTCCAATCCCGTCGCCCGCTGTGCGCGGGCGTGGGTTGAAACAGCGCTGGATATGTGCAAAATATTTGCAGACTCTTGTCGCCCGCTGTGCGCGGGCGTGGGTTGAAACGCCGTCCGCGCCCAATACTCGTATGCGCCGCTCGGTCGCCCGCTGTGCGCGGGCGTGGGTTGAAACCCGCAAAACGGCAGTGTCGACCCGACGAAGTCGCTGTCGCCCGCTGTGCGCGGGCGTGGGTTGAAACTCGGAAAGCCGCTCAGCATCCAAACCGAGAATCAAGTCGCCCGCTGTGCGCGGGCGTGGGTTGAAACACGCACTGGTGGCTCAAGGGTGGCCGGGGGAGCAGTCGCCCGCTGTGCGCGGGCGTGGGTTGAAACAGCGTCTCCTCGTCGATCTGGCCGCCGATAAACGGTCGCCCGCTGTGCGCGGGCGTGGGTTGAAACTCGTAATAGCCCCGGACGCCGCCCCGCACCTATCCGTCGCCCGCTGTGCGCGGGCGTGGGTTGAAACTTCAGACGTAAGCCAATCCTGCACCTCTTGCTTGGTCGCCCGCTGTGCGCGGGCGTGGGTTGAAACGGTTTCGGCGCCCGATCATAGAAGTAATCTCGATGTCGCCCGCTGTGCGCGGGCGTGGGTTGAAACTTCAGACGTAAGCCAATCCTGCACCTCTTGCTTGGTCGCCCGCTGTGCGCGGGCGTGGGTTGAAACTTAGCACCCAAACGCCACCACCTCAAAACAAAAAAGTCGCCCGCTGTGCGCGGGCGTGGGTTGAAACACAATGACCTTAATGGCTCCGTATGCGAAGCCGGGGTCGCCCGCTGTGCGCGGGCGTGGGTTGAAACATCGTCATTTGCTGAATTTGTTGGAGCAGATCGGAGTCGCCCGCTGTGCGCGGGCGTGGGTTGAAACGAATGCGGCGGCTGGCTTCCGGGGATTGGGTGCAGTCGCCCGCTGTGCGCGGGCGTGGGTTGAAACGGGTAGAAATGCCGCTGATCGAGAACAACATCTGGGTCGCCCGCTGTGCGCGGGCGTGGGTTGAAACGTATCCGCCCGTCGTGCCATCCATGTGCTTGCGCAAGTCGCCCGCTGTGCGCGGGCGTGGGTTGAAACATGAGGGCCGCGCTTTATATGCGTGTTTCGACTCAAGGTCGCCCGCTGTGCGCGGGCGTGGGTTGAAACTAGGTAGCCGCTCTTCGACGCTGATCCAGCTCACTGTCGCCCGCTGTGCGCGGGCGTGGGTTGAAACAAGCGTCTGCTGCCATTGTGCGCGAATTTGCGCAGTCGCCCGCTGTGCGCGGGCGTGGGTTGAAACTGACCAAGTGCGGAGGATCGAACACCACGAGTTTGAAGTCGCCCGCTGTGCGCGGGCGTGGGTTGAAATACCGCCGAGACGCTCACCGGGCGCAAGCGGACGGTTTGCCCGCCACATGCGGGTGTGGGGTGAAACTCGACGTCTCCCGCCACACGAGGGCGTGGATTGTAACTACCATGAAACCGGGCCTAGATCAAAAACTTTGTCGAGCCCCGGGGAGCTGCAGCGTGGCATGCACGCTGCAGCCGCTCCGCCAGAGCCTTATTCGCCGTTGATTGCGCGCAGCAGCGTGTGCCGGTTCAGGCGCACCACATGCGCCCGGCGCAGCGCTTCGTCGCGCAGCTCCGGCTCGATCCCGAGCTCGGCCGGAACGGCGGGCCCGCCGGCGACGCGCAGCAGCCGGCGCAGCTCGTCGCCGTCCGGCAGCTCCGCCAGCATGCGCCGGCAGGCGTCGGGCAGCGGCCGGCCTTCCGCCGCATACCGCTTGTACAGGTCGGCGACCTCCG
>Ga0310829_1001981_pt1 | contig 10214 bp, 10 predicted proteins | sample WT_ome_4_FD_202244 | JGI IMG/M metagenome (GOLD analysis project Ga0310829, IMG submission 202244) | Sorghum-adapted microbial communities enriched on wild type (WT) sorghum from Joint BioEnergy Institute, Emeryville, California, United... ... | reverse complement strand
CGCGGCGATCGACGATTCCGCCCGACTCCAGCTCTTTCATCCGGTCGGTCAGCATTTTGTCGCTCATGCCGGGGATTTGCGCCTTGATTTCCTTGAACCGTTTCGGTCCGTCCAGCAGCACCCGGATGATCAACGGAGTCCAGCGTTTGCCGAGCAGTTCGATGGCCGCTTCATATTTCGGGCACATTCTCGAGTAATCCATCGCCATTCCTCACGATCGATCTTTCAAAAGGTTATCTTTGTGAACAGTATACCACATAAGCAAAAGTTTGCTTATAGGTTATGGCGAGGAATTAGCGGGAAACGGCGCCCTCCCGTGGGGCGTTTTCGCCGGTTTCCGACAATCCTGCGGCATGCAGCGCCTGGTTGCAGGCGCCGATGAACGCCTGGGCGGCGGCCAGCACGATGTCTTTGCCGCTGGCGCTGGACTTGAACATGCGCCCCCGGAAGGACACGGTGACGGATGCTTCGCCTTCGGCGTCTTCGCCGGCCCCGAGCGAATGCAGTTCCAAATCCTCGAACCGGATGTCCGCCGGAATGACCTGCTTGATGCTGGCAATGACCGCCTCCAGCGGACCCTGACCGATGCCGGAGACGGAATGGAGCGTGCCGGTGCGGTTGTCCCGGATCGTCACGGAAGCGACCCGCGCCCGCTGGGTGCCGGCCACCGCCTGCAGATCCGCCAGGGTGAAGCATTGCATGGCGCCGCCCCGGGCCGCTCCGATCAGTTCCAGCAGTTCCTGGTCGGACACGGTTTTCTTGCGGTCGGCCACCTGCTTGAATTTGGCGTAGACGTCATCCAGTTCGCCGTCCGACAGCCGGATGCCGTATTCCATGGCGCGGTGTTTGATGGCATGCCGGCCGGAATGTTTGCCGAGCACGATCATGTTCCGGTTGATGCCCAGCTTCTCCGGCTCCATGATTTCGTAGGTTTCCCGGTTTTTCAACAGGCCGTCCTGATGGATGCCCGATTCGTGCTGGAACGCGTTGCGGCCGATGATCGGTTTGTTCCAGGCGATCGGGAAATGCATCGCCCGGCTGACCTGGCGCGCCGTTTCGTAAATGTGCTCCTTCCGGATGCCGGTGGAGACGTTCAGGCGCTCCTTGTGCAGTTCCAGCGCCATGACCAGTTCTTCCAGGGCGCAGTTGCCCGTCCGTTCGCCGATGCCGCACACCGTCACTTCCACCTGGGTCGCGCCGGCGCGAATGGCGGCCAGGCTGTTGGCCACGGCGAGCCCCAGATCGTTGTGGCAATGGGCGCTGAATTCCACCTTGTCGGCGCCGCGGGCTTCGCGCATTACCGTGCGGAACAGGTTGCCGTAATCTTCCGGCAGGGCGTAACCGACCGTGTCCGGCAGGTTGATCACCGTCGCGCCTTCCGCAATGACCGCCTCCACCATTTCGATCAAAAATTCCACGCCCGTGCGGGACGCATCCATCGGCGAAAATTCGATGCGGTCGACAAACTGTTTGCCGTAGGCGACCATGTCGCGGGCGATGCGGATCACGTCGGCCCGGCTGATGCGGAGCTGGTGCATCAGGTGGATGTCCGACGAAGAAATGAACAGGTGCAGCCTGCGGCGCTCCGCGTCCTCCGTGGCGCGCACCGCCGCGTCGATGTCCGCTTTCACCGCGCGGGCAAACCCGACGATTTCCACCTGCGGATACAGCCGCGAAATTTGCCGGACGGCTTCAAACTCGCCGGGGCTGGAAACGGGAAATCCCGGCTCAAGCACGTCGACGCCGAGTTTCACGATTTGCCCGGCCAGGGCCACCTTCCGTTCGGGATCCAGCGTTGCGCCCGGCGCCTGCTCGCCGTCGCGCAGCGTGGTATCAAAAATGTGAATGCGACGTTCTTTCGTTTGATCCATTTCGTTCACCCCGTATTCGCTTTTTTGTGATGAAAAAAAGCTGCCGCCTCTTCGTTTGCAAAGAGACGACAGCGTGCTGCCGCGGTACCACTCTTGTTGGATCGCCGCGCGGACCCGTGTCCGCTTTCCGGCGCATCCCGGCTCATCCGGACGAACGTGCGGAGCAGCCAAGCATCCCGGCTTTCCCGGCCGATTCGGGCCGTTTGACCGGTCACGGCTTCCCGCTTTCTCCGTCGTGTTCGTCCGCGCCCGATCACGGGGGCATCCGTCGCCGCCTACTGGCCGTCTCCTTGAAGGTGACCCGTTCGGCGGCGCCGCTTCCGGGCGAGCTTCGGAGGCGCCTTCGTCTGCGTCGCACCGACCCGCAGATCTCTGTACCCGGCCGTCCTCCTACTGTTCCCGTTCATGGCGTTTCCGCTTGTTCGATTGTTCGCTTGTTCGGTGGTTCCAACCGTATGCCCATTCGCGTATTCGCTTTTCGTCCGTCTCCGTTCGCGCCGCAGGGTGGGCCCGATCCGTGCGGCGCCGGTCCGGAAGCCGGCCGTCGCCCGCGACTGGCCGCGGCAAATCCGCCGGCCAATCAAAAAAGCCCGCCGTCCCGATAAAGAGACGACAGGCTGTCGCGGTACCACTCTTCTTGGTCTCGCCGCGAGTAGCGGCAAAACCCGACTCCACCGGTTCGGACGTTCCATTCGCATGTCCGGGGCAAACCTGCTCCCGCGCAACGTCCGATCCGTGCCCGATCACGGGGGCATCCGTCGCCGCCTACTCTCGGCCGTGCCGGCCGGTTCCGCGGCGCCGCTCCCAGGCGAGCTTCAGGCTTCCTTCGGTTGCGTCGCACCGCCCCGCAACTCTCTTGCTTCCCGGAATCGCCCTACTGTTCCTGTTCCGCGCGTTTTTCCATGTTCGGTTGGATTGTGTATGATTATAGGATTCCCGGAAATCCGTGTCAAGGGGATTCCGCCGGTGACCCGGATGCACGGCGAGACAAACGCCGCTGCTTTTCGCTTTTTTTAAAATTTTGGTCGAAGTTTCGACCAACACTCAGCCGCGTTTCGCCGGGGCAATGTCCTCGAGTTCCGGCACGATGTTCGGCGGCACTTCGCCTTTGAGCCCGGCGACCAGGTTTTTCGCGGCCAGCATGGCCATGTCGAATCGCGTTGCCGCCGTCGCCGATCCGATGTGGGGCAGAAGCACCGTGTTTGGCAAAGACAGTAGCGGGTTGTCCGGCTGCACCGGCTCCTGTTCGAACACGTCCAGCCCGGCCGCGCGGATCGTCCCGTCCGACAGCGCGCGAATGAGGGCCGCTTCGTCCACCACAGGGCCCCGCGATGCGTTGACGAAAATCGCCGACGGCTTCATCTTGCGGAATTGCGCTTCGCCGATCAGTCCCTGCGTGGCAGGTGTAAGCGGTGTCATAACCACGACGAAATCGGATTCCGCGAGCAAATCGTCCATGCTGCGCCATTCGATGCCGAGCCGCGCTTCCGCCTCCTCGTTCCGCCTGCGGTTGTGGTAGACGACGTCCATGTCGAAGCCGAACTTGGCCCGCTTCGCCACCGCTTCGCCGATGCGGCCCATGCCGATGATGCCGAGCTTGCGATGGTGCACGTCCACGCCGAACAGTTCCTCGTTCATGCCCTTCTTCCAGCCGCCTTCGCGCACGAGCCGGTCCAGTTCGGCCACGCGGCGCGCCGCTCCCAGAACGAGCGCCATGATCAGGTCGGCCACCGTGTCATCCAGCACGCCCGGCGTATTGGTGCCCATCACGCCGCGCCGCTTCATCGCGTCCACGTCGAAATTGTTGTACCCGACCGAAACGTTGCTCACGATTTTCAGGCGGGGAGCCGCCTCCAGCAAAACATCATCGATCCGCGTACCTGCCGTGTAAAAGCCGTCCGCCTCCGCCAGCGCGGCAAACAGCGCGTCCCGACCGGGCCCTTCCGGACGATAGACGCGCGCGTGTTCGGACAGGTAGTCTACCACCTGCTGCGGCGCGGCCACTCCCAGCAAAACATTCGGTTTTTGTTCACTCGCCATGCTTGTCAGTCCCCTTTGTGCGTGTTAGGTCCAGATGCCAAAACGGTGCGGGTGCGCGGCGCTCCCGGTGATTTTGGCGCTGTTTCGCAATATTATATCATTCCGCGGCCGCCAAATGCGCACCAAATTGAAAGAATCGGGTAAAGAATTGCAAAATGGTGGAAAGCGGGAAATTTGATTCCTTCGCGCATTTGAAAAGGGGCAAAATCTGATATAATAGGAACGATAAGAGCGAATCGGACGGGCGGAGGTTGGAAAACCGGTGAACCCACTGAAAAGGCTGAAGCTGAAATCCCAGCTGCGCAATTGCGATTATGTGCTGGCCGGAACCGTCATCAAGCAGCAATATTACGATCCCGCCAAGAACACGGTCATCAACGGTTTGATTGACGAGTTCATGGCCAATCCGAATTTTGAAAATGCCCTGAAGCTGATCGAATACAACGAAATGCTCACTTTCTACTTCACCGAAAGCTGCGCGGGCGGCCTGTATGTGCGCAAATCGACGCAGGATCCCGCCGCTCCCGCGACGCGGCAGCCTTCACCCGATGACGACGAATTTGCCGCTTTCGCCCATGCCGGATCCGGGACGGCGAGGAAATCCCCTGGCGCCAAGCGGTCCGACGACTCCTTCATTCCGGACGACCCGGCCGAAACCGGCCTCCCGCAGTCACCCGGCGAACCGGCCGGTACGGAGGGCAAAGCCGAACCGGCAAGTGCCGATGTCGCTGACGGGCTTTCCGATCCGCTGGACGAGGACCCGAAGCGCCGGCTCAGACGGCAGAAGCAACAGGAAATTTTGCAGGAATCGGAAGCGCTCATGGAACAGTTGCTTTCCCTCGACATCCGTCGCAGAAAACCGGCTCCCCTGAAGGATGACGCCGCCGTGGCGGAAAGCCGGGAGCCCCTCCGGAACGATGAACCGATCGCGCCGAAATCCGCACAGGACGACAGCGTTGATGCGGATACCCGCCTGTACAAGACCCCGCTTCACGACGATGCGCCTTCACCGCGGGAGTCCGATCCCGACACCAGCTTCCCGCCTTTCGCCGAACAATCCGCGGCAGAGGCGGCACCGGCCATGGAACCGGACGCGGAACCGGACATGGCACCGGAACGTCCGGCGTCCTCCGCAGCCTTTTCCGGTCCGGAACGGACGGAGAAAGCCGCCCGCTACGGGCGCAACGGTTTGGCCAAGACGGAACCGGCCGGCCCGAAACCGTCCTGGGCAAGAAAACCGTATTGGGAGGACGACGCTCCGGCGAAGGGCGATGAAGCGGACATGCCGGCTCGCGGCCGGAACGTTGCCGCCGGGTCCGCTGAACCGGCGGCCGTTGAGCCGAGCCGCGGCACGAACCCCGCCGGCCAAACGGCGGAACCGGCAACCCGACCGGATCAGCGCCGCGAGGAAGACGAGGCACCGGCACGGACCGGCGCGCAACCGGCACCGGATGCCGCAGAACCGCCGCCGCACCGCCTTCCGAAACGGTCCTACGCCAACGTCATCGCCACCCTGAAAATCGACATCCACACGATGGCGAAGCAGCTGGAGGATTGCAGGCGCCAGCTGTCGCAAAATCCGCCCAACGAAAAGCAGCTGATCGCCTGGATCAGTGCGCTGGAAGACGCCATCGAAGAATTTTCGCAAGTGGTGGATCATCTCGAGGAGCACCAATAAAAAGGAACCGCTTGCGCGGCTCCTGGCGGCTCCTCTTGTTTTTTGACCGAATCCGGCTTCCGGTTCACAGGTTGTCGGCATTGCGCAACGCATGATCCCAACTCGGAAAATAGAACAGCGCGTTGCGGAGCAATTCGGGATCCCGCTCTTTGATTTGCTTTTTGCCGAGCGGGGCCCCGGAAGCTTTCAGCGCCTTGATCCGGTTGATTACTTCATCGGCACCCAGCGTCACGTCCAATTCCCGTCACCACCTTTCCAACGACTGCTTGATTTGTAGGATAGTTTCACTGACTTTGCGTAAAATTATTCAGTACCGCCGCATAATTTCCCGAGCCATTGGAAATGGAGGCCAAACCGAGTGAACAAGTACAAAATCCTCGAACGGATCGCAAACGCCGGCATCGTCGCCGTATTGCGCGGAGATTCACCGGAAGAAGCCGTCCGTTACGCGGACAAAGCCGTCGAGGGCGGCATTCGCGCCATCGAAATTACGATGACGGTGCCGTACGCGCTGGAAGCCGTCACCGTCCTCACCAAGAAGTATCACGGCCCGAACGCCGCGGCCGCGGACGTGCTGATCGGCGCGGGCACCGTCCTCGATCCGGAAACCGCCCGGGCCGCCATCATGGCCGGCGCCGCCTTCGTGGTGTCTCCGAGCCTGAACCGGGACACCGTCATGCTCTGCAACCGGTACCGCGTGCCGGTCATGCCGGGCTGCATGACGATCAACGAAATCACGGAAGCGTTGGAACTCGGCGTCGACGTCGTCAAGCTGTTCCCCGGCAACCTGTACAGCCCGTCCACCATATCGGCCATCCACGGCCCGCTGCCGCAGGCCAACATCATGCCCACGGGCGGCGTCAACCTCGGCAACCTGGAGGATTGGCTGAAAGCCGGCGCCTTCGCCGTCGGCATCGGCTCCGACCTGACGAAGGATGCCCGAAAGACCGGCAACGATGATCTCGTGGCCGACAGGGCCAGAGCCTACATGCAAGCTTTCCGGGAAGCGTCGGGACGGGCGAATTGACGGTTTGCAAACCGGGGAAAGCTAACATCGTCCAAACCGGCCGGACGCCTGGCGAAGATGCGCCCGATGCGTCCGGCGAAACCGATTCGACGGAAAGGACGGCCTAACGATGGACAACGGGAAAACGCCCGGGAAGAAAGCCGGCAAAACCGGCGCCCCGGACATGCGCCCGTCAAACGCCGAAACCCGCCTGGCACGATTGCTGGAAGACGGCTCGGCGGAACGGGTCCGCCCCGAAGCGGAAGCCCCCCGGCGCCTCTCGCCGCGTTACGAAGTGCGCATCGTGACCGAACGCGACCCGCTGATGGAAGAGACCCGGCTTTACCGCGAGATGGCGGACGAAATCGACGGCCAGTACGACCTGTTCGCCCCACGGGACGGGGACAGACGGTAACTCATCCCGGCTCAACCAAAGGAAAAGCTCCCGCATGCGCGATGAACCGCCGCTCTGACGGCCGGAAGAAGTCCGGCCATCGGGTTGCCGTTCACGGCGCGCTTCGGGAGCTTTTTTCATTCGGTTACAGGATAGCGGACTCATACCGCAAACGCCCGGATGAAACCGCATCGTGGCCTTGGTTACGGGCGCGTCCAGTCAAATCCGATCGCGGTCAGGAACGCCCGCGCCAGCACCATGTGGCCGGCCTGCGTCGGATGCACCCGGTCCCAGGCCAGCGCCGCGGGGTACAGATGCGCAAGCACCCGGTTGAAAGCCGCCTGCGTGTCCACAAACACCGCACCGCATTCTTCCGCGACCTTCTTCACGATTCGGCCGTACCGGTCCATCATCGCCCGCATCGGGTCCGCCTCCGACGGTTCGATATAGAACGGCGTCATCAGCACGAGCCCCTTCACCCGCGGCCGGGCGTCTTCCACGAGCCCGCGGAGCGTTGCTTCGTATTCGGCCTCTCCCACATGCGTCTCCGGCATGAACGGCAAGTCGAACTGCCGCCACACATCGTTGATGCCGATCATGATGACGAGCCAATCCGGCGCCTGCTCCGTCACGTCTTCCCGCCAGCGGGCTTTCAGGTCGCGCACCGTGTTGCCGCCAATCCCCTTGTTGACGACGCGGATGCCGAGTTCCGGATAACTGCTTTGCAGAAAAGCGTCCACCAGCGACACGTAGCCGTTCCCGAGGGCAAATCTCCCTTCCCCTTCCGGCCTCCTCCGGTCACAGTCGGTAATCGAATCCCCGATAAACAGCAATTTTTGCCCTTTTCCCAGCAGCATGACCAACCCTCCCGTCAACGTCTGCCCCCATTTTACCCGGGTTGACCGACGCTTGTCGAACTGGTAGGATAAAAACGATACAATTTGTATCACATCTTGCGGAACATGCGCGTCTGCGCGGAAGCCCAAATGGGCAAGATGGCCACAGGCCAATCAACCGGAGGATTGATCGATGCGTTTTCCGATGAAAATCGGGCTGTCCGCCCTTGTCTTGTTGTTCGTGATGCTCGCCTTGACGATCCGCCCGCTCGCCTCGACCGACGGGAGGCCCGGCCATATCGGCGAAGCGGACTTCCTTTTCGCCGCCTTCCCGGCCGTAGAGGCCCGGTTTGGCGCGAAACCGCCATCCGTTGCCGTTTCCGCGGCGGCATCCGCACGTCCGTCCGCCGCTTCCGGAGCCGGCGAACCGGTCACCCGGGCCGAATTTGCCGCCATGCTGAACGAAGCGCTCGGCTACGAACCGTCGGACAACCCGTCCCCCTTCCCCGACGTTCCGGACAGCCACTGGGCCCGCGCCCATCTGGCCACCGCCCGGCAAATCGGCTACATGCGCGGCAATGCCGCGGGAGAAGCGGAGCCCGACCGGGCTGTCACGCGGCAGGAAGCGGCCGTCATGCTCGGCAGTCTGCCCGAATTCGTCCAGGCGCGCCTCCGCATGACCATCAAATTCGCCGACGCGAATGCGATCGCCGGATGGGCCCGTCCTGACGTCAGCCGGATCGCCGGCTCGGGCATTCTGCCCGTCGACGCGGAAGGCCGCTTCCGCCCGAATGAACCGCTGACCCACGGGGAAGCGGCCGCCGCGTTTGAAGCGGTCAACCGGCTGCTGGCGGAATTCGACCGCCCGCTGCCCCGTCTGATCGTCGGCGAAAGCGGCCGCCATCTGGCAACGGAGGACGGGGAACCGTTTTTCTGGCTCGGGGATACCGCCTGGGAACTCGCGGGCCGCCTCACCCGGGAAGAAATTGAAACCTATCTGGCCAGCGCCGCCGGCCACGGATTCAACGTCGTGCAATTCGTCCTGATCACGGAGCTCGGCCGCCAGATCGAGCCGAATCCGTACGGCGACCTCCCGCTCGTGAACAAGGATCCGTCCCGCCCGGCCGTCACGCCGGGCAACGACCCCGGCTCTCCCGTCCAATACGACTATTGGGATCACGTGGACTTCGCGCTGGACACCGCCGAGTCGTACGGCCTGTACGCCGCCCTGCTGCCCGCATGGGGAAGCTATCTGTGGGAGAACAAGGGCCATCGCGCCGATCCCCTTTTCAACCGGGACAATGCGCGGCAGTACGGCAAGTGGCTGGGCGAACGATACGGCGGGCGAAGCAACGTCATCTGGGTGCTGGGCGGCGACCGCGTGCCCGACACGGAGGAGAAGAAAGCCATCATCCGCAGCATGGCACAAGGGCTGAAAGAGGGCGGCGCGGAACAACTGATCACCTATCACCCGTGGGGCGGCGTTTCGTCTTCCGACTATTTCCGGGATGAAGACTGGATCGATTTCCATGCCTTCCAATCCGGGCACAACGAGAAGGACGGCGCGAACTATTTACTGGCGGAGAAGGACTACGCCCTGACGCCCGCCAAACCGACCCTGGACCTCGAACCTCGCTACGAAGCCGCTCCCGTCGATTACGATCCCGCCAACGGCCGGTTCGACGCCTACGACATCCGCCAGGCCGCCTATTGGTCGGTGTTCGCGGGGTCGTTCGGCCACACCTACGGGCATCACGGCATCTGGCAAATGTACGCCCCGGGGCGCGAGCCGTCCATCTACGCGGATATCTATTGGAAAGACGCTTTGGACGCTCCCGGACGCGCTTCCATGAAATGGCTGCGCGCCCTGTTCGAAACGTATCCGCCGGAAAGAAGCGCACCCGATCCTTCTCTCATCCCGGGCCCCCGCAACGGCGCTTCGCGCATTTCCGCCCTGAGAGGGGACGATTTCGTGCTCGTCTACACGTCCGCCGGACGGCCCGTCACGGTGCTGCTGGATCGGATCGGGGGCACGCCGGAGCGGATTTCCTGGTACGACCCGAAGATCGGCGCCCTGACGGACGCCGGATCCGCCCGCACGGGAGCGGCCCGGCAAACGTTCACGCCCCCTTCCGCGGGCCGCGGGGAAGATTGGGTGCTGATCATGGATATACGCCGAAATCCTTGACGTGCAAATCCACCTTCACCCGGATGTCCATGTCCGCGAAAGTCTCCCGCCAGTCGAGTTTTTTCCATTCCGGATACGAATACAATCTGCGGGCGTATTGCCCCATGCCGATGCAATCGGCGCGCAGCTTCTGCATGAGCCTGATTTGCCGTTCGCACTTTTCTTCCACTTTGCGGTTGATCTTTCGGATCAGCTCCTCCC
>Ga0310829_1001979_pt1 | contig 10220 bp, 10 predicted proteins | sample WT_ome_4_FD_202244 | JGI IMG/M metagenome (GOLD analysis project Ga0310829, IMG submission 202244) | Sorghum-adapted microbial communities enriched on wild type (WT) sorghum from Joint BioEnergy Institute, Emeryville, California, United... ... | reverse complement strand
AGCATCGGCGTGCGCAGGTGGATGACGCCGCGCCAGAGCGTCGCCAGCCAGGAGAAGATCTTGATGCCCGTCGGCACGGCGATGAGCAGCGTCGTGATCATCATCGGGATGCGCAGCCAGTCGTGCATGCCCGACACGAACATGTGGTGCGCCCAGACCGTGAACCCGAGGATCACGATCGCCATGAGCGAGAAGGCCATCATCCGGTAGCCGAAGATCGGCTTGCGGGCGTGCGTGGAGATGACCTCCGAGATGATCCCGAAGCCCGGCAGCATCATGATGTAGACGGCCGGGTGGGAGTAGAACCAGAAGACGTGCTGGTACATGATCACGTCGCCGCCGTTGGCCGGTGAGAAGAGGTCGGTCCCCAGCGCGCGGTCGAACAGCAGGAAGAACTGCGACCCGGCGATGAACGGCGTGGCGATGACGACGAGCAGCGACGTCGTGAACTGCGCCCACACCAGCAGAACGTCATGCCCGGCGCCCGCATGGTGATGATCGTGACGAGGAAGTTGAGCGCCGTCGCGATCGAGGACGCGCCCGCGAACTGGACGCCGATCGTGAAGAAGGTCTGGCCGAGCGGCGTCTCGGTGGAGAGCGGCGCGTAGGCGGTCCAGCCGGTGGCGAACGCGCCGCCGGGCGCGAAGAAGCTCGCGACCATCATGATCCCGGCGATCGGGAGCAGCCAGAACGACAGCGCGTTCAGGCGCGGGAACGCCATGTCCGGCGCGCCGATCATGAGCGGCACGACGTAGTTGGCGATCCCGGCGAACACCGGGATGACGAAGAGGAAGATCATCAGCGAGGCGTGGACCGAGAACAGCCCGTTGAAGGTGTTCGGGTCCACGAACTGCGAGCCCGGCGCCGTCAGCTCGGCCCGCATGAGCATCGCCATGAGCCCGCCGATCACGAAGAAGGCGAACGTCGTGACGATGTACTGGATGCCGATGACCTTGTGGTCGGTGTTGACCTTGAAGTAGTCGCGCCAGGAGTAGGCCCCGTGGTTGGAGTGGTCCTCGGGGACGGTGGGCGCGCCTGAGGCCCAGCGGAACCAGTAGTCGAAGCAGCCGATCCCGATGAGGAAGGCGAGCGGGACGGTGATGAGGCAGACGGTGGTGATGGCGTCGCCGTCGAAGAGCGGCTCCCAGCCGTAGAGCGCGCGGCCGGCGACCACGATCCCTGCGCCGACCACAGCGCCGATCGGCAGCGAGACCAACGCCCGCCACCAGCCTGGCGCCGTCAGTCGGGCCGCGAGGCTCATCGCATCCTCCCCTCCTGTCTCATGCTATCCCCCGTTTTCCCCGGATCCGCCGGCTTCACCGCCCTGTCCGCCCTCCTGCCGGCGCTCGGCGACCCAGCGCTCGTACTCCTCGGGCCGCACCACGCGCACCCGCTGGCGCATCGTCGCGTGCCCGATCCCGCACAGCTCGGCGCAGACGATCTGCCACGAGCCCGTGCGGGTGGGGGTGACGCGCGTCGTCGTCGTCAGCCCCGGCACCGCGTCCTTCTTCATCCGGAACTCCGGCACCCAGAAGGAGTGGATGACGTCCGCGCTGCGGATCTTGAACTCGGTCTGCCGGTCGACGGGCAGGACGAGCTCGTCCGCCTGCTTCACGCCCTCCTCCGGGTAGGCGAAGCTCCAGGCGAACTGCCGGCCCGTCACCTCGACGACGACCTGGTCCTGCTCGCTCGCCTCGATGTCGTCGAGGACGATCCACGAGTAGATCGCCAGCGACGTGACGATGACGAACGGGATCGTCACCCAGATGATCTCGAGCTTCGTGTTGCCGTGGATCGGCGGGCCGTCGCCGGTGTGCCCGGGCCGCGCGCGGAAGCGGACGACCGAGTAGATCGCCACGGTCATCACGAGCACGAAGATCGGGACCGCGCACATCAGCACGATGTCCCAGAGCGTGTCGATCCGGTCCGCGGCGGTCGACGACTCCGCGGGGAACCAGTCGATCGCGAGCGCGACCGCGACGCCGACGAGCGAGGCCACGACGCCGATGGCGAGCATCTTCGCCATCTCGCGCCGGTTGACGCGGGACACTTCCCGGGCGGGCTCCTCCACTGAGGGCGACTCTAAACAAACGCGGGGGCGGAACGGAAGGGGTGCCGCGACGCCAGCGCCCCGGCGGGCGGGACCCCGCGGCCGCGGGGACGCCTCAGGCCGCCGCGCGCGGCTGGCGCGGGCGGAAGCGCGAGGGCGGCTTGCCGTAGCGGCGGCGGAACGCCTTCGCGAACTGGGCCGGCTGGCGGTAGCCGACGCGGCGCGCGACCTCGCGGACGGGCAGGCTCCCCTCGGCGAGCAGCTCCTTGGCCCGGCGCATCCGCACCTCGCCGAGGCAGGTGCGGAACGTCGTCTTGCCGTTCTCGGCGAAGGCGCGCTGGAGCTGGCGGCGGGAGGTCGCCACGCGCCGCGCGACGTCGTCGAGCTCGAGGTCGCGGGCGTACTCGCGCTCGATGATCGCGAGCGCCTCGCGGTAGAGGGCCTCGCGCCGCTGGATGGTGGAGTCGCGCGGCATGCGGTCCTCCCATTGTGGCGTGAACGGCTGGGCGGCGGAGGTTGCTTCTCGGACCCCCGTGGGTAAGCTTGAGGCAATCGTCACGAGGGAGGGGTCCACGGAATGCAGGTTCGCGACGGCATGACCCAGGCGGTCCTCGCCATCGGGCCGGCCCACACGCTCCGGGAGGCGGCGCGCCAGATGTCGCAGCGGAACGTGGGCGCGGCGATCGTCATCGACCCCGACGGCCAGGGGCCGGGGATCATCACCGAGCGCGACATCCTCAACGCGATCGGGGCGGGGCAGGACCCCGACGCCGAGCGCGTCGCCGACCACCTCTCGTCCGACCTGACCTACGCGGCGCCGGACTGGTCGCTCGAGCGGGCGGCCGAGGCGATGGTGAAGGGCGGCTTCCGCCACCTCATCGTCGTCGACGGCGGCGAGACCGTCGGCGTGCTCTCGATGCGCGACATCGTCCGCTGCTGGACGATGGACGGTGCGAGCTGCGACCTCACGGCCGCCTAGCCCGGCGCGGCCGCGGCCGACGCGGCGGCTAGTGCTCCTCGCCGTGCTCGAGCGGCAGGTCGTCGATGTCGCGCCGGACGTCCCGGATCCAGCGGATCGTGGCGATCAGGAAGATCACGAACCCGATCGCGAACAGGACCCACGACATGACGATCCCGACGAGCGCGATCGTGATCCCGAGCGCGACGAGCACCGGGAGGAAGGTCGGCTCGGGCATGTGGATCCGGTCGCCGACGGGCGGCACCGGCGGATCCTCGTGGCGGGTCTGCGGCTGCTCGCCGGCCATCAGTAGATCAACCCCACGAAGAAGGAGGCGGCGAACAGGAACAGCGCGATGGCGCCCGCGATCAGCGCGGTGCGCAGGTTCTTCAACGCGAGACGGCGGTCCACGGCCCGGCTTTCTAGCAGATGCGGGCGGCGGGATGCCGTCACGTCACATCCGCCTCCCGGTGTCCTTGAATGCCGTCCGCCGGCTCAACACAATGCGACCGGATGGGGGTCTCCCGCTGAACGTCCTGGGCATCGATGTCGGAGGCACGAAGATCGCCGTGGCGCACGTCGCCGACGGGGAGGTCCGGGCATCGCTGGAGGTCCCGACGCCGCTGGAGAGCACCGACGCGCTGCTCGCCGCGATCACCGGCCTGGTGCGGGAGGTGAGCGCGAAGACCGGCCGGCCGGACGCCATCGGCCTCGGCGTGCCCTCGCAGATCGACTTCGCCACCGGCACCGTCCGCTCGAGCATGAACATCCCGCTCGCGGACGTGCCGCTGCGCGCGCGCCTGGAGGAGCAGCTCGGCGTCCCGGTCTTCGTCGACAACGACGCGAACGTCGCCGCGCTCGCCGAGCACGCGCGCGGCGGCGCGGAGAATCTCGTGATGCTCACGCTCGGCACCGGGGTAGGCGGAGGGGTGGTGATCGGCGGCCAGCTCTTCCGGGGGGCCACCGGGCTCGGGGCCGAGCTCGGCCACATCGTCATCCACGGCGACGGGCCGAACTGCCCGGGCATGTGCCCCAACCGCGGCTGCCTCGAGGCCTACTGCAGCGGCTCCGCGCTCGAGCGCGACGCGACCGAGCTCGCCCGGGACCTCCCGGACTCGCCGCTCGCGCAGGCCGCCGAGGAGGGCGGGCGCGTGCGCGGGCGCGTCGTCGTCGAGCTCGCCCGCCGGGGCGACCGCGACGCCCTGCGCCTGCTGGAGGAGCTCGGGCGCAACCTCGGCATCGGCATCGCGACGATCGTCAACGTCTTCGAGCCGCGCCAGGTGCTCATCGGCGGCGGGCTCTCGCGCGCCGCCGACCTCTTCCTCGATCGCGCGCGCGACGAGGCGCGCGCCCGCGCGCTGCCGGCCCTCTTCGCCAACGTCGAGATCGCGACCGCCCGCGGCGGCCCCGAGGCCGGGGTGATCGGCGCCGCCGCGCTGGCCGAGCAGGAGCTCGCGCGGCTCGGCGACACCTCTACGACACCTGAAGGGACCCGATGACGACGACCACGAGGACCGACACCAGCACGCTCGACCAGCTCTGCATCAACACGATCCGGACGCTCGCGATGGACGCCGTGGAGCGGGCGAAGTCGGGCCACCCCGGGACGCCGATGGCGCTCGCGCCGATCGCCTACCTCCTCTACACGCGCCTGCTCAAGCACAACCCGGCCAACCCGCGCTGGTTCGACCGCGACCGGTTCGTGCTCTCGGCGGGGCACGCGTCGATGCTGCTGTACGCGTCCCTCTACCTCGCCGGCTACGGCCTGACGCTCGACGACCTCAAGAACTTCCGCCAGCTCGGCAGCCCCACCGCCGGCCATCCCGAGTACGGCCACGCGCCGGGGGTGGAGGCGACGACGGGCCCGCTCGGGCAGGGGATCTCGATGTGCGTCGGCCTCGCGCTCGCCGAGCGGATGCTCGCCGCCCGCTTCAACCGCGACGGCCACACCGTCATCGACCACTTCACCTACACGATCGCCAGCGACGGCGACATCCAGGAGGGCGTCGCGAGCGAGGCGTGCTCGCTCGCCGGCCACCTCGGCCTCGGCCGGCTCATCGCCTTCTACGACGACAACCACATCTCGATCGAGGGCGACACCGGGCTCGCCTTCAGCGAGGACGTCGCCAAGCGCTTCGAGGCCTACGGCTGGCACGTCCAGGACCTCGGCGAGGACCTCGCGCTCGAGCGGATCGAGCAGGCGGTCGCCGCGGCGAAGGCGGTCGAGGACCGCCCGTCCCTCATCATCGTCCGCACCCACATCGCCGAGGGCAGCCCGAACAAGCAGGACACCGCCGACGCCCACGGCGCCCCGCTCGGCGAGGAGGAGGTGCGGCTCACCAAGCAGGCCTACGGCTGGCCGACCGACGAGCCCTTCCACGTGCCCGAGGAGGCGCTCGAGCACTTCCGCGCGCAGGCCGCCCGCGGCGCCGCCGCCGAGGCCGAGTGGAACGAGCGCCTCGCCGCCTACCGCGAGGCCGAGCCCGAGCGCTACGAGGAGCTCGCGCTCATCATGGAGGGGCGCCTGCCCGAGGGCTGGGACGCCGATCGCCCGCGCTTCCGCCCCGAGGACGGGATGATCGCCACGCGCAAGGCGTCGAACGCCGTCATCCAGTGGGTCGCGAAGGGCGTGCCGCACCTCGTCGGCGGCTCGGCCGACCTCGCGCCCTCGAACCTCACGCTCATCGAGGGCGGCGGCAGCGTCGCGAAGGGCGACTACGCCGGGCGCAACCTCCACTTCGGCGTCCGCGAGCACGCGATGGGCGCGATCGTCAACGGGCTCGTCCTCCACGGCTTCCGCGCCTACGGCGGCACGTTCCTCATCTTCAGCGACTACATGAAGGCCGCCGTCCGGCTCGCGGCGCTCATGCGCCTGCCGTCGATCTTCGTCTACACCCACGACTCGATCGGCCTCGGCGAGGACGGCCCGACCCACCAGCCGATCGAGCAGCTCGCGACGCTGCGGGCGACGCCGAACCTCGACGTCGTCCGGCCCGCGGGCGGCAACGAGACGGCGCTCGCGTGGCGCTTCGCGCTCAGCCAGACCGAGACGCCGACCGTGCTCGCGCTCTCCCGCCAGGGGGTGCCGTCCTGGTCGCCGGCCGCCGTCCCCGGGGACGCGATCGAGCGCGGCGCCTACGTCCTGCGCGAGTCCTACAAGGAGACGCCCGACGTCATCCTCATCGGGACCGGGTCGGAGGTCCACGTCTGCACGCGCGCGGCCGACCTGCTCGAGGCCGACGGGATCGCCACGCGCGTGGTGAGCATGCCCTGCGTCGACCGCTTCGCCGCCCAGGACGCCGGCTACCGCGACGAGATCCTGCCGCCGCAGGTGCGCGCCCGCGTCGCGGTCGAGGCCGCGAGCCCGCTCGGCTGGCACCGCTGGGTGGGCGACGCCGGGGCGGTCATCGGGATGGAGACCTTCGGCGCCAGCGCGCCGCAGGCGGCGTTGTTCGAGCACTTCGGCTTCACGCCCGAGCGCGTCGCCGCAACCGCGCGCGAGGTGCTCGAGCGGGTGGGGGCGAGGACGTGACCGCGCCCGCCCCCGTCGAGGTGAACGAGCGCCTCGCGGCGCTCACCGAGGCCGGCACGAGCGTCTGGCTCGACCAGATCCAGCGCAGCCTCGTCACCGGCGGGGAGCTGCGGCGGCTCGTCGAGGAGTGGTCGCTGCGCGGGGTGACGTCGAACCCCTCGATCTTCGGGAAGGCGATCCTCGGCTCGCCCGACTACGACACCGAGCTGCGCGAGCTCGCCGCGCAGGGGCTGTCGGCGCGTGAGATCTACGAGCACATCGCCGTCCGCGACGTCAGCCTGGCCGCCGACGTGCTCCGCCCGGTGCACGAGGCGACCGCCGGCCGCGACGGCTTCGTCTCGCTCGAGGTCGCGCCCGAGCTCGCCCACGACACCGAGGCGACGCTGCGCGAGGCGCGCCGGCTGTGGGAGCTGCTCGGCCGCCAGAACGTGATGATCAAGATCCCCGGCACGCCCGAGGGGGTGCCGGCGATCGAGCAGGCGACGGCCGAGGGCATCAACGTCAACGTCACGCTGCTCTTCTCGGTCGAGGCCTACGAGGCGATCGCGGAGGCCTACATCCGCGGGATGGAGCGGCGCCTGGAGGAGGGGCGCCCGCTCGACGTCCAGTCGGTCGCGAGCTTCTTCGTCTCGCGCATCGACACCGAGGTCGACCGCCGCCTCGAGCGGCTCGGCCGCACGGACCTCCAGGGCACCGCCGCGATCGCGAACGCGCGCGCCGCCTACCGGAAGTTCAAGGAGCTCTTCCAGGGCGAGCGCTTCGCCCGCCTGCGCGAGGCCGGCTGCCCGGTCCAGCGCCCGCTCTGGGCCTCGACCGGCGTGAAGAACCCGCTCTACCCGCCGACGAAGTACGTCGACGCGCTCGTCGGGCCCGACACCGTCAACACCATGCCGATGGCGACGCTCCGCGCCGCCGCCGAGCACCTCGAGGTCACCGGCCCGACGGCCGACCAGGACCCGAGCGCGGAGCTGGAGGCGCTCGCGGAGGCCGGCATCGACCTGCGCGACGTCACCGACACGCTCCTGCGCGCCGGCATCGAGCAGTTCGTCACCGCCTTCGAGCAGCTCATCGACGGCGTGGAGTCGGCGAAGGAGGCGGCCGTCACCGGGCGGCCGCCGACCATCCGCTCCTCGATCCCCGACGACCTGGAGGAGGCGATCCGCGAGCGCGTCCGCGAGGCGACCGAGGCCTCCGTCGCCCGGCGCGTCTGGCGCAAGGACGAGTCGCTGTGGGGCGGGCCGGGCGTGCCGGAGATCGCCGACCGCCTCGGCTGGCTGACGATCACCGAGCCGATGCTCGAGGCCGCCGGCGAGCTGCGCGCCTTCGCCGAGGCCTGCCGCGCCGACGGCTTCACCGACTGCGTCCTGCTCGGCATGGGCGGCTCGAGCCTCGGGCCGGAGGTGCTCGCGCGCTCCTTCGGCGACACGCTCGACGGGCTGCGCCTGCGCGTGCTCGACTCGACCGACCCGGGCGCGGTGCTCGACGCCGAGCGCGCCGTCGACCTCGACCGGACGCTCTTCCTCGTCTCGTCGAAGTCGGGCGGGACGATCGAGACGCTCTCGCAGTACCGCTACTTCCGCTCGCGCGTGGACGACGGCGGCCGCTTCGTCGCGATCACCGACCCCGGCTCGCCGCTCGAGCGCCTCGCCGCCGAGGAGGGCTTCCGCCGCTGCTTCCTCAACGACCCCGAGATCGGCGGGCGCTACTCGGTGCTCTCCTACTTCGGGCTCGTGCCCGCCGCGCTCATGGGCGTCGACGTCGAGGCGCTGCTCCAGCGCGCGCAGATCGCCGAGCAGAACTGCTCGAGCCTCGGGGCGGTGTCGGAGAACTCGGGGCTGTGGCTCGGCCTCGTCGCCGGGGAGCTCGCGCTGCGCGGGCGCGACAAGGCGACGTTCGTCGTCGGCGAGCCGATCGCGAGCTTCGGGCTGTGGGTCGAGCAGCTCATCGCCGAGTCGACCGGCAAGGCGGGGAAGGGGATCCTCCCGGTCGCCGACGAGCCGCTCGGCGACCCCGCCGTCTACGGCGACGACCGCGCCTTCGTCTACCTCCGCGACGCCGACGCGCCGGACGCCGAGACCGACGCGCGCATCGAGGCGCTCGCGCGCGCCGGCCACCCGGTGCTCACGCTCGCCACGCACGGGCCGACCGACCTCGGGCGGGTGTTCTTCTTCTCCGAGTTCGCGACCGCCGTCGCGGGCTGGGTGCTCGGCGTCAACCCCTTCGACCAGCCCGACGTCCAGGCGGCGAAGGACGCGACGAAGCGGGTGCTCGAGGCCGGGATGCCCGACCTCCCCGAGGCGGACGACGAGGCGCTCGCCGCGCTGCTGCGCCAGGCCGAGCCGCCGCGCTACGTCGCCATCCACGGCTATCTGCGCCCGTCGGCCGAGCTCGACGCCGCCGTCGCCGAGCTGCGCGTCGCCATCCGCGACGCCACGCGCGCGGCGACGACCTTCGGCTACGGCCCGCGCTTCCTCCACTCGACGGGCCAGCTCCACAAGGGCGGCCCGCCGACCGGGCTCTTCCTCCAGCTCCTCCACGACGGGGACGAGGACGTCGAGATCCCGGGCGCGGGCTACACGTTCGCGACGCTGAAGAACGCCCAGGCGGCCGGCGATCTTGCGACGCTGCGCGAGCGCGGCCTCCCGGCCGAGCGCGTCCGCCTCGAGGGCGACCCCGTCGCGGCGGTGCGCGAGCTCACCGAGCGGGTACGGAGGCTCCTGTAGATGGAGCTCGGCTTCGTCGGCCTCGGCCGCATGGGCGGGAACATGGTGCGGCGCATCCAGCGCGGCTCCGATCACCGCTGCGTCGTCTGGGACGCCTCGCCCGAGGCGGTCGCCGCGGCGGCCCGCGAGGGCGCGACCGCCGCGGACTCCCTCGCCGACCTCGTCGCGCGCCTGCAGCCCCCGCGCCACGTCTGGGTCATGGTGCCCGCCGGCACGCCGACCGAGGAGACCGTCGCCGCCCTCGGCGAGCTGCTCGAGCCCGGCGACGCGATCGCCGACGGCGGCAACACCCGCTGGACCGACGACAAGCGCCGCGCCGCGGCGCTCGCCGAGCGTGGCATCGCCTACGTCGACGTCGGCACCTCCGGCGGGGTGTGGGGGCTGGAGGAGGGCTACTGCCTCATGGTCGGCGGGCCCGAGGAGGCGGTCGCGCGCCTTGCGCCGATCCTCGACGTGCTCGCGCCGCCGCCGTCGGAGGAGCACGGCCCGGGCTGGCTTCACGTGGGGCCGACCGGCGCCGGCCACTACGTGAAGATGGTCCACAACGGGATCGAGTACGGGCTCATGCAGGCCTACGCGGAGGGCTTCGCGCTGCTGGACGGCTGCGAGTACGAGCTCGACCACGCCCGCATCGCGCGCCTGTGGATGCAGGGCTCGGTCGTCCGCTCGTGGCTGCTCGAGCTCGCCGCGCGCGCCTTCGAGCAGGAGGGCAACGACCTCGCCCGGCTCGAGCCCTGGGTCGAGGACTCCGGCGAGGGGCGCTGGACGGTGGAGGAGGCGATCGGCAACCAGGTCCCGGCGCCGGTCATCACCGCGGCGCTGTATGAGCGCTTCGGCTCGCGCGGGCGGGGCGCGTTCGCCGCGAAGGTCAACGCGGCGCTGCGCCATCAGTTCGGCGGCCACGCCGTCCGCGCCGCGGGGCCACCCGGCGGGCCCGGCGACACGGGCGGGTGAGCG
>Ga0310829_1001978_pt1 | contig 10234 bp, 20 predicted proteins | sample WT_ome_4_FD_202244 | JGI IMG/M metagenome (GOLD analysis project Ga0310829, IMG submission 202244) | Sorghum-adapted microbial communities enriched on wild type (WT) sorghum from Joint BioEnergy Institute, Emeryville, California, United... ... | reverse complement strand
TAAATATTAAGATATAGTACTAAAAGTACTATATCTTAATATTTAAGGCGCAACACCACATGAAACCTATACTGGCAGCACACTGATTTACAATCTATATTGGGAACAGATGAAAAATTGACCCATACTAATAATACATCAATCCCAGTTAATATTAGGAAAACATGGAAATTGATCCTTATACTAACAGTACACCAATCCAAGTTGATACTAGAAACACATGAGACCTGACTCATTATCCCTACAGTACATCAATCTCAATTAATATTGAGAAAATATGAAACCAACTCCTAGCTAGACCTCCTACCGACAGTACACCCAATCCCAGGCTATACTGGGAGCCGCTACCCCTATATCTACATCCTACACTACCTACCAAAAAATCCTTGACATCCAGGCTCGAACATGACAAAATAAAGTCAACAGCGGGGCACTCCCGCAGGAATACCAGAGACTATAAAAGGAGATGGTTAATATGGCAAAGAAAGCTAAAATCACTAAGGAGTACGTACAAAAATTCATTGAAGAGAACAATGGATACCCAGAAAAAGGCTCTTTTGAAGCTAAAGAGGATCTACAAAAATTCTACAAACATCTAACAGATGAGCAGTTGCAAGAATGGGTAGAGGTAGAAGGACTTGAATACAAACCTTGTCCAGAATCTCAACCGATCAACCGCATGAGAATGTGTATGGCAATTCTGTACCATCACTTTCCTAAAGCACCAAGTAAGAAGAAAAAGTCCAAATATGCTGACTATACGCTTGAAGACCTGGTGAATATGGCTATTGAGAAAGATGTACCAGTGGAGCCTTGTGATGACGAACGTATCCTACGCATGAGAACAATCATGGCTCTCAGAGCCGCAGGTCATCTTGACTAATATGAAAAGCCCTACCGATATGGTAGGGCTTTTCTATGTCCTCTCCCGCTCCCAGAACCAAATAATAGGAAACTGGCTCCTATATAGACCTCCTATGGACTACTATATCATCTCCCTAGGGTACCAAATAACCCTACGCTACTTATAGAATAGTTCTTGACTTTTTCTCCGTTTCGTGGTTTAATTGAGTTACAGGGGGCGACCCCGGAGTAGTACCTTGAGAACTGAATAGGAGGAGATGGGTATGATGGTAGATGTGAAGGAAATCGCTAAAGATATTAGGGAGCAAATCAAGGGCGTTGAGGGGGTAACCTTCAGCGTACGAATCAACAGACAGTGGTCTAATGCTAAAACAGACCCACACAACGTCATCTGGGTAGAAGGTGGGGCTGGTGGATGGGTACAGGACCGTAAGGAGAAGCTAGACCGGGTCCGGCAGATGATACAAGATGTCGCTAGCAAATACGGTCTGGTACTACACGAGGATACGATAATTGACCGCTATATACTCGTTCAGAAGCTCTAACGGATGCCCCCGCTGTACAGCGGGGGCATTTATCGTGTTTGGGTAGGGGTACCCTCTAACCCTCCACACAAGAAAGACCCCTGGGATACCCCAGGGGTCTTTTCTTACGCTGTTTCTTCCGCTTCCTCTATCTCCATGTATCCTACCAACTTCAGCGGGGGCTCTGGAATTCCTATGACTTCCTTAAGCACTTCTGGGATTTCTCCTCCCGCTATCCGCTTGAATCCTTCCTCTGTCAAGAATACTGACATCTCTACCAACCTCCTAGAATTTTTCGGTGTTGAACCGCTTGAAATCATTCTCTCATGGGACAACCCGGAAAATCAACTAGGGGTACTCTTGATGGATAAAAACGTAAAAATAGGAAACGTTCTCTTAGGTACCCCTCCTACCGATAGTCTAGGGGTACCTCCACACCCTAGACTACCCCACGAACGGTACTTGACTTCTCGTGCGGTTCATGATATACTAAAGATGTCAGCGGGGGCACCGCTACAGAACACTAGAGTATATAGGAGGAGATAGTGTATGGCAAAGAAACCACAAATCAATAAGGCGTTTGTAGAGAAGTTCTTGGCGGAGAACAACGGATACCCAGAGAAGGGGCATTTTGAGGATAAGAAAGACCTACAGCGCTTCTACAAACACCTAACAGACGAACAGCTCCAGGAGTGGATTGACGTAGAGGGTTTGGAATACAAACCATGTCCAGAGAGCGAAGCTATTAACCGCATGAGAATGTGTATGGCTATCCTCTACTACCACTTCCCTAAGGCACCAGCGAAGAAGAAAAAGTCCAAATACGCTGACTACACCTTAGAGGATCTAGTACAAATGGCTATCGATAACGATGTGCCTGTGGAGCCATGTGATGATGAGCGTATCCTACGCATGAGAACCATCATGGCACTGAGAGCGGCTGGCTACCTAGAGTAGGTTGTAAGTATCCCGCTCCGTGAGAGCGGGGTACCATACAGCCTATTGTAGGTTGTAGAACACAAGCTAAAAGGAGCGTGTGAGTGTATGGTAGTGGTCTATTATAAAACAAAGGGTAGCAGTGAGTACAAGCGTGAGTCATTCCTCAACGTACAGCACTATCTCAAGTGGCGTGAGTGTATGGGCAGTAAGTTAGCAGACCTTCGTAGGGCGGGTAAGCATGCCGCTATCCGTGTGTGAGTAGAAGGCTACTGGTGTATACCAGTAGCCCTTTTTCTATGATCTTCGGATCTCGCTATGGACTTATAGGGCTGTTTCCCGCTTTCGCTCCGGGTGAGGGTTTGACCTCAGCGGGATGGGTTCCTATGAAATTCGCCTATGAAGTGGGTAGGAGGTTTGATAGGAGAGGGGCTGGGGTTGGGGCAACATGGCGGGAAGCGGGTTTGGCGGGTGCTGGGATGATCCCGCTACTCTCCAGAATAAAAAATAGGAAACGCCCAGCTAGGTACTCCTCCTACCCTCTACTAGGGGTACCGGTACCCGCTATATGCTACCCGCTGTTCGGTACTTGACATGTGGGGCGATCCGTGATATACTAAAGACAGAAGCGGGGCACACCCGCAGAGAACACTAGAGTGTATAGGAGGAGATAGTGTATGGCAAAACGTGTACAAATCAATAAGGAGTACGTACAAAAGTACGTAGAGGAGAAAGGCTATCCTGAGGTAGGTACGTTCGAGGACAAGAAGGATCTACAGCGTTTCTACAAGCACCTATCTATGGAGCAGCTACATGACTGGCTAGAGCTAGAGGGGCTTACGTACACATCATGTGAGAGCGAAGCTATCAATCGTATGCGAGCTTGCATGGCTATCCTCTACAAGCATTTCCCTAAAGCTCCAGCTAAGAAGAAGCGGTCTAAATACGCAGACTACACGCTTGAACAGCTTATCAATATGGCTATAGAGCATGAGGTACCTGTAGAACCAACCCACGATGAGCGTATTATGCGTATGCGTACTATCATGGCTCTACGTGCCGCTGGACACCTAGAGTGAGTATATGGTAGGGTATCAGTGGGTACCCTGCCTTTTTTATTGTCTTTATGGGTGTATGGGGGTTGTATAAGAGGTTTGGTAGGGGGTTTGGGTCGGGGGTGTTTGGTGTGGGGTCTGGAAGACCCACTATGAAGTCGATAGCAAGTGCCTATAGGACTTTATAGGGGGCTGGGGCTGGGGCAGAGTGAATTCGGGGCGAGCGGGTGTGTAGTGAGTACCCTATATGCCCCCTAGCTCTATAAAAAAGGAAACGATTGTGTACCTAGACCCCTATCGATACCCCCAATATAGATAGAAGCCCCGTATACAACCCCCATATGTATGTGAGTGCATATAAATACCCCCTAGACTACAGTCTAGGGGTAGTGTCTTAGTATCTGATGGTATGGTCTACCTATCTTAGTATTTTCTCCAGCGGGATATGTTCAGCTATACGGTAGACATATACGTTATCCGGGTTGTAATCATCCACACAGAACTCGTATAACCGTATAACATCTGCTACTTGGCTTTGTGTATAGACCACATCTACCTCTGCCACACTATTACCATCGGTTAGGTAGACTACAATGTACTTGCCGTCCATACCTATCTCCTCCTATACAGTTCTCAAGGTATTATAGCGGGTTGCTCCCCCGCTCTGATTCAAGTATATCATGGACCGGAAAGAAAGTCAAGGACCTGGCTATGGGTAAGGTATAGTAACCGGGATAGGTGTAGTCTCCCGCTATGCTTAATAAAAAGGAAGATCCCGGGTACCTAAACCCCCTAGAGGCTAGCGGGCATAAGAATACCCTCAGCCTATAGGCTGAGGGTATATATTATTTGCCTACATAGTGCACTTGTACCATACGGTTAGATCCGTAGTAGGTAAATACGGTAACAACAGCGTACAGAGTATCACCATCTATATCTACTGCCACATCATATTGGTCATCTATCTCCATCTCCGCTATATCTACATTCTCCATGTGGTCATATAGGCAAGATATAACGGTCACTAGTTCATTCCAGTCTTCTATGGTGTGGTTATACACCTTGTATTCTATATCACCATAGTTGACTGTACAAGGCTCTCCGCTATACATGTCTCCCGCTACTACATCAACCGCTTTAAGCGGTAGGTCTGCTCTACCTATAATTACTGTCATATCATGTTTCATACTACCCTCTCCTTTATACTCTAGGTAGTGTCATAGACACTCCATCGTACCTACACCGTAGTGTAGGTACTGTGCAATGCCTATATGTGTGTGAGTACATAGTAGTGAGTATATGGTAGTGAGTGCTCTATCCCCAGTACCTAGAAGAGTGTGTAAAGTCCCGCTCCTCTATGATTTCGTAGTCAGCCGGGTTATAGCTACCTACCTGCTTTACCTTAGCGATCGCATATCGAGTGATACCCATTCGCTCGATATATCTGCGGATACCTAGAAGCGTCTTAAGACGCTTCATACCCGCACAACCGTTATGTCTGTACTCTACTTCATATACCATATCAGTATCCTCCTTACCTTATTATTGCCTGATAGATAATACCCTCTATACCGTCTTCTGTAGTAACATAGCTAGCAGGCGGTTTACTTCTAAACCGTTCTACATCATCATAGGTGATACCTACTTCCTCGCTAGCTAGTACAAACTCATGTGTACCATACCACGCTATGTGTGTATACCCCGCTAGTACAAACGGTATAATCTCATGTATATTCTCTCCTAGTGTCTCATAGTAGCTATTGATGAAGATAAAGGATACTCTATCCTCGTCAATAGGATAGAGTGCCTTAATTCCCTCTACACGTTCCTGTAGGTTATTCATGGACTCCCATCTCCTCCAGTATTTTATGAAGCTCTGCTACTACTGCTATAGAATGAGGAGTAGTGCGGCTAGTATCCTTGTACACTACAAACTCTTCTAGTGTAGCATCAAAGTAGCGTATCGTCTCAAGTACCCAGTTGGCTACTGCCTGAAGTGCATCCTCTCTAGGCATTACCTTACATACCCCCGTACGACCTGTAGGCACATGTAGGACAGTAATAGTGAATACATCACTCATACCTATCTCCTCCTATTCAGTTCTCAAGGTACACTAGCCGGATCAACCGGCTGATGAAACCATTATGCCACAGGGGAGCGGGAAATGTCAAGGAGCGGGGGTAGAAGTAGGGATAGTAGGGGGTAGGGTTATAGGGGAGGGGTAGTAGGAGGAGAATGATATAAAATAATAGGAAATCACCGGGTACCTACACCCGCTACGTTTAATAAAAAAGGAAACGCCTGGCTAGGTACACCCCCTACACCCTATTGTAGGGCATAAAAATACCCTATGCCGTACTGGCATAGGGTTATAGGTGTTACGCTAGGATACCTGCTTCCCTTAATGCTACTATTACATACATACGCTCTATACGTGGATCACCTTTAGCATCCCGAACAGCTACATCGTTCTCTAACGCCATTTGTACTAGCTGTTCCGTAGTATAGTCAGCGTACTTAGACTTCTTCTTACTAGACTTCTTAGGTGCTGTCTCAGGGAAGTGTAGTGCTTTAATAGCCATTGCCATACGCATACGGTTAATAGCTGGGTGCTCACATGGCTTCCATGTAACACCTTCTAGCTCACACCACTCACGCAATTGTTCGTCTGTTAGCTTCTTGATATAACGCTTCATAGCCTTCACGTCTTTAAACTCTCCACGCTCTGGGTATTCTATTGCATTGTCTACATCGTCTTCTTGGGTATCAGAGTCTGTATCCTCCGCTATATCCTCATGTGTATCTGTGGATGCTTGGGTATCGTCTTCGTGTGTATCTGTGAGTACCTGATCGTTAGCGGTATCCTCCGCTGTATCCTCCGCTGTGTCTACAGTGTCTTCAGTAGGCTCCTCTGTAGGTACTTCCTCCGCTACATCCTCAAATAAAGCAGGCTCATCGTCTACCACACGTACCTCTACCTCTGGGTACTTACCAGCTTCAATATCCTTCGCAGTGACACGAGATACACCTAGTACTGCCGCTACCTCCTTGAGTGTAGATACTTCCTCAGTACCTCTGATTACATAGGTAGTTTTCTTAGCCATTATACATCTCTCCTTTTAGCTCAATGTATTAGTAGTGCCCATTTAGGCACCCTATCCTACCTATCCCGTAGGATAGGCAGTGTAGGGTGTCTAAATCCAAGTATCTATGAACGCTTCTACAAAGTCTGTCCAGTCTGGTATATAGAATTTATCATGTGCCTTATCTATGATATACTCGATTTGGTGTTCGGATAAATGTGGGAACTTATCGGCTATAACCGCTCTAAAGTCGTCTTCTGTTAATCTCCAGATAGTATCCTTCTCTTTAGGCATTATATATCTCTCCTTTTAGCTCAATGTATTAGTAGTGCCTCTAGGCACTCCTGACTAGGTACTCCGTAGAGTACCCAGCTAGGAATGTCTAGTCTTTATATGACACTTCCATATCATCTAGCGTATCTGCGAATACTTCGCAGGTATATTTATAGAGCATATTGTCATCGTTTAGTATGCCAACTGGTACATCAGAGGCATCATACGTAAACAATAGAACATCATGCTCGTTGTATACCTGCACCTCATGGCGTCTAGCACTGTAATACACTGAGATTTTATAACCTGCCATACCTATCTCCTCCTATTCAGTTCTCAAGGTACACTTGCTAGCGGGTTGCTGTCCCGCTCGCTCTGTCTTTAGTTTGCCACAGCTGTAACCAAAAATCAAGGACTGGAGCTAGGAGTAGTGACAGTACGTCTAGGCAGTATACGCCTAGCGCATAGGTGGACTGGACAGACTAGGTGATAGCCATACGTTTTTTAAATTATGAAGCGGCATAGCAATAGGCTACTCTTTCCACTAGGCTTTTCTAAAAATGGAAACGACCGGGTACCTAAACCCCCTAGCTCCTATTAAAAGGAATATAAATGCCCCTAGCTACTCCCGATAGGGGCTATATGGGCACCCTACACACCACGCCATATCCGCTATACAGCGGGTTATGCGTAGTGTCTAGCTTTAGCTACTGCTACCTCTTCCTGTACTTCAGCCATATATACAAGTTCTAAGCGGCTATACCCGCTAGGGCTAACGATAGGGTTATCTGGGGTACAGTTGTTGATATCATATTGTGATCCCCATAGAGCCAACATATGTTTTGCTTGTGTTCTAGTTAATAGCACCTCATACCCAGTATCACCTGCTGATAATTTGTACATTTGCATACTTATTCCTCCTATATCCAATGTACTCCCGCTTATAGCGGGGCAACTTTGGAATCAGTTTACGTTTGATAGCTTGTACTGGTTACAGGACTGGCTCTAGGAGGAATAGGGTGTGGAGTTGTAGGCAATATAAATTCCCTACCCGTTGTGGGTAGGGGTGATACGCATATATGCGTGTGTATGTGTGTGAGTATATGTGTATATGTGAGTGCCTTGTGTGTGCCCTATACGCACGTGTGAGTGCGTGGATACCAGGTGTACCTGGTGTGTATACGCACGTGTGAGTGCGTGGGTGTGAGTGCCCTATTATGCACCAGATGGGTTAACCTTTTGCTGTGGGTTGGTACCTAGCTGGTGTGCTGGGTCTAGATTTATATAGTGTTCTACTTGTGTAGCGGTTACACCATTTGGGTTAGGGCATAATGGGCATATAGGCTCTTCACCTAGCACTAGGTAGTGACCATGTATCTCGCAATAGCCTAGCGGTATTCCCGCTAGTGACTTGCGTACTGCTTCAATACCTACTTGGTCAATAGCTTCCTGTAGCGGGGTAGGCTGCCCTGTATACCCTTTAGCTAATGTTGGTTTAGCTAGTTCATACATTCTAGTACCTCCTGTTCTTCAGTAGCACAGTGCTCACATATGAGCTTACCTGTGTCTAGTGTGAGATAGTACTCATCGTTAAAAATCCTACAGTCACATATGCAACAAAAACCGATACCTGCCATATAACCATCTCCTAGAAACGTGTATCTGATACAACTACATTGTCTCCATTGTTCATATCATCTAGCTCTTCTTGTAGTGCACGCTCGTATTCCTCTAGGAGCTCTGGAGCATTTTCCATATAAAACTTACGCTCTGCTTCCGCTATAGCCTGCTCTAGCTCTTCATGCTTGTCTTCTGGTAGGTACTTCATGACTACCTCAACTATAGCATTAAACTTCGCACTCTCTATTTCCCTCAACTGGTCTAGCCCATATAGGGTAAGCCCTCCATGTGCACCACCTGTTAGCTTCTGTTTGAGCTCTATGGCACGTAGGGCATCCTGTATCTTGATGGTAGGGCTTTGTGTGAGTGCATTGAAGCCCCGCTGTATAATAGCGTCTAGTACCTCTATCTCATTCCGTACCATCTCTTTAGCGGAAGATATACCAAGTGCCTGGAGTTGTATAGGAGTGCGTTTAGGTACCCCAATACCTAGTAACCGCTCTACAGTGATTTGCTTGGTTATAGCTTCCTGTAGCAGAGCTTTGTATTCGTATAGCTTCGGGTGTGATATATAGAACCCTTGTTCTTTGCACCAATCACTAACCTTATGCGGTGATACACCGCTTAGTAGCATTTCATTAACCTGATCTACCTTATCCCATTTCACTAGCTTCTCTAGTTTGTAGTAGCGGGTCTCAAGTTTTGTATCGTTCGTATTATTTAGCATGATTACCATCCTTTCGGGAGAATATAAAAAGAAAACCATCGTGTACCTAGCCTTCCTACTCCAGACTACGCAATCCATAGTCACTGGGGCTCACATAGCCCTGCCGTAGACAATGTTCACATATGAAGCCCTTATCCTGTATCTGTGCTGTAGCTAGGTGTGCATGCTTCGGTATAAGTCTATACTTAGCGGTATTACTGCATATAATGCAGGTATGACCGCTAGGGGTATGTGTTAACATGCGCCATACCGTATCTGCGTCATAGCCAATACCATATGTGGTATCTGCCAGGTATGCCTGATGTACACTAAATGGGTTTGTGGACATATATTTATACCTCCTCGTACATAGCGGGAGTATTTAACTGGTATGTTGGTATGCTATGCGATGTGTATACGCAGTAGTATGCGTGTGTAGGGGAGGTATAGGATGTTAAATCTGATAGCATACATAGTTGTAAAAGTTGTATATATGTGCCTATAGGGGGCGGGACTGACCCCGCATTATACTGCGGTAATAATGTAGCAGTATACTGCGAGATATACTACAGTGTATCAGTGAGTACATTGCTCGCAACATACTGCGGTATATACGTGAGTATATAGCTCCGCATTATACTGCGGTAATAATGTAGCAGTATTAATGTAGCAATATACTGCGGTATACATGCTAGTATATGCCCCTGCGCACACGTGTGAGTGTACTGCGGTATATACGTGTGCGTGTGAGTGCCTCATTGTACTGCCCTGATATATGCTTGTGAGTGCCCCCGCATACCTTTGCGTATGCGTCTGTGAGTACACATGTATATACTGTCCAATACACGTATGTCAGTACATACATGTATACACAGTATATAGGCATACTACGAGCCCAACCACTCCAAAGCACCCAGTAGCATAGCTACTGGCTCAGCTGATAGCCACTCGGTTATCCTCTCGGTGGTACTCGGTGTACCACCTCGGTGGCTATCGCTGACCCTTCGGGTTCCTATCGTGTAGCCCTCGCTGGGGCTCGTGGCTACCCTCTAGTGTAACCTCGCAGGGCTCGGTTACACCCTTCGGGTGCTTCGCCCTTAAAAAATCGTTGCAACTCATATGGTTTCAAATCGATATGAGGTATAAGGAAACAATAGTCAAAAATTATAGGA
>Ga0310829_1001977_pt1 | contig 10244 bp, 9 predicted proteins | sample WT_ome_4_FD_202244 | JGI IMG/M metagenome (GOLD analysis project Ga0310829, IMG submission 202244) | Sorghum-adapted microbial communities enriched on wild type (WT) sorghum from Joint BioEnergy Institute, Emeryville, California, United... ... | reverse complement strand
CAACGAGCCGATGGCGCGGTTCGTCGAGCGGTTCATCGGCCCGGTCCGCTTTGACGAATTGACGATCCCCTTCGCCGCCGTCGCTTCCGATGCCATGACCGGAGAAGCGTACATCCTGAACCGGGGCAAAGTGTCCCGGGCCATTTGCGCATCCACGGCAATCCCCGGCGTCATGAAACCGGTCCTGCACGAAGGGCGGCTCATGATCGACGGCGGGGTGGTGCATCCGGTTCCCGCCGCCCTGTGCCGCAGCATGGGGGCGGATCTCGTCATCGCCGTGGACGTCAGCGCGCCGGCGTCGATGCGCCGCAAACCGGGGAACCTGGTGTCGGCCATCCTGAACACCATCGACATCATGAGCGAAAAAATCGTCCGGGAAGAACTCCAGCTGGCCGACATCGTACTGAAACCGCAGCTGGAACTGCAGGAGCACACCTTCAAATCGTCCGGCGCCTTCATTCGCAGGGGAGAGGAAGTGACCCGGCAGGCCCTCGCCGACATTTTGCGCCTTTATTATCAGGAAGGGTGATTCAATCTTCCAGGGAAGCCGCCATGATGGCGCTGACTGCCCGGATCATGACGGCCGGAACATGGCAGATGACCGCAAAGGGCGCATCCGTGAGGGGGACGATTTTGCCGAAAAACAGGAAATTGGATGCCGCAAACAGAACAAACGAGACCAAACCCTTCCATCGGGTTTTTCCAATCCCATGCCGGGAATGATCGGGTTGGCAAGGATGCTGATCCGCTTTTTAAAGGCCGGATGCTCCCGCTTCAACCGATCCAGTTCCTTGAAAAAATTCCGTCTCAATTCGCTGGCCGCTGTTCATGTTCCATGATGGGACACCTCCACCGAATAATCGATCGCACGAACGTACCGGAGAGGATCGGCCAACCTGTTGTCCGGTCATCCGGCAGGCGCATCCGGACCGCTCCCTGATGTTCCTTTTCCTGCAAGGCGTGTTCCATTTTTCGCTGTTCATGCCCCGCCTGTTCGGTTATGATTATGGTAATGCCAGGAAGAAAAAAATAGAATTTTCGGTTATGAAATCGAAAAAACGCGGGAGGGTACAGCAACGGTGAAAGCAAAGTGGCTCACAGCCATCGTCATGTTGCTGGTTTTCGGCTTGTTTGCCGAAACCGCTTTCGGCGCATCCGACCGCCGCGCGGTGGTGACGGAAGCCTCCGGGCACGCGACCGTGAAGAAGGCCGGCGGCGCCCTGGACATTCGCATCTACCCGGGCATGCCGATCGGCGAAGGCGACTTCATCAGCGTCGGTCCGGGCGGACATCTCGTCTTGCGGACGGACCGCGGCGATGAAATCACCCTCGGGGAAAACTGGCGAGGCACGCTGTCCAGGCTGAGGGAAGACGTCGATGGCGGGACCGGGACGGCCGTCCGCACCTGGGCAGGGGCGACCTACAGCCATGTGGCGAAACGGGAAGCGCCGTCCGGTTCGTACCGGGTGGAACTTCCGACGGCCGTCCTGGAAGCGAAAGGCACGCATTTCATGGTGACGATCGACAAGGTTACGGGCGAGGTCAGGATGATCGTCACCGCCGGCATCGTGGCCAAGGACGATCGCACGTACCTGCCCTCCAATCAGCTCACCGTGTATCCCTGGCGGGAAAACGAAGATGCTCCGCCTGCGGAAATCCTGGATCCCGACGAGATCGCGGTCGCCCTTCCGGACCACGTGCTTGAGGCGCTCTTGCGAAACCTGCACCTCATCGAATCGGAGAACCAGGAGCTTCTGGAGCAGCTGCGCGGAAGCGAAGAGACCGGGGAGCTGATCGAAAGACTCGGAAACCTGGGCGGCTTGCGGAATCTGCAGGACGAATCGTTGTTCGAAAGATACAAAGCCAATGTGGAGAACATGCTGTTCCTCTTGTTGAAATCGGCGCATGTCAACGGCAAGCTGGATTGGGAAATCGCGCAGGAGATCCTGAGGTCCGTCAACGAAATGATTGAGGAAGAAAACCGCAAATTCGATCTGGAAAATGAAGTGCCGCCGCTCGACCGCACGGTCGGCATCGATCCGGAAGAGGAAGAGCGCCGTCGTGCGGCGCGGGAAGAGGCCGAGCGGCAGCGGGAGCAGCGGGCGCGGGAGAAGGAGGACAAACGGGAAGCCGTCAAACAGCAGGCACCGGATATCGCGGACCGGCTGGAAGCGCGAAACCGCGAACAGGAAGAGGCCAATCGGAGGGCCGAAGAAGAGAAGCAGAACCAGGCGCTGGACAAGCACATGCAGCAGCTTCATGACGAACAGCGGCAGGAACTGGAAGAGCGCCTTCAACAGCGGAAAGCCGAAAAGGAACGGATGGATCGCGGAAGAACGGCACCCATGCCGGGCGAAGGAGCGGAGGAAGAGGCGGCTCCTCCTCCGCCCCCCTCTCCGACTCCTCCGCCGCAACCGTCGCCCGACCCGTCCGACACGATCACGGAAATCAACCTTTCCGTCACGGATGCCGTGTACGGTCAGCCGTTTTCGATCACGGCCGTGGTGAAGACGCCGGATGGATCGCCCGTTCCGGACGGAGGCACGGTCGCGTTCACAATCGGACCGGTCACCGTCGGATCCGCCGCTACCCTGGAAGGCGCGGCGACGTTCGTCATCGACGGGGACAAATGGGCCTTGCTGGCGGAAAACGGCGTCGGATTCGGCGCGCACACCCTGACGGCGTCCTATGCGGGCGTGCCGCAGCAATATGACGGCAGCTCGGCCGCGCGGGAGATGGTGCTTCTTCCCTCCGGTCCGGTGGTGCTGATCTGGAAAGAACTTGTGGAAGACAGCCCGAATTCCTTCGAAGTCCGCATCGAGTTTGCCCATTTCACGGGGGACGCCGCGATCCGCGAAGCGGACATCCGGTTCATGCATTACCTGTCCCTGGGCGATTGGGACAATCCGCCCGATTTTCTGGCCTCGGAAGAATACAACGACGCATTCGGCGGCGATTCCGATTTCGCGCACCAGTTCGGCCACATCGAATATGCGCTGCCGGAAGGCGGCCAGGACTGGCTGGCCCGTTATGAATTCCTGGCGTTTGGAGATGCAGCTGCGGAAATCGCCGGACGGGACTTCCTCGCGAAGATCCGTTTCGATTTGCAGGCCTGGGCCGGCAAAACGCCCGGTGACGTCGCCATCGACGTGGTGTCCGTGCATGTGCTTGACCGCAACGGCGAACCGATCGGGGCGACGGTGGTCGCCGGACCGGGCGTTCAACTCGCTCTTTCCGATGATTCTGAAAATGGGGAGCTGCCATGATGCGACGACTCGTGAAACGTTGGTTTGCTGCCGGCTCCGCCGGAATCGGCATCGCCGTTCTGGCGGCGGCGTTCTTCTTCGGGACGGCCTTTTCCGCTTCCGCCATGGTATGGTCGGACGGCCGTCCCCTGATCCAGGCCCGCGATCTGGCGGGGACGGGCGTGTATGACGAGTTTGACGGTCCGGCGGAGCGGGCCGAGTTCCGCCATCCCGCCGGCGTGCTGGTGCTCGCTGACGGCGGCGTTCTTGTGTCGGATTCGGACAACCACCGCATCCGGATCGTCCGGGACGGCGGCGTGTCCGTTTTCGCCGGCGTTCCCGTGTCCCTCTTGGCCGACGACGCCGGCCTCCCCGCCGGCGCCCTGGTCGACGGCCCTTCGGACACCAGCCTGTTCCGGCATCCGGCGGGCCTGGCGGCGGACCGCTCCGGCAACATCTACGTGGCGGATGCCGGCAACCACGCCATCCGCAAAATATCCCCTTCCGGCGACGTCACCACCCTGGCAGGAAGCGGCGTGCTGGGCCACCGGGACGGCACGGGAAGCGGGGCGCTGTTCCATTATCCGACGGACGTCGCCGTCGACGCGGCGGGCAACGTGTACGTCGCCGATACGCTCAACCACGCCATCCGCAAAATTTCTCCGCGGGGCGAAGTGACGACGCTGAACGCCCTGTCCGACCGGACGGTGGAAGTTTATGACGGCGTCGTGGTGCCGGCCGGCGGCTTCGCCGACGGACAACTCACGCAGGCGCTGTTCAACGAACCGTCCGGACTGGCGATCGACGCCAAGGGCAACCTGTATGTCAGCGACACCGGCAATCAGCGCATCCGCTACATCGATTTCGCGGCGGGAACGGTCACCACCGTGGCCGGCGGCGGCGATCCGGCGGAGAATGCGCTGTACGTGCAAGGCGATTACCTCGACGGACCGGCGCCGCTTGCTCGGTTCAACAGCCCGAAAGGCATTGCCGCGGACGGAGACGGCGGCCTGTTCATCGCGGACAGCCTGAACCACGCCATTCGCTACCTGAAAGACGGCCGCGTTCACACCGTCGCGGGCCATTCCGCCGCAAAGTACGGCCACCGCAACGGATTCGACACGGACGTGCTGCTGAACGTTCCGGTTGACGTGGCCGTCGATGCTGCCGGCAACCTTGTGGTGGCGGACAAGTTCAACAACCGGATCCGCACCGTCGAATTTGTTTCGCTGCCGGACGACCGGCCGGCGGACGGCACCGTGCGCGTGTTGCTGAACGGAGAGCCGCTGGACTTCGAACAGCCGCCCGCCATCCGTTCCGGCCGCACGATGGTGGCCGTCGAGGCCGCGGCGGACGCACTCGGTTACGCATTCGGCCGGCATGACGGGGACATCATCCTGACGGGGGACGGCGTCACGCTGGCGCTGGCCGTCGGCCGTTCCGGGCTGACGCGGACCGCCGAAGCGGAAGGCTTGCCGTTGGAGGCATCCCTCGATGCGGCACCTTTCATCCGCGACGGCACGATCTACGTGCCCCTCCGCCCGCTGGCGGAGACGGCCGGTTTCAAGGTCGATTGGCACAAGGAAACGGTGACGGTCATCTTGCGAAAATGAATTGACCGGACGGCACAGGCAGACGCGCATCCGGTTGAAAGACGGGCTGAAAAGGCGGGTTCCGACATTCCGCTGGCCCGTCTTTTTTCGTCGGCGATTCGGCCCGAACATCCGCCGGGGTTTCATGGAATGCGGGCGCGGCATGGTTCCGATCGTTTCCTGCCGGCATTTCGCGCTTTTTTCGCCAAGAGGGGCAAAAAAAGGAGATCCGCCCTCCATGTCGAAAAAGAGAGAACGCAAGTCACGGGCCGGCGGACGGTGTGCAAGATGCGCCGCACGAACCCTCGGCCTTCGGCGGGAGGCGGGATTGTGCACAAAATCCTGATTGTGGAAGATGAACCGGACATCGGAAGGGTGCTGCAGGCCTATCTGGCCAAAGCCGGGTTCCGGGTCGAGACGGCGGCGGACGGGGCCGCAGCGATGCGGCGGTTTGAAGCGTGGACGCCTTCCCTCGTGCTGCTCGACGTCATGCTGCCGGACACGGACGGATGGCAGCTGCTCGCCTGGATCCGGGAACGGGGGGCGTGCCCCGTCATCATGCTGACTGCAATGACCGATCTGGAAAGCCGTCTGACCGGTTTGAACGCCGGCGCGGACGATTACATTTGCAAACCTTTTGTCGCCGAGGAGGTCGTCGCGCGGGTGCAAGCCGTTCTGCGCCGGCTGCCGATGGTTTCCGGGGACCAGGTGACCGCCTTCGGCCGCCTGCGGGTCGATTTTGCCGCCCGGGAAGTGGCGCTGGCCGGCCGGTCCGTTCCCTTGGCGCCGCGGGACATGGATCTGTTTCTGCTGTTTGCGTCCCAACCGAACCGGACGTTCGGGCGGGAAGAATTGATTGCTGCGGTATGGGGCACGGATTACGAAGGCAGCGACCGGGCCGTGGACCTGTCCGTCAACCGCATCCGCCAGGCGCTCGGCGATTGGCCTGCGGAAGAAGGGGAAATCGTCACGGTGCGCAGATGGGGGTACAAATTCCGTGTCCGGCACTAAACAGAGAAGCATGTTGCGGCACTGGTCGATCCGGTATTTTTTTGTCGTGGTGGCGAGCATGGTGCTGGTGGCGATGGCGACGCTCTTTTCGGTAAACCGGGTTCATGTGGAAAACCAGAGCGAAGCTCTCGCGACGTTCGTCCGGGCGGTGGCCCGGGAGCCGTCAGCGCCCGGCGGCGGAGAAACGCGGGATGCCGAATGGCGAGCCGCCTTGCAGCGCGGGATGGCGGAAGCCGGCTTTCCGCAAGTCCAGCCCGTCGTTTTTGTGCTGGATGAAGCCGGACATGTGATGCGGCAGGCGCCGGAGCAGCCCGTCCGGGAAGCGTTGCTCGTCCTGGAGGCGATGACGGTGGAGCCCGGGGCATACGGGAAAGTGCAACGGATCGAACCGGTGGAAGGCGACAACCGAAGCTGGCTGGCCGCCCTGGAGCCGCTGGAACATGGCGGCACGCCGGGCCATGCCGTTGCCGTGATGCCGCTGGAGATGGTCATGCCGGCGGTCGAGCGGTTCCGGCTCGTCCGCCTGGCCGGCACCACAACGGTGATCGTTGTCGGCTGGGGGGTCGTCTACCTGATGACCCGTCGGCTTGTCGCCCCGATCCGCTCCGCCGCAGACGCCGTTCGCCGGATCGCGGCCGGCCGTTACGACGTGAAGCTGGACCGAGGCAAGGGCCAGCCGAAAGAAATCGCGGAGCTGATGGATGCCTTCGCCGACATGGCCGAACGGCTGCGCGAGCACGAGGCGCTCCGCCGGCAGCTTCTGGCCGGCGTCACCCATGAACTTCGCACGCCGATCACTTCCATCAGCGGGTTGCTCCAGGCGGTCCGGGACAAGGTGGTGACCGGAGAAGAGGCGGAATTGTTTTTGCGCAATGCCATGAAGCAAACGGACCGGCTGCAGAAACTGGTGGAAGACCTGCTCGAATTCAACCGGTTTTCCGCCCAGGAAATTACCGTTCGCTTGACGCACGCCGATCTGTTCACGCTGGTCGGCGAGATCGTGCGGCGCTGGCACGACGGCCAGGGGGAGGCGGCCGCCGGATTGTCCTTGTGCCTGGAGGCGGACGAAGAAGAAGACTGGAGCGTGCGGACCGATCCCGACCGGATCGAGCAGGTGCTCGTCAATTTGCTCAACAACGCCCGGGATGAAATGCGGGACGGGGGGACCGTCCGGATCGGGCTGGTTTGCGAGGGAGACGCGTTTCTCGTCCAAGTGGCGGACACGGGAGCCGGCATTCCGGAAGGCGAGCAGCTCCATCTGTTCGAACCGTATTTTCGGGGGGAACGAAAAAAACGCCAAATCCGCGGCCTCGGGCTCGGCCTCCCCTTCAGCCGGCTGATCGCCCGCTCGCTCGGCGGGGACCTCGTCCTGGCGAAAAGCGATGCAAGCGGCAGCACGTTTGTGCTGAAACTGCCGCGCGAATCCCGCTGATCGGACTACATGGGCGGAATGAGCGGCACAAACAAAAAAGCCGCCGGATCGGCGGCTTGTTTCGTTATGGGCATGGCCTCCCAGGAGGGATTCGAACCCCCGACCGACGGCTTAGAAGGCCGTTGCTCTATCCAGCTGAGCTACTGGGAGAGGGCACAAGAAAAGCGGGTGAAGGGAATCGAACCCTCGCTTCAGGCTTGGGAAGCCGGCGTTCTACCATTGAACTACACCCGCATGCAAAAATGTGGTTGTCACTGCACCAGCCCGGCCATGCACCGTCACGGGCCGGCAGCCGAACCGTTCGGCAAGCAAGGAATATGGTAGCACAGCCTTGCCCGAAAATCAATCGGTCATTTTGAGACAAGCATGATATAATAATACCCTCAAGTTTTGACTTCGGGGGGTGATGGGTATCCGTCACGATCAGCGTGTCCTTCGACGCGACCAGGTGTACTTGCTGCCCAAGACGATCGACTACTACCAGGAACAATTGACCCGTCTGCTCGAAGCGGAACGCTTCGCCGAAGCGGCGGAAACGCTCGCTTTCCTGCTGGAGTGCAAGACGGATGATGCCATCGCGGTGGCGGAATGGCAGCATCTCTACGACTGGCTTGTAAACACGTTCGGGGAACCGGAGCCGTCGAACGAACGGCCAAACGGACAACCCGCATCGGATTCGGATGACGAGGCAAGCGAACGGGATATCAGAAAGCGGCACGTGGCCGCCAAAATCGCCGAAGATCCCGCCTATGTGGACAAGCTGCTCGACATCGTGCTGCACGGATCCGATCTTGAAAAGAAAATGACGGCCGTCGACCAATTGGCCATGGCCGACGATCCGCGGATCGATGCCGCCCTGATCGAATGGCTGGAGGGGACGGGATTGCATCCGCTGCTCCAGTTCAAGGTGCTGCAGGCGCTGCGCGCGCGGGGGGCAAGCGGCACGGTCACCTTGCGCCGTGCAGGGGAAACCGTCTCGGTATCCATCGCCGAAACGCCGCTTGCCGCGGCTGATTTTCCCGAACCGATCCGGTCCGTGCCGGACATGGTCCGCCGGGCGCTCGGGGTGTCGGAACCGGGGTTGGCGGAAATGGCCGGGCATGTTTGGCAGGAATTTCTCGAATGCATATACGGAACGAAACTTTACCGCGCCCTGGCGGAGATGCCCGGCCGGGCGTCCGCGATGTGGGCGGCGGGTTTGCACGAGTTCGTCATTTTGTCGGTGACGGGCGAAGATCCGGAGGAACCGGTGCTGCCCGTTTACAAATTGAAGGAGAAAGACGCGGAACGGGTGCGCCTGAGCCGCGGGCTGCTGCTTGCCTACATGCGCAATCCGTACGGTCCGGATTGACCATCGCGCCGGTCAGGAAGGCGTTTTGCGCCGCAGGGTGATCAACGTCAATTCCGGGGGGCACATAAAGCGGACGGGAAGATGGGTCGTGCCGACGCCCCGGTTCGTGTAGACAAAGCTTTCCGTTTGCCGTCCGGCCAGTTTGTAGAGCCCCTGCACGTATTTTTTGCCGCCCGAGGGCGTCAACAAGGCGCCGATCAGGGGCAGACGCACCTGTCCGCCGTGGCTGTGCCCGGACAATTGCAAATCGGCGCGCCAGGGAGCGGTGCGGTCGGCGGCGTCCGGCTGGTGGGACAAAAACAACGTGAACATGCCGGGATCAAGGCCTTCGAAGGCGGCATGGAAATCCGGCCGGCCCAGTTTCAGGTCGTCGAGGCCGGCGATTTGCAGCACATCGCCGCCGCGGCGGAGGCGTTCCGAACGGTTCACGAGGAGGGTGAACCCGCCGCGTTCATACACTTGCGGCGCGAGCTTCCGTCCGGTGTAGTAATCGTGGTTGCCGGGAACCGCCCACTTGCCGAGGGGAGCCGAAAGCAGGCGAAGCGCCTCCGCGCATTCGTCCGCATGGGGCAGCACGTCCCGGTCAAACAGGTCGCCGGTGAACACGATCATGTCCGGCGAAAGCCCGCGCACGCGCGAGACGAGGCCGGTGAGCTCATTCAAACCGTAATAAAACCCGTAATGCAGGTCGCTGAAATGGAGAATCGTCATGCCGTCGAAGGCGGCGGGCAAAGCGGCGAACGATAGTTCCAGCCTGACCGTTTCCAACCGGAGCCGTTCCACCCGATGGGCATACCACAAGGGCGCGGCGCAAAGCGCAACCAGCCCTGCGGCAGACCGGGCGGTTTTTTTCAGGAACGTCCGGCGGCTCATTCCGGGTTCGGCGGGGCCGGGAGTCGTGGACATCATGCAAGCCTCCCCCGATCCAACGCAAGCCGCGGCGGCCGTCCGGCGGCTTGCGGAAGAATGCGGATGATTTCTTCCATTATAGCCTATTGCCGCAAGATTTGGCGGCGGAATGGCCGATTTTTCCACTGTCTTGAATTCGCCATGGTTTGTGTTTATAATGAAATGGTTATCAAGGCCAGCGAGCGCGATTTCCGTTCGGACTTCGGCGTTTGCCGGCGCATCGGCATGCCCGCGGAACGGGTAAATTTGTTGGAGGGGACGGCATACAATGAAAGCAACATGGGAAAAAATAGAGAAGAACACCGGTGTTCTTGAAGTGGAAGTGGACGCGGAACAGGTCAACGCCGCATTGGATAAAGCGTTCAAAAAAGTCGTGCGGCAGGTGAACGTACCGGGATTCCGCAAGGGCAAAGTGCCGCGCGCGATCTTCGAAGCGAAATTCGGCGTGGAAAGCCTTTATCAGGATGCCATCAACGAGCTTTTGCCGGAAGCCTACGCGAAAGCCGTCGAGCAAACCGGCATCGAACCGGTGGACCAGCCGGACATCGACTTTGAAACGTTCGCCAAAAACGAACCGTTTGTCTTCAAGGCGAAAGTGACCGTCAAGCCGGAAGTGACCCTTGGCGAATACAAGGGGCTGGAAGTGACCGAAAAGAGCACGGAAGTGACGGAGGAAGAACTGCAGCAGGAGCTGAAACGGCTGC
>Ga0310829_1001975_pt1 | contig 10252 bp, 6 predicted proteins | sample WT_ome_4_FD_202244 | JGI IMG/M metagenome (GOLD analysis project Ga0310829, IMG submission 202244) | Sorghum-adapted microbial communities enriched on wild type (WT) sorghum from Joint BioEnergy Institute, Emeryville, California, United... ... | reverse complement strand
TGCTTTTTTGGATTGCATATTATTTCGGAGGGTGAACCGGCCTAAAATGATACGCTTTTTGCTCAAACAGACATTATTTTACCATTTATTAGGCAATTGATGCCGATTGCGTATTATTTCAGCGGTCAAATGCGGATAAAATAATATGCTTTTTCGGATTGCGTATTATTTCGGCGGACGAATCGGCCTAAAATGATACGCTTTTTGCTCAAACAGACGTTATTTTACCATTTATTAGGCAATTGATGCCGATTGCATATCATTTCAGCGGTCAAATGCGGATAAAATAATATGCTTTTTTGGATTGCATATTATTTCGGCAAACTAATCAGCCCCAATTGTTACGCTTTTTAGAGAGATGCCTATTACCCCAAACAGTAGCCATTTGCAGGGCATACCAGCAGCCATAAGTAAGGAAAAATGATCGCTTCGGCACGCAACGGCCCATAACGTTTTTTAGCCAATAGACGTGCTTTATTTATTAGACGTTCGTGTGCATTATCGTTTAACAAGCGGATCGGGCAAACCTCTACGCATTTTGATAATTCCCGGACCGCTTACCGAACCTTTGCTTGATTTTCTTTTAGCCGGTCCAAAACCAGCCCACTACGCATTTTGATAATTCCAGGACCACTTACCGAACCTTTGCTTGGTTTTCTTTTGGCCGTTCCAAGACCAGCCCGGTAGGCATTTTGGTAAATCCTATACCTTATTCAACATGGTTTGGTTTTCGTTTAGCCGTTCCAAGACCAACCCGCTACGCATTTTAGTAAACCCCTCACCGCTTATTCAATATGGTTTGGTTTTCGTTTGCCGTTTTAAGATCAGCCCGCTATGACTTTTGCCATTTTTCTCGGTGAATCTGAAGGTAAGTATCTAATATTTTTCCGGTCAATTGTTGAAGGGAATATTGCCGGGAGGCTTTGTCATAGAGATTTCTCCCAATGGCCGCCAATTGTCCGCTTTTCTTCAACGCCATTGCTTCTGAAATCGCCTTTGCTAACGCTTCAGCATTTTTCGGCGGCACAATCCATCCGTATTGACGGCTTGAGATTAAGTCGCGAACGCCTCCGACATCGGTCGCAATCACCGGCAATCTTTCTCTGGCGGCTTCGAGTATGACAAGAGGAAAACTCTCACTGAGAGAAGGGAGCACTTCGACATCGGCCAAACGGTAATATGGAAAAACGGGATCCTTATGACCTAGGAAAAGCACATGGTTTTCGATTTGCAGTTGTTTCGCTAATCGACGTAACGCGTAGTATGAAGCGCCGCTGCCAACGACTAAAAGTTTCAACGAGGGGGCTTTCTTAAGGCATTTGCGAACGGCTTTAAATAAATACGGGTGGCCTTTGATCGGATGCAGCCGGCCGACTGTGACAATAATAAAATCTCCCTCCCCGAGCCCTAGCTTTTCACGGGTGACGTCCAGCCTTTTCCGATATTCCGTATCAAAAGAAATGCCATTGTAGATGACCGTAATTTTCTCGGGAGTGATGCCCAAGCGTATTAAAATGCGCTTGAATTTTCGCGAAATCGCAAAAATATGCTGAGCCCTTTTCAATACGAACAGGTTAATTTTGGAAAACAACCAGCCTTTCATCCCCTTGTCCATAAAATCAAATCTCGGGTCGCTATGAACGGTGGTCATCCAATCAAAGCGCAACAGGCGTGATAAAAAATATGCATACACGTTGGCTCTTGCCCCATGTGTGTGCAGGATGTCAATGCGTTCACGGATCATAATGCCTTTCAACTTTTTCAAAACCGATAGATCGTAACGGGATTTTTGTTTGAGATAAAAGACTTTAATACCTAAGCGCTCGGCTTCCGCAGAAATTTCCCCTTCTTCAAACACGCATAAATAAAACCGCGTCTTATCTAAATGGTTTAAAAGCGGGATCAAATGATTTTTTGAACCGGCCGCTTCTTTACCTCCGATCAAATGTAGGACTCGCACATTGGAAAATCCTTTCTAATAGTGGGGTCTTTCGCGCCGTGCGGTACCATCAGGGCATGCGCGCGGAACGCAGAAAAGCATTTCTCTCTTTTGATTATCCCCTTCTTGCCGCCTACATATGACAAGTTTGCCCCCTCTTCACGTTAAGAGGAGCAAGCTTAGGATTCCTATGAATCGAGTGCTCATCACTTTGTTGCGACATTCCCGTCTTCAACATTAGGAAGTGAGGCTTTCACGCCATGCAAAGCTAAACTGAAGAAAAAAGAAACTGCTGGGGCAAAGAGCACATGGCCGCTGATGACGGAGATCCCGAGGCCCAATAGAACCGTGACGGTCAACATCCATCGGTAAAAGCCAAGCTTTTTCCATCGCCTGTATCCACGAATGACCCCGATGAGCCAAACCGCTAATGGACACAACATAAAAATGACGCCAATCCAGCCGTAGCCAATCCATAAATCAATGACATCCATTTCCACCAGTTTAGGCTGGTGATCCTTATAATCGCCGGCATAGCCCATGCCAAACCATTTTCTTAACGGCGAAACATCATGATAGTCCGCTAATTTTTTCTCAAAATAGTATGTACGGCTGCTGAAAATCCTTCGCAAAATCGGATTTTCCTCAAGATAATGCGGCGCCTTTTCGGACACCTCTGAGCTCGGTGCTGTTTGGGGCTCGGGTTCGAGCGGTGGAATATAGGCTGGATGCCGGAGATTCTGGATAAACGGTGAGAACGGTGCGGTTCCAATAAATAAAATGGTCAGAAAAAGAATACCCCATTTCCGTTTCACCTTTTTAAACCATAAATACCCCGTAGCGAAAACTAACAAAAACAATGCGGAAAGAAAGGCGGTCTTCGTGCCGATGACATACATGGCCATCAGAACGGAAAGCACCGCGGCCCATGCCCATTCCCGCTTCTGGGCATATAAAAGGGAAAAAGACAGTAAAAAAGCAAGCGTCGCACCGATCTCATTCGCGGCGTAAAACCAACCGGTCGTCCCCTTTCCATTGAAGTTATAGCTTGGAAAACCGGTATGGGTGGCAATAGCCATGATAAACGACAGCCCGTAAATCAAAGCCGCCACAGTCACCGGCTTCACGGCCCGTTTTGTATCCAAAAAGAAATGAAAGACGAACAAGCAAACGGCGTAATACACGCTTTTTGCCGCAAATTGAAGTTCATCCGCAAAGTAAAACGGATGTTTTTGCACTAGATTGACGGCCAGCATCAAGCATACGGCGATAAATGGCAGCACAAAAACAATGAATAAAGACCGGTTCCCATCCTTGAGAAGTTTAAAAAAAACGATAATGCCTCCGAATAAAAGAAAAAAGAGCCGCAAGCCGCTCCCGAAGGAAAGCCATTGGATGCCAAAGCGTTCCGATAAAGAGGCTGAAAGATCAATCAGCGGTTGCAGAATGATGTAAAAAAATAAAAGGTGTCGGTATCGGCCGGACATATCGGCACTCCCCCTGTTCACACATCTTCATTTTATCCTTTCACATCCGCCCGTTTTTCCATACATATGTATACTTCTTTTCTTCCCAACCCACACTTAAAAACGACGAAGCGTTTCGATGGGGGGCCGAACGATGAAAGTCGTCCTTTCCGGTTTTTACGGGTTTGGAAATATGGGCGATGAAGCCATTTTGCAATCGATCATTGACAACTTGCGATTAAGGTGGCCAGATATTGAGATTACCGTCTTCTCCTTTTCTCCGGAAGAAACCGGTCAAAAACATAGCGTCCAAAGTCTTTACCGCGGATGGCGACGCGAAACGATCAAGAAAATCCGGGCGTTGAGGGAGGCCGATGTACTTATCAGCGGCGGGGGCGGCTTATTGCAGGACGCCTATGCCACAGGCATCATCTCCGGCCCACTTCCCTATTACTTGCTCATCGTCCTCTTGGCGAAGCTCTGCGGGACGCCTGTCATGTTTTTCTCACAAGGCATCGGTCCAATAACGAGCCGTTACGGGAAATTCCTCGTCAGAAAAATTGCCAATAAAGCCGATTTGATAACGGTGCGTGATAAGGAATCAAAAGAACTTTTGCGGGCACTTGGGGTGTTAAAACCCGAGATCATTGTCACGGCCGATATCGTCTTTGCTTTACGGACCGACCGAGCTCCACTTCCCGCGGTTTCGGAAGGGCCGCTTAATCGACCGGGTAAGTGGGTAGCTGTTTCCGTTCGCCCATGGTTTGAGCAAAAAGACTATTTAAAGCAAATTGGCAGGGCGCTTGACCTCCTGATGGAGACCCATCACGTCACACCGGTGTTTTTCCCAATGGAAGGGGACTACGATTATCGTGCCGCCGAAGAAGTTGTCCGCCAAATGAAAAACGGCAACCGGTCTGTTCTCCTAAAACCCGGGTATTCCCCCGAAGAGATGATCGGTTTGCTCAAAAAATGTCAATTGACGATCGGCATGCGGCTTCACAGTCTCATTTTTTCTTGTTTAGCGGAAATCCCATACATAGGCATCGTATATGATCCAAAGGTAGAAAACTTTTTAAAAGCGACAGACATGCAAGCCTTTGCGATCGCGATGAATAACATTCAACCGGATCGGATTGTGGAGCGATACCAATATATCATCAATCATGAAGATGAGATCGGCGAACGCATCAAACAAAAGAAAAGCGAATTAGGGCGCGAGGCGCTTAAAAATATCACCTTGTTGGAGCAATACTTCCTTACAGAAAGCGTCGGTGAAAAACGTGAACATACTGCTAGCAACCATATTTGAATATCCCCATACCGGGGGCCTTTCCACACATATGCAAACACTGAAAGCGGGTCTCGAACACTGGGGGCACCGCGTCGACACCCTGTCATTCAGTGATCTGCCCCTCGTGACGCGGAAATATTTCGTGCAAGCGCCGAGTTTTCTGCTAAATCAAAAGCGGCAAGGGAGTGGCTTTGTCTGGAGCCAAAGGCGACGGATGGCGTATTTACGCACGCTCATCAAACAGGTGAAAAATCGCTATGATGTCGTCGGCGCTCAAGATGTCTATGCCGCGTTAGCCACCATTCAAAATAACTGCCCGACGGTGCTCACGGTACACGGGTATATGGCGCGCGAAGCCGTGAGTAAAGGTACCGTGCTTCCAGACAGCCCTGAAATGGCCGAGTTAGAAGAAACCGAAAAAGCCGCTTACACCCAAGCAAAGCGGGTTGTAACGGTCGACCGCCGCATTCATGATTACATCCAAGAACTCACAGGGGTCGACCCCATTGCCATCCATAATTTTATCGATACCGAAGCCTTTAAACCCAATAAGGAGAACAAGGTTGCATACAGAAAAGACCTCGGTTTACCTGAAACGGCTGAGATTCTTTTTGTCCCGAGGCGTCTCACTGAAAAAAATGGGGTCATCTATCCTGCCCTAGCCATGCCGCAACTATTAAAACGCCATCCGGAAGCCCTTTTAATCTATGCTGGCGATGGGGAAGAAAAAGACTACCTTCAAAACATCATTGCCCAGCGGCAGTTGCAAAAACATATTCGTTTGTTAGGGGCGGTTCCGCATGCGCACATGCAAAAGTATTATGCCGCCTCCGATGTCGTTCTCATTCCGAGCGTGCATTCGGCCGGAGTCGAAGAGGCAACGTCCATCGCCGCTTTGGAAGCCATGGGGTCAAAAACGCCTGTGGTCGCCAGCGCGGTCGGCGGGTTAAAAGAAATTATCGATCATAAAAAAACCGGCCTTCTCGTTCAAGAGAAAAACATTCCGGATTTAGTCGAAGCGGTTGACAAACTGCTGAGGGACAGAACCTTTTCCGAAAGTCTTGCGGATTGTGCCCGGCAAAAAATTGAAGCCGAGTTTTCGCACATCCGCTGTGCGCAAAAATACGCTGCCATTTATCAATCCGCTCTGGAGCGTCCGGCAGCCACTTTTTAAAAAGGAAATTTCAACATGAAAGTCAAACAAACAGCACTCTCTATTTTACTTCTTTCGCTGTTTTTAAAGTTAGTTGGATTTTTAAGAGAAAGCGTCATTGCCAAGCAATTCGGAGCAAACGCCATCACAGACGGTTTTTTACTCGCTTATACCGTTTTGACTTTATTTATGCTCATCGTCTCCACCGGATTTAATAACGTCTTTTTACCAATTTATGCGAAGTTTCAACGGGCTAAGGACAAATTTGCGCGTTCAAACGAAAATGCGTTGTTAAATGTGTCCGTGCTCTTGTTTCTCGCGTTTGGCTTCGTTATTTATGGCTTGCTTCTCGCCTTAGAACCGCTAGCTGCTCACAAACAGACCTTGCAAACCGCTTTGACCGTCGGGCGGTTCTTTAGCGTCTTTACCTTCCTTCTTGCCCTCCAAGCGATGCTGGAGTCCTATTTGCAAGTGAAGCATAGCTATGTCCCCACGCAAATGGCCAAACTGCTTGCAGCGCTCTTTAGTGCCGGCTTCGGGCTGTTTCTCGCCCGGGATTTTGGCATCATGAGCGTCGCTTATGGGTTTATGGTTGGTACCGCCCTCGGCGTCTTGCTCCAAATTTTTTATCTTTTCCGCCGCGGCTATGAATGGCGTTTGACGTTCCTATGGGAACCGGAATTTGGAAAAACGTTTGCTATGCTATTGTGGCCAGCGCTTCTGAATGCCATTGTCGGCCCGTTAAATGTTTTTATTGATAAAATCTTTGCCACAGCAACCATTGCCGGGGCCGTTACTTATCTCAATAATGCCTCACTCATTGTCAGCATTCCCGGCGCGGTTTATACGACAACCATCGGTGCGTTGATTTTTACGTTTTTAACTGAAAAAGCCTCATCCCCCGCCGACTTTTCGGCGCTCCTTCGTTTGGGGATGGAAATGGGCTTCTTGCTGTTTCTACCAATGGCGGTCGGTTTGGCTGTCATCGGGGAGGATATCGTTGCCTTGATTTATCAACACGGCGCCTTTACAAAGGCTGATACCAGAGCGACCTATCAAGCCTTAGCGCTTTATGCCCCGCTTGTTGCTGTCCAGGGCGTGCAAATCGTCATCTCGAAGGCGCTGTTTGCTCTGGAACAAAATAAGGCTTTATTAAAACTAAGTGCGACAACGATTTTCCTTAATATTGTTTTAAATGCGCTGTTCATGAAATGGCTCGGATTCCAGGGGCTCGCCTTGTCCAGTTCCCTTGTTGCCGTCTATTATTTCCTGTTGTCGGTCAGGCTCCTCACAAAATCCGGCATGACAAAGGCGAATCTCCAGACACTGGCGGTATTTTGGCAGTCCTTCATCCCCGCTCTCATCATGGGTCTCGCTTTATTGGGGATCAGGCACTTTCATGGAGTTTTTGAACATATGCTGATTATTAAAGTCATCATGGAAATTTTCCTTGGCGCGGTGATATACGGGGGGACATCGTGGTTCTTTAATCGGAACGGGGTGATGAAAATTTTTATTTTGATAAAAAAGAAAAAGACTTCTCCGGAAGAACCTTTTCGATCATAAGAACTTTAGATCGTTATGCCTAATAATTTTTGACATAAAAAAGAAGGGCCTCTACCCCTCCCAATCGCATTATTTAAAAGCGTCGTGTCTGAAGCCATTTGTACAAGGCTATTGTCTATGAAAAAACTTTTCCCAAAATCGGTATCCTACGTATGATGATAATAACGGTAAAGCTGATAATAACCGTTAACACAGTGACCAACCATACGGTGAAGAATGTGTAGCTTTGAATATCGATATATTGAAAGAAAAAGTTGCGAATGATCGGATGAAGTAGATATACTCCAAAAGTTGCGTTGCTCAGGCGGATCAACCATTTATGCGGTTGTGGATGTTTATGTTTAGCCATTTGTTGGAAAAACAAATAAACACCTACGGCTTCAAGAATAACATTCGGTCGATAATAATCGTAAAAGATACTATCAAATTGGCCGCCATTGATCAGCGTTGCAAAATATGTCCCGACAATGGTAAAGAGAAAACCAAAAATCGACAAGCCATAAAGCACATATCTTAATCTTTTATTGACACCATAAGTGTTTAAATAATAACCAAGAACAAAAAAGCCAACATACTGACCTACAGCCTTCGCATAGTTGGGCATATCCAGTGAAGTAAAATGATTAAAGATTGGCAAGAAAGAAAGCAAAAACCAAAGCATCAAGAAATAGCGAATGATTTCAGCTTTTGATTTTTGAACAAATGCTCTAAAAATCGGTGTCACTAAATATAGGCCTAAGATCATGTACATAAACCAGAGATGGAAGTAAACATCATTGTTTAAAAAATCTTTCGTGAAATCTTTAATAGAAAGTAAATCTTCATTTCTCATTTGCCTATAAAAATAATAGATCAATGACCAAATGATAAATGGTAAAACGACTTTCGCTGCTCTTTTTTTAAAGAATGTTGTCAGTTTCTCTTCACGATTGGTATTAAGTAGCAATGCCCCACTTACCATGATAAAGACAGGAACACACCAACGGACAAGGGAATCAAAAATGTTGCCCACCATCCATGAATGATAGTCACTATTAAAATTATAAAGAGTTGGTGCTGTGGCATGTAAAAACACAACGGCAAATATGGCTATAATGCGTAAATAATCAAAGTAAACGATTCTTTTCATTATTTGCCTCCTAGTGATCTCGTTGAAATCCACATCTGTTGGTCTAAAGACATCCTATTCGGCTCAATACATATAAAAAAATGGGTATAAATGCACGCCATAACATATCGAATAAAATCCAACTTTTATGGCAGTTCAACTTAAACAAAAAATGAGAGGCTGACTCATAAGGGGTCTGACTCCCACCAGTGTCCGTGTATATAGTGTTTACTTATTTCAAAACCAACTCTATATATGGATTGGGTGAGGTTTGACCTTGAACTTTTGAGTCAGCCGCTTCCAAAATTATATAAGCATTTATCGGGATACTACGAGGCCGATTACCTCTGGGTTTGCCTCAAGTGCTGAACCTTTCATTATTGGAAAACCCGATCCACAACACGTGCTGCCGCTTTTCCATCTTCTAAACCGCAATACTTTTTATAGAACGCATCATAACGCTCGGCATATTTTAATTTTACCTCTTCGATATTTAAAATCGCATGGATGATTTCTTCAGACGTTCTTAAAAGCGGGCCAGGTGCTTCTTCTTCAAAATCCATATAAAACCCGCGCAGTTCATCACGATAAGTCTCGAAATCATAAGTATAAAACAAAATAGGTTTACGCGAATTGGCGAAGTCGAACATGACAGAGGAATAGTCTGTAATTAAAATGTCACTGATTAAATATAGCTCTTGAATATCGGGATATTTGGACACATCCAACACAAAATCCTCATATTCCTTTGGGATTGTAATTTTATTGCTGACCACAACGTGCATTCGAAGCAATAATATAAATTCATCTCCCAACGCTTCCTTCATTTGTTCAAAATCAAAATTGACATTGAAAACAAATTTATTATTTTTTATGGTCTGGTTGTCGCGGAACGTCGGGGCATAAAGAATGACCTTTTTCCCTTTTGGAAGATTTAATCGATTGCTGACTTTCCGTGCGATTTGTTCTTTTTCCGGCCGGTAAAAAATATCATTACGCGGATAACCGGTCTCTAATATTTCCCCTTTATAGCGAAATGCGCTGCGAAAGGCCTTTGTTGCGTACGGACTTGGTGAGACAAGATAATCCCAAGTTTGCGTCGCTCTATAGACTCTCTCTAGATAACCATCGTCACGACCTTTTATGCTCTCAATATCAAATTGCATTTTTTTGAGTGGCGTGCCATGCCAAGTTTGCAGATATACGGTTTCCGGCCGTTTTATGATATAGGTGGGGAAGTTTTGATTATTGACCCAATATCCCGCTTTCGCCAAATAGTAATAATACTGAGGGCTAAGCCTTTTCACCCGTTTTGTTTTTACGTCATTAAAGCGCATGTTGCCATTATAGATCCAAATCTTTTTATAATCTAAACCGCGCCGTATAATTTCATCATAAATGGCACGCGGGCTATCTGCGACTTGTTTTCCTAATCCACTTTCAAAAACAATTAACTTTTTGTCGACCGGCAAAATTCTTTTCATGATTTTATAAGATAGTTTCATCAATGGGAAATAAATGGAACTTCTACGGAAACGTCTAACAAGAGCTTTACTTAATTCATCTTCCATTACTCTTTTTATAAATTTGTGTTTAATCTTAAAGGAAGTAATGGCTTTATAAATTCTCTCGCTCGCACCTCGATCACGGTATTTAAGGAGCCTGTCCGCTCTTTTTTGATATTCCGTTTTCATTTGAAACCCATTGCTGGCATATTCATGAACAG
>Ga0310829_1001966_pt1 | contig 10285 bp, 6 predicted proteins | sample WT_ome_4_FD_202244 | JGI IMG/M metagenome (GOLD analysis project Ga0310829, IMG submission 202244) | Sorghum-adapted microbial communities enriched on wild type (WT) sorghum from Joint BioEnergy Institute, Emeryville, California, United... ... | reverse complement strand
ATCGCTTGCTCCATCGCCCGGTTGCGCTCGGACTCCGACCATCGGAACAGATCGAGATACGACCTGTTCATCGCCATCTCACAGTAAGAGCGGATGCCTCTGTACAGTAGGTAGAGCAGTCCAGGGTAGACGATTAGCGTCACCCAGCCGGACGTCAAGATCAGCGCATAAGAGCCGACAGACAGAAATCGGATGAGGAAGAACCATTGATCAGAGGAGCGGACGTAAGATTTCATGAAAGCCGCCATGAGCATCGACACTCGGTCCCGTTTCTTCGTGATTGGCTGTGAGCGCCGCCAGATCAGCGGCCTGCGCTTCTCCAGCACGCCCCTCTGTTCCTTAGTGCCGGATTGAGACAACAGCATAGCGGTGAGTCTCAAGCGTGCGCGGCGTTCCTGAGCAACCTCGTGGAGAAATAAACCTCTCGCACTCAGCCTGCTCCGCATGATCAGCCAGGCTGTAAGCGATGCGATACCGGTCAGCAACATCCCATGGACAAGGCCGTAAGGAACCGTCCGAAGCCTGGCGAACAGATCGAACATGCTGATGAACAGAAATCCAGCGGTGAGCAGGACAGCAGCCTGCAGGGTGTACTTGTGTATCCCTTGCAGCCGTTGTTGGATAAGTTCCAGGGCGATCGGGACAGACAGTCTGGAAGCCAATGTGAACAGAGCCAGCACGGGAATCCATGGCCAGGACCAACCTTGACCGAGCACGAGCAGCGGGCTAAGCACGACATACAGGAGCGCGGCAGCCAAGACGGCCACCGAGCAGGAGTAGGCGAATCCCCAGCGACGAATCGCGCTTACGAGACGATGATTCTGCAGCAGGAACACCTGGTCGGCCGGCTCCAGGAATGTTCGCAGACGGAAGGTCAGCGACCATAGGAACAGGACAAGTGCCAGCAAGGGCACAGGAATCCAATGAAACCAAACCGGCGGTTCCTGCCACCAGGACGTATAGATGATCCCTGCTGCGATAAGCAGCGGGACGATAAAATAGATGGCTATGACCCAGTCGACAGCCGTTCGAAGGATGCGCCATTGTTCCTTGCAGAAGGCGACGAGCCGGCGAACGAACAAGGCTCTGCCGGTTATCTGGCTATGCATCTGGCGGCTGCCAGGAGCGGCGGCATCTCCGGCTTGAGAAGATGTCAACGTCATCATCGCATCAGGTGTATCGGTTGATGAATGATCACTTCCGGCTGCAATTGCTTGAATCTGTGAGCGGTGCAACTGAATCACGACCTTACACATAATCTGGTATAGCAATCGAGCAAACTGCCGTCTGGCTGCTCACTGCGTTCACGCAGATCGGACAGGCTGCCGGCTGCGGCGACCGTTCCCTCATGGATGAGCAGGAACGAATCACATATCTTCTCTGCCGTATCGAGCATATGTGTGGACATGATGACCCCTGCCCCGCGTTTGCGCTCTTCTTGCAGCATGACAAGCAAATCCTTCATCGCATGCGGATCCAAACCGATAAATGGCTCGTCGATGATATACAGATCCGGCTGGGCCATGAAGCCTGCGATCAGCATCACCTTCTGCTGCATGCCCTTGGAGAAGCTGGTCGGATAATGGTGGATGACATGCTGCAGGTAGTATCGGGCGATGAGATTCTCTGCCGTCTGGTGAAACGCCTCCGCGGACAATTCATGCGCAGCAGCTGCCAGCTCGAGATGCTCCCACAGCGTCAGTCGGTCATACAGGATCGGTTGCTCCGGGATATAGGCGTAATTGCCCTGTGGTCCGGTGAGTTCGACCGAACCGTCCACATAGCTGAGCAGCCCCATGATCGCTTTGATCGTTGTACTCTTGCCCGCACCGTTCGGGCCGATGATGCCGACCAGTTCGCCTGGAGCTACGGTGAATCGGATATCTCGGATTACAGACTGGTCTGGCATGTACCCGGCGCGGCGGATATCAACGCGCAACACTTCCATGAGAATCTCTCCTAGATTTAATGTGACAGAGGGACGGGGGTTTTGTCACGCGTCCTGTATTAGAGCATACGCTGGCGGTTCATGCAGGGTTTCAATCGAGCAGGAAAGTGAAGTTGCCCGTATCACGCAAGGTCGATATAATGAAATGAAAAAGAAGGAGGGCCGAGTCATGCATCAATGGACGTTCCCTGCTGCGGATGAACAGGATACAGATCGGTTAGCCGAACGGATCGCTGCGTATTGCCAGCCTGGCACGGTGATCGCGCTGGACGGCGACCTTGGAGCGGGCAAGACGAGGCTCTCGCAGGCGATCGCCCGCTGTCTTGGTGTACCGGGGATAGTGAACAGCCCGACATTTACGATCATCAAGGAATACGAGGGGCAGGAGCTGCCGCTCTATCATATGGACGTTTATCGCATCAGCGAGGATGAAGCAGCAGAGCTAGGTTTAGAGGAATACTTCGAGGGCAATGGCGTAACGATCGTTGAATGGGCGAGCCTCATCGAGTCGCTGCTGCCTGCGGAACGATTGGAGATTTATATCGAAGTAACAGGTGAACGCTCGCGTCTGTTCCGCTTGACGGGGATCGGGGAGCCATACGAAACCTGGCTGAAGGAATGGACTGCTTAGAGCTGATCGATCAACGGCTTGCAGCCTTGTTGCAGCACTAGGTATGGAGATATGGGCAGATCTATGAGCAGTAGAAGTTATAACGATAGGAAGTGTAAATGTGACCCGTACGATAGATGAAGGTGCATTAACGGAGCAATCGTTAAGAGACCAACACTGGCTGGCGCTTGATACCGCAACCGCCAATATGACCATCGCCATCATGAAAGGGTTGGATGTTGTAGCGATGGACGACTCGACTGTCGAGCGCAATCATTCCGTGCGGCTCATTCCCGAGATGGAGACACTGCTTGCAGCCGCAGGCATCCGTATGAGGGACATCCGGGCGATTGCCGTTGGCCGAGGGCCAGGCTCTTATACGGGTGTGCGGATTGGCGTGACGGTAGCGAAGACACTCGCCTGGTCGCTGAAGCTGCCGCTCGTCGGCGTGTCGAGCATAGGAGCTCTGGCGTTCGGTGAGGCGCGCAAGATGATCAGCGCGGAGTTGGCCGGAGGATCAGGCAGCATCGCTTCTGCTTCTGCGGGGATGGAGCGCGGTGCCAAGACGTGGATCGTTCCGATGCTGGATGCGAGGCGGAAGCAAGCATTTACCGCTTTGTACAGTTGGGAAGCAGGAGAAGAGCAAGCGGATGAGACGGTAAGTACGGCAGATTCGCCGGCGGCTGACGGCTCTGCTGCGGCGTTGCGATTCACTGAACCTGATGTCCAAGGGATATGGCGGCAATTGGCCCATGATCGAATCGCGCTGGTCGCAGATTGGACAGACCATCTGGCGGAGCTGTACATCCAATTGCCGGAGGACAAACGGCCGCTGAGCATCGTGTTCACGGGCGAGACGGAGCCATTTACAGGCGATGCGGAGAAGTTGTCCGAACGTATCGGCTTGCCAGTCCGCTGTGTGACGCAAGCCGTGCATGGCCGGGATATCGCCTGGCTGGCATGGGACAGGCTGGTTAGGGGAGATCATGACGATGTCCACAACCTGGTGCCGAATTATACACAGCTGGCAGAAGCGGAGCAGAAGCTGCTCGCGAGATCGAAATAGGGGGCTCGTATATGTCTGGTCAGGATGCTTCTCGCGTGAATGCCTCAAGAGCAGTGCTTCATCAGGGCGAAGAGCTGAAGGTTGGATTTCGCGAGATGAAGTTGGAGGATATTCCGCAGATTATCGAAGTCGAACACGAGTCATTTACCGTTCCTTGGACGGCGGATGCATTTCGCAACGAGTTGAAGCACAATCCATACGCACATTATATCGTGATGGAACGTGAAGACCGGATCATCGGTTATGCGGGGATGTGGCTGATCTTCGATGAGGCGCATATCACGAATATTGCGGTTCGCGAGAAGTATCGCGGCATGAAGCTGGGCTTCAAGCTTCTCCAGAAGCTGATTCAGGAGGCGCGATCGCTTGGCGCTGACAAGATGACGCTGGAGGTGCGCGTATCCAACCGCGTTGCGCAGAATCTGTACGAGAAGTTTGGATTCAGGTCGGTCGGCGTGCGCAAAGGCTATTATTCGGACAATCAGGAGGATGCGCTGATCATGTGGGCAGACATCCGCGATCAGCAGTTTGACCAATGAGCCAGATGAACCAGCAGCGCAGGAAAGGAGTCATGACGGAAGTTGATGCATAGAGATCAAGACAACGAACGGGAGTCGAACCAGAGCTTGACCCAAGCTGGCGCAAGCAATGGAGACACACGTGCGGCAGAATCTGCTGTCCGCATCTTGGCGATCGAGACAAGCTGTGATGAGACGTCAGTCGCGATCGTCGAGAACGGGCGTCGTATCCTGGCGAATGTCGTGTCGAGCCAGGTAAGCATTCACGAGAAATATGGCGGCGTCGTGCCGGAGATCGCTTCGCGCAAGCATGTCGAGACGATCACGATCATGCAGGAGGAAGCGCTGCGGGAGGCAGGCATCAGCCTGTCGGACATCTCAGCCGTTGCGGTGACGCAGGGGCCTGGGCTGGTCGGCTCGCTGCTCGTCGGGCTTGTCGCCGCGAAGGCGCTGGCGTTGGCGATCGATGTGCCGCTCATCGGAACGCATCATATCGCCGGGCATATCTACGCCAACGAACTGATTACGGACCTGGAGTATCCGCTCGTGGCGCTGGTCGTGTCGGGCGGGCATACCGAGCTGGTGCATATGCCCGCCCGCGGACAGTTCCGGATCATCGGGGAGACGCGAGACGACGCTGTGGGAGAGGCTTACGACAAGGTCGCCCGGGCTCTCGGCTTGCCGTATCCGGGCGGCCCCCACATCGACCGTCTCGCGCATATGACCGATGATCCGCTGGAGCTGCCGCGCGCCTGGTTGGAGCACGAATCGTACGATTTCAGCTTCAGCGGGCTGAAATCGGCGGTGCTGAACGTGCTCAACCAGACGAAGATGCGCGGCGACGTCATCCCGCCAGCGAGGGTCGCACGCGGATTCCAGGAATCCGTGTGCGACGTGCTGGCGGAGAAAGCGCTGCGCGCCGTGAACGAGTTCGGCGCGCGGCAGCTCGTGTTGGCGGGCGGTGTCGCCGCCAACCGGGGCCTGCGCACAGTCCTCGCGGAGCGCTGTGCGCAGGCGGGCGTGCAGCTCGTCGTGCCGCCGTTCGAGCTGTGCACAGACAACGCGGCGATGATCGCGGCCGCCGCGTATCTGAAGTGGGAGCGGGGGCAGTTCTCACCGCTCGACATTATGGCGAAGCCGCTGTTCACCTTGGAAGAGTGGATGGCGGGCTGACACCCGTACCTATGTACCGATGTAACATTCAAGCCATTTTCGCACATCCGATCACGGTGGTTGACCGCAGACATGCACAAGCGGCGACCAGGCGATGATGACTGAATCCTGTCCGGCAAGGACAGGATTCGAGCGTTCCAACAGAGGATGTGAGGAAGTGGCTTTTCTCGTTTATCCAGGTCAGCCAGATTTCTGGCTGGCCTGTATTTATTCTTGGGTCTGATGAAGGGCATAGGATGTATTTCTTTTGCCTCATCATCGTAGTCGAATAGTCCTTGTTCATAAAGATATCCACAGGGCATGTGGATAATGTGAGTAACTTTTGCGAAAACAAGCGAAATCTAGGATTGATTTGTCGGATTAAGTTGAATAACTTTGTGGATGATATTTACAACTCCTGTGGATAATGTGGATAGAATTGTGAATATATTGATTTTATCCTGTTTTTCGTTGTGGACAAATGTGGGGGTATGTATATGCTTCCAATTGGAAAAAATGGTTTGAACATCATTAACATACAGAGGTCGTTTCAACCATGCGAAGTTTGCTCCGTCAACTCATCATGATCGCCGGTTTGTCCGTGTTTCTATGTGCAACTGTTGATATCTGTCAGATGTGGGCTGCGGGAATGCATGTACAAGCGGCTGGGTCTGTGGATGAAGGTGATGAGGTCGCATCGCTATCCACAGACCAGAGTGAGGACCGCCCTGAGATGATCATGATCGTCTCTGTGCCGGGGTTGTCCTTTCAAGAATGGGCGCCGCTTGTCATGAAGCAGATGCCGAATATGAAGCGGCTCGCTGAGCAGAGCGGGATCGCTGCATTAAACGTCAGGACGCCAGAACGAGGCATAGAGGATGTATACCTAACGATCAATGCTGGTGCACCGGCAGTCGTTCCGTCGGGCATTCAAGCCTATCAGGTGATCGATGAAGCGGATGCGGAAGCGGTGACGAGCAGTTTACGGACGGGACGAGGCAGCGATGATTCGGCTGCTGCGATGAACCAGTCGAGAGCGGTTCAGAACGGTGATGATGCGGCAAGCGGACCTATCGATGCTTCTTCAGTTGCTGAGATGCACGAGCTTCGAATGGACCGGGATTCTGATGGTGATGCGACTCCAGTTGCTCGCGGATGGACGACGGATCGAAGCTTCAGCAGGAATGGATGGGAGAGATTCGAACGATTCACTGGTCACGAAGCGGTAAGCGGAGAGATCGTCGTACCGGAGCTTGGTTATCTGGTGAAGATCAACGAAGCGCAAACTTATGGCGCACAGATCGGAAGATTAGGCGATGTGCTGAGCGCACATGGCGTTCGGTTGGCTGTATTCGGCCATCGTATCGATGGCGATGGGGTCAAGAGTGATGCGCCATTGATGCTGATGAATGGAGCGGGCAAGCTGCCTGGCGGAAATATAACCGAAGCTTGGCTGATTCACGATCCGTCCAGCCCATATGGCTATCGAACAGACACCGAGAAATTGCTTAACGAAATTAAAAACCTCACTTCAACAGTCGGTACTCCCCCAGCATCCTCTTCTGTCATCCTCATCGAATATGGAGATTGGTATTCGTTGGACCAAGAGAGGCGCAACTATGCGTCAGAGCAATGGGAAACCGTCAGATGGCGGGAGCTCCGCAAGCTGGATGAGCTGATCGGCCAGCTTATGGCCTTGGTGGAGACGCATTCGTATGCCCAACTGTGGGTCATGTCCCCACAATCGCATGCGGAAGCCATTCGCGCCAAGTTGCATGTGACGCCCTTCATCCTGTATGAACACAGAACAGCTAATCAGAGCGGCAGTCCGGGGTTGTTGACTTCCCCAACGACGAAACGTCCAGGACTGATCTCCCTGCACGATCTCGGTCCGACATTGCTCGCGGCAGTTGGAGTGACGGATACGGAAGGCTGGTTGGGATTCGCTGCCGAACGTCATAACAGACGGGATGCGTTGCAGTGGTTGCTTCATGATGTGAACAAGATGCGGAATGTGTACGAACTGCGGACGAATGTAGTGGCGATATTTGTCGCTTATGAGGTGCTGGTGCTGCTTCTTGCCTTGCTGATGGTGTTGCTTCGCTGGCATAAGCCGCTTAAGTGGATGCGTCTGCCGCTTATCTCGGTGCTGGTCGCTCCGCTTGTCATCCTGCTGCTCGGATTCATCCCGGGTTACAGTCCGGGCACGCTGGCAGCTGTCCTCATCATCGTCGTGTTCTTGATCAGTCTCTGCTGCATCTCACTGCCAAACTGGCTCAGCATATTCCTCATCGCGGTTGCCAATGCGGTTGTTCTGTTGGCAGATGGGATCGTGGGATCGAAGCTCTTGAAATATTCCATCATGGGGTATGATCCGATGATCGGCGCCAGATATTATGGAATCGGCAACGAATATATGGGAGTGCTGGTAGGGAGCGCGGTATTGGCGATAGCGATGTTCGTGCAATTCGTTCAAGCGGTGAGAACATCTGCTGCCCAGACATCTGGGCGCTTGATGTCGTCCACGTTGGCATTGCCGCCCAGACAGAGCAGGCACCCTCATGGCCTGGAGCGTATAGGGCGCATCCATCCTCGTGTGATGGCGGTCATATCGAGTGCAGTGCTGATTGCGATCACGATCTACATGGCAGCTCCGAACGGAGGTACGAATGCAGGCGGAGCGCTAACGGCATGTGCGGCCTTCGGTGTAGCGTGGCTGAGTATATTCGGACGTGATAGGCTGAGGAGGATCGGAACGCTGCGTCTGCTGTGGATCGTGGCAGCGTTGCTGATCGTCGGCTTGCTCTTGCTCTGGCTGCTGAATCAATGGCTGAATGTAAGCGGGGCATCGGGCAAGAGTCATATCGGGAGGGCGATGGATCTCCTAACATCAGGCCGCATCGATCTGATCTCAGGCATGATCGTACGGAAGCTGCAGATGAATCTGAATCTGATTCGTGTGTCAGCCTGGGGGAAGGTGCTGCTGACAGGCATATTCGTGTTGGCGGTGTTGCTCTTGCGGCCAAGGGGAGTGCTCAGAACCTGGCAGGAAACCCGTCCAGTCTGGATGGGGGGATTTACGGCTGTCATCGTCGGTGCGATCGTGGCGCTGGCATTGAATGATTCTGGGATCGTAGCAGCCGGTACGATGATCGTGTATGCGGCTGCCCCGATCCTGCTGCTCGTATCTGAAGAAGTCGTCGACAAACGATAGTTTCCATATACCAACATCCGAAGATCGAGGAATGCTATAGAGCTGACTTAAGCTTGTGAACGCAATCTATTCGATCAAGCTCCCCCATTCCTCGACAAGCTCCTCGAGCCGCTTCCGATCCTGCTCCAAGGCTTCGTTCAATTGTTGCAGCTTGACATAGTCGTTATAATTCTCCGGATCGAGCAACTGCTTCTCAATCGCTGCGATCTGTTCCTCGAAGCGGGCGATCTCCTCCTCGAGCTGCTCAAGCCGGCGTTGCCTAGCGCGTTCCTCTCGCTTGGCTCGTTTCTCCTCTTCATAGGAGAGAGCGGCTGATCGGCCTGAAGGCTCTGGACCGCCCTGCGGGCGAGCGATATCCACGTGCCGCGAGGCAGATGAATTAGCCTTGCCGCTGCTTGATGCCTGGGTGGCTTCAGACAGTTGTTGCAGTTCGACAAGTTCATTTTTCTTCTCCAAATAATCATCATAATTTCCCAGGAAATACTGTATTCCGTCACGACTCATCTCGAGCACGCGGTCCGCCATCTTGTTCAGGAAGTAGCGGTCATGGGAGACGAACAACAGCGTCCCTTCATAATCGATCAGCGCCGCTTCGAGCGCTTCCTTGCTGTACAGATCGAGATGGTTCGTGGGCTCGTCGAAGATCAGCACATTGGCGTTCTTCAGCATCAGCTTGGCAAGCGAGACTCTGGCGCGCTCACCGCCGCTCAAGGTGCTGATCTTCTTCTCCACCGCCTCGCCGCTGAACAGGAAGCCGCCAAGCACACTTCGGATCCGCACTTCCTCCAGATGCGGATAGGCGCTCCACACTTCTTCCAGCACCGTGTTGTCCGGGTTCAGGCTCTCGTGTTCCTGATCGTAGTAACCGATCTTCACATTGGATCCCCATTGTACCGTACCCTCGCTAGCCTGCAGTTCGCCGACGAGCACCTTTAGCAAAGTGGACTTGCCGATGCCGTTCGGCCCGACAAGCGCAGCGCTGTCGCCTCGTGTCAGCCGAAGATTGACATTGCGGAAGATCGGCTCGCCATCCTGGTAGGCATAACTCAGACCGGAAACTGTCAGCACGTCATGCCCCGTCACCCGGTCGATCGCGAAGGTGAACTGGAACGGCTTGATCTCCCCTGCCGGCCGTTCCAGGCGTTCCATCTTCTCCAGCACCTTGCGGCGGCTCTTGGCTCGTGAGGATGTGGACGCACGGGCCAGATTGCGCTGCACGAAATCCTCCAGTCTGGCGATCTCCTCCTGCTGCTGTTCGTAGCGTTTCATGCGATTTTCATAGTCCGCCGCTTTCTGTTCGACGAATTTCGTGTAGTTGCCCGTATAGCGAGTGAGCTTCGTCCTGTCCAGCTCGATGATCGAAGACACCACCGCGTCGAGAAAGTACCGGTCATGGGAGATGATGATGATCGCGCCGCGATAACTGCGCAGATAGTCCTCGAGCCAGGTCAAGGTGGGAATATCCAGATAGTTGGTCGGTTCGTCCAGCATGAGGATATCCGGTTCCTGCAGCAGCAGTTTGGCAAGCGCCAGGCGAGTCTTCTGACCGCCGCTCAGCGAGCTGACTCTTGTATCCGGATGGTAGGCGCCGAAGCCCATGCCGGAGAGCATGCTTCGCACTCTCGCCTCGGTTTCATAGCCGCGCTGCTCGCGGAATTGCTCGGACAGATCGGCGTAGCGCTTCATCACCTGCTCCAATCGGCTGCCTGTGGCTGACGCCATCTCTGACTCCAGCTGACGCAGCTCCGATTCCATGTCGAGCAACCCCGAGAATACG
>Ga0310829_1001958_pt1 | contig 10331 bp, 6 predicted proteins | sample WT_ome_4_FD_202244 | JGI IMG/M metagenome (GOLD analysis project Ga0310829, IMG submission 202244) | Sorghum-adapted microbial communities enriched on wild type (WT) sorghum from Joint BioEnergy Institute, Emeryville, California, United... ... | reverse complement strand
ATCTGCCCAAATAAGGACAATAGGACTTCCGCTATTTTTCGCAAATCGGGCTTTTCCCAAATTAACGACATTTGGACTTCCGCTATTTTGGCAGGAGTTCGATCTATTATGGAAGACATTTACAACCTCTCCTGATCTATGCTATTCTGGGGGCAGCACCATCATCTATCAGGACGTGAAGAACACGCCGGTTAGCCTGTTTCCAGGCTGCCCGGCGTTTTTGTCTGTTCAAGGGAGGTATGGGGATGAATTTCGATCAGGCATTCGAGCGATTTATGGAGAAGCATCTGAATGAGGCGCAGGGACTTCGCAGAGAGCGGCTTAAGAAGGGGCTCGGATACGGGGAGATGCTGTTTCTCAGAAATGGCTGGTGGGAAGCGTTCGGCAATCTGGATCACCTGTATCCGGAATTTATGGTGTCCGATTGGCAGGAAGGGGTTCGGTTTCTCGACTTCGCTTATATAAGGCCGCCTTATTACATGGATTTTGAAATTGACGGATACACCCCGCATCACACCAAACTTGACAGACGCGGGTTCGAGGATGAAAGGGATCGCCAGAACTATCTGGTCATGGATCATTGGAGGGTGTTCCGTTTCAGCGTGGACAAGCTGCGGGATCGGCCTCGCGACTGTCAGAGACAGCTGCGGCTTATCATGGGCATATTCTACGGCGATGAGGAGACAGCGGTCCCGACTCTGACCCGGCAAGAGTTGATGATCCTGCATCATGCGGGCATTCATGGCGACAGCTTCACACCGGGAGAGGTGTCTGCCTGGCTCGGGATCTCGGGCAGACAGGCGAGAACCTATCTTCACAGGCTGGCAGATCTCGGGTACATCGAGCCAGCCAGAGGGTCTAAGCGCATTCGCGCCTATCGATTGGCGTCCAGGTGGAAGCATCCAGCCGGAGAGGGTGAAGCAGGCGACTGAAAGCATCCAGGTTATCAGAAGCCATCCAACAAAAAAATAATTTCCATCGCCCAATCTCGTAACTTTTTACCAGATAAACAGTCTATTAATTTAGAGCGGAGCACCGGAAGCATCTGCATGGGATGAGTTGGCCGCATGTTTCATGTCATGTATGGATCGGACGGAATAGCCACAACAGGGAGAAAAGGGCGCTGATCGAGTGGTGAATGATGGGAAGGATCTGACAGGATCCAGTCTTTGCAAGCAACGCATGGATGGAGAAACCATATGTGATCGGAAGATAGAAAAAGAGGATCAAGGAGAGGAGTATGCAACTAGATGAGTAGAACAACTAGACGCATCGGGTGGAGGAAACATGCGAAACGTGTCGCTGTAATCGTGCTATCAACAACAACGGTGCTAACGACATGGATCGGTACATGGCCAATTCAACCTGCTGCATATGCTGCGGTATCCGCTCAGACCGGGCAAGCACAAGCTGAAGCCACATTACACTTGGTAAAGGAGGACATCGTAACGTCTGGCGCAATCTTGCGCACTTATCAATGGTATCCTGCATCGGCTAATACTCAGCAAGCAACCGATCTGCGAGTCATCGTGGTTGATCTGAGCAACCCTTATGTGGAGCTCGATGTGATGAGCGGCAAGGGCGGTGAAGTGAACAGCAAACAGACAGTGCTCGCCATGGCGAGGGAGACTTCGGCTGTAGCAGGCATCAACGCTTCTTTCTTCCACATGAATGTTACGCCGGCCAATCCGCTTGGTGCTCAGATCACGGACGGACAATTGACCGTATCGCCGCTGTTCCTGAAGGGCTGGTATTCCTTCGGCATCACTGCAGACCGGAGGCCTGTGATCGGAGAGTATGAGTTCGATGGCGTGGTGTCTGTCGGCACCAGTATATATAAGCTGCATGGAATCAACAAGCCGATCATGTCCGATGAATCGAATAACAAGAGCCACGTTGACAGCATCTTCATGTACACTTCCACATGGGGAGCGCATGCGCGTCCGGCACTGACCAGGCCGACCGAAGTTCTGGTCGTAGGCGGCATCGCCGCCGAGATCTCGACCGATGGCCCGCTCAGCATCCTGGAGATTCCAGAGGATGGGTATATCTTGCGCGGTGAGGGCAAGGGTGCAGAATTCCTAAAGACTCATGTGCAGATCGGAGAGCCGGTCAATACGTACGATCGCAACACCGGCGCGACCGTAGACCCGAACCAATTCCAGATGTTGATCGGCGGCCAAACCTTGATGGTCGACAACGGGCAGAAAGCTGCGTTTACCGCAAATATCAACAACGTCTCAGGCACGGTGCCAGCTGCACGTACAGCGATCGGTTATTCGGCTGATGGACGTTACGTGTACCTGATTACCGCCGATAAGTCCTCGACTAGTCGAGGTATGACGCTCGCTGAACTGCAACAGGCGATGATTCAACTCGGCGTATGGCGCGGCATCAATCTGGACGGCGGCGGTTCAACGACGATGGTCGCGCGTGAGCTCGGCGAAACAACGCCAACCTTGGTCAATACGCCTGCCCAATCTTCGTTGCGTCAAGTGGTCAACGGCATCGGCGTCTACACCAATGCACCTGCTGGAGAGGTGTCAGGCCTGATTCTCGGTTCGATTCCTTTCGCATTTGTGGGGGAACGCGTCAAACTCCCAGTGAAGGGTTATGACCAATATTATAATCCAGTCACGAGCATTGATCTGACTCAGCCGGAATATACGCTATCCGTGACGGATGGCTTCGGTCGCTTCGAGAACGGCTATTTCATCCCGACCGCGAAAGGCAATGCGACCATCACGATCGCCAAGGGCTCGTTCCATGTATCGGGAGATGTGCAGATCGTCGATCGCAAGGAGCTCGCCAGCTTAAGCTTGGAGACAAGCGAACCGGCGATTCGCAGAGGGGCAGAGATCAAGCTGAAGGTGAAGGCGGTTCTTAAGGATGGACGCTCACGTGAGATCCCTTCCGAATCTGTCGAGTGGCGCATCGAAGGGTTCAGCGGCTCTGTCCGTAATGGCGTATTGACAGTGGAGGAAGTGGATGAGCATGCTGCAGCTCGGCTGATCGCGTCGTATGACGGTTACAGCACTGCAGTTGTAATGCCTGTCATGATCGAGAGTGTATGGGCTGATTTCGACACGATGATGCCTCCGCTATCCCTGAACTTGCTTGCAGAAGATGCGATTGTGGATTATCGGATTACGAATCGCCTTCAAGGACAAGCGACAGCATCGAATGTGTTGAATTGGCGTTATGATTTTAGTCAGATCGGTCAGTTTGCCAGCAAGCCGCTGCCGAGAATCGCATTTGAATTCAACGATGGTTTGGGTACTGAGGTGGTCGGCAAGCCGAAGCTGCTGACGATCGATGTGTTCGGTGATGGCCAATCCAGCAAATTATGGTTAGAAGCGACGGACGCAAGAGGCAAACAACATACGATACCTATAGGGACGGTAGACTGGACTGGTTGGCGAACGCTGGAGATCAATCTGGCATCCATGGGCATCCAATACCCGCTTACGGTGAAACGTCTTGTTCAGGAATCCCCTGCCAATCCTCTGCCGAATATTGATCTCAGCTTTATCTCGCTAGAGGAACTGATGGCCATGGTGGACCCGAGCGTAACGCAGGGTGAACTGGCGATCGACAGCATGACCTTCCTGACGGAAACAGCAACAGCAGATCCGGAGAACAAAACGATCGAGATGCAGATCAACAACCACGAGGTGACGGTGAACGGACAGGTGATGGAGATTGATCAACCGCCGGTGATCATCGGACAAACCACGATGGTGCCGATCCGCTTCCTCATCGAAGTGATGGACGGTCAGGTGGAGTGGGACGCTGCTGTGAATAAGGTTACGCTGATCCGCGGCAAACACATCGTCGAGATGTGGTTGGACGAACAGGAGATGAACATTAACGGTCGGAAGATCACCGCACCGGAAGCTCCTACCGCATTGAATTCGCGTACGCTGGTACCGCTTCGCATCCTCTCTGAGTATCTGGGATGGGACGTCTATTGGGAGAATGCCACGCAATCTATCACCATGATTGGCAAAAACTAATATTTCATCGCATGACTAGCGCAAAAGTCCCAGATGCGATAAAGTAGAGATAGAGGTAACAAGCCAAATAGGGAGAAGCGCTGGTGATTGATGCACCGATCCGGTTGTCAGGCTGGCAACGGATTCAGCGGGCGATCCTGGCGCTTCTCTTGAAAGTGCCGAGGGGGATAGCATGTGAGCTTCAACATACAAGATATCGATAAAATCATCAAGAATGCTACCCGTGTCATGGAGAAAAGCAGGTACCAGATTTTTGAGATATACCAAGGCGCCAAAGCCGAACTGGAGCTCATGCGCAAGGAACTGGATCATGTCATGCAGGAGATTACAGCGACGATCAGCCTGGTAGATCGAATGGAGATCGAGTTCAAGCGTTCCCGCAATCGGCTGTCTGAGGTCAGCAGAGATTTCAAACGTTACCGCGAAGAAGATATACGCAGGGCGTATGAGATGGCGACGAAGACGCAGCTCGAGCTTACGATCCAGCGGGAGAAGGAGACGACGCTTCGCCAGCGGAGGGATGAGCTGCAGATTCGCATCCGCAATATCGAGCAGACGATCGAACGCGCAGAGACTGTCGCTTCGCAGATGAATGTCGTGGCCCAATATCTGTCCGGGGATCTGTCCGCAGTGACACAGATGCTGGAAACGGCGAAGAACCGCCAACTGCTCGGTCTGAGAATCATCATGGCTCAGGAAGAAGAGCGGAAACGGATTTCCCGGGAAATTCACGACGGCGTCGCCCAATCGATGGCCAACCTGGTGATGCGTACCGAGTATGCGGAGAGGATGCTAGCGAAGCGGGAATATGTGTATGTGCAGGATGAGATTCGCAACCTCAAGAATATGGTGCGAAGCGGGCTTGAAGAAGTGCGGCGGATTATATTCAATCTGCGGCCGATGGCGCTTGACGATCTGGGATTGGTGCCGACTCTGCGCAAGTTTGTGCAAGACTTTGAGGAAAGAACGAAGATCAGCACGAGATTTGAGGCCATGGGCAAGGAGCAACGGATGCAGCCAGCGCTCGAGATCGCTGTTTACCGATTCGTACAAGAAGCCTTTACCAATGTACTCAAACATGCTCAAGCAACTCGCATCGACATGAGCTTGGTGATGCATAATGGGATGATGAAGATCCGGATCAGCGATAATGGAATCGGCTTCGATACATCCATGATGCAGGAGAAGATGGCAACTGGTGAACACTTCGGCATCATCGGAATGCGCGAACGGGTGGAGATGCTCGATGGCGAGTTCGATATAGACAGTGCTCCTGGAGAAGGCACGAGGATCACGCTCAACATACCAATCGTGGAAAGAAAGGAGAATCTTGATGAAAGCGGAAATGAGTCTGCACACGGCGTTGAAGGAAAGGACTAAAAAGGTGCGAGTCATATTGGCGGACGATCATCAGCTATTTCGAGAAGGTCTGAAGCGAATCCTGAATATGGAGGACGACATTGAAGTTGTGGCAGAAGCGGCGGACGGCGTGCAAATCATCGAGCTGTGCAACGAATATCGTCCTGACCTTGTCTTGATGGATATCAACATGCCTGTACAGAACGGCGTTATCGCCACCGAGAAGCTGACGCAATATATGCCAGAGGTCAAGGTCATCATCCTGTCGATTCATGATGATGAATCGTATGTATTTGAGACATTGCGCAAGGGGGCTTCCGGATACCTGCTTAAGGACATGGAAGCTGACACCTTGTTGCATGCGATCCGTGCAGTATTCGACGGACATGCGTATATTCACCCGAGAGTGACCGGCAAGTTGATTAATCAGCTTCGTCGCATGACCTATCTGGATGAAGTAGGCAACGCCGTGAATCATTCGGATGACAGAGGCGCTCAGCTGGTTCCATCTGAGGACAACCCGCTCACTCGCCGCGAGGCTGAAGTGCTGCGTCTCCTGGCAGAAGGACTGAACAACCGGGCGATTGGGGAACATCTGATCATCAGCGAGAAAACAGTGAAGAACCATGTCAGCAGCATCCTGAAGAAGATGAAGGTCAATGACCGCACGCATGCTGTAGTGAATTCGATCAAGAATGGCTGGATATCTCTGTGAGGAGAGAGGGGTTAGCGCAAGTTGCTGACCAACGGACATTAGGCTTAGTGTCACCATATGATGGTATTTGGAGAGGCCTATGATCCGAAAGCTCTGCTGAACAACTGACATCTTGGTGCGGTTGGATGGGAAGACATCTGTAGTCCGCTTCGGGTCCTGAAGATGAAACAAATGAATAGTAACGTTATGGTCGTGAAGAACACGCCGCTGGTTTATGGGGATAGTCCTGTGAACTGGCGGCTTTTTGTTTGATCGAGATCGGTGAGACATGTGACAAAACCCCCGTCCCTATGTCACGTTGGTGCGGAACTGTAGACAGAGCTGCGGCATATAATGGTGCTATATTCGGTGGGAGGTAGACGCGATGGTTGAATTTACACTCATAGTGATCGGCAGCTACCTGATCAGTGGGGTGATGGTACACGCGGTCTATCGTTGGTTCCCGCGATTGCGTGAGCCAGTTCGCCATTATGTGCTCGTGACGAGAAACAATGAACGCCAAGCAGAGTTCGTCATAAGAGCGATCACATGGCTGTCGAAGCTGCGCGGGACTAGTGCGAGGATCACGGTGGTGGACGAATGCTCGCGAGACCAGACGATCCCGATCATCGAGCGTCTCGATCGTGAAGGCCATATGCGGGTTGTCAAAACACGCAATTGGTTGGAAACGGAAGTCTGGCTAAGGGACATGAAGAGAACGGAGCGGATGGCAGGTGATCGGGATGGTCAGAATCGCACGATCGCAGAGGATCGGCATAATAGCAGGCATGGTAAGCAGGAGAAAGTCACCGTCATCTATTTGAACAGGTTGGATGGCCGGTGGAAGGAGCCGCTGTTTGACATATGAGTCAGACTTCTCAACATGGCGTTTCAGGTTGGCGGAAGATCGTATGTACGGATGGGACATGAATCTCCATATTCAACACGATATCCTCATGTAAGGCCATCATCGGCGGCGCGAAGTGAAAGACAAGATCGTCGTCATCCAGTTGGGGTTGGAGGTTTTCGGGCTTCCGCTATCCTGAAACTGCAGCGCCATGCTCCATCATTTAACTCAACGCATGGCGCCGGGGTATGGGTATTCCTAGATGCATGGGTGGTGTTATGTTTGTTGGTTTCGGTCTATGAAGTGGTCAGCAAGAACGGGATAGAGCGGCGTTTCAGCTTCGATATGGCTGTGGACTGCAGTTATTGGTTTGCGCTGAGCGGAGAGCCGGACGTCAGTCTTCGGCTGTATAGGTCGCCTGTTCGGATGCGCGACGCCGTGGGATGGCAAGCTGGCGCATGTCCAGTGTTGGAACGGGCAGGCAGTGGCCCAGGAGTCAGACCGGCGGGCTGGCGGACGATAACCCGAATGGATTGGCTAAGAGGCAAGGGTTTCTTCGGGGCTATGGGTATGGATGGACAAGCCCTGGAGCGCCGTCTATCGGGTTCAGTGGGCAGTATGAGGAATGACGAGATGGAAGGCGTGATCGCGGGAATGAGTATCTCGGACAGGCCGGTCACATCGTTGGAGGCTCTGGCAGGCTGTGACGAAGGGCTTCTTGGTGAGCTGATACGAAGGCTGGACGGCCGAAGATTGCTGTATGCGGAGTATCGCAGACTATGCATGGATATCGGACTGATCAGGCATGAAATGGAGGATCTCGACCGATCGCTCCTGCAGATTCTTGTCCTGAAGGGGGCGGTTGGTCTCGCCAGCGGCATGTCGGCGGAGGGGTCGGCAGTCGATCGGTTGAAGCGCAAGGTGCTGAGAGGCGGCAGAGACGGCGATGAACGGAAACAGCTGCGTTGCGGCAGGTGCAACAGCGGATCGGACAAGCACTATGAGACGTTCTGCGAGGTGTGCGGAAGGACTTGTGTCTACTGCGAGGAATGCTTGCAGATGGGTAGGGTGAGGGAATGTTCCTTCTTTATCGTCGGTCGATCTGCGGAGCCCGCCATGGCTGGCTCCCTTGCGTTGCAGGAAGAAGTGGATGTGGAAACCTTGCTCGGCAAGTGGGGGCTGAGTCCAGCACAGGAGACCGCGTCGCGGGAGGCGTTGGCCTATATCAGGAAGCCGGCGGAGCGGGCAGGGGAGCAATACCTCATCTGGGCGGTGACCGGTGCCGGCAAGACGGAGATGGTGTTCCCGCTGGTGGAGTATGCGCTGCGAGCCGGGGGGCGCGTGCTTCTGACGGCACCTCGGCGTGATGTGGTGCTGGAGCTGGCGCCGCGACTCAAGAAGGCGTTCGCCGACAGGAAGGTGGTGGCGTTGTACGGCGGCAGTGAAGAGCGCTGGGAGACGGGAGAGATTACGGTGGCGACCACACATCAGTTGCTCCGTCTGGAGAGTTGCTTCGATCTGGTCATATTGGATGAACTGGATGCGTTCCCCTATCACAACAATCCGACGCTCGCATTCGCTGCCCGCCGCGCCGTTAGACCGCGCGGCAAGACCGTGCTGCTCACGGCTACGCCGCCGAGTGAGCAGCAGCTCGCCATGAGGCAGCGCCGCCTGCCTCATGCCATGGTGCCGGTGCGCTACCACCGGCACCCCCTGCCTGTGCCGCGAATGCTGGGCTATCGCGGCCTGAAGGCCATGCTCGGCAGCGGCCGCCTGCCGAGCCGCTTGCGCGCCGCGCTCGACGAGTCGCTGCAGCGCGGCGCGCAGGTGTTCGTGTTCGTGCCGCGCATCGAACACGTCGAGCCGCTCACACGCCTGCTGCGCCAGGCGTGTGCCGGCGCCGTCGACGCTGCCGCCGTCGACGGCACATCCTCGCGCGACGCAGATCGCGCGAGTCGGGTGCGCCGCTTCCGCAGCGGCGAGATCCGCATCCTCGTCACGACGACGATCCTCGAACGCGGGGTAACGATCCCGCGCAGTGACGTGTTCGTGCTGGATGCGGATGCGGATCTCTTCGACGAAGCGGCGCTGGTGCAGATGGCCGGGCGCGCCGGGCGCTCGGCCGATGATCCATGCGGGCGCGTGTACTTCGTCGCCCGCGAACGGACGGACGGGCAAGTGCGGGCCGTCCGTCATATCCGCGCGATGAATGCCCTCGCGCGGCAGCGCGGCTTGCTGCTGGACACCGAGGCCGATTCCTCCAGGCTGTGGCGAAGATTCCTTCGGACAAGCAAGCTCGCACAAGCTCTCGCTGGAGCGATCGCAGCACTGCGAGCCAGTAAGGTGGCGCAAGGTCACGCAAGACCGCCATTGCGGAAGGAAGCCAACGCAGCACCGTGGGCCAGCAAGCTCGCACAAGCTCTCGCTGGCGCGAACGCAGCACTTCGAGCCAGTAAGGTCGCACAAGATCAGGCAAGACCGCCATTACGGAAGGGAGCGATTCCAGCAGCGCGGGCTAGTACGGTCACAACCCCAGATCAAGCAAACTCGTCATGCCGGGCAGAAGCGACTGAGACAACTGGAGACAGCATCGTTGCACCAGACGGGAGAAGGGAGGATGCCCATGCTGAGCCGGATACGACCGCTCGCTGAGCGCCTGCTGCCGGCTGCATCCGCATTGCTGCTCGGCGGCCATCGGGATTGCCGGATATGCGGCCTGCGCATCAGCCAAGCAGCCATGGGTCGGGCAACATTGCCGCCGAACGCAGCCGCTCCCGGCCTCGAGCCCGTGCTTCGCTCGCTTCATCAAATGCTTTGCACACGGTGTATAACATCCGTGCCGTGGATCTATGAATTGCGGTGCGAAACTTGCGGGCGAGCTGTCGATTGCCCCGATTGTGTGCGCAGACACCAGCCGAAGCTGCTCATGAACCGTTCGGCGGTTCAATACAGCAGGCAGATGAAGGAATGGCTCTCGGCCTACAAATACCAGGGGCATGAACGACTGCACACGATCCTTGCGCTGATGCTGGAGTATGCCTATCTGCAGCTTGTGCAAGCCTTAAGCCCGGATGGTCGGCCGTTCAGGCCGCTCATCACCAGTGTTCCGATCAGCGATCTGCGCATGCAGGAGCGGGGATTTAATCAGGCCGAGAGGCTGGCTGAGAGCCTGGCTGCGAGGCATCGCCTGCCTTACGTTCGCTTGCTGCGCCGCATTCGCCACACCAGCCGCCAGAGCCTTAAGTCGAGGCAGGAGCGGATCATGGACTTGCGAGGTGCATTTGCCGTGATACGTGAAGCGATTCCCGATGCAGGAGCATGCCCATCTGACATCGTCATCATCGACGACGTTTACACCACCGGCAGCACCCTTCACGAATGCGCACGAGTGCTCCATACGGAGATCCAGGCTTCC
>Ga0310829_1001956_pt1 | contig 10341 bp, 5 predicted proteins | sample WT_ome_4_FD_202244 | JGI IMG/M metagenome (GOLD analysis project Ga0310829, IMG submission 202244) | Sorghum-adapted microbial communities enriched on wild type (WT) sorghum from Joint BioEnergy Institute, Emeryville, California, United... ... | reverse complement strand
GTCGTGACCGACATCCGCGGAGCGTATCATTCGGAGATCATCAAGGGCATCCAGAGCAGGGCGGCGGAAACGCAATATAAAGTGCTGATCTGCGACACGCAGGACAACCGGGATATCGAGCTGGAATATCTCCGCATGCTGACGGACCGCAGCGTGGACGCCATGATCTTGGTGGCGTCGCTGTTGTCGAAGCAGGAAGTGCAGGAGTTTGTGGAGCGGGGCTATCCGCTGGGCGTCATCGGGCGCAGCATTGAACATCCCAATATTCTCAAGGTGTACACGAACAATGTCGAGGCGGCGCAGGAAGCGGTGACGCATCTGATCGAACAGGGACACCGCGACATCGTGTTCATGAGCGGGGACGCCCGCGCCATTGACAGCTACGACCGGTTGGAAGGCTACATTCGCGCGCTGCGCGACAACGAAATCCCGTTTCGCCCCGAGTTGGTGGAAAACGGCAATTTCTCCGAACAAGAAGCCTACAACGCGATGCGCCGCCTTTGGGACAAGGGTCTGCAGTTTACCGCTGTATTTTGCGCGAACGATGAGATGGCCATCGGCGTATATCGCGCGTGCCGGGAGCGCGGAGTGCGCATCCCCGATCAGATGGCGGTCGTCGGCGTCGACAACGAACGCATTTCCCAGTTCCTTATGCCTCCGCTCAGCACGATCGACCAGCCGAAATTCGAGATGGGGCGCACCATCGCGGATCATCTGATCCGGCACATGAACGGGGAATCGCTGGACGACCGCCGCGTTACGGTGCTGCCGTCCAAGCTCATCATCCGCCAGTCGTCCTTATCCAAGGTCTCTGTTCCCCGCGAACGAAGATGATTCGATCGCGTCAAGCGTGCCGTACGTTCTGCCGGGGCGTCCGCTCGGCCGGCGGCGGGTGCTGCCGGTTTGACGCCGGTTACGCAGTATCCCCGCCCCAAGACGCGCGAGGACGTTTGAAGACGAACTCGACTCGTCACCATGATCACGGCGCTGATCCTTTTGCGCGCTGACGAGCGGAAAGGACACCGTGATCGCCGCCTCCAACCGTCCGGCAGGAACCATTGTCCGACCAAAACAGCTCAAGATCAATGTCCAATTGTGATAGAAATCGATTTCATATTTTTTGCTTCATTTCCGATTGTAAGCGAATACAAAGGAGGCATTCGGTGAAAGTAAGAAAACGATATCAATTTTATGCGCTATCCCGCGCTCCTTCCCGGCATTGCGCCAGGATGCGGGATGCTGCGATCGGGCCGTAGGCGCCGGAGACCGGTGCGCCGGTTTCACAGCGGCAGAGGGAGGAAGTTCCGCGTCGCGTAAACGGCGTCTTTCGGGACGGGATCGCACGCCAAGCGGTGTGAGGGGACGGCTTGTCTGTCGAATCGGCCGCCGCCGACCGATCCGCTCGGAGGACGGGAACGCCTGGAGAATGGGAAGTGGCGAGGATACGGCGGTCGCAATGAATTCCGGATACATGCAACATGTATCAATAGATTCCAAAAAAATGAGGGGATGCAAACCATGAGAAGAAGAGCTTTACTATCCATGCTGTTGGCGCTCGTTCTGGTGCTGTCGTTGCTCGCGGGCTGCTCGTCCGGAGGAAACGGCGGCAACGCGAACCAATCGGACGCGAAAGGCTCGGAGAACACGTCGAAAGGATCGGGTAACGGAGGCGGAAGCGACGCGCCCGACGCCGATATCCCGTCCTGGCAAAAGGAGAAGATTACGCTCCGCTACGCCAGCTGGGAAGACGCCAACATGGAAAAAGGCATGTTGGAAGCGTTTATGGAAAAATACCCGAACATTACCGTCGTCAAGGACGAATCGATCAACTGGCCGTGGACGGACGCGCTGGCCAACGCCGCGAGCGCGGGCAATTTGCCGGACGTGTTCTGGGTGGAACAAGTGCCGGTGGGCGTGGAAAACGACTGGCTGCTGGACCTGACCCCCTATTGGGATGCCGATGAAGAAACGCAGGCGGTTTATCCCGGCATCGCGGAAATGGGTGTCTATAACGGCAAACGCCTGGCGTCGCCGACGTTCCAGTTCATCATGGGCGTATACGTCAACAAGACGCTGTTTGAAAAATTCAATGTGCCGCTGCCTTCCTACAACTGGACGTTCGACGAAATGATCGATCTGGCGAAGAAGTTGAGCGATCCGAGCCAGCATTACTACGGCATCGACGGACCGTGGGGAGATTTGTCGTTCGAATCGTATCTGCCGATGATCAACAACGAATCGTTCGGCTGGAACACCTTCGACGGAGAAAAATTCAACTTCACGCATCCGGACTGGATCGAAGGCTACAATCTCAAGCTGGAACTGCGCCGCCTGAAGGTCGAGGAAAACATGACCGGAGAGGAAAAGAAACAGGTGTTCGGCGACGAAGGCGCCTGGCCGACGCAGAAAGGCCACGTGGCCATGTCTATCGACGGATCGTGGAACAGCACCTGGCTTCCGGGCGAATTGGCCGCCGCAGGATTGGGAGAACTCGATTTTTATCCTTACCCGGCGGGCAAAGCGGGGCAAAGGGTGCCGGTTATCCTGGACTACATCGGCGTTGCTTCCACGACGAAACATCCCGAGGCGGCATATGAGCTGATGAAATGGATGAGCTGGGGCAAAGACGGCTGGCTGAAGCGTCTGGAACTGAACAAGGAGCTGAACATCCCCGTCGACAAGCTGCCGGTCGCCAACCATCCGGAAGTGTGGAGCAAACTGGAAAACGAGCTGACGATGGAAGGCATGAAAGCGGCCGTCAAGCTGCTGGACAAAGCGGTGCCCGACTACGGCAAAACGCTGCCCGGTCTCAGAGAGTACAACGCCTGGGTGAACGATGAGCAAAAGATCACCGAGAAAATCTGGAACGGCGAAATCAGCCCGGCCGACAAGGCGAAGGAGTTGGAGGACAAGATCAACGAATTCGTGTCCCAGGCGATGGCCAGATTGACCCGATAAGCCGCCGGCTTGTCGGTCCAAATCAAGAGGTCCGGCAAGAGGATGGCGGAATCAAATGTAGAGCATGAATTTCACGCGTGAATGAATATAAAGCCTGTCGAGCGCACTTCCAAGCGGACAACGTCAAGGAAGCGCTTGGCCGGTCGGTCGGAGCAGGCGGCCCGGACAGGGCAGCAAGCGGCATAGGTGCGAAAGGCGTCCCCTTTCGCACCTGTGGCGTGAAATCGAGGCACAGGCAGGGAGAGACCATGAAGCTTACCGTCAAGCGATGGGTGACGGGATGGATGATTGCCGCTCTGGCGTGCGGAATCTTGACGCCTCCGCCGGCGGTCGCGGACACGGCTGAGACAGCGCGGGCAACTCCCGCCGATGCGGCCCGCACGCGGCAGGACGCCGCCTCCGAGCTGCTGGAAAAAAACTATTCGGACATGCTGCGGGACTGGGCGGACGTTCCGGCGGTCGAAGGCGTGCGTACGGTCGTCGCGCCCGCCGCGCAGCCCGCCAACGCGCATCTCCTTGTGCCGCGGCAGGACAGCCGCGGTTACGCTTCCGACACCGTTCGCTGGAACCAAGGCGCGTCGGTGGACATCCGCGTCGACGTCCCCGCGGAAGGGCTTTACGAGCTGGCCTTCGATTACTTTGTTCTGGACGAAAGCATTTTGGCCCCGGAAGGATATGTCCTGATCAACGGGGAGTATCCCTTTTACGAGAGCAGGCGGATTTTGTTCCCGAATTTGTGGACGCATGAATCCGAGGAGTATGCCGTGGACCGTTACGGCAACGAACTGCTGCCCCGTCCGGTCAAGGTGCGGACGTGGCAGACGGTCAGCGCGATGGACGCCAGCTACTTTCACATGGAACCGCTTCGTTTTCCGCTCAAGCAGGGGGAAAACACGATCACCCTCGTCAATACCCGCGGCGACATGCTGCTCGGCGACGTCACGGTGTCGTCTCCGTCCGCTTTGGACGACTACGACGCTTACTTGCGGCGCCAGTCCGAATCCGGCGGCACGGAACAGGAGTCGGGCGGCGGGGAGGACGCCCGGACGGCGGAGCAGGGCGGAAAGGCGCGAAACGAATCCGCATCCGATCGACGGATTGTGATCGAAGCGGAAAAGCCGCTGTACAAAAACGACTCGTCGATCCGCGCCGCCTCCGGCACCGACAGCAAGCTGACCCCCTATCACACGAGGCGGAAGCTGCTCAACATCATCGATCCCGGATCGTTTGACGAGGGAGGACAGTCGGTGACGTGGCGGTTCGAGGTGCCGCGCAGCGGGTATTATCGCATCGCCTTCAAGTACAAGCAGGAGGATCAGCATCAGCTGCCGGTGTTTCGGCGCATCGCGATCGACGGCGGCGTTCCTTTCCGCGAGCTTGACAATTATCCGTTTGCGTACACGAAGAAATGGAGAAATGAAATCCTCGGCGACGGCCGGGAAGATTACCGCATTTATTTGACCGAAGGCGAACACACGCTGACGATGACCGTCAATCTGTCGCGCATGCGGCCGCTCGCCGAGGAAATCGCGCGAACGATGAAGGAAATCGGCGCGATGTCGCTGGAAATCAAGAAGCTGACCGGCAACCGCCGCGATCCGTACCGCGACTGGAATTTGACGGAGTACATCCCCGACGTCGCGGAATCGCTGGAAAGCATGGCGGAACGGCTGGAATGGCATTACCGGGATCTCGGACAGCTGAATCCGGACGTGAAAGAGATCGGGGCGATCGCCAATCTGAAACTGGCCGTCCGCCAGTTGAGATCGCTGTCCCGGGAGCCCGACGAACTGCCCGACCGGATGAACATGTTTTCGGAAGGCACGTCGTCCGTCAACCAGCTGCTCGGAACGCTGCTGCAAAACATTTCCTTGTCGCCGCTGTCGCTTGACAAGATCTATGTGTTCCAGGATGAAAAACTGCCCGCGCCCAATGCCGGCTTTTTCAGCAATATGTGGGAACACGTCAAACGCTTTTTCCTGTCGTTCACTCCGTCCGGCTATTCCGCATCCGCCCGGACCGAGGGAGAACTGCAAGTATGGGTCAACCGTCCGCGGGCCTACGTGGAATTGATGCAGGAGATGATCGACGAACAGTTTACGCGCGAGACCGGCATCCCGGTCAAACTGTCCATCATGCCGGACGAGAACAAATTGATTCTGGCCAACGCGGCGGGAAGGCAGCCGGACGCCGCGCTCGGCGTGAACAACTGGATTCCGTACGAGCTCGCGATTCGCGGTGCGGTGCTGGATTTGCGGCAGTTCGACGGATACGAGGAAATGATCCGCAAGTTCGCGCCGGGAGCGGTCATCCCGTTCGCCTTTGAAGACGGTGTGTACGCGCTGCCGGAAACGCAGGATTTTTGGGTGCTGTTTTACCGCAAGGACATTCTCGATTCGCTGCATCTGGAACCGCCCGACACCTGGGACGACGTCGTGGAAATGCTGCCCGAACTGCAGCGGCTCGGCATGAACTTTTACGAGCCGATTTCGATGTATGAAGGATTCAAACCGTTTGTGGCGACGGTGCCGTTCATTCATCAGTTTGGCGGAGAGTTGTTCGACGAAAGCGGCATGAACTCCGCGATCGACAGCGAAGCCGCGCTGGAAGGCATCCGGTTTATGACCGATCTGTTCACGATCTACAACGTCCCGCAGAGCGTGCCGAACTTCTACCATCATTTCCGGTACGGGACGCTGCCGGTCGGCATATCGAATTTTGCGACGTACATCCAACTGAAGGCCGCGGCGCCGGAAATCGCCAACTGGTGGAAAATCGCCCCCCACCCCGGCGTGAAGAAAGCGGATGGGACGGTCGAGCGCTGGACGCCCGGCGGCGGGCAGGCGGGCATGATTTTCAAGGGCACGCCTTATGCCGAACAAGCGTGGAAATTCTTGCAGTGGTGGATGTCCACGCCGGTGCAGGTCGAGTTTGCCAACTTGATGCAGACGTCGTACGGCACGACGTTTATGTGGAACACCGCCAACCTGGAAGCCGTGGAGCAGCTGCCGTGGCCGGAGGATGACAAGCGCGTCGTCCTGGAGCAGCTGCGCTGGATCCGTGAAGCGTCGCGGGTCCCGGGAGCTTACATGGTGGAAAGGGAAATCAGCGACGTGTGGAACAGGGTCGTCTTCGACGGCGACAATCCGCGGTCGGCGATCGACGATGCGGTTATCCGCGCGAACCGGGAAATCCGCAGGAAGATGGAGGAGTTCGGATATGCGATCAACGGCGTTATGATCCGGCCGTATCCGGTTCCGACGATCACGACGGTGAACAGGTGGGTGGAAGCGCCATGAAACGAACCGCGATCAACCAGGCATATGTGTTTTTGTCCCCCTATCTGTTCCTGTTCGGGATGTTCATCGTCATTCCCGTGCTCGTCGCGGCCGGACTGTCGCTGACCTACTTCAACACGGTGGAAATGCCGGAGTGGACCGGCTTCAAAAACTATGTCGACCTGTTTACGCACGACGAAATTTTCATGCAGCACGTGCTGCCGAATACGCTCAAGTTTGCGCTGATCGTCGGGCCGGGAGGGTACATCATTTCGTTTTTGCTGGCGTGGATGCTCGCGCAAATTCCGCACAAACCGCGGACGCTGATCATCTACTCTCCGTCCATGACGATGGGCGTGGCGATGTCCGTCGTGTGGAAAATTTTGTTCAGCGGCGACCAGACCGGCTATCTGAACGCGGTGCTTTTGGAGTTCGGATGGATTCAGGCGCCGATCCAGTGGCTGCAGTCGCCGGATTACTTGATGACGATCATGATCATCGTGTCGCTGTGGAGCAGCATGGGCGTCGGCTTTTTGGCGATGCTGGCGGGCGTGCTGAACATCGACCAGTCGATGTATGAAGCGGGCTATATCGACGGCATCAAGAACCGGTTTCAGGAAATTATCTACATCACGATTCCGTCGATGAAGCCGCAAATGCTGTTCGGCGCGGTGATGTCGGTCGTCAGCACGTTTCAGGCGGGCGACATCGGCGTCATGCTGACCGGGGCGAATCCGACGCCGCAATACGCCGGCCAGCTGATCGTCAACCACATTTCCGATTACGGCCTGATTCGCTTCGAGATGGGATACGCCAGTGCGGTATCGGTCATTCTGCTGATCGGCGTGTACGCGCTGTCGCGTTTTTCCTGGAAGCTGTTCGGCGAGAAGGACTAGGGGGTGAGGACATGTCGTATCAGGGCACCAAAATCAACCCGACGAAATTTCACCGCAGCCAGCTGAAATTTTACGCTGTCCTCGTACCGCTCGCGCTGTTCATGATGTTACCGATCGTGTTTATCCTGTTTCACGCCTTCAAGCCGATCGACGAGCTGTTCGCTTTTCCGCCGCGGTTTTTCGTGCAGCGTCCGACGCTGGAAAATTTCCGCGATCTCATGTCCGCCAGCACCGATTCCGGCATTCCGTTCAGCCGGTTCGTCTTCAACAGCGTCGTCGTCACGGCGGCGGTCATGTTTTTGTCGGTCATGATCAGCGCGCTCGCCGCCTACGCGATGTCCAAAATGAAATTCAGGCTGAAGCGGGTGCTGTTCGAAATCAACACGCTGGCGCTCATGTTCGTGCCGATCGCGGTGCAAATTCCGAGATATTTGGTCGTGGAAAAAACCGGGCTGCTCGACACGTACCTTGCCCACGTGCTGCCGCTGTTGTCGATGCCGATCGGCCTGTTTTTGCTGAAGCAGTTTATCGACCAGGTGCCGGATGAGCTAAAGGAAGCGGCGATGATGGACGGGGCGGGCGATTTTCTCATTTTCCGCAAGGTGATTTTGCCCGTGATCCGGCCCGCGCTGGCGACGGTGGCGATTCTCGCGTTTCAGGCGGTCTGGAACAACGTGGAGACGTCCAACTACTACGTCAACGACGAAGGCGTCAGAACGCTCGCCTTCTTCATGTCCACGATGGCGTCGCAAACCGGCAACACCGTCGCCGGGCAGGGGATGGCGGCGGCCGCTTCGCTGATCATGTTTTTGCCCAATTTGATCATGTTCATTTTTCTGCAAAGCAAAGTCATGAATACGATGGCGCACTCCGGCCTGAAGTAAGAGGGGGAACCGATGAGAAGCGTATTCGGCAACGTGTGGCGGACGGCGCTCGTCCTGTGCCTTTGGCTCGCCTCCTCTTCCTTCGCATCGGCGGCGCCTCCGTACAAAACGTTCACGGAAGACCACAACCGCATGCCGGTCCGCACGCAGGACGCCTACCTTCCGGCGGGCACGATCGAAACGGCGGGGGAACTGACGTTTTCCGGACCTGCCGACCTGTTTGTGGACGCGCAGGATCGCCTGTATGTCGCCGACACCGGCAACAGGCGCATTGTGGAAACCGACCGGAACGGCCGCGTCGCGCGGGTGTACGGGGAAGGCGTGCTGCAGTCGCCGACCGGCGTGTTTGTCGACGAGGACGGAGCGATTTACGTCGCCGACAGCGGGCTCGGCCAGGTGCTCAAGTTGAACCGCAGCGGCGAAGTGGTCCAGGCGTGGGAACGGCCGAATTCGCCGCTGTACGGCAAAAACACGCCGTTCAAACCGCTGAAGGCGGCGGTGGACAAACGCGGCAACGTGTACATCATCAGCGAAGGCACGACGAACGGCGTCGTGCAGATGAGCCCGCAGGGCGACTTTCTCGGATTTTTCGGCAGCAATATGTCGAAAGTGACGCTGCGGCGCATCCTGGAGCACACGCTCTTGACCGAGAAGCAGCGGTCGATGCTGCCGAAGGTGGAGCCGAACTCTCCGGCGAACATCGCCGTCGACCGCCGGGGATTGATCTATACGGTGACTCAGGGCGACGAGGGCCGGTCGGTCAAACGGTTCAACATTTCCGGCAACAACTTGCTGCCGGAGGACATGTGGTACGATCCCCTGTACACGGATTTGTACGTGTCCGCCCGCGACAACATTTACGCCGTCAGCCAGCAGGGGTTTATCTATGAGTTCGATACCGAAGGGAATGTGCTGTTCGCCTTCGGCGCGCCGGACGACGGCAGGTCGCGGAACGGACTGTTAAAAAACGCCAGCGCGATCGCGGTGGACAGCCGAGAGCGCATCTATGTCGCCGACAAGGAAAAGAATTTGATCCAAGTTTACGAGCCGACCGAATTCGCCGACCAGGTTCACGACGCGCTGGAACTGTACCGGGAAGGCCATTACGTGCGGAGCCAAGAGCCGTGGACGTCCGTGCTGCGCAAAAACAATTTGTTCGACCTGGCGCACAAAGGGCTGGGAGACGCCTATTACAAAAGGCAGATGTACGAGGAAGCGATGGCGGAATACGCGATCGCCAAAGACCGCGAAGGATATTCCAACGCGTTTTGGGAAGTGCGGAACCGGTGGCTGCAGCAAAATCTGAAATACGTGTTCGCCGTCCTGCTTGCCGCGTTCGTGCTTTGGAAGGGGATTAAGCAGCTGCACCGGCGCACGGGCGCGTTCAACGCGCCGCTCGCGGCGCTGCGCCGTCTGTTCCAAGTCCGCCTCCTCCGGGAAGTTCGTTTCATGTTCCGGTTTTTGTCCAATCCGTTCGACGGGTACTATGGCATCCGGGAAGAGCGGAAGACGTCCGTATGGTCGGCCACCGCGCTGTACGCGCTGTTTTTCGTCGAGTACGTGCTGTCCTTGTATTATACCGGCTTTATTTTCCGATCCGTGGAAACGGCGGAACTGAATCTCGTCCGGGAACTGTTGTACGTGTTCGTTCCGTTTGCCCTGTGGGTTGCGGCCAACTATCTCGTCAGCACGATCAGCGATGGCGAAGGCAAACTGGCGGAAGTGTACCAGGGGACGATCTACGCGATGGCGCCCTATCTGGTGTTCAGCCCGATCATCACGGCGGTTTCCAACGTGCTGACGCTCAACGAAGCGTTCGTTTACAGCTTTTCCTATCAGCTGCTGACGGTATGGTGCGGCGTGCTGCTGTTTATGATGGTCAAGGAAATTCACGACTACACGATCAGGGAAACGTTCAAAAACGTTTTCATCACGCTGTTTACGATGGTCATTCTCTGCCTCGTGGCCTTCATCGTCTATGTGCTGCTCGACCAGGTGTACGATTTCCTCCACTCTGTCATACGGGAGATGATGGTTCGTGCGGAACATTAAACGGATCGGTTCATGGCTGGTCACCGCCGCGCTGCTCTCCGGTTTGGCCTTGTTCGGGTGGATGCTGGACGAGCGCGCCAGACAGCCGGAAACGGCGGACGCCGTACCGCCCGGCGAGGCGGAGCCGGCAAACGGATCGGCGCCGACGGCGCCGCTGTCCCGGGATTATGTGACCGTCGCGGAAAACGACGTGCTCCGGCTGCAGCTGAAAGCGTCCAACCTGTCGATCCGCGTCGAGGACAAACGCAGCGGCTACGTGTGGGGTTCGGAAAT
>Ga0310829_1001943_pt1 | contig 10391 bp, 7 predicted proteins | sample WT_ome_4_FD_202244 | JGI IMG/M metagenome (GOLD analysis project Ga0310829, IMG submission 202244) | Sorghum-adapted microbial communities enriched on wild type (WT) sorghum from Joint BioEnergy Institute, Emeryville, California, United... ... | reverse complement strand
TTTGACCGGCCCCTGAACACGAGCAATAAATTGTCCGTTCTCCCGATGAAATGATAAAGAAACCCCGCGCTCAGCACATAAATGGATCAACGCCGGACTTGCCCCCGTGTATCCGAACGTGATGATAGACTCCAGGTTATGTATGGGTACACGACCTACAGGGCGATCATCCACTCTTACCACTACATTTTCTCCGTCGCGGGCGAGATAACTGTTTGGATTGGTCACGTATAACGTATTCAACAACTTACGCATGACCGATGCCTTCTTTCTCGACAGCAGTCATATACCGTCGCATATACTCGCTTGCCCGCTTGCCTGATAACTTAGGCTGGCAAATTTCATTCAGTGAGCACCGTGAGCATTTTGGAGCCAGTAATGCTTCAGGTGTGCTGCCATCGCGAAATAACTCATGCATTTCATTCAACAACAGGGCCGCTTGGTCCCTAAGACGATCATGGAATTCAACACGGACCCGGCGTTCAATTTCCCCATAATATAAGGCGCCTTCCGGAATGAACGTTTCAAACATTTCCTCCAGACATATGGCCTGAACACATAACTGCAATTCATCATAGGCGTCCGGTTTCGGTTTTCCGCGCTTGTATTCAACAGGATATGGCCTCCATCTCCCCTTGCGCAAAGGGAGGGAAATCCCTCCCTCCCCTTCGACGCAACGATGGAACTCCACCACGTCCGCTACCCCGTAAATCCGCAACCGGTGAGATACAAGAGGCACCGCACGCGAGACGATCTTGTCACCCCGTGATTCTTTAATCAATGGATCATCCGCTCTTTCGTGCAGCAACTGCCCCTCGAATGTCAATACATTGTCCGCCCATTGTTGTTCGATATGAATGAGTGCCCACTGACGTTTGCAAAAAGCAAAGTGCTGGATCCCGGAAAGCATCAAATAGTCTTCTTCGTCATTTGCCATCGATGATCTCCACTAGCAATCCATCCAACGGTTGCACCACAAATTCATAGTCAGTGTAAGATTTCGGCTCGGCCACGCGTCTCTCCACCAACAGCGAACGGTGCACTTTCGCTGACGAATATTGTCCCAGTTTGGAGCGATGCGCCCACCAGTACACATGATGGACTTCCATACTTCCCTCCGGACGAGCTGACGAAGCGTCATTTTCAAACAGCGTCGCGAGGGCTTGCTTGAACTTCTCCGCATCTTCATTGGAGAACCCGGTCTTCTCCGCCAGCTGAGGATTGATGCTTCCGTAGAAGACATAGACTCCCGAATCCACGCGATGCTTCATCCCCATTGTGTCAGAACCTCTGGCCGAGCCCGGTTCGGAATTGACACTCTTGGTGATTTGAATGCTGGTAATATCAATGGGATCAATGCTTGTTGCCGCATGAATGGAGACCGGCCCGCGGATACCGATAGACACGCTGTCCCCTTTAAATGCGAACACCTGGCCGAAACTGCGGACGTCAATCCACTTCGCGCATGCAATTGCGGCGAATTCATCAGGAGAAGGTTTCTTCGATTTCATCAGCTTGGCCAGTTCTTCCACCGATTCCGCCCGCTCTCTCAGACTGGTGAATCCGTCTACGTTCCGGTCATTGGACTGGACAAAGATGGACTCTCCCATATCTTGCAGCCGATTGCGAATCTTGCGTTTCAGTGCTACGTCGGAAATCTCACCATGACCGTCGTAGTTTTGACGCGGCCGATTTCCGTTAAGCGGGTCGCCATTTGGATTTGCTTTTGTCACCGACAAGACGACAGCAAAATCAATTTTATGGTCAAGCGTTGCCATCGTTCATCACTCCTTGATTATTATCCGAATGATCCGACTCATTTTCTTTTTTCTTCTGATATAAGGCATGGCGCTGACTGTAGAATCCGAGCAGATACAAATGAGACAACGGCTTGTTGTTGAACTCCTCCACCGGAATCCGGGATGCCACTTCATCGATGATCTTCGTCCAATAGGTTGCTTTCACACCAAGTTTTGTCATATGAGGCTGAAGTGCCGAATAAATGGTGGACCATGTCCTGGCAGGATGGCGTGCAAATGCATTCATATAGCGGATGGCGTTAGTCGCACGGTTGTCTTCCAGAGCGGCCCTTTCGAACACATCCGCAACAGCCAACAGCCTGCCGAACAGATAATCCCTGTCATTCAGACTCTCGTTGAGCCCCACGTTGAACCCTCCTTTATATTCCCGATTGATGAGCGCACAAGCGATGCTGAGCGTCTTCTCCCACTCCCAGGGTTCCATGGACACCGGACTGGTGGCGCGGCGGAATACGCTGTCGAGAATATCCCGGGGAATTATCCGCCCGTCCACAATGCATGGAATCATGCGCTCGATGAGGCCTTTAACCAGCTCATCTTTCACCCTGCTGCCGTATGCCGCATAGGCGATATCTCTCGTGGCGGGCGCGCCGAAGAATTTCACCCAATTTCCCGCTTCGTCTTTTCGGTATTGATGAAGCCACATACAGGTTGAATGCCATTCCGCCAGCCTGTCCAAATACAACTCCTTGTCCATGTTTCGGTAATACAGAACTGCCATCCGCCCCGTTGTGGCAGAATCGAGGATCATAATGTTGACGTTGGTCTCTTTCGAACCTGTGCTGCGATTGCGATAACCGTCGAGCGCTTTGGCGACTTCGCGTGCAAAATCCGTATGCACTTCCGAGATGATCTTCTGCTCCGCCGGTCTGGGATCTATACTGTAGAAATCATCTTCCGGTGGCGGCATCTGAATTGCATCGTTCCCCCAGACGAGAAACACACGCTGGCCGATGATCTTGCCTTGTCGGTTGATTAACCATTTCAACGCATTGTGCGCTTTCTGGGAGACTTCATAGCTGATGCTGGCCGCGTTGCGGCTTTCCCTGAATCTGCCCCTGAACGTGAATCCGCTGGTATCATTGGCCGAGATTAATTTCGCTTTATCCGCAGCATTACGGATTTTGTTCGCATGGCGCTCAGTGATCGGCAGACGTTGTCCCGTTACATAGCACAGGTCCACGTCGCCCAGCTTGTCGTTGTAGTAACGAATGAACGAGTCATACATTTCAGGGTCTTCCCACACCGGGAGCAACTGCCTGTCAGCCGATCTTACTGTAAACCGGACAAAAGCGCTCTCTATTTCACCGACAAGTACGGAGAACAGCGGTGGTTTTTCGCCATACAAACATTCCGCGCGATCATCCCATTTTTCAATGATTTTTTGGTTTTCATCCAAAAACAGGATGCGCTCCCGGATGAGATCGCTGAGTAATGTACGCTTGCTCAAGTAGGCATAGATACTTTTGACTCTGGGAGAGGCATATGGCGACGATGCCCAATCCTTCAACTTCCGGATGTAATCCTCAAATTGTTCTTCATGCTTACTGGTCCCACCGTATGATGAATAATCCCCTGCAACATATCCCAATTTGTCATGTAATGGATATGGAGCTACCTTGGTACCAGCTCGACTTGCTGATTCCTCAGTACACGGAATGACAGTACTTGCACTCCCCTTGTCCACGACCTCAGCCGAGTGGAATTCACCGTCTTCCGTAACCCGGACTTCAATATGCGCAGTCTGTGTCGTATGCGAGATCGGAAGGAGCATGAATGGCTGCTCATTCGCTTTTAACTCAATCTTTCCGACACGATCCAGATTGGACTGGTACGTCTCATACAAGTTCAAAAGCCAGCTCATGAATACCCCCCCTCATCGATTTGTGCATGCAGTTCGTCAACGGACGTAATTTTGTCAAAAGATTTGGGCTCCATCGGAGACAACACCCTTACTTGAGTGCACTCTTCGGGACGGATGAACTTGATAACACCGTTGCGCATTACAGGCTGCCACAACCTGACCTCCAGCTGATTGCGGCCCGTTTCATCAGGGTAATTGATGCCGTGCACCATCGTCCCCAGATGAATATCACCGTAATTGTCGTAAAACCCCTCGCCTTCTCCAAATACACAAGGTTCCACATAGCCTTGACATTCCCGGGTTCCGAGGAAAATGTCCCTTCTGCCGCCCGCTTTGAGAGATCGCTTCAGGATACTGAAATGTTTGTTTTCGTTCCAGTCATTTTTCAAGTCTGGACGATTCGGGTTGAATATAAAGTGAGCCCGTACTTGATAGCAGACATCCCGAAGATATGTGTAGTTAGCTAAGGTGTTTCCTCCGCCGTACTCAATGGGTCGAACGCCTTTGGACTCCATACGAATTGGATTCATGATTCGAACCTCGTCGATTAGATAAAGCAGCGAGGGTTTCCAATAAATGGATTCCATAATTCCTTTGATTGCACTGTATGTCGGCACTTGGTACGACAATTTTTCTCCTCCTAGCTTTGTAAGAGGATCACAAAATAACGCATACGGACCATACACGACGAACTCGATGCTGTTACGCATGGAATCACCTCCTTTATTGTCGAATATTGGTTTTGATACTAGTATAATATTTCAATACCGATTGGTCAAATATTTTAATACATAATATGAAAAGATCTTTTTGATCCTCCAATATGTTATAATGAACTGTCGTTGCTCAGCAACGCGGATTGAAAGATATGGTGTATGAAATGAGAACCTATCGAGTGAGATAGGTTCTCTGCTTTTCTACCACAGGTACACCCCCCACTCACCGTCATTGTCCGGACTCAACCCGTACTCGAGGTTATAGGCGGTCTCCATAAGCGCATAGATTTTGCCATCCATTAACGACATTAGCCCGTCATGCTTTGCCAGTCGGTTAAGTTCATGCTTATACAGATTGACCGTGTACCGTTGAGCGCGGCGCATCAGACTGGAGAGATCGGCAAGAGATATTTCTCCATTGAAACATGCGATGATCTTCTTTCCTTCCTCACCGTAAGGCACCACCACGGTGGTCGTCGGATTGTCAATCACTTGAAAATGTTGAGCTGCCGTTCGCATACTGTTCAAGTTGAAAAGCGGCGGCCTTCCGCCCTTGTTTCTGACATATGCTTGTACTAGGGAATCCGGACCGTCATCGGAAATCAGCAGACTGACCATATCCCTGTGCAACGGCGGAATGAAATAGTTCAACTGATAACGAAAATGCTGATAGAAATCCGCAAAGTATCTGCTGATCGCCGCATCGGAGAAAATATCTCCGCCATATGCGCAAGGATCGTGCCTCATGTCAACCAGCATAGCGCGAGTCAAGGATTTGCCGATCCTGATTTCGGGCAGCCTGTCCAAATTCTCCTCAGCATGATCAATGATAAAGACAGGACGAAGGGGATCCTTTCCGTGCCGATTGCAACGTCCCGCAGCCTGGGCAATGGAGTCAAGTCCGGCCAGCGAACGGATGACGCAATTGAAACTGATATCGACTCCGGCCTCGATCAGTTGTGTGCTGACACAGACCAGCTTTTCGTTCCGTTCCAGCCGACTCCGGATTTCCTGCAATTTGTCAGCACGATGTGCCGGGCACATTGAGGTACTGAGATGGTATATGGAACATTCATCGTCTGCCAATAACTCCTTCAATTGTACATAGAGTTTCTTGACAACTGTTCTGGTATTCAAAATAACGAGGACATTGGACAGCTTCTCTACCTGTTCGCGTACGAAGGATGCGAGCTTTTCTGTATTGAAAGTCTCCTGGGAAGCTCGATCAATAACATTCACGCGCTTGAAAGCACAGGCAATGTCATTCGAGCGGGGAATCATATCGGCTTTCGCCGGGAGATTCAACTTATGTTCAACATAATCAAGTGCCGGTTGTGTAGCCGTGCACAAAACAATGCTCGAATCACCGAAATCTCTAAGGAAATTCAAGGCACGGTTAAATAACGAGACGCAGTGAACTGGTACCTTCTGAACTTCATCGAACACAATGACGGATCGGGACAAATTATGAAGCCTTCTGATGTTGCGACTGCCATGCGCGTAGAATACATTCAGGAACTGCACCATCGTCGTAAAAATAATCGGTGCATCCCAGTTGTCCTTCACGAGTTTCAATTTCTGATCTACGTTTACTAATCCATCTGCCCATTCATCTTCGTAGGTATGATCAAGATCATCAACAACATTGGAATGATGCTCCAGCACCCGCTCATCGTCTTGCAGGATTTTTCGCACTTCTTCTGCATTTTGTTCGATAATGGTTGTGTATGGAACAATGTAGATTACCCGCTCTTTGTGGCGATGCAGTGCGTGTTTCAGCCCGTAACGCAAGCTGGCGAGCGTCTTGCCGCCTCCGGTCGGAATCGATAACTTATAGATGTCCGAAGGCTGCTCTGCGAAGTTATCACAAGAATCGGACATCAATCGGCGATAGTAATTGACCGGCGATATATCTTCTGAATCCTGATTAAGTTCGGATAATTTGTTTAAAAGTTTTTCGTAGTAATTTACAAATAAATTTTTTGTGTCCGTTGGCGGCGACCAGGTCTTGTTCTCTTCGAATAATCGTGTGTCTGTCCGGTCTGCGTCAATTAACGCGCTGAACACATATTTCGCCAGAAACATAAGTCGGCTTCGACCGTCTTCGGAAGACGGTTTGGTCAAGAATACAGCGAGTTCCTGGGCAGCCGATTCAACGTACCGACGGAAATGTTCCCTGTCTAAGACCAGCTTGTGGAAACAATCCGTAATGGCATCCAAATCATCAATGTGCTTGTTCTGTATGCGCGTCAGGTAAGGCGATTCAGCTTCGGGGCTTATATAATCGTGCAGATATGCATGGTGAGAGATAATTGCGTTACAGACAATTTCCGCTAACAAATAGAGGTTTTTATCACGAGGTCCGGCCTTTACAAATCGGTCCAGCAGTTGGCCGCCTGCAGTGGAATGATCCACGCTCCCGCGCTTGGGAGGATTGTCTGGATTCCGGGAAGCGGTGAGAATGTAATTTACGAACTTAACACTGAACTTGCCTGCATCATGCAACAATCCGGCCAGTCCCGCAATATGTTTGACTCCAATTTTATCCCCAATCCACTCTGCAATCTGCCTGACACTATGGGAATGTTCTTCAACCGTCTGAATTCTGCCGTCACTTTGTCGAATATGGGCAATGGACTGCAATGACAGCACCTCCGAACTTAAAGGGAAAAAGAGATAACAATTAGTTCTTTGGAAGATAGTTCCTATGTCCTAATATTGGATACTCAGTATCGAAACTCCTTCTTTCGAGGATTGTTTACTGGAGAAAAATTTATTTACGCGAACCTCAAGCTCACATAAAATCGTCAGGAGGTTCGCGCTCTTGGATAGATATGGTAAGAATACGATCGATCAGTGAAATTTGGTGGTGGATTATGCAGCATTTCGGCAGGTTCGCGGAAAACAGCTGGAAAATGCTATAATTAAAGGGCGCATAAATGATGCAGTCGCACCCTGCGCGGGTGCGTGGATTGAAAGCAAGTTGCATCTGTCTATAGGTTCGACACGTTGAGTCGCACCCTGCGCGGGTGCGTGGATTGAAAGGACTTCGGTCCCTGATCGGCATTGGCCGCTGCCGGGTCGCACCCTGCGCGGGTGCGTGGATTGAAAGGTGAATCTCTTGAAAGTATGGATGCACACTGGATGGTCGCACCCTGCGCGGGTGCGTGGATTGAAAGCTCATATGTCTGGCTGCCGAGGTCTTTGACCAAATAAGTCGCACCCTGCGCGGGTGCGTGGATTGAAAGGTCTGTAATGCCTACTTGCACTCGAATGAATCTCCATGTCGCACCCTGCGCGGGTGCGTGGATTGAAAGATTCAGCGGATCATCAGTAGTCGCATCGAACTGGGGTCGCACCCTGCGCGGGTGCGTGGATTGAAAGTCCTTTCGGTAAATATAAAAGGCCGCCGCCAAAGTCGCACCCTGCGCGGGTGCGTGGATTGAAAGAAACAACGATCCGGCAGTCTGTGATCCTTAGTCGCCTGGTCGCACCCTGCGCGGGTGCGTGGATTGAAAGCGTCTTGATGCTGATCCCTAGCTCTACTGCCGACCGTCGCACCCTGCGCGGGTGCGTGGATTGAAAGGTCCGCCGTCTCGCGGGTGGCTGCCAACACCTCCTCCGTCGCACCCTGCGCGGGTGCGTGGATTGAAAGTTCACGCAACATGTTGCTTTCTTTGCGCGTTTGTTCCGTCGCACCCTGCGCGGGTGCGTGGATTGAAAGCGCAATTCGTTGATCGTTCGCGGCTCCGCGCTATGTCGCACCCTGCGCGGGTGCGTGGATTGAAAGCATGCCCGCCCAATGTGCTGCGAGGTCTATACCAGTCGCACCCTGCGCGGGTGCGTGGATTGAAAGTGGTATTGTTACGGCGTGCGTGTGAATCGGAACTATGTCGCACCCTGCGCGGGTGCGTGGATTGAAAGACCTGCCCTCACTGCGGCCGTTTTTACGGTCATTGTCGCACCCTGCGCGGGTGCGTGGATTGAAAGGCGAATATCGTCGGCATGAGCCAGCAGGACTTTGAGTCGCACCCTGCGCGGGTGCGTGGATTGAAAGACGAGGCCCTGAATCATGTCTTTACCAAGCTGTGTGAGGTCGCACCCTGCGCGGGTGCGTGGATTGAAAGAGTGAGCGGACATTGACCTTCTGGCAGGGCCGCATCGAGTCGCACCCTGCGCGGGTGCGTGGATTGAAAGTCCACTCCACGGCCTTCTAACAATCGCCTCAACCGTCGTCGCACCCTGCGCGGGTGCGTGGATTGAAAGCGACTGTGAACGCCTCGATCATAGGCTTCGAACGGTCGTCGCACCCTGCGCGGGTGCGTGGATTGAAAGGTCTGGCGCGAGCGAGACGTGGCCGAAGTCGAACGTCGCACCCTGCGCGGGTGCGTGGATTGAAAGTCCCAGCCCGCACAGACACGTCATGGTGGCACGACGTCGCACCCTGCGCGGGTGCGTGGATTGAAAGTCCCAGCCCGCACAGACACGTCATGGTGGCACGACTAGTCGCACCCTGCGCGGGTGCGTGGATTGAAAGACCGATCCGCAGGCCGGTGTTCGCCAGGACGATGAGTCGCACCCTGCGCGGGTGCGTGGATTGAAAGTCCCTCCTTCGGCGGCTCGGGCAGCGGCATCCAGTGGTCGCACCCTGCGCGGGTGCGTGGATTGAAAGTCAACCGACTCAATGGACTTGTTCGTGCTCTCGGTCGCACCCTGCGCGGGTGCGTGGATTGAAAGATCGAGGCCGAAACGCTCAAACAGCGCAACGAACTGGGTCGCACCCTGCGCGGGTGCGTGGATTGAAAGATCGAGGCCGAAACGCTCAAACAGCGCAACGAACTGGTCGCACCCTGCGCGGGTGCGTGGATTGAAAGGAACTGATGGCTGCTTGCAATAAGGCTGGGTGGCGTCGCACCCTGCGCGGGTGCGTGGATTGAAAGAGAAGTATGGTCTCATGCAGACGGTGTTTGTTGAGTCGCACCCTGCGCGGGTGCGTGGATTGAAAGATAGAAGCTTACCTGAGTGATAAAGAGGATCGGCTGTCGCACCCTGCGCGGGTGCGTGGATTGAAAGTGGTCCCATTTTACGGTGTTGCGCGATGCGTATGAGTCGCACCCTGCGCGGGTGCGTGGATTGAAAGCTTAAATACTACACCGTTTTTGAGATCAACACGCGTCGCACCCTGCGCGGGTGCGTGGATTGAAAGCACCTGTCGACGCAGCTTGCCGGCGTGATCTGCGGTCGCACCCTGCGCGGGTGCGTGGATTGAAAGGACTTCGCCAAGCGGATAACTCAAAACAAGCAAGGTCGCACCCTGCGCGGGTGCGTGGATTGAAAGATCGTGGCGGCCGCTGACGTTGCAATAGATGAAATCTAGTCGCACCCTGCGCGGGTGCGTGGATTGAAAGTAATGTTGGACGGAGACGCACTGGTTGTCAGCTCCCCGTCGCACCCTGCGCGGGTGCGTGGATTGAAAGATTGGAGATGTTGACAATCAGCTTTACCGCCTCAGTCGCACCCTGCGCGGGTGCGTGGATTGAAAGATAAAAATGGCACCCGAACAACGGAAGATGCTCTATGGTCGCACCCTGCGCGGGTGCGTGGATTGAAAGAGTATGAGAGGCATCCCCTCAAGAAAAAGGCCACGGTCGCACCCTGCGCGGGTGCATGGATTGAAAGCATGTGCTATGTACGAGGATTCCAGAAAATGAATTGTCGCACCCTGCGCGGGTGCGTGGATTGAAAGCTGCTGGCGAATCAGGCAGGCGAGAAGCTGGTGTGTCGCACCCTGCGCGGGTGCGTGGATTGAAAGTCTTCTTGTCCGTCGTGACGGACTTTGACGACGCGGACAAGCCGTCTGGAATAAACAGTTCATAATTTTCGGCAAAACACAAGTTTGTATTTCCAAGCTTATCATTTGATCGTCGATCCCCGGGGGCTTTTGCGCTACCGGGGGTGACGACAAATCTTTTTTTATAATTTCTATATAAC
>Ga0310829_1001938_pt1 | contig 10414 bp, 8 predicted proteins | sample WT_ome_4_FD_202244 | JGI IMG/M metagenome (GOLD analysis project Ga0310829, IMG submission 202244) | Sorghum-adapted microbial communities enriched on wild type (WT) sorghum from Joint BioEnergy Institute, Emeryville, California, United... ... | reverse complement strand
ATCTCCTCCTGCGTAAATTCACGGGTCCGCAGCACTGTCTGAGCAGTGCCGCTCGTCCCTCGCCAGCCAGGCGTCGCCTTGACGAGCATCTCCTTCGTTTTGCGGCCGACGATGCCGTCAACGGTCATCCCAAACTTATATTGAAAGTCCTTCACCGCCCGCTCCGTCTGCCAGCCGAATACACCATCGATATTGCCATTATAATACCCTAGATATTGAAGCCGCCCCTGCAACTCGTAAACATCCCCACCCCTGGAGCCATACTGCAGTGTCGCATTGCCGAATGCTAAACCGACTGGCCACTGCCAAGTGCTGAGGACGATGATGACGCATAGGAGCGCGCAACTCACTACCTTCCCGCGGTATTGCTTCATCGCTTCAAACAAAAAGAACACCTCCGACTAGACTTTCATGTCTAGTATGAAGGTGTCCCTCATCAATTATGCAGATTCGTGTGAGTATAACCCGCCAATGCCGTTCGACGATCGCGTTTCATGAACCCGCTCTCGCAGGTGGGTGCACGCAGTCGCAGGTTTGAGGTCCCTCTTTTGGAAGGCGTATCAGCACTGCGCTCATATAGTGCTCCCGAAACATTGTCATTGGTTCAAAACAACATATAGCCGTAACGTACACAGCAGGATATCTCTGTCGGTATTTTTATTATAGGCGCCTCATCGGCAAAAGTAAATGTCCAGAAGCATGTATTTGTTACCTGTTTGCATCGGTTCTGGACGGATCTTCGCGATTCATGGAGGAGTCTGGTGATGCACTTGCTTCATCCACAGATCCTTGCTGCTCGAGAGCCAGCCTCTCCTCCTCCTGCTTGCGCTTCTCTTCTTCTCTCTCCTTGATCTGCTGGGCCTTGTTGTATACGTGATAGAAGCCCAGGAACGAGACGTATGCGGCAAGCGAGCCGGTGAAGAACGGAAGCAGCCAAGTAAAGGTAGTAAAGCTGATGTAGAGGAGCATCCCGTTCACCAACACCATCCCGACCGAGATCAGCGGACGGCCGATGGAGATGAGCGCAGAATTCTTCATGATCGCCCAGAACTTCATATGGAAATGAACCGTCATCGAGAAGAAGTTAAAGGTGAACGCGAGCAAGATCACCCCGAGAACGATGAACAGATACCTAAGCAGGGAGCTGACTTCCATCGCATAGAAGATGAAGTCAAACACGAAGATGCCCCAGAGCGGCACGATGACGAGTCCGCCCAGCATGCTTTGCTTATAGTTGGATTTGTAGCCGCGCCAGAACGATTTGATGAGCGGCACATCCGTGTCGCCCATGATCCACTTGCGCACTACACTGAACATCGCAGCCGTCGCCGGAAACAGCACGAACGGTGCCAGCACAACGATCGGCAACATGACCGCAATCAGCTGCTCGACGCTTTCGACGAATAACAGGTTAAAAGCGAAGAAGACCACCGGAATATTGAAGATGATCCAGAGAAGATTCGTTACGGAGAAACGCATGATCCACTCTGATATCCGATAAAATCCTCCCATTATTCCGCCCATTTCCATCGCGTTCATCCCCTTCCCATGTTCCAGACTAGACTCAAGCTAACGCCTATTTCACATATTCGCGTTCGCGGTTCCACTTATCCTTGCGGCTGTCATAGGACTTGCCATCGCGGCGATAGTGGCCTGGCGTCTTGCGCCCGCCTGTACGACCGCCCTGACCGCGCACATCTCTGCCGCGTCCATCGCGGCCGCCTGCATAACGGCCATCCGGTCGACGCTTCTTCACGCGCAGCGGCTCCTCTGGAGTCAATCGGACCTCGACGTCACTCCGTTCTCCAGTGAGCAACTTCAGCGCAGCGGCGAGCACCTGCACGGAGTCATATTGCTCCAGTAACTGGATGGCGAAGCCCTTGTACATCTGGAAGTCACCTTGTTCCAGCACTTCGATGAGTCTCTCCGCAGTAGCGCGCTGCTTGCCTTCGACGGCTTCTGCCATGCTTGGCAACGGACGCTTGGCGATGCGATGGCGGGTGATGCGCTCGATCAGATGCAGATGATCGGTCTCCCGCGGCGTCACGAACGTGATCGCAACGCCTTCCTTGCCTGCACGCCCGGTACGCCCGATGCGATGTACGTAGCTCTCCGGATCTTGCGGCAGGTCGAAGTTGAATACATGCGTAACGCCGCTCACGTCGAGGCCGCGCGCTGCCACGTCAGTGGCGACGAGCACATCGATCGAGCCGTCGCGGAACTTGCGCATCACGATGTCGCGCTGATTCTGCGACAGATCGCCATGCAGCCCTTCCGCCGAGTAACCGCGCTTCTTCAGCGCCTCGGACAATTCATCGACGCGGCGCTTCGTACGCCCGAAGATGATGGCGAGCTCCGGCGCCTCCATGTCGATCAGCCTGCTCAGAATCTCAAACTTCTGCTGCTCGTGCACTTCCATGTAGTACTGTTCAACGGAAGGCGCACTTACTTGCTTCGGCACGACCGATACGTGTTCAGGCTCTTTCAGGTACGTATCCGCCAGCTTCTTGATGTTCGGCGGCATCGTTGCCGAGAACAACATCGTCTGCCGTTCCTCCGGACATTTGCTCAGGATCAAGTTGATGTCATCCAGGAATCCCATATCCAGCATCTCATCCGCTTCGTCCAGGATGACGGTCTGCACCTTATCCAGCTTGATCGTCTTGCGGTTGATATGGTCGAGCAGTCTGCCCGGCGTGCCGATGATGACCTGCGGCTTCTGGCGCAGTGCGCGGATCTGCTTCACGATGTCCTGTCCGCCGTAGATCGGAAGCGTGCGCAGCCCTTTGAATCGGGACAGCTTCGCAATCTCTTCCGCCACCTGGATCGCCAGCTCGCGCGTCGGTGTCATGATCAGGGCGACGATGTTCTCTTCCTTCGCATCAATGTTCTGAATGAGCGGTATACTGAACGCAGCAGTCTTGCCTGTTCCTGTCTGCGCTTGTCCGATCAGATCTCGCCTCTCCAGTGCGATCGGGATCGCTTTCTCCTGGATGGGCGTAGCCTCTTCAAACCCCATTTCATGAATCGCCTTCAATACAGCAGGGTGAAGATTAAACTCTTCAAATGTTTTCAATATTGATCATTGCTCCTTTTCTTCATACATCACTGCATCATCTTACCACAATAGATCAACGTTTTTCCAGTTTTCCTTGCAATCCGTTCCCTTCATGTTTATTTCTCCGGCAAATATCACTACAATAAGCATTGACAGGAGGGACTTGTATGAGACAAATCCTACATACACTCAAATCGACCTTGATCGTCATCATCGGCGCGTTGCTCACGGCTATCGGATTTAATATGTTCCTGATCAACCATAAGCTGCTGAGCGGCGGATTATCCGGGATCTCGATGATCATCGGGTATTTCACCGGTTGGAATATCGGGATCCTGTACCTGATACTTAATATTCCTGTTTTGTTGTGGGGTTATTTTGCCATCGGCAGGTTTTTCGTGTTGCTCAGCATGCTGTCAGTCCTGCTCACATCCTGGTTCATGCAGATCATACCAGTCGATATGCTTGGCAGCACGGATATCTTGATCGGCGCCGTATTCGGCGGCATCATCGCTGGAACCGGCATCGGCATCACGCTCCGCGCCGGCGGTTCCACCGGAGGCTTCGATATCATCGGCTCCATCTTAACTCAGAAGCGCGACGTGCCGCTCGGCACCTTGATATCCGTCTTTAATGCAGCGATCATTCTCATACACGGGTACATCACCAGGGATTGGAACTTGTCACTATACTCGATCATTACGATCTATGTGACCGGCAGAGTCGTGGATATGATCCATGTCCGGCACATCAAGGTCACGGCATTTATCATCACCAATGAGAAGGACAAGATGCTCGAGAAGCTGCTTCAGAAACCGCGCGGCGTTACTCATATCAAGACGATCGGCGGTTACAGCCATCAGGAGCGCGACATGCTGATGACGGTCACGACCCGCTACGAACTGGCGGAGCTTAAACGGACGGTTCGCGAGATCGATCCGAAGGCGTTTGTCAATATCGTCGAAACGACGGAGATTATCGGCGAATTCCATCGGCACGGCCGTTAGGCGCAGCTTCCTGAGCACGGGTTTCACAGAGCTGGTGTGATATGATATAATAGAGTTGCCGTTGGGTATCTGACAACAGCATACGTTCTGGCATCACACGTAAGGTAAGCCGCTTTTTGAAACAACTTTTTCTAATCGCTTGACTAGCTTGACTAATCTCGATTGGAAGGGTGATTCAAATGGAAATGGAAACTGTACGCTTGTCCAGAATTGTTGAGAGATTTACCCCTGAGCTATACCCAACATTAAAGCCGCAAGAGCTCGAGACCCAGGTTGTGCTACGATACGGGCTCGATCAGCTCGAAGCGGAGGACGCTGTGGAGATCGTGCAACACAGCATCTGCGAACACCAAAAAAGCTCTCTTATCCATTAAGAGAGCTTTTTTTGTTGCCGCCAATCGATATTCCTCGCGCTTCTCCGACACAATTCCACAACTTTCATACATCCCCCACTACTCGGAACTGCCGGCCTCCGATATAATAAGAAAGACAGCATCGCTTCAGCAGCCTAAAAACCTGCACTGCTGCGTACAATCAAGTACGAAGCAACGATCAGAATGGTAAGCGCTACACCGCGAGCGTGCCATCCATGGGAGCGTCAAGTCGGAACGATATGGATGTGGGGGAGTTAAAATGGAATTATTGTTATCCGCATTGTTATTCCTGTTCGGGATCGGGACTCATGGAGGGGAAGAAGCCGCGCGTCCGGTTAATTTTGAACAGATTGTCACAGCAGCCATCGCCTTTCATGAATCGAGGCAAGCACCGCCAGAGATCGTGGATCCGGAGACCGGCGAGGTGAACAGCGCAGGCAAGATCGACCCGGACCCAGATGCCCCCAAGGTCAAAGGCATCTACATGACCGGCCCATCGGCTGGAGTCGCCCGTTTCGACAAGCTGGTGAAGCTGGTGAATGATACGGAACTGAACGCCGTCGTGCTTGACGTCAAGGAGGACCACGGCTATATTACCTTCGAGCCATCGGACCCCGAACTGAAGGAAATGGGCAATTATCAGAAGTGGATACGTGATATCCATAAGGTCATGCAGACTTTTAAGGAGAACGACATCTATCCGATCGCGCGCATCGTCGTCTTCAAGGATACCGCTCTGGCCAAGAAGCGACCGGACCTGTCCTTCCTGCGACCGGACGGAACGGTATGGGATAACGGCAAGAGCAATCCAGAGAGCTTCGTCAACCCGTATATGAAGGAAGTTTGGGACTACAACATCAAGATCGCCAAGGAGGCGGCCGCGCTAGGGTTCAAAGAGATCCAGTTCGACTACGTTCGCTTCCCGGAAGGCTTCGAGAACAGGGCAGATACGCTGACCTATGCGAAGGACGAACGATCACGCGTCGACGTGGTGGCGGATTTCGTGAAATATGCGCGCGAGGAATTGAACCCGCTCGGCGTTCGCATATCCGTCGATATCTTCGGTTACGCTGCATCAGTGCCAGCGGCCGAAGGCATCGGGCAAGACTTCAACAAGATCTCGACCTATGTCGATGTCATCAGCCCGATGGTGTACCCGAGCCATTACAGCACAGGCTGGTTCAAGCAGAAGCATCCGGACACCGCGCCTTATGAAGTGGTCTATGGTGCGATGATGGATACGCACAAGAAGCTGGAAGAGATCGCCGAAGTGAAGCCGATCATCCGGCCGTGGATTCAAGATTTTACCGCCAGGTGGCTGGACGTTTACATCCCTTACGGGGTGAAAGAAATCGAGGCGCAGATACGCGCCCTGCAGGATGCCGGCATCGAAGAATTCCTGCTGTGGAATTCGGGCAATGTCTATACAGAAGGCGTCAATTATGATCTGCAATAAGATGCGAAGAGGTCGATGGCAACGAGCCATCGACCTCTTCCGTTTCTATGTAGTTCATCCATGCCCGGACGGCTATACAGAACTCCATCAGCGGTTCTGATTCATTTCACCAGCTTATTGCGACAGGCGCATCGCCAGATTATAAAGGTCCATATTGAACGGACGGCGAGAGCTGATGACCACATCGATATCCGTCAAGGTTTCCACGCCATTGACGATGCCGCAGCCCTTGCCGGATTCGCCCTCGATCAGCTTGCGAACTGCCAAGTCACCGAGACGGCTGGCGAGCAAACGGTCATTGTGCGTAGGCGTGCCGCCGCGTTGGATATGGCCCAGCACGGTAACGCGCGGCTCGATGCCATATTTCTCAATGCGCTTCGCGATATCCTCACCCTTGCCGACGCCTTCGGCGACGATGATGATCGAGTGGCGCTTGCCGTTGGCGAAGTTCTCGCGCATGCGATTGGCGATCTGATCGAGATCAAACTCAACCTCTGGAACCAGGATCGCTTCCGCACCGCTCGCCAGGCCTGCGTACAGGGCGATGTCTCCACAGTGTCTGCCCATGACTTCCACGACCGACGTGCGCTCATGTGAGGTCATCGTATCACGCAGCTTGTTGATCGCGTCCACTACGATGCTGACGGCCGTATCGAAGCCGATGGTAAAGTCGGTGAACGGAATGTCGTTGTCAATCGTGCCCGGCAAGCCCATCGTCTTAATGCCGTGCTGATTCAGCTTGTTCGCTCCTTGATACGAGCCGTCACCGCCGATCACCACCACGCCGTCGATGCCGTGCTTGCGCAGATTGGCTACCGCCTTCTGCTGCCCTTCCAGCGTTTTGAACTCCTCGCAGCGTGCCGTCTGCAGGATCGTGCCGCCGCGCTGGATGATATCGCCCACGCTGCGCAGATCCATCGGCCGGATATCATCATTGATGAGTCCTAGGAATCCCCGTTGAACGCCGAACACTTCCAATCCGTGGTACAAACCGCTGCGCACCACAGCGCGGACTGCGGCGTTCATGCCTTGCGAATCTCCTCCACTGGTAAGTACTGCTATCTTCTTAACTGTCATACCTTCTCCTCCTTGGTAGATAGATGAGCTGCCGATGTTGTGATACCTATTGGGCGCGAATCCACTTGCTGTTCAACCAGAAGAACAGCCTCGTCCACGGACTGTTATGCATAAGCTCACGAGTGATTCGCGTAACGGTTTCCTGTCCGGAGACCTTAGGATCTGATAGATACAAGGCAAGGAGGCCTTCGATGATCATCAGATGAAATCGCGCACCAGGCAGACGGCTGCCGGCCATCCTCGCCTGTTCAGCGATGTGCTGCAGCCTGTCTACCGTAAGACCGGGGCTAGTGTAATAAGCGCAGAAGTTCAGATCGCCGCCGCGCTCATCCTCCTCCTGGTCAATCAGATAATCGAGCAGGATGTGCAAAGCGCAGATGTATGGAAAATAGGCTTCATAAATCGCCCATGCCTCACCTTCCGTCAGACCGGAACTGCCCGCTGCCTGGAAGAGCATAAACACACCCAGTGTTGAGCCGCAAGCGGCGGCGAACTCATTCCACTTCAGATCGGGACAGCGATGACGGTGCTGCTCCCACCAGTCGAGCAACGCCTGCTCTCGCAGCTCGGGATGGATATGCTTATACACTTGCAGATCGCAGTATAAGCTGACCAGATCACTGATGAGCGGCTGCACGACGCTGTAGGAAGGGAGTTGTCGCGTCAGCTCGCGGCAAGCTCCGACCAGGGAGCGCAGATACCCGCCATCTTCAGTTTCCTTGCGATGAACATAATAGTCATGCATCTCACGATGGGGATTCACCGCATCCAGCATCGCTTGATGCAAAGCTCGGAAATCTTCTGCCGACAATGATGTGCTGCGGTCGCACAGATTGTCCAAGTAATCGCTGATCGTCTGGAAGGCGGTGATGAGCCTCAGCAGGTGTTGCCTCTGAGCGATGCTGCCCGATGCGTAAACGGCTCCACCCAGACAATGAAATTCCTTGGTCGTCATGCTGGCGATCGCTTGTCGCTTAAGCTCAGGGTCAGGGATGCGCTCCGCCAGTTTGCGCCACTTATGCAGCTCGCTGCGAACTCCTGGCAGGATATAGCGGTACATCCGATACATCAGGCTGATCGGTCCGCGCGGCAAACCTGACGATTGTGTTGTGCGCTGCAATCCAGAACCTCCTGTCGGACACTTCGATGTATGGATGATGGATGCTAATTGTGAACACGACCCGAATCGATCTCTTGATTCACACGATACCACAGATTCAGATCATTGATCCGGCTTGCCAGCTCTGCAATCGCTGTATTGAGCCGGCACGATTCCACAAAGTTCTCCTCAGTACCCAGCCGCTCCTGCTTCTCCTTGATCTGCTCTTCGAAGCCTTTGACCCGGTCGGGTATCGTCCCGCGGATCATCTCCCACTCAAGCAGGATGCTCGCCCGTTCTTCCTCCGTATACATCTCCCATTCCAGATCCAGCTCCGGCAATCGGATGCCGAGCCGATCATCATACCGAAATCGATAACGCTTGCCCATGATAAAGCCCCTTTGATGCGTAGAAATAGGAAGTTACAAAACGCCCATCCATCCACTATAATAAAGAAATGTTTGGCTGTCGCAAGGTCCAACAGGACGAAGGCGACAGCTTCGTATTTCTTGCCGCCGGGGAAAGTCAGCTTCATAGAGGATCCTAAGAGTTCCCCACGGCGATAAGACCATAAAAATTGTCATAATCAGATCATAATCCGAATCAATGAGGGACTGCAAGATGAATACATCTAACGAGACGACACACGAGATCAAATCCGCTTCCATGTCGACACAGTCTGCTGTTGGCAAACTCGAAGCAGCTAAGCTGAAGGCTTTCACCTTCGCGGTCTATCTGACCACCGCTGTCTATGTATCCTATTTTCCGCTCTACTTCGAACATCTCGGCTACTCCAAAACGGAGATTGGCCTGCTCTATGCGTTTGGTCCGTTCATCGGCATCGCTGCCAATCTGTTCTGGGGCATACTGAGCGACAGACTCAGGACGATCAAGTCGATCCTGCTGATCGTACTCGGCGGCCAATTTGCTTCTGCATTAATTGTACAGAATGTTCATACATTTGCAAGTTTGTTCATCACGATGCTTGCGTTCAATTTTTTCTATATGTCGATCAACCCGCTCAATGACAGCCAGCTCCTGATCGCAGCGAAACAGATGAAACGCAGCTATGTGTCGCTGCGCGTCTGGGGCTCGATCGGATTCTCCTTCTCGGCGGTATGTGTCGGCATGATCCTGTCTGCCTTAGGGGCAGGACGCACTGTGCTGGTTGCGATGTGCACGATCGGCATCACCTTCCTGATCGGCTTGAATCTGCGAGATCGTACGGCATCGAAGCAGAAATTCCAAGCCAAGGAGCTGCTTGCGATCATCCGTTCTCGCCAATTTCTGTGGTTCATGTTGCTCGTGCTGCTCGTCTCCATCTCCCATCGGGTGAACGAAACCTTCCTCGGCATCTATATGGCGGAGCTGGGCGCTGACAGCTCGATGGTTGGACTGGCCTGGATGGTGTCAGCGCTCAGTGAGATCCCGATCCTGTTCCTGCTTGGCAAGTATGGCCATAAGCTGAAGGAGCTGCCGCTGCTTGCCTTCGCATCAGCGGCGTATGCCGTCCGCTTCTGTCTGGTCGCCGTATCGCAGGTTCCGCTTGCGCTCATCGGGACGCAGCTTATGCACAGCATCTCGCTCGGCATCTTTATGGTCACCGCCGTCCGCTATCTGCAACAGTTGATCCCGGACGAATACCGGGCCAGCGGTCAGGCGCTGTACGCCGTCGTCTGGACGGGAATGGCCGGCTTCATCAGCGGCTCAGCGGGCGGTGCCATCTATGATGCCTGCGGCGCTCAGACGCTCTACTTCTCCACCGCTCTGCTTGCGGCACTCGCAAGTGCGGGTTTCCTCACGACACACTTGTGCAGGAAGGTGTAGCCGTCACTCGCTTGCGGGCGCCAGCACAAGCATTACCTCCATTTGGCGTTCGCACTTATGCAAGCTCTGGATGGCCAGCCATCCGCGATATTGCCGGATCGGCACCGCTTGCTCGCTGACCTGCTCGAATCAAGGCCTGATGAACATCTGCGTCCAGTAATGACCCATCGAGCCGCCGCCAGCATACCCGACGCCGATCTGGGTATAAGAGGCATTCAGGATATTCTCGCGATGCCCTTGCGAGTTCATCCAGGCTTGGACAACTGCCGCCGCTGTCTGCTGACCGGCTGCGATGTTCTCTCCCGCCGCCGTATAGGACAGTCCGAAGTTGCGGATCATGTCGAACGGACTGCCGTAGGTAGGTGACTGGTGCGAGAAGTACGCGCGATCCCGCATATCCATCGACTTGAATCTGGCGACACGGGACAGTTCCCAATTATGCGCTAGAGGCTTCAACCCGCGATTGGCCCGCTCCACGTTCACCAGGCGAATGACCTCCTGCTCGATTCGTTTCAC
>Ga0310829_1001930_pt1 | contig 10446 bp, 10 predicted proteins | sample WT_ome_4_FD_202244 | JGI IMG/M metagenome (GOLD analysis project Ga0310829, IMG submission 202244) | Sorghum-adapted microbial communities enriched on wild type (WT) sorghum from Joint BioEnergy Institute, Emeryville, California, United... ... | reverse complement strand
ATGGCTCCGGTCGCTATCTTCCTTTATTTCCAAGGCCCTCTCCAGGCTGCCCTGCAGGCGCTTGATCATCCTGGACAGGCATTGTTCAACTCATTCGCCGGTGCATGCCTTAAGCTGTCCCTGATCATCCTCCTGACAGCGAAGTTGAAGCTTGGCATCATCGGCGTGATCATCGCCATCAACATCAATATCGTGCTCGTTACAGTCCTGCATTACTGGAGCGTCGTACGAACGATTCGCTTCCGCATGCACTGGCGTGATTTCCTGTCCGTCGCCCTCTGCTCTGCTGTGATGGCAGGTGCGATGTTGCTCATAAGCTCTGATCTTTGGCAAGCTCCCGGACTGGTGAAGCTATGCGCTTCCATCGTTTGCGGTATGCTCATCTATCTGTTTTGCGTTTATTCCAGCGGCATCATCGACAAGCACGATCTGGTGCGCATTCCATGGATCGGACCGCGTCTGCGCAGGATCAGGAAGTCGTAACCGTACTGAGTCCATGACTCTGACCCTTAAGAGTGAGTGCTGTCTCCGATTTGGTGTTATAGGGTGATGTCCACTATTTCCGCGATCTTTTATTGTCCTTGAGGTCGATGTAAAGATCGCCTTTGTGATCCAATGTGCACAGGAACACATCCTTAAATTCCTCTACACCGCGCTTACGGAGCTGGTCCTTCAGCCAGAATCTCGTCTGGCCGATCTGCTGCAGATTAGCGTCCTGCACCTTGCCATCCATGATCAGGGGCAATGGGAGACCTTCATAGCGAATGTTCACCTTAGTGGTGGACGATTTGTCCTTGCCCATGCTCTGCTTATCGACAACCGTCAACTTGCCGGTCGTTTCCAGGATCGCAAATTCTACATCGGCCGGGTTAGGCACCTTGTTCTCTCTAAGCTGCAGCAATAGATCGTCCAACGTATAACGTTGCTTGCGCATTTCCTGGTCGCGGATCTCCCCCCGGTCGATGATCACGCTTGGCGGACCGTCGAACTTTCTGCGCAGATTCTCGTTCTTCAGCGTGACGAAGGACAGGACGATCTGTATGCCAACGAGCGCAGCCATCGGCACGATGCCTTCCCATATGTTCTTGTCCGGATCATCAATAACGAGAACCGCCAGCTCCGCGATCATAATGGAATTCACAAAATCAAATACAGACAGCTTGCCAATCTCGCGTTTCCCCATTAACCGGAGTGCCAGGAAGACCAAGAAGTATATCAGAATCGTTCTGAGGAGTATGATCAGCAGATCCATCGCAGTTCCCTTCGCTTTCCATAGTCGGATTGTGTGTTCGTTCCTATGGTCGTTGGTACTGAGTATTGTGACCTTGGCGATTTTGAAACATGCGGATGAAGGCTAATCAATTTGTGGCAACAGGAAGCGCAGGTTTAGACCGAATCAGTTCTATCTGCCAGAGCTTGACCATACAATGGAATCAAAAATATCTCTAACGCCTAGGAGGATATTCGGATGAGCACATCGGGAAATATGAGTCAGGTTAAGGTCAAACCGCCGATCTTGACGGGTCTTATCTATGCTTTTATCTTCATGGCCATATGCACGATCGTTCTCTCGCTTATGCTGTGGTTGAGCGATTTCGGCGAACGCTCGCTGAGCACCGCAGCTTACGTCGTTCATGGATTCTCGGTACTGACAGGAGGGTTCATCTCAGGCAGACATTCGCTGCGCAAAGGGTGGATGAATGGCGGGTTGGTTGGCATCCTATACGCATTGATCGTGTTTTTCGTCGGTTTCCTAGGATTTGATGCCGGTGCGTCCCTGCAAACGTTGATCCTATTCATCCTGTGCGCCATCGTTTCCGCGGTTGGCGGCATATTCGGCGTGAATACGCGCAGATAGCAAAATGCCTCGCACCATCTGAGCTCCCTTGGACCGGGAATCTCAGCTGTTGCGAGGCATCTCTGACGATCGCGATTATTCTTTAATATCGCCGGATTGTTCTTTCGCTTCTTCTTGCTTGTCCGCCTTCCTCTCATCAACATTCGGGCTGGACACGACATTGTTGACGGCGGAACGATCAAACGTCAGCTTCGTAACATCGTTCACCTTCAGCACGACGATATCGTCGGTGAGCGAGTCGATCGTGCCGTGCAATCCGCCGATCGTAACAACCTTGTCGCCTTTCTTCAGCGCGCTCAGCATCTGATTGCGCAGTTTGTTGCGCTTCTGCTGCGGACGGATGAGCAGGAAGTAGAAGACGACGAACATCAGAATAAATGGGATCAGCAACGAGAAGAGATTGCCACCGCCATCAGGGGCTGCTTGCAGATACATGCTATTCCTTCCTCCTTCAACCTGGGGTTAGAACCCGCTTTCGTTGGTGTGCATCTGGTACTTATCGAAAAACTCGTCACGGAAATCCAAGAGCCTGTCCTCCATGATCGCCTGTCTGACCTTGCGCATCAGATTGATTAGGAAATACAGATTATGATAGGTCGTCAGGCGAATGCCGAACGTTTCGTCAGCCTTGATCAAGTGACGTATGTATGCACGGGAATAGTTGCGGCATGTGTAGCAGTCGCACTCCGGATCCAGCGGTCCGAAGTCATCGGCGAATCGGGCATTGCGTACGACGAGCCTGCCTCCGCTGGTCATGGTTGTGCCGTTCCGTGCGATGCGCGTAGGCAACACGCAATCGAACATGTCTATTCCGCGAATCGAGCCTTCGATCAGTGCATCAGGTGAACCGACCCCCATCAGATATCGGGGCTTGTCCGCTGGAAGATATGGGACAGTCGCTTCCAGCATCTCATACATCATCTGCTTCGGTTCGCCTACACTTAGTCCTCCAATAGCATACCCCGGAAAATCCATGGAAGTCAACTCCAAGGCGCTCTGCTTGCGCAATTTTTCGTACATGCCGCCCTGGACGATGGCGAACAGCGCCTGATCATGCGGCCTGGCATGCGCCTTCAGACATCTCTCCGCCCAACGCGTCGTCCGCTCCAGTGATTGCTTCACATAGCTCTCGTCGGCCGGATAAGGCGGGCATTCGTCAAACGCCATCATGATATCCGGACCGAGCGCATTCTGGATCTCCATCGCTTTCTCTGGTGACAGGAACAGCTTGTCACCATTCAGATGCGAGCGGAAGGTTACGCCTTCCTCGGTGATCTTCCGCAGCTCGCTCAGGCTGAATACCTGGAAGCCGCCGCTGTCCGTGAGGATCGGCCGCGGCCAGTTCATAAACTTGTGCAGGCCGCCTGCTTGCCGGATCAGCTCATGTCCCGGGCGCAGGAACAAATGATACGTATTGCTCAGGATGATCTGGGCATCCATCTCCATCAGCTCTTCCGGGCTCATCGTCTTCACTGTCGCCTGCGTACCGACTGGCATGAAGGTTGGCGTTTCGATGATGCCATGCGGCGTATGGAGGCGTCCGAGTCTGGCACCGGACTGCTTGCATGTCTTAATCGCTTCATAACGCACTGGATAAGTCAACGATGGTCCACCTTTCACTTGCTTAATAGATAAACATCGAATCGCCGAAGCTGAAGAACCGGTACTTCTCGCGTACGGCTGTCTCGTAAGCGCGAAGCACGTGCTCCCTGCCTGCCAATGCGCTGATCAGCATGAGCAGCGTTGAACGCGGCAGGTGGAAGTTCGTGATCAGAGCGTCGACGATCTTAAACTCGTAACCGGGATAGATGAAGATATCCGTCCAACCGCTTGTTGCTTGCAAAGGCTCGCCAGCAAACTTCTGCGCTGCCGTCTCAAGGGTGCGGCAGGACGTCGTGCCGACAGCGATGATTCGGCTTCCTTCGGCCCTCGCTTCATTCAACAGTTGCGCGGTCTCAGCAGGCAATTCGTAATATTCGGCGTGCATCTTATGGTCCTCGATCCGCTCCACGGATACCGGGCGGAATGTACCAAGTCCTACATGCAGTGTCAGAAACGCCGTCCGTACACCTTGTTCACGCAACGCGTGAAGCAACTCATCGGTAAAGTGAAGACCGGCGGTTGGCGCCGCAGCCGATCCGGGATGTACTGCGTATACCGTCTGGTACCGCTCCTTGTCATCGAGCTTGGCTTTGATATAAGGAGGCAGCGGCATCTGGCCGAGCTGATCGAGGATCTCGAGGAAGATCCCGTCGTAGCGGAAACGGACGATCCGACCTCCTTCCGGCAGCTCCTCTTCAATCTCGGCGCTGAGCAGAGGCCTGCCGGTATCGAAATCGCCGAAATCAATGATCGCTCCAGGTTTCAGCCGCTTCCCCGGTCGCGCCAGCGTCTCCCAACGATCCTCTCCCAGTTGCTTGAGCAGGAGCAGTTCCGCGCTTGCCCCGCCGCCGCGCTTGCGCCCGATCAGGCGAGCCGGGATGACGCGAGTGTTGTTCAGAACGAGGGTATCGCCTGGACGCAGCAAGCGGGCGAGATCGCGGAATGTATAATGCCCGATCTCGCCCGTACACTTGTCGAGCGTCATAAGACGGGAGCTTGATCGCTCGCTCAGCGGCGTCTGTGCGATCAAGCTCTCCGGAAGTTCATAGTCAAATTGGTTGATGTCCATTTACGTATTCATCCTTTAACGACTTGCACATCTTTGTAGTAGTATTGGAGGATCCGTTTGTAATCATACCCGATATCCGCCAGCGCCTTGGCACCGTATTGGGACATGCCGAGACCGTGTCCATACCCCCGTCCGACGAAGCGGAACTGTGCATCAAGCGAGCCTACTCTCGCTTTGCCAGCTTGGTTGACGGCGATCAGATAGTCGCCTGTCAGCTGCTCACCGGAAGTCGCAGACGAGCCAGTCAGGACATAGAGCTCGGTTGCGCCATTGCGCACATTCACCTGTTTGCCCCCTGCTCCCAGGATGGTCAGGTCATTGGTCTGCTCGATATCAAAGCGCGTACTGCGCAGTCCGCCCATCACTGTCCGATAAGCATCAGGATACGAAACGTCGATCTGCTGGGATCCATTGGCGATGACCGTCTTAACTCGACCGGATATCCCTCGTTCACCAACCTGAAGCGACTGCAGCGGTCCGTTCAGCGACGAGCGTGCGTACTGGTTGATGCGCGTCGCAAGGGCGTCTGCACGCCAGAGCTGCGAAATCCAGCTGTAGGCGTTTGTCTCTTTCACCGTTTCCACAACTACCAGCGGGTCCCCTTTGCTCACCTGTGTGATCGGTGTACCAGTTGTATCCGGGGTCGGACGTACATTTACATTATTCTCGATGACATATGCCAATTGCAAGCCTGCTTTATTTGTGCCGGACAACATGACGAGATCCTGACGAACATAGCCAACCTTGCCGTTCGGGAGCACGACACGATACCAGGTATAACGGCCCTGCTCTGCGACCTCATCCGGGCTCGGCACGCTGTGGATATAGGACAGAGGCGTCCCCCATACCTCAGCCGTTTCACTGGTGAAGCCCCCGGCATTGGAAGAATAATAGGGCGTGATGAGTTTCTGATCTTTCGTGCTCATGACAACTTCAGACGCCGTAGCATCCACTGCCTGGATCGCTGCTGCCGCTTCCGTGCCGTAGCCATAGTACGCCTGGTCATAGGTGGTGTCGGAGATATGCGCGATGCCATATCTCATGCCTTGCTGAAGGGCGAAGGTACGCGCTGCCACCGCCTGGGCTTTCAGTGCTTCCAGCGGGAAGCTGCCGCCCATCTCATTGCTGACTACAGCATACAGATATTGCTCAAAAGGCAGCTCATTGATGAGGGCGAGGCGACCGTTATAGGTTGTCAGTTCCATGCTGCCGCGATAGGTTCTCCCGTAACGCTCAGCGACCTTGATGCCCGGAGCTGCAGCTGAATACCAGACCTTCTGGTTGTTGGCATTGTACAAGTAATGCGTAATCGGAGTGGCATCAGAATAGTCTGTTTTCCGATAGAGATAAGGCAAACTGCTGTCCACGATCGACAGCGTGAAGTCCGGCACTGCGGACAGAGCCTGGTTCATGACGTCGTTCAACTGGTCAGGCGTGACGGCTTCACCGATCCATACGGAGTATACGAGCTGCTGGTCCGCACTCTCATGATACACGATCTCGGCATGGATGCCGTGCGCCTGGTAGAGCTGTTGCACAGCCCGTGCTTCGTCTTCCGTGATATAGCTGCCCGCAGTCAGATGATATGGTCCCAGCACTTGTATCGCGGAACCGTTCACCAGCGGCTGGACTGCTGCATTCGCCAGCAGCCGATCTCTGACTGCACTTGCTTCTTGCTGGTTGGTGAAATGACCGACCACAACCTGATAGAACACTTGCCCGCTCCGTTCTGATCGGAATACATAAGCGCGCTCACGCGCTGCCAATGCGGATGACAGCTGGGCGGAGACAGCACGTGCTGCCTCCAGACTATCCGATTCATACATCAGCAGCCGGTATTGATCCACGCTGAATCTGACGCTCATCCCGCTGTCCACGGTCAGCCAGTTGCGCACGCCCTCGGGTGCGCGCAATCCGATGCTGGCCGGCGCAGCGATCGATAACGTCACGGATGGTGCCATATCGCGGGTTTGGATGAACAAGGCAACACGGATATAGTCCAACTTGGGGGTTGCCGCATACACGGTACCTTGCTTGGCAGGCAAGATCATCGTCGTGATCAATAAAGCTGACAGAAATACAAGAAAGAATGGGTATATTCGGCTTCTTCTCATCGTCATGTCGCGTATATCCGCCTCTCTGTCTTCATCGTTCTTCTTGATGTTCATGGACTGGTAGAAACGCCACTGTTTCAACAGCATCTATATCAGTTAGACTTGTCCGATGACGAAAAGTTTCCCTCTAGGCTCAGTCTTTCTTCGGATAGGGGATACCGAGATGCAGGTAAGCCTGCTCCGTCGCCATCCGTCCGCGGGGCGTCCGTTGCAGGAAGCCGATCTGCAGCAGATACGGCTCGTATACATCCTCGATCGTCTGGCCTTCCTCACCGATCGTTGCTGCGATCGTGTCGAGGCCGACCGGACCGCCGCGAAAATGGCGAATGATCGCATCGAGCATCTTATGATCGATGCTGTCCAGTCCGAGCGGATCGATGCGGATGAGCTCCAGCGCTTCCCGTGCAATATCGAGTGTGATCGTGCCGTCTCCGCGCACCTGCGCATAGTCACGCACGCGCTTCAGCAAGCGGTTCGCGATGCGCGGCGTACCCCGCGAGCGCCGTCCGATCTCCTGCGCAGCCTCACCGACGATATGCACGCCGAGGATATCGGCTGCGCGGCTGACAATATACGTCAACTCATCGATCGTATAATATTCCAGCCGCGTCACGACGCCGAAACGGTCGCGCAGCGGCGCAGACAACAGACCGGCACGCGTCGTCGCCCCGATCAATGTAAATGGCGGCAGATCCAGCCGCACCGAGCGGGCGCTAGGTCCCTTGCCGATGATGATATCCAGCGCGTAGTCCTCCATCGCGGGATAGAGCACTTCCTCCACCGTGCGGTGCAGCCGATGGATCTCATCGATGAACAGCACATCGCCTTCCTGCAGATTCGTCAGGATGGCTGCCAGATCACCCGGACGCTCGATCGCAGGTCCTGAAGTGGTGCGCAGATTAACGCCCAGTTCATTCGCGATGATATGAGACAACGTCGTCTTGCCCAGCCCAGGAGGGCCGTACAGCAGCACATGGTCAAGCGCTTCCCGGCGCATCTTGGCGGCTTCGATATAGATCTTCAGATTCTCCTTCGCCTGCTGCTGGCCGATGTATTCCGCCAGATAACGGGGACGAAGACTCAGCTCAACCTCCTGATCCTCCATCATCAGGTTGGCGGAGATGATGCGATCCTCCATTCCAGCTCCTCCTCAAAACGGTCTGATAATATCTCTGGTCACTCCTTATCGGGTGCAGCCTTTCTTCGCTGTGCTCTGCTCCCTGGCCTACATCAGTTATCCTCACAGATCCGGTCACTTGGCGGAGATAAGCGCCTGCAACGCCTTCTTCATCAACGTCTCGACGGTGTCGGTATCCGATGTCTGGCCAGCAATCATCTGCCATGCACGATCAGTCTCCGCTTCGCGATAGCCAAGGGCGAGCAGCGCCTCCTTCGCTTCCTGCCACGGTGTTGCCGCATCTGGAGCAACAGAGACGGAAACTTCCGCCCGCTCGATCACATCGCCGAACCCGCCGAGCTTGTCCTTCAGATCAAGCACGATGCGTTGCGCTGTCTTCTTGCCGATGCCTGGCAGCTTCGTCAGATAGGCGATATCCTCCCGCTGGATCGCCGCCGCCACAGCCTCTGGCCTGCCTCCTGCGAGGATGCCCAGCGCCACGCGCGGACCGATGCCGCTCACATCCAGCAGCTTGCGGAACAACGCCTGCTCCTCCCGCGAGGGGAATCCATACAGCAGGATCGCATCTTCGCGCACGTGCTGATGGGTATACAGCGTAACCGTGGTTTGGTTCAGCAGCGCATACGGGTTGCTGACATAGACCTGGTAGCCGATGCCATTTACGTCGATGACCGCGTATTCGGATTCGATATAGGCGACAGTGCCGCGCACGAAATCGATCATTTGTTCAATCCCTCATTCAACTTGTGATAGTAACCGCTGAACTGCGCATGGCAGATGGCAATCGCCAGCGCGTCTGCAACATCGTCCGGCTTCGGAATCTCGGACAGCTTGAGCAGGATCCGGACCATCTCCTGGATCTGCTTCTTCTCGGCCTTGCCGTAACCAACCACCGCTTGCTTCACCTGCAGCGGAGTGTATTCGCCGATCGTCAGCCCATGCTGCACCGCTCTTAACATGATCACGCCTCTTGCTTGACCGACAGTAAATGCCGTGGTGACGTTGCGGTTGAAGTACAGCTTCTCAACCGCTATCGCATCTGGCTTGTACTTCTCGATAAGCTGTCCGAGCGAATCATAGATGATCCTAAGACGCACCGCTTGATCCAGATGCGCTTCGGTCGTGATGCTGCCATATTGGACCGGTGTCAGCTTATTGCCATGCTTGTCGATGAATCCAAACCCGACGATCGCGATCCCCGGATCGATGCCCAATATTCTCAACTCGATACACCTGCTTATGTTTATGTAGAAAAAAAAGAAAAGCGAACATACATTCACTTTTCTCATTATAACACAGGTGGTACACAGCGTCATGATATTGACGCGATATTGTTCAAGTTTCACTTCAGTCCGCGCTTACTGTATCTACGGCCTCCGCATCCGCAGTCTCCGAATCATCAACAGCAAATTGGCTGAACGTAGAGATCACGTTATAGTACTCCGCCATATCTCGCACGCGGATGCCGTTATACAGACTGTCGATCGTTTCCTGAGGCAGACTCGTCTTCAACGATTCAACGTCGATCTGGAAGAAAGTTCGAATCGCGTTATCCGCGCTTGGCAGCCCTTCGAACAAGGTGAGATGATCCATCGTATCGATCCCGATATACGCCGACTGCTTGCACTGTTCAGACAGGTCCTCTACATATTCGTAAAAGGTGATCGTTCTGTCATCGATCTCATCAACCAACCACTTCTCATGCTGGTTCATCAGGTCGAGGATTTGCGCGGAGGTCAGTTGCCCGTACGACTGCTTCTCCTCACCGCAGATATAGATCGTGTAGACGTCCACATTCCTCTTCACCTCATGGCTCTGGAGATAGACGGCAAGCTCATCGCGCTTCTCCGCATCCGATGGCGAATCGACCCACGCTTCAACCGCCTTGTCACGCAGGCGATCCATTCTCACCTGATCCGCCGAATCAGTCTGTTCAGGCAGAATAGCGAGTCCCGCGGCGCCAATCACAATCACCAGAAATGCAAAGTTTAATCCGAGCTTCCTTCGTCTGCGAAATATCTTCTTCAATTCCTTCAGCAAACCAGATAAACGCCGAATGTTCACATCGATCCCCTCTTATCCAGTAAGCCCCGCTGTTATGCAAGCTGCGGAAGCCAATTGTTTCTATCTATTGTGACCAGAGACCCGCGGAACTATTCGCTATCGCCTACACACTTAACCATGGTTTGGACTTGGAAGTACCTGATGGCGATCTTGTTGAGCGATCGATGCCATGAAGATGGGCTTTGGCGCTGCTTTTCTTCTGACCGGCTGTGCGTTTGCGGTTTCTGCTGCGGCTGCGTTTGTTGCTCGCCGTATTCTTGATCGTGTCAGTGCCAGTCGATCCTTCTGCTGATACTGCCTGATCACTGTTTGGTGCTTGGACTGTCTCGGTTGTATCTTGTGTGATCGACTCCACTCGGCGTTCGAGAGCTGCGATGCGTGCTTCTTCCGAAAGAGTAAGAGCTTCGGATTCGTTGTTTGCGCCAGTTGCTTGAGCAGCCTCTTCGGCTCTGCGCTTCTCCGCCAGGCTGTAATACCCTACAGAAGCTCGACCGCCGCAGCCGCACGGCTTCTTGACAGGCAGCTGACCGGCTGATCCGGACACCGCGATATTCGGCGGATAGTTCGGTAGCTGGTTCGGCATGCTGGACAGCGTCAGATT
>Ga0310829_1001925_pt1 | contig 10462 bp, 9 predicted proteins | sample WT_ome_4_FD_202244 | JGI IMG/M metagenome (GOLD analysis project Ga0310829, IMG submission 202244) | Sorghum-adapted microbial communities enriched on wild type (WT) sorghum from Joint BioEnergy Institute, Emeryville, California, United... ... | reverse complement strand
CAACCATGAACACACCACAAGAAGATCACGCCGCGTAACCGCTCACTACCACCACAACAAAACCAAGAATCTCGTTGATCTCATGGGAAACCTTGCCTGCTTACACAAACTTCTTGACGCTACCCGGCCGGTCTGGATGCGGCGAAGATCGGGGAGGCCGGAGCCTATGCGCGGGAAGCCATCCGGACCGCCGCGAAGGCGGGAATCGTCAATGGCTATAAAGACGGTACGTTCCGGCCGGAGGGGCAGGCCACCCGCGCCGAAACGGCGACCATGCTGGTGAATCTGCTGATGCTCATCCCCGGTGTCCGGGAACTCCTTGAATCGTCCCTGTAAAAGCAAGAACCGCTCCGGCCGCCAGGCGGCCCGGAGCGGTTCTTGTTGGTACGCCCTTCATGGGCGTCATCTTCCGTATGGGGGCTGGCGGGCGCCATCCCATTGGCCAAGGGCAACGTTGTCGGCCGCCAGGATCAGCCCCGCGGACGTTTGAACACGGCGACGATCAGGCGGGTTGTGCCGTATCCGTAATTCGTGTCAAACACGTTGACCAGTTCCCATCCCCTGGCGCCGAGTTCGTTCAGGCTTGCTTCGAACTCTTCCTGGTCAATCAATCCGCCCATGACGCCTTTCGCTTTCAATTGCACCGTTTTGTACTCCCAGTTCATGCGGGTCGCCTCCCATGTTCGTTCATGATTGGATGCCATTACATACGGATAACCGCCGCCAAGGTTTCTTGCGAGGCCATTTTTTGTCATAATTTCGATAAAGGGGAAGGCGCCTGGCGGCGATGGCGTGCCGGCGAAGGGCTTTGATCCTCCGATTGACGTCTGCCTCCGTTGGAGGCAGATCCGAAATATCGATCCGCTCGGAAAAGGAGGGAGGACGGATGCAGGAACGGCTGTCAATCATCGTGCCAAGGTTTGTCCTGGCGGCGGGTCAGCGGCACACGGCGGCCGTCAAAGCCGACGGAACAGCGGTGGCCGCCGGCGACAACAAATGCGGCCAGTGCGGTATTCACGGTTGGAGCGGGATTCGGACAACGGGCCTGGCAGTGCGGGGATGAAAGATGTATAAAAAATGAAACATAGTTTCATATAATGAATTGTACGTGGGGGAAATTTGGCCGTGGATGCTGTTTGAAGGTGATTTGGGGAACGCCGTAACCCGGAGCGGCATCCGGCGTCGGGCCGGCCTCATTCCGGCGTCGTTTTTTTCCGCTCCTTGAAGCGGGGAGCCACGTAGTTGCGTTTGCGGTCCCGGTAGAAGATCCAGCCGGCGATGAAGCCGACGCCCAGCACAAACAGGATGAGGCCGAACAGAAACTTCAGCCACGGAAAAGAGGCCGTTTCGAACGAATCGAACAAGGCATTTTTCATGGCCAGAAATCCGTATGTGGCGGCAATGCCGGGAATGACGAGCAGAAGAATGGCGATGAAGCGGGACAGGGTCGTTTTCATGACGGTCAGACTTCCTTTTTTGCGATCGGCTTTCTTTTCGGTATGTTCACCATTATACTTTTTTTATCGGTGGAAATGAAGCCAGGGAGGTTGGAGGCGCGGATGACGAAACAATACGACTTTGTCATACTGGGCGGCGGGCCGGGCGGATACACGGCGGCCATCCGGGCGGCGCAGTTGGGCAAGACGGTGGCCCTCGTCGAAAAGGACAAGCTGGGCGGAACATGCCTGCATCGCGGCTGCATCCCGAGCAAGGCGCTTTTGCGGAGTGCGGAAGTGTTCACTTTGGCCAAGGAGAGCGCGGCGTTCGGCGTGGAGACCGGCGAGGTGAAGCTCGACATCGGGAAAGCGCAGGCCCGCAAGCGGCAGATCGTGGAGCAGCTGCACAAGGGCGTCGAATTCCTGATGAAAAAGAACAAAATCGACGTCTACATCGGCAGCGGACGGGTGACGGGGCCTTCCATCTTCTCGCCGCGGAGCGGGGCGGTGGCGGTGGAACTGGCGGACGGCGAATCGGAACTGCTCGTGGGGGACCGGCTGATCATCGCCGCGGGTTCACGGCCGCGACTTCTGCCCGGGCTGGAAGCGGACGGGGTGCACGTGATGACGAGCGATGACGCGCTGGAGATGGAAGCGCTGCCGGCATCCATCGTGATCATCGGCGGCGGCGTCATCGGCGTCGAATGGGCTTCGATGCTGAACGATTTCGGCGTCGACGTGACGATCGTGGAATACGAGAACCGGCTGTTGCCCCAGGAAGACGCGGACATCTCCAGGGAACTGGAGCGGCTGTTCAAGAAGCGCGGCATCAAGGCGGTGACCGGCGCGAAGGTGCTGGCGGACACCGCCGCGGTTGCCGACGGCGGGGTGACGCTGCAGGCGGAAGTGAAAGGCAAGACGGAAACGTTCCGGGCGGAGAGGGTGCTGGTCGCCGTCGGGCGAATCCCGAACGGGGACGGGCTCGGCCTCGAAAACACGAACGTGCAGGTGGAACGGGGCGCGATCCGGGTGAATGCGCACTTGCAAACGAAGGAGCCGCACATTTACGCCATCGGAGACGTGATCGGCGGCATCCAGCTGGCGCACGCCGCCAGCCACCAGGGGATCGCGGCGGTGGAACACGCCTGCGGTCTTGCGGCCGAGCCGCCGGCGCCGGAGCGGATTCCGCGCTGCATTTACTCGCGGCCGGAGGTGGCCTCCGTCGGTTGGACGGAAGCGGAGGCGAAGGAGCGAGGGTTTGCGGTGAAAACCGGCACGTTTTCCTTCAAGGCGCTCGGCAAGGCGCTCGTGTTGGGGGAAACGGACGGGTTTGCCAAGGTGGTGGCGGACGCCGGGACGGGCGACATTCTTGGCGTACACATGATCGGCCCGCACGTGACGGACATGATCGGCGAAGCGGCGCTTGCCCGGGTGCTGGATGCGGTGCCGTGGGAAGTCGGCCAGACGATCCATCCCCACCCGACGCTGTCGGAGGTGCTGGCGGAAGCGATGCTGGCGGTGGACGGCCGGGCGATCAACGGATAGGCAACGGCATGCACGCGGGCTGTCCGCGGGGGAAAAACGTTCCTCCGTGGACGGCCTTTTTTGGATGCGGCCCTCCTTTGTCCGCCGGTACGGCGCCCTTTCTCCGGTTCGCTTCGGCCAAAAATCGGATTCGACAACACTTTCGCGTTTTCGCTCTTTCCATGCGGGTCAAAATGGTCTATAATGAGTTCAAGCAGGTATTAGTACCAGGTATTAAAAATAGGTGACATGACCAGTCAGGGATTCCGCAAAGATTCCGGAATGAATACCGTCATGGATTCAGTCCATGATACCGGCTGGCATTCCTTCAAACATCGGCAGACATTCCAACATTCCATAAAACCATTCCCGCGGGAGGGATCCGGATGGCGATCGGCCAATTGGTGAAGCACCGGCAACTCGGCTTGTCCGACGAGCAGGCGCTGGAGATGTACCGTTACATGTTGCTCGGCAGGAAATACGACGAAAGGGCACTGCTGTTGCAGCGGGCCGGAAAAATCAATTTCCACGTGTCCGGCATCGGTCAGGAGGCGGCACAAGTCGGGGCGGCGTTCGCCTTCAGGCCGGGGCATGACTATTTCCTCCCTTACTACCGGGATTACGCCTTCGTGCTGGCCGTCGGCATGACGATGAACGAGCTGATGCTGTCCCTGTTCGCCAAGGCGGACGATCCGAACAGCGGCGGGCGGCAAATGCCGGGGCATTTTGGCTGCAAGCGGCTGAACATCGTGACCGGCTCGAGCCCCGTCACCACCCAGGTGCCCCACGCGGCGGGCATTGCCCTGGCCGCCAAAATGAAAAACAAGGATATCGTCTCCTTCGTCTCGTTCGGGGACGGATCGAGCAACCAGGGCGACTTCCACGAAGGGCTGAATTTTGCCGGCGTGCACAAACTGCCCGTCGTGTTCTTCTGCGAAAACAACCAGTACGCCATTTCCACGCCGTACCGGAAGCAGGTGGCCGCACCGCGCATTTCCGACCGGGCGATCGGTTACGGATTTCCCGGCGTGACGGTGGACGGCAATGACGCGCTGGAAGTGTACCGGGTCACCAAAGAAGCGCATGAGCGGGCGCGCCGCGGCGAAGGGCCGACCCTGATCGAAGCGGTCGTCTACCGCGTGTCGCCCCACTCCACTTCCGACGACGACATGGCGTACCGGACGAAGGAAGAAGTGGACCAATACCGGAAAATCGACGGGGTTGCCAAATTCCGCGATTACCTCGTGTCCTGCGGTTTGCTCGATGAGGCGAAAATCGAAGCGATGAACCGGGAAGCGGACCGGATCGTGAAAGAAGCGACGGAATTCGGGGACAAGGCGCCGTTCCCGCAGCCCGAAGACACGCTCAAACACGTGTACGCGGAAGATTGGGAGGGTTGACGAGATGGCGGTCATGACGTATCTCGACGCGATCAGGCTGGGCATTCGGCAGGAAATGGAACGTGACGAAAACGTCTTTGTGCTCGGCGAGGACGTCGGCGTCAAGGGCGGCGTGTTCGGCGTGACGAAGGGGCTCTACGAGCAGTTCGGCGAATACCGCTCGCTGGACACTCCCCTCTCCGAATCGGCCATCGCCGGCGTCGCCATCGGTGCCGCCATGTACGGCATGCGGCCGATCGCGGAAATGCAGTACGCCGATTTCATCTTTCCCGCCACGAACCAGATCATCAGCGAAGCGGCCAAAATCCGCTACCGGTCCAACAACGACTGGGAATGCCCGGTCGTCATCCGCGCGCCGATCGGCGGCGGGGTATTCGGCGGGCTGTACCACTCCCAGTGCCCGGAATCGGTGTTTTTCGGCACGCCGGGCCTGAAAATCGTCGTGCCTTCCACGCCTTACGATGCCAAAGGGTTGCTGGCGGCGGCGGTGCGCGACCCGGATCCGGTGCTCTTCTTTGAGCACAAAAAATGCTACCGCATGATCACCGGCGAAGTGCCGGAAGAAGATTACGTGGTGCCGATCGGCAAGGCCGACGTAAAAAGGCAAGGGGACGACATCACCGTCATCACCTACGGGCTGACGGTGCATTTTGCCCTGGAAGCGGCGGAGGAGCTGGAGAAGATGGGCTACAGCGCCCACATTCTCGACCTCCGGACGATCCAGCCGCTGGACCGGGAAGCCATCCTGGAAGCGGCGGCCCGCACGGGCAAAGTGCTGATCATCCACGAGGACAACAAAACGGGCGGCGTCGGCGGCGAAGTGGCGGCCATCATTGCGGAGGAGCTGCTGTACGATCTGGATGCGCCGATCATGCGGATGGGCGGCCCGGACGTTCCGGCGATGCCGATCAGCCCGCCGCTCGAGAAGTTTTTCATGCCCAATACGGAGAAAGTGTTGGACGCGATGCTGAAACTGGCGCAATATTGAGGAATCGGGCGGCGGAAACGCCGAACTTGGCCCGATGATGCCGGGGAGCGGCCGGAACGGTTCACGGGCTTCCCGGAAACGGATACGCGGAATGAAGGGAAGTGAGCGGGTGCGACAGGCGGCAACGAACGCGGTGGACATCACCATGCCCCAATTCGCCGAGAGCGTCGTATCGGCGACGATCGGCAAATGGTTGAAACAACCCGGCGACCGGGTGGAAGAATACGAACCGCTTTGCGAAGTGATCACGGACAAAGTGACGGCGGAGCTGCCGTCCACGGCGGCGGGCATTTTGCTGGAAATCCTGGTGCAGGAGGGCGAAACCGTCGACGTCGGCGCCGTCGTATGCCGGATCGGCGAACCGGCTGCGGAAGCAGTCGCTGCTGGCGGCGGGCGGACGGCGGCCGCATCGCCGGCGGACGAAGGGCGGACGCCGTCCATTCCGGCTTTGGCGCCCAAGGCACCGGCGGCAAGCGACGGTACGGCCGGACGCTCCGGCGAGCAGAGCATGCGCCACCGGTACTCGCCCGCGGTGCGCAAACTGGCCGACGAGCACGGGATCGATCTGGCCGCCGTTCCCGGAACGGGAATCGGCGGGCGCATCACCCGCAAAGACGTGTTGACCTATCTGGAAGGGAAATCGGCGGCGGAACCCCCGCGTACCGGGCTGCCGGCAAAACCGGCCGCCGAAGTTCGGGAGCAGCCGGTGATGCCGGACATCGTGGTGGAACCGCCGAAGCAGGGCGGCCGCGAATATTTCATCGACGTGACGCCGATCCGCAAGACGATCGCCGGCCGGATGCGCCAGAGCGTGCAGGAAATTCCCCACGCCTGGACATCCATCGAAGTCGACGTCACCAACCTGGCCAAACTGCGCGACAAGGTCAAGGACGAGTTCCGGCGCAACGAAGGCGTCAACCTGACGTACATGGCGTTCCTGATCAAGGCGGTGGTCAGCGCCATCAAAGACTATCCGATCCTGAACTCGGTGTGGAGCGACGACAAAATCATCGTCAAGCGGGACATCAACATCTCGCTGGCGGTTGGCACGGAAGATTCGGTGCTGACGCCGGTCATCCAAAACGCCGACCAGAAAAACATCGCCGGCATCGCCCGCGAGGTGGAAGATTTGGCCCGGCGGACCCGGGAAGGCAAGCTGCGGCCGCAGGACATGCAGGGCGGCACGTTCACGATCAACAACACCGGCACCTTCGGCTCGATCTTGTCCTACCCGATCATCAACTATCCGCAGGCCGCGATTTTGACGATGGAAAAAATCGTGAAGCGGCCGGTGGTCATCGACGACATGATCGCCGTCCGGTCGATGGTCAACCTGTGCCTGTCCTTCGACCACCGCATTTTGGACGGTGTCATTTGCGGCCGGTTCCATCAACGGGTGAAGCAAAACCTGGAGGCTTACGGCCCCGACATGCCGCTCTCCAGCCTGTATTGAAAACGAACGAACCCCGCTTTGCGTCCGCGGTTGGCTTGTCCGACGGGAGACGGACATCCCGTCGCCGGTCAGCCGTTCCGGGACGAAGGCGGGGCTTTTTTCATTGTTCGTTCTCCGGTTCCGTCATCCGGCTCAAGGCGGGGACGGCGCCGTGAGCCGTGTTGTCGTGCTTCACGGGCGAAATTCGGGCGTCCGTTCGGCCGCCGATGCGCATCAACCGATCAGCAGGCCGATGGCAAAGCCGATCGTGGACAGGAGCAGCGAGGCGATGATCAGCCAGATGACGATTCGAAACCAACGATTGCGGGGGCCCATGCGGCATCTCTCCTTCGAAGCGACCGAAAATCGGCTACGTTTTCTTTGATGTACGGTCCAGAATCGGTTACACTTCATTATAGCACCAAAACTGGTTGGGATGGAGGTCGTCCTTTTTCATGGGCAAAGTAAATGAACAGCGATTGGTGGAACGGTTTCTCGAACTGGTGCAGGTGGACAGCGAGACGGGTCACGAGGAACAAATCAGCGTGGTGTTGAAAAAAATGTTCGGCGAGCTCGGCCTCACCGTCATCGAGGATGACACGAAGGACAAGACGGGGCACGGAGCGGGCAACCTGTTTTGCGAATTGCCGGCCACGCCGGGGTACGAAGGCAAAGATCCGATATTCTTCACCGCACATATGGATACGGTCACTCCGGGCAAGGGCATCAAGCCCCGGGTGGACGATGACGGATACATCCGCAGCGACGGCACGACGATTCTCGGCAGCGACGACAAGGCGGGCATCGCCATCATTTTCGAAACGATCGAGATTTTGCGGGAACAGAACATCGCCCACGGGCCGGTGCAATTCATCATCACCGTCGGCGAGGAAGCCGGCCTGCACGGCGCCCGCGCGATGGACAAGACGATGATCAAGGCGAAATACGGTTTCGCCCTCGATTCCGACGGCAAGGTGGGCGAAATTTGCACCGCGGCGCCGACCCAGGCGAAAATCCATGCGGCGGTCATCGGCAAAAGCGCCCATGCCGGCGTCAACCCGGAAGACGGCATCAGCGCCATCCAGGTGGCCGCCAAGGCGATCGCCCGCATGCCCCTCGGCCGCGTCGACAAGGAAACGACGGCCAACATCGGCCGGTTTGCCGGCGGCGGCCCGACGAACGTCGTCTGCGAGCGGGTGGACATCGACGCCGAAGCGCGCAGCCTCGTGCCGGAGAAGCTGGACCGGCAGGTGGCGGCGATGCGGGAGGCGTTCGAGAGCGCCGCGGCCGAATTCGGCGCCAGAGCGGAGTTTACGAGCGAGATCATCTATACCGGGTACAAATATGACGAGTCGGACGAAGTGGTCCGCGTGTCGACGGAAGCGGTCCGCCGCCTCGGACTCACGCCTCGCCTGTTCCATTCCGGCGGGGGCAGCGACGCGAACATTTTCAACGGGCTCGGTTTTCCGACGGTGAATCTCGCCATCGGTTACGAAAACATCCATACGACGAAGGAACAGATGCCGGTGGCCTCCCTCGTCCAGGCGACGGAGCTGGCGGTGGAAATCATCCGCACCGTGGCGGACAAAGGCTGAAACGGCGGCGGGGGAAACCGGGCTTGACGGGCAAGCCCGGCCGGATCGCCGGAGTCAGTATTCTTTCCCGGAAAATCGTGCCGCTTTCGCGCCGCTTTTCAATTTTGGCAAACGGGAGCGGGATGTTCCGGCACTTCCGGCAGGACGGACGCCCGCGGCGAGCCAATCGGCAAGCCGGGCGTCTTTCGGCATGCTTTTGGTCGCCTTGCGCAGCCAGTGCCGGATTTCCCACGCTTTCCCCGTCAGGCGGACGGCATGTTCCGAACGGTCTGTTCTCATGGCATGTCCTCTTTTCGTTCCGCGAAGGAATGCGGGCAACCGCCGCCGGTCCGTTGCTGCAGCCGGAGGGACGGGGCCCGATTCACGGATGTACTTCTTTCTGATCCGAGTTATATTTTATGGTATTTGAGTCAATCAAAAGGGAGCAAGGATCAACTTGGAAAGCGAATAGGAGGAGAAAGAATGAGGAAGTTGCTTTCATTGGTGTTGGCGATATCTCTTATCTTTGGGGGTGTAACTTTCCTCGAACCTCAGACTGTTAAGGCATCGGGTTTCAAGTTCAGTGAGGAGCTTGAGAGTGCCTTGGAGTATCTGAACGAAATCCGCAGAGCAGTGGGGGTAGGGGAACTGAAGCTCGACCCTTATTTGGTTGAAGCGGCTCAGAACCATGCAAATTATATGCATATGCACAATATTGTAACTCATAGTGAAGACCCTAAAAAAGAAGGGTTCACTGGAAGGGACATGACAGCACGTGTAAATGCAGTGGGATATGAGGATGTTAGTCTTAGAGAGCTTGTAAAAAATGGTGCGAAATCTTTAGAGCATGGGATTGATTCGTTTATGGAGACCGCATATCATCGGTTGCCACTTATAGGACACCTCAATCAAACTGTTGGTTTTGGGATAGCTGGGGATAAGATGGTAATTCTTTTAGATAGAACTAAGGAAAGACCTGAAAATCCTGATGTACTGGTATATCCTTATGATGGACAAGAAGATGTTTACACCTCTTTTCTTGGCGAAAGTGAAGATCCTAATCCTTTAGTTAAATTTAATCTGAAGAGGTCTGGAACAGTAATATCGTATTATACACCAGAGTGGGGTACTGTTCATACAACACAAATTAAGGATAGTAAGGGCAATGATGTACCTCATTTTACATCAGAGGAAGGATGGTTGTTTCTGTTCCCAAAAAGCCCTCTTAAAGAAGGCGAAACCTACACAGTTACGGTGAAGTACGGAAGTCGAACTGATACTTGGTCGTTCACTACAAAAGGAAAATCTTCAGTTGGTCAGGGGACACCTAAAGATGAAGAATCAAGTATCGACCCTTCTCTCGGCAAACAGTTCGTTGATTTCGAAGAGGGGAGATATTGGTCTGAGAATATGTTGTGGGCGATTAGTCGGGGTTTAATTGCAGGTTATGAGGAAAAAGATCCGAAGACAGGTAAAGTTGTGAAGTTGCTTAAGCCTAAAACGGCTTTGAGTGAGGCACAGTTTTTGACAATCTTATTCCGTTATGGTGAGAGAAGTAGAACTTTTACTACTTCACCTAAGGATAAGAATTGGTGGGCATCACAGGCTTATGTAATTGCAGAAGAATTGAAACTCCCTGTTAAGGGGTCACATAGTAATCGTGAAGCGGCAAATGCTCCTATGACTCGTGGAGAAATGGCAGTCATCCTTGCATCTTACTACAATATAAAGCATCTTGGTGGAGGAGCCCTTAATGAGTATGATTCCATCATGATGATGTATGAGTTAGGATTATCTAATGGTTATCCTGATAAGTACGGTAATACTCCAAAAACATATGAGTCCTATGGGGCAAAAGATATTCTCCTAAGAGAGCATATTGTAACCTTCATGAGAAACTACGATGTATTCCTTAATAACAATCAAGACAAGTAATGTCCTTGAGGGGGTAAAGAGTCGGATGCTACGGCATTCGGCTCTTTTTGTTGTACGCCCGGCATGGGCGTCATCTCTACGGTGAAAGTCCGGAATGGGGGCTGGCGAGCGCCTACCATTAGCCGAGGGCAAGGGTGTCGGTCGCGAGGCCGAATCTGAAGGAAGCCGGAGGC
>Ga0310829_1001923_pt1 | contig 10466 bp, 7 predicted proteins | sample WT_ome_4_FD_202244 | JGI IMG/M metagenome (GOLD analysis project Ga0310829, IMG submission 202244) | Sorghum-adapted microbial communities enriched on wild type (WT) sorghum from Joint BioEnergy Institute, Emeryville, California, United... ... | reverse complement strand
CGGTTCACCAACGCGTGGTAGCCCTCCGCGCCCAGCAGAGGCGTCCGGTCGGTGACGCAGCGCGGCACCGGACGGGCCAGGTCCGCGACCGCGGCGTCGATCGCGTCCTTGGCCATCACCCGGTAGGTCGTGTACTTGCCGCCCGCGACGGAGATCAGCCCAGGAAGCGGCCGGGCGATCGCGTGCTCGCGGGACAGCTGGCTGGTCTCCTCCGACTCCCCCGCCAGCAGCGGGCGCAGACCCGCGTAGACCCCGATGATGTCGTCGTGGGTGAGCGGCTGGGTGAGCACCCGGTTGACCCGCTCGAGGATGTAGTCGATGTCCGCCCTTGTCGCGGCCGGGTGCGCCTTGTCCAGCGTCCAGTCGGTGTCGGTCGTGCCCACGATCCAGCGGTTGCCCCACGGGATGACGAACAGCACCGACTTCTCCGTGCGCAGGATGATGCCGGTCTCGGAGGCGATCCGGTCCCGCGGCACGACGATGTGGACGCCCTTGGAGGCGCGGACCTTGAACCGTCCACGCCCCTCGCTCATCCGCTGGATGTCGTCGGTCCACACGCCCGTGCAGTTGACGGTCACCGAGGCACGCACCTTGGCGGTCGCGCCCGTCTCCACGTCACGGATCTCGGCGCCCACGACCCTGCCGCCTTCCCGCAGCAGGCCGACGACCTCGGTGGAGTTCCGGACGACCGCGCCGTAGCTCGCCGCCGTCCGGATCACCGTGAGCGTGTGGCGAGCGTCGTCCGCCTGGGCGTCGTAGTAGCGGATGGCGCCGACGAGAATGTCGCGGCGCAGCGCCGGCGCGAGCGCGCGTGCCTTCGTGCGGGTCAGGTGCCGGTGACGCGGCACCGCGCGAGACCCGCCCATCGTGTCGTAGAGGATGAGGCCCGCGCCGACGTAGGGCCGCTCCCAGAGCCGGTGCGTCAGCGGGTAGAGGAACGACACCGGCTTGACCAGGTGGGGAGCGATGCGCGTGAGCATGAGGTCGCGTTCGCGCAACGCCTCGGCGACGAGGGAGAAGTTGAGCTGCTCCAGGTAGCGCAGGCCGCCGTGGAAGAGCTTGCTCGAGCGGGACGACGTCCCGCTCGCGAAGTCGCGCGCCTCGACGAGCGCGACCGACAAGCCTCGGGTAGCCGCGTCGAGCGCCACCCCGGCACCGGTGACGCCACCCCCGATGACGAGGACGTCGAACTGACCACCGTCGAGTCGGCGCCACGCCTCGGCACGCTGCTCGGGTCCGAGCTTGGACGAGCCGATCATCCTGCTTCCTCCTCCTGGTTCGTCTGCGCGACGGCGACGGTCACCCCGGTCCGCTCGAGACGGCGCAGATCTTCCGGATCAGTCTTGTCGTCGACGATGACGACGTCGAACTCACTCAGCGCGACCAGTGCGTGCAAGGCGCGTCGGCGGAACTTGGTGTGGTCGACGTAGAGAATCCGCCGTTTCGCGGAGTCGAACATCGCGCGCTTGACCAGCACGGTGTCGTGCGCCTGGTGGAAGCAGACGTCGTCGGTGATCGCCGAGGTGGACATGAACAACACGTCCGCCCGCAGCCCCCGCATCGCGTTGATGGTGAGGTTGCCCATGTAGGCGTCACACCACTGGTAGTACTGACCGCCGAGCGAGATCAGCGTGACCCCCGGCTTACCGCTCAGCGCGTTCAGCACCATCTGGAAGTTGGTGATCACGCTCATCGGCTGCCGCTGCGGGAGCAGCTCGGCGAGGAAGAGGCCGGTCGTCGAGTCGTCCATGATGATGGCTTGGCCGGGCTCGACGAACTCGAATGCCGCCCTCGCGAGCGCGCGCTTCTCCGGGACGTTCTGCGTCATCCGGTACGCCGTGCTGGCCTCAACAAGGCTGGTCGCCACCGCGGTCGCGACCCCTCGCGACTTGCGCAACAGCCCGCGGGCTTCGAGGGTGTCCAGGTCGCGGTGGATCGTCATCATGCTGACGCCGAAGCGTTCCGCCAGCTCCTCGGTGCGCACGGTGCCCTGGCTCATGATGAGCTGGACAATCGCGTTGTGACGCTCGGCTTGGCCCAGGCCAGGCTGGTCGCCGTTCAACGCGGCGCCGGCGGCCGCGGACCGCCGTCGCGGTTGCCGCTTCACCTTGCTGGCCATCGTCGTCAGCACTCCCTGTCACAGCCGGTGGAGGCGAGCACGGCGCCTGAGGGCAGGGCCGGCGACCCTATTCTGCCGACCCTGCCCTCACTCACCTCCTCACAGCTCGCCTTCTCACTGCTCGTTGGCGATGTCGCCCGACTCGAGGTTCCGCTCGATGAGCTCGGGCAGCCGCTCGAGGAAGGCGTCCTTCTCCGTCACCACGTTCTTCAGGTACTGCTCGACGTTGTCCGGCGTGATCGGGGGCATCACGTAGGTGTACTTCTTCTCCACCGGCTTGCCCTCGACGATCCGCTTGGCCACCGCCAGGCCAGCGGCCAGCTCGACCCGGCCGTGCTGCAGGCTCGAGCCGATGAAGTCACCCCGCTGGACCGCGCGCAGGCCGTCCTCGATGCCGTCGATCCCCACGATCGGGATCTTCTTCCCGGCCTCCTGGAGCGCCTGGAGTGCGCCGAGCCCCATGTCGTCGTTCTCCGAGACGATGCCGTCGATGTCGTCACCGAAGCTGGACAGCCAGTTCTTGACCTTGTTGACGGCCTCGTCACGCTTCCAGTTCGCGGTGTCCTTGGCGAGCACCTTGATGTCGGGGTACTTCTTCAGCACCTCCTCGATGCCCTTGGTGCGGTCGAGCTCCGGCGAGGAGCCGAGCGGACCCTGGAGGATGACGATGTTGCCCTTGCCGCCGAGCTCCTTGGCCATCATCTCCATCTCCTGACGGCCGGCGGCGACGTCGTCGGGCAGCACGGCGGAGGCCAGGCCCTCCTCGTTCGACAGGGTCGTGTTCACCGCGATGACCGGAATTCCGGCGTCCTTGGCCATCTGGATCTGCGGCCCAAGCGAGTCGGCCTGGACGGGGACGATGATGATGGCGTCCACGCCCTGGTTGATGAGCTGCTCGACCTGGTTGGCCTGGGTGGCGACGTCACCGCCGGCCGAGTTCCAGAGCAGCTCGATGTCATTGGCCTTGGCGTAGGCGCGCATGCCCTCCTGGCCCTGCGTGATGAACGAGGACATGTCATAGACGGTCACGCCAACGCGGATCTTGCCCCCGCCGTCCGCGCCCCGGGCGGTCTCGTCTCCGGCGCCGCAGGCAGCTGCCGCGACGAGGACGAGCACCGTGCCCAGAGCGACGACCCCCCTTCGGATCATCTTCCGCAGCATTCGGGTCTCCTTCTCCGTTAGTGCCACTGCAGATGGGTTCGACTCGCCCCGCCCCGCCGCACTGGCGGCGCCGCCGATGGCCCCTGCTGGCTGGTGCCACCGGACCGTTCGCCACTGCCGGGGACGACTGTGGTGAGGTGTGTCAAGTGCTTCGCCGCTTCGTCGCCCACATGTCGACGGCGACAGCCGCGGCGATGAGCACGCCCTTGATGACCTGCTGCCAGTAGGCGGGGACGACCAGCAGGTCGAGGCCGTTGTTGAGGGTCTGGATGAGCAGGAGGCCGAGCGCGGTCCCCCACACCGTTCCCCGGCCACCCATGAGGCTCGCGCCACCGATGACGACGGCCGCGATCGCGTCCAGCTCGTAGCCCTGCCCGAGCGTGGGCGGGCCGGAGATGACCCGCGAGGCGAGGATCACACCCGAGATGCCCGCGAGCGCCCCGCTCACGACGTAGACGGTGGTGAGGGTCCGTCGCACGTTGACGCCGGCCACCTCGGCGGCGGTGCGGTTGCCGCCGACCGCGTAGACCCGCAGCCCGAAGGACGTGCGGTGCATGACGAGGGCGACGATCGCGAACCCGACGAGCATGACCCACACGGGTGCCGGGAAGCCGAGCACCCGGGTGTTCGCGATCCGCCCGAACTCCGCGGGGAGGCCGTTGATCGGTGCGCCGTCACCGATGACGAACGCCGCGCCAGAGGCGGCGGTCATCATGCCGAGTGTCGCGACGAACGGCGGCACGTTGAGTCGGCTCACCAGCAACCCGTTGATGAGGCCGCACAGGATGCCCACCGCGATCGCGGCACCGAGCGCCAGCCAGAGCCGCTCGGGGTGGCCCAGCACGATCTTCGCCGCCGTCATGGCGCTCACCGCGATGACGCTGCCGACGGACAGGTCGATGCCACCCGTGAGGATGACGAGGGTCTGCCCCAGCGCGACGAGCGCGAACGGCGCGGCGGCGATGAGGATCGTTCGGACGTTCGCCACGGTGGCGAACCGCGCGCTCTCGTAGCTGAAGTAGGCCATCACGAGCAGCAGCACGACCACCATGGCGTTGCGAATCAGCAGGTCCTGGAGACGAGCTGCGCTCAACAGGGCCGGCTTGGCCTGCTCCTCCACAGGCCTTGGAGCCTCCGGCCGAGTCTGCGTCTGCGTCGTAGTCACAGGTGGCTCCCTGGGGCGATGTCGTCGTCGATTCGTCGAAGCGAGGTGGGCGTCATGCCGCCGCTCCCCCCTCCCCGGCGGTCGTCTGCTGTCCGCTGGCGAGGCGGAACATGACTTCCTGGACGTCTTCCCGGTCCAGGTCGGCGCGGGAGAGCTCCCCGGCCACCTGGCCTCCGCGTAGGACGAGCGCCCGATGGCTCAAGCCGATGAGCTCGGGCATGTCGGAGCTGACCAGCACCACGGCCAGCCCGGCCGCGGCGAGGTCGCGGATGATGCGGTAGATCTCTCCCCGAGCGCCGACGTCGACGCCGCGGGTGGGCTCGTCGAGGAGCAGGACCTTGGTGTCGTGGGTGAGCCACCGGGCGAGGACGAGCTTCTGCTGGTTCCCGCCGGAGAGCGTGCCGGCGAGCTGGTCCATGCCGCGCGAGCGCAGGGCGACCCGCTCGGTGGCCGCCTTGACCGCGCCGCGCCGGCGGCGGCTCCTGATCCACCCGATGGTGGTGAAGGACGACAGGTGAGGCAGGCTCCCGTTGTCCAGGACGGAGCGGCTGAGCACCAGCCCGGCGCCCTTGCGGTCCTCGGGCACGAGCGCGACCCCCGCCCGGATGCTCTCGGCCGGAGCGTTCCGTCGGACGGGCTTCCCCGCGACGACGACCTCACCCCGAGCGGAGCGGCGGATGCCGAACAGCGCCTCGAGCAGCTCGGTCCGGCCCGCGCCGACGAGGCCGCCGATCCCGAGGATTTCACCACGTCGGACGTTGAATGTCACACCTGGCGCGTTGCGTTCGAGCGCCAGGTCGCGGACCTCGAGCGCCACCTCGTCCTGGGGAGGCGCCACCGTCGGGAACAGGGCGTCGAGGTCACGCCCGATCATGGCCCGGACGATGGACTGCTCCGTGGTCTGGCTCGCCGGCTCGTCAAGGACGAGTTGCCCGTCGCGGAGGACGACCACGTGGTCGGCCAGCTCCTCGATCTCGGCCATGCGGTGGGTGGTGTAGACCATCGCCACGCCCTGGTCTTTGAGCTTGCGCACGACCGCGTGCAGCCGCGCGACCTCCCGGTCGGGGATCGCCGAGGTGGGCTCGTCCAGCAGGAGGACCTTCGCACCCCAGGTGGTCGCCTTGGCGATCTCGACCAGCTGGGTCAGCGCGACCGACAGGCGACCCATGCGCACCCGCGGATCGATGTCGACGTCGAAGACGGCGAGCATGCGACGCGCCTCGGCGATCATCCGACGCCGGTCGAGGAGGCCGGCCCGGGTGCGCAGCTCCCGGCCGACGAAGAGGTTCTCGTAGACGGTGAGGTCCGGGTACGGCGCCAGCTCCTGCGGCACGATGCCGACGCCGAGCGCGCGCGCCGCCCTCGGGTCGGCCTGCGAGAGTCGCTCGCCCTGGACCCACACCTCGCCCTGGTCCGGCGCGAGCTGGCCGGTGACGATCTTCATCAACGTCGACTTGCCCGCGCCGTTCTCGCCGGCCAGGACGGTCAGTGTCCCCGCGCGCACGGCGAACGAGACGCCTCGCAGGACCGGAACGCCCCCGAAGCTCTTGGCGAGCCCGCGCACCTCGAGTGCCGAGGGCAACCAGACCACCTCCCACAGTGACCAGGCTTGGACGCCTCCGCGCCGAGCGATGCGTCGCTCGCCGCACCCCGTCACGTGACGGTGAGGTGAACGCTAGATAAGCGACGTCTCACAAGCAACCCTTGCGATACAAGTTTTTATCATCGACGATGTTAGAACTCTCGTCCTCGACCGTAGAGTGACGTGAGATCAACCGCCGCAAAAGTGAACAGGAGTGTGCCTTGACCGACCGCAAGCGCATCGCCCTCGGTAACGACGAGGCCGCGGTCACCCTCCGCGAGCTCCTCGCCGACCACCTGCGGGCCCGGGGCTACGAGGTGGACCTGTTCGGACCCGAGTCCGCGGACACCAAAGTCGACTACCCCGACGTCGCGTACGAGGTGGCGACCCGTGTCGCAGCGGGTACGTACGATCGCGCTCTGTTGCTCTGCGGCACCGGGATCGGCATGGCCATCGCCGCCAACAAGGTGCCAGGGGTGCGCGCCGCGCAGGCCGCGGACACCTACAGCGCGGAGCGGGCGCGCAAGTCCAACAACGCCCAGGTGCTCACGATCGGCGCCCGAACCGTGGGGCCCGAGCTCGCTCGCAGCATCGTGGACGCCTGGCTCGCCTCCGAGTTCGAGGGCGGACGGTCGGCGCCCAAGGTGCGCAAGCTCGAGCAGCTCGACGAGAAGCTGCGGGCGGCGTCGACGAAGGAGCCGGCGTGATGCCGGGGACCGTGACGATCCTGGGCGCCGGGGCCATGGGCTCCGCCCTGGCGACGCCGTTGTCCGCCGCCGGCTGGGAGGTCCATCTCTGGGGCACCTGGCTCGACGACCACCTGCTCGCGGCGTGCCAGGCCGGCGAGCCGCATCCCCGCACCGGGGTTCGCCTCGCCGCCGGCACCCAGCTCTACGCCAGTGACCAGCTCGACGAGGCCTTCACCGGGGCCGACCTCACGGTGGTGGCCATCGCCTCGCAGGGCGTCCTGGACGTCGTACGCCGCGCCCTGCCGAACATCAGCCGCACCCGCGCGCTCCTGCTCACCAGCAAGGGCTTCGCGCCGAACGACGAGGGTCACGTTCAGCTCCTGCCTGACGCGTTGCGTGACCTCGCCGCCGAGGAGGGCGTCGAGCTGCCGCCCATCGTCGCGGTCGGCGGACCGTGCAAGGCCAACGAGGTGGCCGCCGGCCGCTGGACGGCCGCGATCTTCGGCTGCCGGGACGAGAGCGTCGCCGAGGAGATGGCGAAGGCGGTGGCGACCCCGGCGTATCGGGCGGAAGTCACGAGCGACGAGGCAGGCGTCGAGATCTGCGCGCCGATGAAGAACGTCTACGCCATCGCGCTGGGCCTGGCCGACGGACTCGGCGAACGCCACGGCGAGCCGCACCACGACCTGAAGGCGGCCACCTTCGCCCAGGCGATCCGCGAGCTCGTCATCTTGACGCACATGGTGGGCGGCGACCCCGTCACCGCGACCGGGCTGGCCGGCGCCGGCGATCTCGAGGTCACCGGGCTGTCGGGCCGCAACAAGGTGTACGGCGCTCGAATCGGCCGCGGCGAGCCCGCCGACCGGGCGCTCGCGGAGATGGCCGCCGCCGAGCAGACCGTCGAGGGTGTGCCCGCCGCGCGGCTCGCGCGCTCCCTGGTCGACCAACGAAACCCCGGCGCCTGGCCCGACCTGCCTCTGCTGTCTGCCATCCTCGACATCCTCGACGGCCACAGCGATCCCGCGCAGCGGGTCGCCGACGCCGTCCTCCCACGCGGCTGAGCCGCCGCGTGGGGCCCGCCGCCGCTCGCGCACGTGAGGTGGTTCCCGATGACCCGACCCGTCGTCATCGCTGTCGACTGTTCCACCACCGGCAGCAAGGCCGTGGCCTTCGACGCCGACGGTGTGGCTGTCGCTGAGGCGCGCCGTCCGTATCCGCGCCGCTCCCCCCGTCCTGGTTGGCAGGAGCAGGACGCGGCCGACTGGTGGAACGCCACCGCGGACGCGATCCACGACGTCGTGGCCTCCCTCGACGACTCCTCGCCGCCGATGGCCCTGGGGATCACCCACCAGCGGGAGACGTTCGTGTGTCTGGACGAGCGTGGCGAGCAGCTGCGGCCAGCGATCCTGTGGCTGGACACCCGGGCCGGCGAGCAGATCGCCCGGCTCGGGTCGCCAGCGATCCACCAGCTGTCCGGAAAGCCGCCGTCCACCACGCCGAGCCTGTACAAGCTCGCCTGGCTGGCCGAGCACGAGCCCGAGGTGCTCGCGCGGACCGCGCTCGTCCTCGACGTCCACGGCTACCTCGTCCGCGAGCTGACCGGGGAGGTGGCCACCAGCTGGGCCTGCGCTGACCCGATGTCCATGCTCGACATGGCGACCTTCACCTGGTCGCCCCAGCTCGTCGCGACGGCGGGCCTCACGCTCGAGCAGCTGCCACGGCTCGTGGCGCCGGGGTCGGTCATCGGCACGGTCACCGCGACCGCGGCCGAGCGGACAGGACTGCCGGTCGGCCTGCCTGTCGTCGCCGGAGCCGGCGACGGCCAATGCGCCGGGCTCGGCGCGGGCGTCCTCACCGCCGACCGGGCCTACCTCAACCTCGGGACAGGCCTCACCATGGGCGTGCACTCCGCGTCGTACCGATGGGACCGCGCGTATCGAACGCTGGCCAGTCCCATCGCGGGCGCCTACACCCTGGAGTCCCTTCTGTCCTCCGGCGCCCTGTCCATCGCGTGGTTCCGCGACGCGCTGTCCGGGCTGACCGGCGACGATCGGGAGGAGCGGCTGGAGCGGATGGCCGCCGAGGTGCCGGTCGGCGCGCGCGGGCTGCTGTTCCTTCCCTACCTCACCAGCGCCGAGACGCCGTACTGGGACGCCGACGCGCGGGCGGCGTTCGTCGGGCTCACCGACGAGCACGGCCGGCCCGAGATGTACCGGGCGGTGCTCGAGGGCCTGGCGTACGAGGAACGGCTCAGCCTCTCCCTCATCGAGCGGTCGACGGGCCAGAGCGTCGTGAGCCTCGTCGCCATGGGCGGCGCGTCCCGGTCGCGGCTGTTCACCCAGCTGCTCGCCGACGTCCTCGAGCGGCCCGTGGCGGTCGCCGCCGAGGTCGAGACGACGGCGCTGGGCGCCGCGATCCTCGCCGCCGCGGCCGTCGGCCTGGAGGACGTCAAGAGCGTCGAGGAGGCGACCCAGCGGATGACGCGCGTCGCGCACGTCCGCTACCCCGACGACGGTCGACGCGCGGTGTACCGCGAGGCGGCGCGTGTCTACGCCGAGCTCTACCCGACCCTGCGGAGCCTCTTCCCTCAGCTCTCCCGGCTCCGCGCGATGAGTGCGTCCTAGGTCCGCGCGGCCCACGCGGGCCGCCTGACCGACATCGGCAATCGCGACATCTTGACCCGATCCGTGCTCGCACGGCAGTCTGCCGGGCCGTTGCAACCGGTTGCAGATCGGCGCGTGGCGGCGGTCGTCGTTCGCAGGTGAAGGACGCCGCCTAGCGGGTGTCGGTGCCATCGACCAGGGGTGCCGGGACCTCGCCGGTCTGGGCCGGTCGGCCTGGAGGAGGGACCGTGCACCCACTCGACCACACCGCGCTCGCGCTCTACTTCCTATTGATGGTCGGCATCGGGGTCTGGTCGAAGCGCAAGGTCGCCACGACACGGGACTTCTATGTCGCGGGCGGGCGAATGCCGTGGTGGCTGCTCGGCATCTCCCACCACATGTCTGGCTACAGCGCGGTGGTGTTCACCGCGTTCGCCGCCGTCGCGTACTCCTACGGCATCACCATCTACATCTGGTGGGCCTTCGGCATCGCGTTCGGAACCTTTCTCGGCGCGCTGTTCATCGCGCCGCGCTGGGCGCGGCTGCGGCAGCGCTACGGGTTCGAGTCGCCTCTGGAGTACCTGGCGCAACGGTACGGCAGGCCGACCCAGCAGACGCTCGCGTGGGCGGGCACGGCGCTCAACCTGGTCTCCAACGCCTCGAAGTTCGCCGGCATGGGCATCGTGCTGTCGGTGCTCTCCGGCATCCCGTTGCCGTGGGCGATCGTCATCTGCGGCGCCATCGGCATCTTCTACTCCGCCATTGGCGGAATGTGGGCTGACGTGGCCACGGACTTGACGCAGTTCGTCGTGCAGCTCGCCGCGGGCATCGCCTTGCTGGTCGTCGTCTTGGGCGAGCTCGGCGGCGTCTCCGCCATCGTCGGGATCTGGGACCAGCTGCCGGCCGACCGCACCAACCCGTTCCCCGACGAGTACCCGCTGTCCTACGTGCTGCCGTACCTGGTCATCAACTTCTTCAGCTACTCAGGCGGCACCTGGAACCTCGCGCAGCGGTTCATGTCCTCCCCGCAGGGGTCGGACGCCCGCAAGGCGGCCTTGCTCTCCTCGGCGATCTACCTCCTCTGGCCGCTGGTGCTGTTCTTCCCCATGTGGGCCGCTCCCCTGCTGCTGCCGGATGTGGAGAACCC
>Ga0310829_1001908_pt1 | contig 10525 bp, 19 predicted proteins | sample WT_ome_4_FD_202244 | JGI IMG/M metagenome (GOLD analysis project Ga0310829, IMG submission 202244) | Sorghum-adapted microbial communities enriched on wild type (WT) sorghum from Joint BioEnergy Institute, Emeryville, California, United... ... | reverse complement strand
AAAGGGATTAGGGAGCTGCCATACCCGAACCGACTTGTCAACGGCCCATCAAAAAAAGTTCTCACCAACCCCGAGCGATCAAGCCGTCCCGGCTTGCATCCAGATGGGGCCTAGCAAGGCCCCCCCTGGACCCCCCCGGACAAAAAAATGTTCGAATCCGGAAATATTTTTTCCACTTTTCGCTTGCACTTGTCTACTTTTCATGCTATAATGTAGACATAAAGGAAAGGGAAAACCCACGGGACGCGCGCCCGTTTCATATATAGCAAGACCGCAAGGCCCGCAAGACCGACAACTGAATAAGGGAGCCGAAATCATGGAACGCAAGTCAACGAAAGTCAGCGAGAACGTGAAAGGCCAGCTCGAAGCCAAGAAAAGGGCGCTCGGACTAAAAAACGAATCCGAAGTCATTGCCTATCTATTGGCCTATTATGAGCTGCACTATGAATCGATCACGCTGGTCGAACACCAAAAGATACTAGACCGGATGCGTGAAATCGAAGTAAAATAGACGAAAGGGAGGAACCCCCATGAACGAAACGTTAGAACTGTTGAAAGCGATCAAACACGCCGTCGAGCTCCTGAACGCGAAGGTTGACCAACAAGGCGAACGCATCGAGCGTATGGAAACCAATCTCGACCAACTCCGCCGCGACAACCGCGAAACAAGCCGATTTTTGAAAGGGCTGGCCGTTGATCTCGATCAAACGATGGACCGAATCGACCGCATTGAAGCCCAAATCCCCAAACAACAGTAAGGCCAGCCCCCGATTTTGGGGGCCTTTTTCATATCAGCTTATTCACCGCCCGTTCCGTCACCGGCCCGATCCCCGCCGTATGAAAGACCCCCCCGAACTGTTCGAACTCCGCCTCCTTGATCAACAAATACGTCCTCGTCAGCTCTTGCTGACGCAAAAGCAAACTCATCAACTGGCCGACGTAATCAGCCGACACCCGATCCGATCGATCGAACGCCCCGAGCTGGATGCGCACACTGCCGAGCTTGGACATCATCGCATGTCCAGCCGACAACGCGAGCGAGCATTTCAGCCGCGCAACTTCGTTCAAACCGCCACCCCCTCTAAACCCGGTCCCACTTCGTCCACCACTCCGGTTCGTCTTCAACATCAGTCAACGGGTCCTTATAGCCAATCATGGCGATAAACCCGCCGACACAGGCAAAACAAGCAACCAAAAACACAGCCGCAAGCAACATCGGCCCCAAATCAAAACCGTCCGGCGTAATAAAACCGCTGATGAGCTGTACGACATTGTAAACAAAACCCGTCAGCGACACCGCCGATGCAACGCAAAGCAACGCATAACGAGTCCCCTTTTTCATAACAGGTGCCTCAATACCGTTGCTTGAATGAACATCGTCAAAAACGCCGACCACACCCACGGCTGAGGAAGTCCGATCCAAGCGCAGACCGCCATACACAGCAGAAACGTCCCGACGATCCCGGCCAGCTTGATAAGATACGGCTTCGCATAACGATTAGGCACTCCGTTTCAGCCCCTTCTCCCACTCGAAATACTTGCGCAAATATTCGCTTTCCTCGCACCATTTCGCCTGCATGACTGGAGCCAATGGCGACGTGTCGAGCTGATCCTCACCATATACGCCCAGGTAAGCCGGAGGCTTAACCTTGTATTCGGTGCGGTAAATTTCGAACACCCAATCGGACAAATGCCAAATCGTTTTGCTATACGTCTGACCGCCCGGTTGCGGATCGCGGCAATACACCTGCACAAAAGGACCGAGCTTGAACTGTATCCGATGCTCAAATTGGATCAATCGCCGAAACGGATAAGCGATATCCAAAATCGATTGCGCAGACGTAAGCAAATCGACGCCATCTTTCCGATGTTGCCTCAGCTCGTAGAAGACTTCATAGGGCATCTCAAACATTTTGAGCTGATCGAGCAACAAACCGGCCTCATCCATCAAAATCAACGCATTCTTGACCCGCCCAAGTACCTCAAGCGGCTCAAAATAAGGAATAGCACCCTTAAGAGGAAAATTGCTATAAACGGTTTTCCCCTGCATCATGGCCCGAAATCCCCATTTGGCCATGGTCGCCGTCTTGCCAAATCCGGGCAAGCCGGTTAAGCACTCGATCATGTGCCGCCCTCCTCCCGCATTTGCAAAATCATATCTTGGACCATTTGCGGATCAAATCGCGGACGAGCCGGGGGAGCTTGGGCCATCGAAGGCCCGGCGCTCCCCCGGCCTTTCGCGTTCTCTTTGTAGGCTTGCAACGCTTCGTGAAGCATGGCGTTCTCCCGCTTCATTTGCTCGTATTCAGCCGCCGAGAAATGGACCCGATTCAGCCTTTGGGAAAGTCGCCAGTCCTTAAACGCCTGCATCAGTCCCTTGCATGTCCAGCCTACGAAAAACGCGAGTATGAGGCCGACCATCAACATAAACACCTTCACCCCGAACACAATCAGGATCAGCAACGCGCCCCCATAAATAGGGAGCCTTTTTCGAAAGAACGTTTTTTTATCAAACTTGGCCGCAATGGGCACGAGCCAGTTCAATATACGCTTCATCACTTACCCCCCGAAAACGGGATGAAAGACTTGATCAAAACGACCGTGTAAAAGATCATCAAGGCCGCAAAAACGGCCACGATCAGGCCAAGGATCGTTAAGATGTCGGTAATGGGAAAAATTCGATTCCACGGCGCGATCATGTCCACCAGCTCCAGCCACTTTGGCCGGAAATTCGCCCACGGAATCGAAGGGAAGGTCAGCCAAGCTGAAACCTTCTCCATAAAGCTAGCCGCGGTATTCATGATACGGTCAAGCATCAGACCACCCCTAAGCCGTCAATTTTGGCGTCAGGATCGAAATCACAAAGAAAAAGAACTCACACCAGATAAGCAAAGCCATGAGAGAACGAAGCTTGTCCAACACGTCGGCAAACTCCGTAAAATCCAGCAAGGGAGTCGTCACGACGCCCATCCAATTAATTTCCCCGAACGTAATGCGCTGTTGCGCATTCCGCACCCGGTCGGCTGATTCGTCCATTAGATCAGCTGCTTGGTTAACCTGATCCTTGATCTGCTCCGTAGGGAGCTTTGTCTGCAAATTCGCAAGCGCCGCATCAAAACGGGCTTGCGTCGTGGGTTTGATCTCGTATATCTCCCGGATCGAGGCGTTCAGCTGATCCAGCTTAGACGACAGATCGGCCCGCAATTGCTCCAGCTTTGCCAAGATCGCATTAAGGACTTGTATGGCGTCCCGGTCGATAACCGGCAAAGGTTTAAACCGGATCGTTTCGGTTTGCTCCGACCAGCCCACGACATAATGTGAGCCGTCCGGATTGACATGCACGGCCAGCGCTTGCATGTAAACGTCCGATCCGATGTATTGATTGCTGATGTCAATGTCCAGACTGTAATACTCGCGGTAACGCGGCGGATCAAGGCTATTATCAAAATACGCCTCCACGTAATCGACATAGACGCCATTGGCCAATATCGCAAAATATTGTATATCCCGCTCATCGATGAGCTGATGATCCACCGTCAAAACCGCCTTGATGGACTGGTAACTCGTCGATGTCGGATCAAGCGTCAACGTTAAGCCATTACGTACATAAGGCGGTTCAAGGTCCGAGCCCCAATAATAATATTTTTCATCCAGAGGTTGAGGACCATAAATGCCAAATCCATCGTCGGCAAAAACAGCAAAAGGGGATAGTGCCATAATCAGCACTATCCCCAAAACCGTGGCCGCAACGTACCGTTTCATTACGCCTTGTTCATCTTGCGTTTGGCGATCCCGATCAACCACGAGATACCAAACACGACGACGATAATTGCAATGGCCGTCGTAATGACGATCATACCGTTAGACTTCATATCTCCCATACCATCCGTTAAGGCCGTTGTCGCCGCCGTCAAGTCGGCATTTTCAGCATGTGCCGATCCAGCAAAAGCGGAGATCATCGCCAGCGCCGAAAGCGACATTGCAACGAGCTTTGCCTTACCTTTTTGGAAACCTTTTACGATAGCTTTGAACATAGAATTTTACCCTCTTTCCGCCCCTACGGGCTATTTTTTTTGATTTCGGCCCCCCGGACGTAGCCGGGATTTGTGCCGTTTGATAACGAGTGCCTTTTCCATAAAAAGCTTTATCAGCCGAACCAACGGCAGGAATCTTCCCAGAACCAGAGGATCGACCCGGAACGGAAGCTCGCCCCGAACCGGTTAAGCGGCCCGAATTGCGGCTTGCCGTCGCCTTGGACATCTTTTTCTTAAAAAGCTTGATCAGCCAGAGAATCCCGAAAACCATAATGATAATCAGAATCGCAAGCATGATCACGTTCATTCCCTGATCCTTGGTATCCTTCATGCCTTGGATCAGGTGATCATTACCTTTATTCAAATCGGGATTCTTGCTATTCGAAACCGGCGGCGGATCAGTCGGCGGCGACGGATCGGGACGAGTCGGCGCCGGCGTCGTTTTGGACGTTAACTCATTCGATGGATTTTCTCGGCCAAACTGGTCAACGGCAACGACTTTGATCCGATACGTCGTATCGGGATCAAGCCCCGTGAGACGGTCGACAATGCCTTTCGTCGTCTTGACGAGAACATCGTCCAAATACAGATCGTATTTCACCCCAACCGCCGTCCAGGTGACGGTGATCGAATCATAACTGACGGCCACCTGTCGCAGTTGCGGGTTTACCGGTGGCGGGGGAGGCAACGTGCGGGCCGTGATCGTGTCCGACTGGACCTCCCGACCATACGGGTCAATGGCAACGACGTAAAATTCGGATTCGGTTTCCGGCTCCAGTCCTGTAATCGTGTACGTGGTCCCCTCCAGCTCGTGGAGCTTGTACGTCTGTCCCTCGTGGATGTTCCAGACCTGATACCAAACGCCAACCTTACTCCAATTCAGCGTAATCGTCGTGGGTGTCGCCGTGTATGTAAGATCAGGCTTGACCGGAGGAGGTAACGGCTTCGTCTCAAAAACGACTGCATCGGAATCGATCGATCGACCATATTTGTCAACCGCACGGACAAAAACGGAGTACGATTGTCCGGCATTCAACCCCGTAATATCCGCTTTTTTGGCCGTTGTCTCGTAAACCTTCAAGCCGTCGAGATACACCGAAAAGCTTTGGTAAGAGCTTTCCCATTCCACGTGCAAAGACGTGGCATCGGGAACCATTTTTTTTATAACCGGCTTGATCAAAGCCGGATAGGCAAAGCCCGAAACCAAATCACTAGGAATCGACTCATTACCCGATGCATCAACCGCCGTAATATAAAACGACTCGGTTACCTCTGGCACCATGTTCACTTCATATGTCGTCGAAGTGATCAAGGCATCATTTACCTTTATTCCATCCGCTTTATAGACGTTGTACCCGGCTAAGTCATTCTCCGTATTTGCCGACCAGGACAAAATGCCTTTTTCAGTTCCCGGCGTAAATGTAAGACCCAATGGCTTATTCGGCGGGTTCTGATCGTTGTATTCCCCGTAAACCTTCACTTCACCGATCCAGTTCGTGTAATACGTGTATTGCAACCAATAAAGCACACCCACATATTTCACATTTTCAATCGGCGTCGGAAGGTCGACCCTCGTACCATTTGACGAGGCTAACGTGCCGGAAAACAAAACGTTTCGATTCACGTCGTAAAACGCGATATTAAACCCATGATAAGATGTCGAACCGCCATTATTCGAGGCATACCCATAAATTTTCGTAGGTTCCTCCAGTTCGGTCCAGAACGCACGCACATTATCGCCCGTTCCTATACCTGTCCCAACGTCACCGTCAGTGAGCACCTTTGTATAACCATAATAATAATGTTCCCGGTTAAAAAGCTGATACCCATTAACTTCAAATGCTCTTCCTGCGACTACATCAGATGTATTGGTTGATTCGGCATAAGCGGATGTCACAAAAAGCAAATGCAACAAAACCAGAGGCAACAAAAACCTTAGAACCCTCACATTGTCCGTCACCCCCTTTCATTTGTGGCGCCATACGGACTTGAGGATCGACACCGCGAACCCTAGCAATATGGCAAAGTAAAATATATTCAAGTCAGCGGGGTCTAAAATCGGCATGGTTTACGACCTCCACCAACTGAATATCTACCGCTTGATCATCAGACGATAGCAGGAAATGCAGAGCCAAATTGATCAAAAAACCGCCAGACGCCAGCAACAACAAAAAGGGGAGTAGGGCCATCATCCAAACCATCAGCGTTCCCCCAATTTGTAGCCAAGGACAAAACCGAGAACGAGCTGAAGCATAACCGTAATAAGCGCGCCGTAATTATGCAAGGCTTGCAAGTGCGCAAGCATCTGCGCCGCCGTCGTCTCGTCCATCCGGCATCAGCTCCCTTCGGTCGACCTCCAGCACATCCAGCAGGATGATCTCGACTTCCCGGCCCGTCGTGTCGATCCAACAACACATGGTTAAGACCGGATCGCGACATTCGCCAAGAAGTTGGATCAAATAGGCGCAGGTGGCATGGTTGTAAACCTTGATCGATTTGGCCTCCGACGGGTAATTCAGATCGCCGGTAAATAAAACATCGATCAGACCATACTTGACGCCTCGCATTTCCTGCGGACGATAATTCAAAAGCGTTCCAACAAGTCCGGCACGCATTACAGTTTCTTAAGCTGGTGGAGCGCCGGTTGAAGCTTGCCGTAAACGACTTCCATGCCAAAGCTCGCAAGCACGCGATCCTTAAAATTAATGCCGGTCGTCGAAACCGAGCTTCCTTCACGAATGAAAAAGCTGACATTTTCCAACGTGGACGGATCGTGCAGTTCGATCATATGATACGCCTGACCGCTTTTCTTGCTCGTTCCCCGGCTTTCGCCTTTGAAAATAAACTCTTGTGCCGCTACCGTTCCGATAGCATTCAAGTTTTGCGCTGTTTGTGTCATCTCATCTCAATCTCCTTTAGAGGTTTTTATAGTCGGAGCTTTGCTCCAGCATGCCGCCCTCCAAGCAGGAGGGATGCATAAGCAACAAAGCTCAACGATTTTGGGAGACTTATGCAGTTGTCAAAGAGCAAGGGAGCACGCCAAACTTGCTCGCGTGCAATCTATGGGAGCGTTCCGAGAGAGTTTTTTTCAGTGTTCACAAAATTGTCACAATTCGCATTTCTGCATACGATATGCAAATTGTTCGCCTTTTGTTCGCATGTGGGCAACTCTCCCGGCCCGCGTCATAGCAATGTATGTTTATACATCTGGATGAATAAAAATAAACCGACCCAAGTAGGCCGGTTTAATTTACCACACGTCACCACAGGGGGCAGGGCTTCCCTACACCCCATGACATATGTATAATAGCAAATAAGCGGACACCGGGGGCCTATGACCCGATGTCCACTAGGAAAGGTGGCTGAACCGGCCAAAGTTGACAGTCACCTTTCCGTATTCAATTTCAAAACTAGCATCTTACTACATTTTAGCCCAATCTTCTAGTTTCGGCAATAGTGTAATTGTCGATTTATAGGTATTTCGTCGGATATTGATTGCGTTTTTTCGCAATCTTTAAGCGCTGCTGATTCCTTCTGGATCAAGCAGCTTTTTTTTGTTGCGGACAACTTCCTCAAAGTCCTTGTTATAGGCTACGCCGTATTCCTTCGTTAGCGCATAGAGCTTTTTGAAAAAGGACCCATCCTCCAAACTGCCCCCGATCCGAGCCGCGGCCGTTGTCATGTACCCGACCAAAGGCGGTGCAATGGCGTCCAATGTCGGAAGCTCGACCTGTTTTTGCCTCGTGATCTTCTTGCATTCCTCAAATCGCTTAAGCGATTGCCACCATGGGTGCAAACTCCAGCGTGTGCGCCGTGCATTGTCCGGCACCCGATACGTCACCCATTCGGTCGTAAGATAGTTCCAGATCGAAGGAATCGCGTCCATAACGTCTTCCGCCGTGTCAAGTATCCGATCGTCGATCGACGTTCCGGTAAAAAACTCGCGGTCAATTTGGAATTCGATGTTCCAAACCTTTAAGACGTTCAGTCCCGCATTGAGCCAGATGTCCATAAACCAATGCTTTTTGCTTTGCCGGATCTCCAAATATTTGTTATAGGCCCGGAGGAACAGCTTTTGAGACTTTCTGGAGCCGATCTCAACGCCGGAAAGCAGTCGATGGGTCCGGTAAGTCCGATCCACCGTATGACGGCCAACAAAGCAATCAGCCGTAAAATCGGCAGGCACGTCGTCCGTATGATAGCAAAGATCAACCCGGTTAATTTTTGATCCGATGTAAGTACAACCTAGCAAATCTTCAAGCCATTCGATGATCAAAGCAAATTTGTCTTTTAGATCGGACAAACCATAAAGACTGGACCATAAAAAATGGGATTTGAAATGCACATAGACCGGGTACGTCGTTTTAAGCCGCGACCGATGCCGAGCGAGCTTGATTTGCAAATCGTCCGAATGAAGGATGTAATAGTAGGACCGGCTTCCGTTCGGCATCACCACAAAATGGAACATTCCGAGATTGACAAACCTTTCGTCGTCGCCCACGTCGTCACCCAATTCACGCTTCGCGTCGAGCATATCAAACAGCAGAGCGAGGCGATTATTGACGTATGCGTCGTAACCGTCGAAGTCGGCCGTAAAGCTAAACCAGTCGGCATTAAACAAGCCAGCCAAAGCAAAAACCCCCTAGCGCATCGTAATATGATCGGTTATATCGAAAAACGTTAGTTGCTCCGGCGCCGGTCTGCTACGTGGCCGGAGCTCCTGCCGCTTATACGGTTTTCTGCGGTGTACTTTCATGCAGTAATAGCACAAATAATCCGTTTCGTCCTTAATCATCGAGACGACTTCCAGGCGCGTCTGCAACGTCAGACCTTTTGCTTGTGCGCATTTCCCACAAGGTATCAGTTCCATCGTCTAGACTCCTTTGCGCAAAATGTAACTGCCTGAAATAGTCCGCCCGACTGGCCGCATGACCATTCCGAATGAGCTCATCGATAAACTCCCATTCTTCATCGGGCAGAACAAGGGATACTTTCTCTTTACGTCCCATCCGTTTCCGGCCCGATCCGGGCCGCGCCCCACCACGAAACGACATCTTCACTTGGCCTTCAGCCGATTTGATTTCGGGTGCCTTTTCCAATTCAATCACGCGAAGCTCATTCCGAAGAGAGAGAACCCTTTGAAAGATCGACTCATGATAATTCAAAAGTTCGCCATAAGGGACCTTCACCCGGGTTTCCCGATTGCCGAAAAAAAACTCTTCTTTCGGTGCGTCTAAAATCGCCTTTGTGACCTTGTACGCATCGAAAAATTGCTTGACCCATCCTTGCAACGATTCGTCAGCAGGAAACTCTTTCTTCCAGCGGATCGCGTCCTGCCGCATCGTCGATACATGCTTGCGTATCTCCGTCAACGTCATCTTCATACTTCATCGATCCTTTCGTTTGATATAGGGTGCCTATATCAAATATACCGAAAAGCCCGGAATCTGTCAATATGAAATAGGGTGTCTTTATCATAGGCAAAACCTATCAAGCCCATAGATAAAAAATCTTTGTCGTATTACGGGTGAAATGGTGTATAAATCCGCTCACAATTCGCCCAGGAAAAAATCAGCTAATGACTCATCGACAATCCGCTGAGTCCAGCCGATATAATCCAACGTTTGCTCTTGGCTGGAATGATTGAAAATCAGCATCAGCGTTACGATGTCCCGATAACGGGCGTAATGATGATACCCAAACGTTTTGCGTAGGGAGTGAGTCCCTATATCATAGACACCGGCCGCATCACCGGCATACCGCAAAATCCGATAGGCATGATGGCGATCGATGGGCAAGCGGGGAAAGCGTTGCGAGGCAAACAGGTAATCGTCGTCGTCCATACCTGCAATGTATCGGTCAATCACTTTGCGCAACTTGTCATTAATGAAAAACCGACGAAGCTTGCCGGTTTTCAGCTCCCGCGTCACCATATGTTCTCCATGCCGAACATCGCGCACGGTGAGCCAGAGCAAGTCCGAAACCCTTAGCCCCGAATTGATGCCGAGCTGAAACATAAACAAATTGCGATCGGCATGATTGCCGCCTTGCGCCACAATATGCCGCTGAATCTCGATGATCTTGGCCGGGTCGCGGATCGGCTGAATGTCGTAAGCCGTCTTTGGACCGAACGGCGTATGACGCATACGATACGTACAACGGTAAGAGCGGCGATTGTAATACAAAACAAAACCTCCAAAATAGTAGTCGATGGTGGTCATTTGGTTTTTGCGCCCCCCCTGATAGTAGGGAGGGGGGGCGGGCGCGTTCCGCGCCCCGTCTGCGATCTGCCGAAATCCATCCGATCAAACTTTGACCAAAACTGACGTTCAACTCCGTCACGAAACCCAAAAAAAGGGATTAGGGAGCTGCCATACCCGAACCGACTTGTCAACGGCCCATCAAAAAAAGTTCTCACCAACCCCGAGCGATCAAGCCGTCCCGGCTTGCATCCAGATGGGGCCTAGCAAGGCCCCCCCAGGACCCCCCCC
>Ga0310829_1001901_pt1 | contig 10563 bp, 7 predicted proteins | sample WT_ome_4_FD_202244 | JGI IMG/M metagenome (GOLD analysis project Ga0310829, IMG submission 202244) | Sorghum-adapted microbial communities enriched on wild type (WT) sorghum from Joint BioEnergy Institute, Emeryville, California, United... ... | reverse complement strand
AAGGACGAGCCGGTACCGATCCAGAACATTCGCGAAGAAGAGAAGAAGGTGACGATCCAGGGAACGGTGTTTGGTCTCGAAGTGAAGGAGCTGCGCAATGGCACAACGCTCTATACGTTCAACATGACCGATTTCACCGATTCGTTGTCGCTCAAGGTGTTCGCCAAGACCAAAGAGGACGTCCAGGCGATGCAGGGTCTCGCCAACGGCAAGTGGTTGCTGGCGCGGGGGAAGGTGGAGTACGACCGATTCATGCAGACCCCGGAGTTGGTCATGACGCCGAATGATCTGAACGAGATTAAGGCCCCGCCAGAGCGAATGGACGATGCCCCTGAGAAGCGGGTCGAGTTCCATCTGCACACGACGATGAGCACGATGGACGCCGTCACTTCCATCTCGGATTATATGAAACTGGCAGCCAAGTGGGGGCACAAGGCGATCGCCATCACCGACCATGCCGGCGTACAATCGTTCCCCGAAGCGTACAAGGCGTCGAAGAAATACGGGATCAAGCCGATCTACGGCGTGGAAGCCAACATCGTCAATGACGCGGTGCCGATCGTTACCCAGCCGCGGGAAGGGGAGCTGTCGGCAGAAACGTATGTCGTATTTGACATCGAGACGACCGGTCTGTCGATCAACCACAACAAGATCATCGAACTCGCAGGCGTCAAGCTCGAGAACGGCAAGGAAGTGGGTCGTTTCTCGACCTTCGTGAATCCGCACGAGAAGATTCCTTATCATATCATGCAACTGACGAATATCACGGATGATATGGTCAAGGATGCTCCAGAACTGCCTGACGTGCTGCGGGAATTCGTGGCATTCGTCGGCGATGCTGTGCTCGTCGCACATAACGCGAACTTCGATATGGGCTTCATCCAGGCAGCTTGCCGCAGCATCGGCATCGGGCACTTGCCGAATCCGTCGCTCGATACGTTGGAACTGTCGCGTATGCTGTTCCCATCGATGAAGAATCACCGTCTGAACACATTGGCTGATAAGTTTAAGGTCAGCCTGGAGAACCATCACCGGGCGATCGATGATACGGTTGCACTTTCGCAGATCCTGCTCGCTCTGCTGAAGGAGTGCGAAGCCCGCAACATCACCAGGCTCGAGAGACTGAACGATTACGCCGGCAAGGATCTGTCCAATGCCCGGCCGTTCCACGCTTGTATCTATGCGAAGAATGAAGCCGGCAAGAAGAATCTGTACAAGCTGATCTCTCTGTCTCATACGGAGTATTTCAATCGGGTGCCATGCATCCCGAAGAGCAAGCTGCAGGAACTGCGGGACGGGTTGATCATCTCCTCAGGTTGCGAGAAGGGCGAGTTATACGAAACGGTGCTCAATAAGACGCAGGAGGAAGCGGAGGAAGTCGCGCAGTTCTACGATGTGCTGGAAGTACAGCCGATCGTGATGAACATGCATCTCGTCGATAAAGGCTTGGTGGGCAGCGTCCATCAGTTGGAGGATGCGAACCGGCGCATCGTCGCCATCGGCAAGAAGCTGGGTAAACCGGTCATCGCAACGGGCAACGCGCATTATCTGCATCCTCGGGACAAGCTGCTTCGCGATATTACCATTCACGGCATCACCGGTTTCAGCCCCCTGAAGGAGATACGCAAGCCGGATGCTCATCTGCGCACGACAACGGAGATGCTGCAGGAAATGGCGCATCTCGGCGAGCAGGATGCTTATGATGTTGTCATCCGTTATCCCAATGAACTGGCGGACAGCGTCGAGGAGTTCGAGCTGTTCCCGTCCAAGCTGTTTACTCCGATCATTGAAGGTGCAGATGATGAGATCCGCAGCAAATGTTATGACACGGCCAAGAGGATGTATGGTGACCCATTGCCGCAGGTCGTCGTGGACCGGCTGGAGAAGGAACTGGTGCCGATCATCAAGTACGGTTTCTCAGCGAACTACCTCATCTCGGAGCGCTTGGTTAAGAAATCGAACGAGGACGGTTATCTGGTCGGTTCCCGCGGCTCGGTCGGCTCATCGGTCGTCGCTACGTTCCTCGGCATCTCGGAGGTCAACCCGCTGCCGCCGCATTATCTATGTTTGAATCCGGATTGCAAACACAGCGAATGGTTCCTGGACGGCAGCGTACCGAGCGGTTTCGACTTGCCGGACAAGGTGTGTCCGAACTGCGGCAAACCGATGAAAGGCGAAGGACAGGATATTCCGTTTGAAACGTTCCTCGGTTTCAAAGGTGACAAGGTTCCAGATATCGACTTGAACTTCTCTGGTGAATATCAGCCGCATGCTCATAACTATACGAAGGTGCTGTTCGGCGAGAAGAACGTTTTCCGTGCTGGCACCATCGGGACCGTCGCGGAGAAGACCGCCTACGGGTTCGTGAAGAAATACGAGGAAGACCATCAGCTCAAGTGGCGGGGAGCAGAAGAAGCGAGACTCGCCAGCGGTTGTACCGGAGTCAAACGGAGTACGGGCCAGCATCCTGGCGGCATCGTTGTCGTCCCGGATTATATGGAGGTTGAGGAGATTACACCAGTCCAATATCCGGCCGATGATACGAGTTCGGAATGGAAGACGACCCACTTCGATTATCACGCCTTTGACGCGAACCTGCTGAAGCTCGATATCCTCGGACACGATGATCCGACGATGATGCGCATGCTGCAGGATCTGACCGGTGTCGACCCGACGACGATACCGATGAATGATCCGAAGGTGATGAGCATCTTCAGCTCGACAGAGGCGCTTGGCGTTACGCCCGAACAGATCAAATCAAGCGTGGCCACGTATGGGGTGCCGGAGATGGGGACGCGTTTCGTCAGACAGATGCTGGAGGAGACGCAACCGAAGACGTTCGCCGACCTCTTGCAGATCTCCGGTCTGTCGCATGGTACGGGTGTATGGCTTGGAAACGCGCAGGAGCTCATCAAGAATGGCACCTGTACGATCAAGACCGTCATCGGCTGTCGCGATGACATCATGCTGTATCTGATCTACAAGGCCGGGATGGATGCCAGCCTTGCCTTCAAGATTACAGAGAGCGTGCGTAAGGGCAAAGGACTGACCGATGAGTGGATCGAAGAAATGAAACGCTGCGGCGTGCCGGATTGGTATATCGAATCATGCCTCAGGATCCAATATATGTTCCCGAAGGCTCACGCTGCGGCTTACGTCATCTCAGCCGTCCGTACCGCTTATTTCAAAGTCTATTATCCGATCGCTTTCTACGCGACTTACTTCTCTGTACGTGCGGAGGATTTCGATGTAGAGTTGTTCACACAAGGCTACGATGCGATCCGAAGCAAGCTGGAAGAGATCGAGGCGAAGGGCTTCCAGGCTGCACCGAAGGAGAAGGCGATGGTGTCGATCCTGGAGATGGGACTGGAGATGACCGCACGCGGCTTCGGTTTCAAACCGATCGATCTGTATCGCTCCGACGCCACTCGCTTCGTGATCGACGGCGATATGCTCATCCCGCCTTTCTCCGCGATTCAAGGCGTTGGCGTGAACGCAGCGCGCAATATTGCCGCTGCTCGGGACGAAGGTGATTTCCTGTCGATCGAGGATTTCCAGACCCGCTCGAAGGCATCGAAGACGATCGTGGAGATCCTGTCGCAGATGGGTTGCTTCCGCGGTATGCCGGAATCCAATCAATTGTCCTTATTTTAGTCATCTTGATCTATTCCCACTTGTAATGCAAACTGCGTATTCGGCTGATCAAGTATCTTGCCGCATACACAGTGATCAGCCGTCAACAGGCACTTGCAAATTCTTGCATTCTCATGCTATAATATCACTTGTTAACTTTTCGATACTTACGGCTGGAAGAGTGGGGCGACCCACTCTTTACATTTTGCCTTTAAACATCTTTATGAAGAACTGCCCGGTTGGCACGGAGCCTTTCTGATTGCCGTCGGCAGCCAGGCGTATTCGAAAAATGAGAATAGACGATTAAAGGGAGGTAACATTGCTTGAGCGGTTCGATCAAACAAATTGTAGAACAGCTTATGGAACCATACCTGCAGGCTCATCCGGAATTTGAAATTGTCGATATCGAGTTCGTGAAGGAAGGCAATAACCGCTTCCTGCGCGTATTCGTAGACAAAGAAGGCGGTATCGACATCGATGATTGCGGCAGGATCAGCGAGTACTTAAGTGCGAAACTGGATGAGAAGGATCCGATCCCGGATGCTTATTTCCTCGAGGTGTCGTCGCCTGGGGCGGAACGTCCGTTGAAAACGAAGCGCGATTATGAACGTGCCGTCGGCAAATATGTCTATGTGAAAACGTATGAGCCGGTGGATGGCCACAAGGAATTTGAAGGTGTGCTGCAAAGCTACAACGAGCATGAACTTACCATACATATCGGCAAGAAGATGCATGTTGTTCCGACTCAGAAGATCGCAGCGGCCAGACTGGCCATTGAAATGTAAAATGGTTGGATAACGTGAAAGGAGGATCTTAAGTTTCATGAACATCGATTTTATCGAAGCGTTAAATGAGATTGAACGTGACAAAGGCATCAAGAAGGATGTGCTGATCGATGCGATCGAAGCAGCCCTGATCTCCAGCTACAAAAGAAACTTTAACACCGCGCAGAATGTCCGGGTCGATATTAACAGACAGACCGGCGATATCAAGGTTTTCGCACGCAAGACAGTTGTCGATGAGGTGCTGGATCCGCGTCTGGAGATCTCGCTGGACGCTGCGCACGAGATTAACGGCAATTATCAGCTGAACGATATCGTGGAGATCGAGGTAACTCCTGCGGACTTCGGCCGCATCGCCGCCCAGACCGCCAAGCAGGTTGTCACGCAGCGCATCCGCGAGGCTGAACGCGGTCTTATCTATGAAGCATTTATCGACAAGGAAGAGGATATCGTTACCGGTATCGTACAGCGTCAAGACACTCGCAATATCTATGTCGACCTCGGCAAGGTTGAAGCGGTATTGCCGCTTAATGAGATCATGCCAAATGAGAAGTTTCGTCAAGGCGAACGCATCAAAGCCTACATCACGAAGGTGGAGAATACAACTAAGGGTCCGCAGATCCTGCTCTCCCGCACGCATCCGGGGCTGTTGAAACGCCTGTTCGAGTTGGAGGTGCCGGAGATCTACGAAGGCGTCGTTGAGATCAAGTCGGTCGCCAGAGAAGCCGGCTTCCGCTCGAAGATCGCCGTCTATTCGCGCAATGACGAGGTGGATCCGGTCGGCTCCTGTGTCGGTCCCAAAGGGATGCGCGTTCAGACGATCGTCGGCGAACTCCGCGGCGAGAAGATCGACATCGTCCGTTGGTCGGAGGATGTGGAGGAGTATGTTTCCAATGCGCTCAGTCCAGCTCAAGTGCTGGAAGTGATCGTGATGGAGGAGGAGAAGGTAGCCAGAGTGATCGTTCCGGATCATCAGCTCTCGCTAGCCATCGGCATAAAGGGCCAGAACGCAAGACTGGCAGCCAAGCTGACTGGATGGAAGATCGACATCAAGAGCGAGTCGCAGGCAGAGTCGGAATATGGACGTCCGCGCAGCAAACCGGACGCGGTGAGCGATCTGTATGATACGGATGCCTACAGCCTGGATTAACCGATTGACGTAGGCCTAAGGGAGGGATTGCCATGAAACGTCGCAAAGTACCTCTTCGCAAATGCGTCGCTTGTCAACAGATGAAGAGCAAGAGAGAACTGATTCGAGTCGTTCGTACGCCCGATGAGGCGATCATGATTGATCTTACCGGCAAGAAGGCTGGCCGCGGCGCTTATCTATGCGGGGATGTCAAGTGCTTCCAGCTGGCCAAGAAATCCCGCGCCTTTGACCGAGCACTTAAGGTGAACGTTGGTGCTGAAATCTACGAACAGCTAGCCCAGGATTTCATCCGTGTGGAAGATGAATACCAAGCACTGCGTGATGCAGGCGGGGATGACGATGACGAATAAATTCCTGTCTCTGCTTGGCATGGCGCAGCGGGCAGGCAAGCTGGCAGGAGGAGAAGACCTGGCGCTGCAAGCCATCCAGAAGGGCAGAGCTCATCTGGTGGTTCTGGCCAGCGACGCTTCGGATAATACGACCAAGAAATTTACGGACAAATGCACATATTACAAAGTACAGCTATGTCGGGAGTACGACAGGGCAACTCTCGGTCAAGCGACCGGGAGGACGGAACGGGTTGTCATCGCGGTGACAGACAAGGGGTTCGCAGACGCGCTTCTGAAGAGCGTCAATCTGGATCGGACCTGAACCATTCGGAGGTGAAGGATATTGAGCAAACAACAAGACACTAAGGATAGAATCAGAGTATACGAATATGCAAAAACATTAAACATGAGCAGTAAGGAGCTTATTAAGATCCTAGACAGGGTCGGCATGCCGGTCAATAACCACATGAGCGTGATGGAGCCAGAGATGATCGAAAGGGTAGAGCAATTCTTCCGAGACATCAAAGCAAATGCTGCAGCCAAACGATCGGACTCCTCTCCGCAACAGGTGAAGCGGGAACAACGCCCGGCGGAGCCGAGACCTGCGGTTTCCACGGAACAACGTCCGGCAGCACAGGCTGGGGACGCAAGAGCTCATGCAGGCAACAAGCCGCAGGCAAATGCCAGTCAAGCGAAGCCTGCCAACGATCGATCCCAGCAGGAGAGAAGGGCTGGAGGCAATCAAACGCAACGTAACGATCGCGAAGCGAATAAGCAAAGATCCAAAGACCAACAGTCTGCCAATAATCGTCCGCAGCAAGGGGCATCAGGAGGCACAACAGGTATGCAAGGCGTTAGCAGCGCACAAGCTCAGCAGAGCACTCAACAAGCAAGTCATCCATCCAGCCAACGCCCGAATGACCAGGTGAAGAACCGCGGCGATCGTGCGAAGCCGGAAGCAACGGCTAACAAAACGCAGCAAGCACCAGCCCGCAGCGCAGGGCAGACCGAGCAACGTTCGAACCGTCCTGCTCCTCAGCCGGCTGCAAGTGCGCGGGCCATCGAACTTGATGATGACCTGTTCCCGGCTGTTGCCGCATCGAAGGGGCCAAGGCTGAAGGCCGGCGGCAAGTTCGAAGATGTTACCAAGGGCAAGACGACGAAGAAGACGAAGTCGAACAACAAGCGCTTCGACGACAACAAGGCCAGCAATATCAAACAAGGTGCAGGCCGCAAAGGTCAAGGCAAGAACCGCGGTGGGCAAGAGCGCCGCGAGAAGGTGGACAATACGCCGAAGAAGGTTATCGTGCGCGGTACGATGACGGTTGGCGAGCTTGCTAAGCTGATTCACAAGGATGCTCCAGAGGTCATCAAGAAGCTCTTGCTCATGGGCGTCATGGCAACGATCAACCAGGAGCTCGATCTTGATACGATCCAGCTCGTTATCGCGGAATACGGCATCGAAGCAGAGCTGAAGATACCGGTCAACGAGGACAACTTCGAGGAGATCGAAGAGCAGGATGACGAGAAGGATCTGGTCGAACGTCCGCCGGTCGTCACGATCATGGGCCACGTTGACCACGGCAAGACGACTCTGCTTGATGCGATTCGCCACACCAACGTCACTGAAGGAGAAGCGGGCGGCATCACGCAGCATATCGGCGCTTATCAGGTTGAGATTCAAGGCAAGAAGATTACGTTCCTCGATACGCCGGGACACGAGGCGTTTACGACGATGCGTGCGCGCGGCGCTCAGGTGACAGATATAACGATCATCGTTGTTGCAGCGGACGACGGCGTGATGCCGCAAACGGTGGAAGCGATCAACCATGCGAAGGCAGCCAATGTTCCGATCATCGTCGCCGTCAACAAGATCGACAAGCCGGAGGCGAATCCGGAGCGAGTAAAGCAGGAGCTTACCGAACACGGCATCGTTCCGGAAGAGTGGGGCGGAGATAATATCTTCGTCAACATCTCCGCTAAGCAGAGGATCGGTCTGGAAGAGCTTCTCGAGACGATCCTGCTCGTTGCGGAAGTACAAGATCTGAAGGCTAATCCGAACAAGCGGGCAAGAGGTACGGTGATCGAAGCCGAACTCGACAAGCAACGCGGTCCGGTTGCACGCGTGCTGATCCAGCACGGCACGCTCAGAGTGGGCGATGCCTTCGTGGCAGGCGTTCGTTTCGGCCGGGTGCGCGCGATGATCAACGATCGCGGTCGCCGTCTGAAGGAAGCGGGTCCTTCTACTCCGGTGGAGATTACAGGTCTGACGGAAGTACCGCAGGCTGGCGATCCATTCCTCGTCTTCGAGGACGAGCGCAAGGCGAAGGAAATCGCGGAGAGACGCAGCATCAAGCTCAGACAGGAAGAGTTAAGATCAAACTCGCGCGTCACGTTGGATGATCTGTATAAGCACATCAAGGAAGGCGAGATGAAGGAACTGCACGTGATCCTGAAGGCTGACGTGCAAGGCTCGCTCGAAGCGCTCAAGGGCTCGCTTGAGAAGATCGATATCGAAGGCGTGCGCGTCAAGACGATTCACGCCGCTGTCGGCGCCGTCACCGAATCCGACATCACACTGGCTTCTGCCTCCAATGCGATCGTCATCGGCTTCAATGTGCGACCTGAACCGCAGGCCAAGGCTGCGGCAGAGATCGAGAAAGTCGATATTCGTCTGCACCGCATCATCTATCAGGTGATCGATGAGATCGAAGCAGCGATGAAGGGGATGCTCGATCCGGAGTACAAGGAAGCAGTTATCGGTCATGCGGAAGTGCGCAACACCTTCAAGGTCAGCAAGATCGGTACGATCGCCGGTTGTATGGTGGTCGACGGCAAGATCGTTCGCAATGCAGAGGCGCGCATCGTTCGCGACGGCATCGTCATCTACGAAGGCAAGATCGATTCGCTCAAGCGATTCAAGGACGATGTTAGAGAAGTGGCGCAGGGCTATGAATGCGGCATTTCCTTCGAGAAGTTCAATGATATCAAGGAAGGCGATATCATCGAGGCATACGTAATGGAAACGGTTGAGAGGTGATCCGCCATGTCGAAAATTCGTGTAGGCAGAGTCGGTGAGCAGATCAAGAAGGAACTCAGCCAGATTCTGCAATCGGAGCTGAAGGATCCGCGCATCGGCTTCGTCACCGTCACCGGTGTTGAGGTGACGAATGACCTGTCGCAAGCGACCGTCTATCTGAGCGTGCTTGGCAGCGATGAGCAGAAGGAAGAGACGCTCAAGGCGCTTGGCAGAGGACAGGGCTTCATCCGATCGGAGATCGGCCGGCGCATTCGACTGCGTCATACGCCTGAGCTGATCTTTAAGTTCGATACGTCGATCGAATACGGCAGCCGTATCGAAAAATTATTGCAGCAAATTAATCAAGAGGAACAATAAGATGACAAGCACTAGGCCAAGTTATGAAGAACAATTGCAGTGCCTCAAGCAATTCATCGAAGCGGGAGACGACTTCCTGGTCGTTTCCCATGTCAATCCCGACGGGGATGCGATCAGTTCTACCGTCGCCGTGGGTTGGCTCTTGCACAAGCTCGGCAAGAAATTCACGATGATGAACGAGGGAGCATGCCCCCGCAAATTCCATTACTTGTGGGGTGCCGAGCAGATTATCGATCATTCGCAAGCTGCGTCCACTGAGAAGTTCACTCGGGTCATCGCTGTCGATTGCGCCGATTACAAGCGAATCGGCAAGGTGGCGGACCGGTTCAGCGAAGAGGTACGGATCGCCAATATCGATCATCATCCGACCAACGATTATTATGGGGACGTACACCTGATCCGTCCGAACGCTGCAGCCACTGCTGAGATCCTGTATGATCTTCTGAATGTATTCGCCATCGAATGGGATGAGACGATCGCGACTTGCATCTATACAGGATTGCTGACGGATACCGGGGGTTTCCGATACTCCAACACAACAGCCAATGTCATGCGCATCGCTTCCAGCTTGTTAAGTTATGGGGTGAAGGCGAATGATCTCTCCGAGATGCTGCTCGAGAGGCTGACCAGATCCCATGTGGCCTTGCTCAAGCGAGCGCTTAACACCTTAACCTTCAATGAGGACAGCTCAGTCTGTTGGCTTAGCGTGCTGCTGTCGGATATGGAAGAAACAAATGCTTCGAATGAAGATCTGGAAGGCCTCGTCCAATATCCGCGCAATATCGAAGGCGTACAGATCGGCATCCTATTCAAGGAAGTCAGAACGGATGTGTTCAAAGTGAGCATGCGTTCGTCTGGAGCAGCCGATGTAGCCAAGCTCGCCCAACTATTCGGCGGCGGTGGCCACGTGCGCGCAGCAGGATGCACGATCGAAGGCAAGCTGGAGGATATTATCGCACGGGTCGTCAGCGAAGCGGAGAAGGAATTGAAGGCGAATGCACAGGCTTGACGGGATATTGCCAGTCTTGAAACCGGCAGGCTGGACATCGCATGATGTGGTGGCTAAGGTTCGCGGCATCCTGCGCCTGAAACGGATCGGACATGCGGGCACACTGGACCCCGCAGTGACGGGAGTTCTGCCTCTGGCGCTGGATCGGAGCACGCGATTTATCGAATATCTGCAGGAGATGCCCAAGGAGTATGCGGCGGAGATGACGGTCGGTTATGCTACCGATACGGAGGATGCTACTGGCCATGTGACTGAACGTGTCG
>Ga0310829_1001898_pt1 | contig 10580 bp, 15 predicted proteins | sample WT_ome_4_FD_202244 | JGI IMG/M metagenome (GOLD analysis project Ga0310829, IMG submission 202244) | Sorghum-adapted microbial communities enriched on wild type (WT) sorghum from Joint BioEnergy Institute, Emeryville, California, United... ... | reverse complement strand
TAAAGACACATATCCCATTCTAATACTGACATTTTATTATAATAACACACCATCTGCGTTGTGTCAAACCTTAATTTTCATCCGTTCCGATTATCAACCAAACCATCCCCCAGGTTGATCCGTCACTTATTCCTTCCCGCAGACTCTTTTATTTCACCGCACGGAAGATCCGGTAACCCTTGGACTTCGTTACTTCCTCCACATGATCGTACAATTGCTGCAGCTTCTCATAAGCCGATGGAGCCCCTTGTTTCTTCTGAATCACAACCCAGAGCGAACCGCCTGTCTTCAGAACCTGCTTAGCCCCTTCGAAGATAGCGTGAACGATTTGTTTGCCAGCGCGGATCGGCGGGTTCGTCAAGACGACATCATAATCTTGATCCGTGACATGCTCATACAGATCGCTGATCAATGCCCTGGCATTGCCCGCTCCGTTCTCCTCGGCATTGCGCCCGGCCAGTTCTACAGCCCGTTCATTGACATCGATCATCGTGACGCGATTATTCCGACTGAGCTTCGCAGCCGTGATGCCGATCGGGCCATAACCGCATCCGACATCCAGCACCTTGGCGCCATCCGGAATGTCCATCGTTTCGATGAGCAGACGGCTGCCGTAATCAATATTATCCTTGGAGAATACCCCTGCATCAGTGGTGAAGGTTAGTCTGAACCCTCTAAGCACCGTCTCAAAGGTCTGTTCGTCATGCTTCGACAAAGGTTTGTTCGTATAGTAATGATCCGTCATTTCCGTAAACACCGCCTGTCATCCTATTATACGAATGCCTGGAGCGTATGCTTCCCCATATACGAAAGAGAGGGCTGTTCCAACAGGTAGTATACCCTGTATGAAACAGCCCCCTTCAGCACGCGAATTACTTCACTTCTACAGTAGCGCCTGCTTCTTCCAGCTTCTTCTTGATCTCTTCTGCTTCGTCCTTGCCGACCTTTTCCTTGATTGGCTTCGGAGCGTTGTCAACGAGATCCTTAGCTTCCTTCAGGCCGAGACCAGTGATTTCACGAACAACCTTGATAACGTTGATCTTGGATGCACCAGCATTAGCCAGGATAACGTCAAACTCAGTTTGTTCTGCTGCAGCTTCACCGCCAGCAGCTGCACCACCGATTACAGCAACAGGAGCTGCTGCAGTAACGCCGAATTCTTCTTCGATTGCTTTGACCAGATCGTTCAGTTCAAGAACGGTCATGTTCTTAATGGCTTCCAAGATTTGCTCTTTGCTCATTTGATTATCCTCCATTATTCAAATATTGTAGATTCGTTACTCTGTTGCCGGTCTAAGCCGGCACCGGGCGATTAAGCTTCAGCGCCGCCCTCTTGCTGCTCAGAAACTGCTTTAACCGCAAGCGCGAAGTTGCGGATAGGTGCTTGCAGCACGCTGAGCAACATCGACAGCAGTCCTTCGCGGGAAGGCAGATCTGCAAGAGCCTTGAGTTGCTCGTAGCTGACAACCTTACCCTCAACGATACCGCCTTTGATCTTGAGGTTCTCATTCTTCTTCGCGAAGTTGCTCAGAATCTTCGCAGGAGCAACCGGATCTTCCTTGCTGAAGGCGATCGCAGTCGGACCTGTCAGATGAACGTCCAACTCCGTGAGATCAGCTTGAGCTGTCGCACGACGGCAAAGTGTATTCTTCAGAACCTGGAACTCAATACCTGCTTCACGCAGTTGTTTGCGCAGCTCAGTAACATCAGCTACGGACAGACCGCGATAGTCAGTGACAACCGTACATGCGCTTTCCTTGAACTTCTCAGTCACACTAGCCACGATCTCTTGTTTCTCTTTAAGCACTTTGGCGTTAGGCATCGTTACACCTCCTGTTATTCCAGTCGGAAAATATTAAAGCCTCCGTAGACATACGAAGGCAGGATATATCCGGAAGCATACGGCAAACACAAGAAGCCGTACATTCCAGTTCTCACAACCTCGGCGGGATATTAAGCCTTGAAGGTCAAGGCACCTGCTGTCTACGGTCAAGCTATTCGATTATCGGATGAGTCAGGATTAACGGAGCGCAGCTGCGTTTACACGCACGCTAGGTCCCATCGTGGACGAAAGAGCGATGCTCTTCAGATACACGCCCTTGGCTGCTGCAGGCTTCGAGCGGTTAACCGCATCAACCAGCGCACGGAAGTTCTCTGCCAGCTTCTCAGCATCGAACGATACCTTGCCAATTGGCGCATGGATCTGTCCAGCCTTATCCAGTCTGTACTCGATCTTACCGGCTTTGATCTCTTGGACGGCTTTCGCTACGTCGAACGTTACCGTACCAGCCTTCGGGTTCGGCATGAGACCTTTACCGCCGAGGATACGACCAAGCTTACCAACTTCGCTCATCATGTCAGGCGTAGCGACGCAGACGTCGAACTCGAACCAACCTTGCTGGATCTTGTGGATCAGGTCGGCATCTCCTACATAATCAGCGCCGGCAGCTTCCGCTTCCTTGGCTTTTTCACCCTTGGCGAATACGAGAACGCGTTGTGTCTTACCGGTACCATGCGGCAGTACTACCACACCACGAACGGCTTGATCCTGCTTCTTCGGGTCAACACCCAGGCGAATGGCCACTTCGACAGTTTCGTCGAACTTGGCTGTCGCTGTTTGTTTCACAAGCGCTACTGCTTCTTCTGGCTCATAGAGCTTGCTTGCATCTACAAGCTTCGCAACTTCTTGATATTTCTTGCCTTTTTTGGCCATGTTTATGCTCCTCCTCTGTGGTATTAGCGGATAATCCTCCCACTATGTTGAACGAAGTCCGTCATGCTGCATATGCTAGCGCATTAGTCTTCGATCGTGATGCCCATGCTGCGGGCTGTACCCTCAACCATACGCATTGCAGCTTCGACAGATGCAGCGTTCAGGTCAGGCATCTTTAATTCAGCGATCTCACGTACCTTCACGCGGTTCGGTTGGCCGGAACCCTTCTCGACACCAGCTGCCTTGCGCAGAAGATCTGCTGCCGGCGGAGTCTTGGTGATGAATGTGAAGGAACGGTCTTCGAATACGCTGATCTCAACCGGAATCACATATCCCGCCTGATCTTGCGTACGTGCATTGAATTCCTTACAGAACGCCATGATATTGACGCCTGCTTGACCGAGCGCAGGACCTACCGGAGGCGCAGGATTCGCTTTACCTGCCGGAATTTGCAGCTTAACCACTTTGATTACCTTTTTCGCCATGCGTAACACCTCCTTGCCCGTAATGTGGTAGAACGGGATTGACTCCCTCCCACTAAAAGGTCTATTCCGTTGAATAGACCTTGCTCAGAAACCTATATTTTCTCCACTTGAGTATAATCCAACTCCAGCGGGGTTTCCCGACCGAACATATTGACGTGCACCTTGATCTTGCTCTTCTCAGGCAGTATCTCTTCGATTGAGCCAACGAAGTTCGCAAAAGGCCCTACCTTGATACGCACATTTTCCTTAAGTTCGAAGTCGATGACCGGCTTCGGTTCCTCAATTCCCATGTGTTTCAAGATCTCTTCAGCTTCTTCCGGCAGAAGTGGAATCGGCTTGGAGCCCGAGCCCGTCGATCCGACAAAACCAGTCACGCCAGGCGTATTGCGCACCACATACCAAGAATCGTCCGTCTGGATCATCTCCACAAGAACATACCCCGGGTATACCTTGCGCTTGACAACCTTTTTCTTGCCGTCCTTGTTCACGATCTCTTCTTCCATCGGAACGACGACACGAAAAATTTTGTCTCCCATATTCATGGATTCGACGCGCTTCTCGAGATTAGCCTTCACTTTATTCTCATAACCGGAATAGGTATGCACGACATACCAAGCTTTTTCCATATCAGGTCACCTTTGGCTCGTTATTCGAATATCAGGCGCAACAGTCCCGAGATGATCAGGTCGATAACATAGAAGTATACGGCAACGAAAATAACCGTTCCCAGTACAACAAGCGTATAGCTGACCAACTCTTTGCGTGTAGGCCATTTCACCTTGCGCAGTTCTGCCCAGCTGTCCCCGAAAAACGAGAACGTCGATTGGAAGCCGCGCTTGATCTTGCTCATAAATGCCACGGATGACACCTCCGACTAATTACCGAGTTTCCCGGTGAATTGTATGCTGATTGCAGAACTTGCAATGCTTTCTCAGCTCCATGCGGTCCGGGTGAGTACGCTTGTTCTTGTTCGTCGTGTAGTTGCGTTGCTTGCATTCCGTACACGCCAAAGTTACGATTACCCGCATTGCTGCACACCTCCTGTTACTACCATAATCCCTGAAACCTCATTTTATCTCAAAATCGTCTGGCGAGACAATTTTTGACGGTTACCTACAACACTTTATCATAATCAGGGATTAAGGTCAATAAAGAAATAGTTGGCTGGTGCCGAGCCCGAAGGGCGATGGCAACTGCTTACTATTTCTTATGTCTGCTCGCGAATGGAGGGAATCCAAACACATTCACGCAGACGAAAGAAATAGTTGGCTGGTGCCGAGTTCGCATGAACGCAGGTGGCAAGCCACAGGCGCAGACGGCAACCCCCGCATCGTAACGGAACCTGGTTCCGTTATCTGGCCATTTGGCCCCGTTTCCCGGATGCTAACGGAAAACAGATACCTTATTGGCAAAATGGCGGATTGCCGACACCATAACGAATCTGTGTTCCGTTAGCCGGATGCGCCGCCACCAGCGACCCATCTCTCGGGTATGCACACGCCCCGGAACGGCGCCATCGCGCAGACGAGCATGTCATGGAACGATCGCCGGGCCGTCCTGGAGGATCAGTTGCACAGTTTGCTCAACCCCAGTATTCTCCGGCAGAGCCATCTCTAAACATGCCCGGCTGATGTTCTGCTCACAACACCGCCCAAGCCCTGCCATCGACCTTGCCAGACCTGCATCCGGTTGGCCCGTCCAACCTCTGCTGCCGCTGACGCGCGGGGGCCTGATCAGTCCCATGTTGCCTTCCTGGATCAGATCCGGGAACAGCATGCCGCACCCTACGTAACGCCTGGCGACGCTGCCGCTGACGCGCGACCGCGCATCCGGAACAGGACGCCGCCTGGCCATCCTCCGCCGCGCCCGGAGATCAAGCGGATATAAAACATGAAAGTCCCCAGCCAACAAGCCCGGGGACTTTCCAAGTCAACCGCATGTTCATCCTCTTGTCGTCGATTCCGTTCCCGGAACCTGTTCCAGATCCTATTCCGCGATATTGCGAACCTCCAGATATCGCTCGAGCTTCCTCTTAACTCTCTGCAGGGCATTATCAATCGATTTGACATGCCGATCCAGATCGACAGAGATCTCCTGATAAGAACGACCGTCCAGATAAAGCATCAGCACCTTGCGTTCAAGATCGCTGAGCACTTCGCCCATCTTGTCTTCCAGCCCGCTGAATTCCTCTTTGTTGATCATCAATTCTTCCGGGTCTTGCACACGCGAACCGCCGATCACATCCAGCAAGGTACGATCAGAATCCTCATCATAGATGGGCTTGTCCAGCGAAACATATGAATTAAGAGGAATATGCTTCTGACGGGTAGCCGTCTTGATCGCCGTGATGATCTGTCTCGTGATGCATAACTCGGCAAAAGCTTTAAAAGAAGTCAGCTTGTCTCCCCGGAAATCGCGAATCGACTTGTACAAGCCGATCATGCCTTCCTGAACGATATCCTCCCGATCGGCACCGATCAGGAAATAGGAGCGTGCTTTGGCGCGGACGAAATTGCGATACTTGTTAATCAAGTACTCAAGTGCTTCGCTATCGCCTCCACGAACGGATTCGACAAGCTCTTCATCAGAGTGCAAATCGTATTCGTGTGCCCGTTCATTGAGGTCGGTCGTCACTCCATATCCCTCCGAGAGCCTAAACGCTATAGCCTAAACGCTATGCCATAATGCCATAAAGATATGAATAAAGTATACATGATGGCGCAAAAAAACGTCAACCTATGCACTCCAACCAAGACAGATCCTATCACGCGATGCAACTTAATCCAATGGATCTCCCCGTCTCCAACGCTCGAACATGTCCTGCAGCTCCTCGCTCAGTCTTCCTTCCAGCGGATTCTTGGGCTGCTTGACCCTCTTCTCCAGCCGCTTGCGCACCTCGCTTCGCGACTCCTCAATCTCGATGAGCAGCTCCCGCGCGGACATGCGCAGCGCCCCCTGGCCAAAGGCGACGTGCTGCTCGGTGAAATCCGACGTGGCCACGATGATGCTGCGCTTGCGGCGCTGCAGATCCTTCACCAGGCGCTCTATGCATTCATCGGCGGTTTCCTTCTCCTTGGTATAGATGATCTCCAGACTGTTCTGTCTGAAGCTGGCGCCCAGTCCGGGAACCTTGTACGCGTCGAAGACGAGGATGACCCTCCTGCCGCTGTAGCCCTTGTAATCGGCGAGCATCTCGATCAATCGGTCTCGCGCTTCCTCGAAGTGGTCATCCTTCAGCCGGCACAGCTCCGGCCAGGCGCCGATCATATTGTAGCCATCGACGATCAATACTTCTTCCATATGCTTTCCTGGCCTCTAGCCTCTGGCCGTTCTCTGACGAACCGCCTCATAGAGCAGGATGCCCGCCGCCACCGACGCATTCAGCGACTGGATGCGCCCGAGGAGCGGAAGCTTGACCAGGAAGTCGCATTTCTCGCGGACCAGGCGACTCAGCCCCCGGCCTTCGCTGCCGATCACGATCGCCAGCGGTCCGGTCAGGTCCGCCTCGTAAGCGGTCTGCCCGGCGGATGCGTCCGCGCCCGCGATCCATACTCCCCTCTCCTTCAGCGCATCGATCGCCTGGGCCAGATTGGATACGCGCGCCACCGGCACGAACGCTGCCGCTCCTGCGGAGGTCCTGGCGACAACGGCGGTCACCTGCGCCGAGCGCCTCTTCGGGATGATCACGCCGTGCGCTCCCGCGCATTCCACCGTCCGGATCACCGAACCGAGGTTGTGCGGATCTTCGATCTCATCCAGGATGACGAAGAACGGCGCCTCCCCCCGCTCCTTGGCCGCCTGGAACAGATCCTCAAGATCGGCATACTCATAAGGCGCCGCCTGGGCGACCACCCCCTGGTGACGAATGTCCTTGTCCACCATCTGATCGAGCTTGCGCCGATCGACGAACTGGTACATGACGCCGAGCTTCTTCGCTTCCTCCACGACGGCTTGCAGCTGGTGCGGCGCGGAGCCTTGCGCGAGCCATATCTTGTTCACCGTGCGCCCCGAGCGCAACGCTTCGAGAACGGCATGCTTGCCTGCGATGATTTCTTCCACGTCAATCCTCCTTGTCGCTAACCGTCGTTCCTGGGACTCCATCTGCTTCCGTCGCCTGAAGGGCAAGATCCAGGATCTTCGCCAGCCGTTCCGCATCTCTCCGGTAATACAGATATCCGATCAGGCACTCCAGCGCCGTGCTGTGGCGATAATCGATCATATCGGCATTCTTCGGAGCGGTGCCGGATTTGGCATTGCGCCCGCGCCGCACGATGGCGGCTTCCTCCTCCGTCAGGATCGGCAGGAGCGCATGCAGAGCCCTGGCCTGTGCCCTGGCGGAGACGTACGACGAGGATCTCCTGTGCAACACATGCGGGCGGTGATTGTTCTGTGACAGCACGTGCTGCCGAATATAGACCTCATAGACCGCGTCCCCGATATAGGCCAGCGCCAGCGGATTCATCTCCTCGGGAGGGTACGCCGGCGTCTTGTGAAGCAATGAATCATCCAGGAAACTGTCCATCCGCCGCTCGCTTCCCTTCATTCTGTACTCGACCTGCCAGAGAGCGGCTCATCGGCGCTTCCACCGCACGCCTTGCGGAGTGTCCTCGAGGATGATGCCCTTCTCCTGCAGCAGATTGCGGATCTCGTCGGCTCTCTGCCAATTCTTCGCGCGGCGCGCTTCGGTGCGCTCGGCGATCAGTCGTTCCACCTCTTCATCGAGGAGCTCGCTTCCGGCATCGCCAACATTTATGATGCCCAGCACCTGATTGAGATCATCAAACGCCTGCCTCAGCATCTCCAGCATCCTGCTGTCCGCGACTTCCTTCTTCAGCTCATGGTTGGTCAGGCTGACCAGCTCGAACACGGCGGTCAGGGCGTCCGGCGTATTGAAATCATCGCTCATCTTCTCATCGAAACGTCCGAGGATCGCCGCGATCTCGCCGGACAGCCGCTGAACCTCCTGCTCGTCGGCGATGTTCATGCCGAGCGAGGATACGGTCTGCAACCGATGCCCAAGATTCAGGTAGCTGTTCTCGATGCGCTCCACCGCGCTCTCCGCCTGCTCAAGCGCCTCATCGCTGAAATTGAGCGGATTGCGATAGTGGGACGACAGCATGAAGAAGCGAACCACATTGGGCCGAACCTTCTTCACCAGTTCCTTGACGTTGATGACATTGCCGAGCGATTTCGACATCTTCTCATTGTTGAGATTAATGTAGCCATTGTGCATCCAGTAGCGCGCGAACGTCTGGCCATGCAAGCCCTCCGACTGGGCGACCTCGCACTCGTGATGCGGGAAGATCAGGTCTTGCCCGCCTCCGTGGATATCGATCGTCGTGCCCAGGTACTTCTTCGCCATCGCCGAGCATTCGATATGCCAGCCCGGCCGGCCCTCGCCCCAGGGACTGTCCCACTTGATCTCACCAGGCTTGGCCGCCTTCCACAGGACGAAGTCGCGCGGATCCTGCTTGCGTTCATCCACCTCGATGCGGATGCCGTACTGCAATTCATCGAGCTTCTGATGCGACAGCTTCCCGTATTCGTCGAACTTGCCCGTGCGGAAGTACACATCGCCGCCGCTCTCATAAGCCATGCCGCGGTCGACCAGACCCTGGATAAACTCGATGATCTCCGGGATGTTCTCCGTGACGCGCGGATGCACCGTCGCCCTGCGGATACCCAGCGCCTCCGCATCCTCGTAGAAGGCCGCGATGAACTTGTCCGCTACCTCAGGGACGCTGAGCCCCGTCTGCTCCGCCTTGCGGATCAGCTTGTCATCGACATCGGTGAAATTGACGATATAGCGCACCTCATAGCCTTGTCTCTCCAGGAATCGACGCACCACGTCGAAGAAAATCATCGGTCGGGCGTTGCCGATGTGAATATAGTCATAGACCGTTGGTCCGCATACGTACATCCTGACCTTGTTCGGTTCGAGGGGCTGGAAGATTTCCTTGCTCCGCGTCATGGAATTGTAGATCTTTATTGTCATAGGATTACTTACCCCCATCTTGTTTGCCATTGCACACCATCACCTTGGCAGCGAGAACGGTGTCTGCATGCGTCTAGCTGCCGTTGCCATCATGGCGGTCATCGCCGCCCTTATCATGACCGACGCCGCCATCGCTTGCGGTCTCACGCATTGCGCCGCTGTTTCCCTTGTCACCATGCGCCTCACCATGATCGCTCCCGGGCTTCGGACCGTCGCTGTCTGTGGCCTCCCCTTTGCCGGCATGGCCTGCCTCCACAGGGCTCCCGCCGTCCTGGCTCGCGCCTGCATCGCTCCTGCCTGCATGGCCTCCGTCATTCCGGCTGCGCAGCTCCGCGATCTCCTGCTGCAGTTCCTCGATCTTGCCCTGCAGCTCCTTGATCATCTCATATACCGGGTCCTTCACATTGCCGTGATCCAGCGGCCCGACCCGCTCCCCGTTCAGGCGCACGATCCGTCCCGGTATGCCGACCACCGTGCTGTTCGGAGGGACTTCTTTCAGCACGACGGCGTTGGCGCCGATGCGCGAGTAATCGCCGACGGTGAACGATCCGAGCACCTTGGCGCCGGACGAGATGACGACATGGTTGCCGATCGTCGGATGACGCTTGCCCTTCTCCTTGCCCGTCCCGCCCAGGGTGACGCCCTGGAAGATGATCACATCGTCGCCGATCTCGCAGGTCTCGCCGATCACGACCCCCATCCCGTGGTCGATGAACAGCCTTCTGCCGAGCTTCGCGCCCGGATGAATCTCGATGCCTGTGAAGAATCTGCTCGCCTGGGAGATGATCCTCGCGATCGTAAACATACGGTGCTTGTAGAACCAGTGGGCGATCCGATGAGCCCATATGGCGTGCAGACCGGAATAGGTGAAGACGACCTCGAACCAGTTGCGCGCCGCAGGGTCATTGTCAAATACCGCCTGGATATCTTCACGTAGCGTACGAAACATAGCGTGACACCTTCTTGCTCATGTAGTGAATGCCAAGTCAACCCATAGCACCCGGATATAAAAAAGTCTCTGCAGCTTGACGCTGCAGAGACGGTTATCGGCCGTGGTTCCACTCTGCTTGAGACGATGCCAGGCTCTGTCAGACAGCCATCGTCTCCACTCTTCGTTCGTAACGTGAACGCATGCGTCCGCCTCTACTGGGCGTGGGCTTGCCAGCCCGCCGTTTGAAGCGGAGGCTCACAGGTGCATTTCCCTGATGCGCGAATGGATAATTCCCAGCCAGCGCGAGCCTGTGGCTCGCCCAGATTATCCTCTCTGCGAATCGCTGCCGATCAAGTACCCTCCTGATCAACGCCTGTCTATGGATCTTTCATTGGATTGACTGTCAAAGATTGCTGTCGGGAACAGTATATCTGAAAATGAGCAAGCTGACAATCC
>Ga0310829_1001894_pt1 | contig 10609 bp, 9 predicted proteins | sample WT_ome_4_FD_202244 | JGI IMG/M metagenome (GOLD analysis project Ga0310829, IMG submission 202244) | Sorghum-adapted microbial communities enriched on wild type (WT) sorghum from Joint BioEnergy Institute, Emeryville, California, United... ... | reverse complement strand
TCACCGGGCGGGTGGCAGATCATCGGCCGCACCGATCTCAAGCTGTTCGATCCGCATGCCGCCGAACCGTCCCTGCTTCGCGCCGGCGATATCGTCCGGTTCGTGCCCGTCGCGGACGGCGGCGCGCCCGGAGAGGGAGGGGAGCCCGGCGGAGGCGCTCATGGGGAAGGAAAGGCACCCGGCGGCGGCGCGCGCGGCTTGGACGGCCATTCCGGAAGGTCGGGAGCGGGCGGTGCCGGTGAGGCTTTCGGTTTCGGTACCGGGACCGATTGCGGCATCCGGAAGGAGGGACGCCGATGGGGCTCATCGTCCGATCGCCCGGGCTGCTGACGACGGTGCAGGACGGCGGAAGAGCCGGGTATCGCGCAATCGGCGTCACCGCGGGCGGCGCGATGGACGAGGCCGCGTTCCGGACGGCGAATCTGCTCGTCGGCAATCCCGAGGGAGCCGCCGCGCTGGAGATGACGCTGGCCGGAGCCGAACTGGAAGCGGCGGATGATCTGCTCATCGCGGTGACGGGCGCCGAAATGCAGCCGGCCGCGGACGGCGGCCGGCTCCCCTTCCGGCGCCCGGTATGGGTGCGGCGCGGGACGGTGATCCGCTTCGGCCGCGCCGCACGGGGCTGCCGCGCGTACGTCGCGGTCGCCGGCGGCATCGCCGTGCCGCCGGTGCTCGGCGGGCGCGGCACCGACATCCGCGCCGGCTTCGGCGGCGCGGACGGCCGGCCCCTCCGGGCCGGCGATGCGCTGCCCGCGGGCGCGCCCTCGGCGTGGGCGGCCGCCTGGGCAGCGGCGCTGGCGGCGGAAGCCGCCGCCTCCGGGCGCAGCTGGGCTGCGCCCGGCTGGTGCGCGCTGCCGGAAGGCTTCGCCGGGGGCGGCAGCGCGCGGGATGCGGCGGACGGCGTCGTGCTGCGCGCCGTGCCGTCCGCCGACCCGGAAGCGTTCACGGCGGAAGCCCGTGAACGCTTCTTCCGGGAGCCGTACACGGCGGCTCCCGATTCGGACCGGATGGGCGTGCGGCTCAACGGGCCGCCGCTTGAGCTCGCGGTCCGGACGGAGATGCGCTCGCGCGGCGTGCTGCCGGGCACCGTGCAGGTGCCGGCCGGCGGGCAGCCGATCGTGCTCGGCGCCGACTGCCAGACGACCGGCGGCTACCCGGTCATCGCCCATGTGGCGGCCGTCGACCTGCCGCTGCTCGCGCAGCTCCGCCCCGGCGACCGGGTGCGGTTCCGCCCGATCGGGGTGGACGAGGCGCATCGCCTGCTGCTCAGGCGGGAGGCGGAGCTGCGCCTGCTCGCCGCCGGCATCCGGTGCCGGCGGCCGAATCGTTGAACCATGCGGGAGGCGAATCATTGACCATGTCGAATGCCAGAACCATCGATCTGAACGGCGATGTCGGCGAAGGCTTCGGCCCCTATGCGATCGGCCGCGACCGCGAGCTGATTCCGCTCCTCTCGTCGGCGAACATCGCCTGCGGCTTTCACGCCGGCGACCCGCGCACGATGCGCGAGACGGTCGAGCGGTGCATCGAAGCCGGCGTCGCCGTCGGCGCCCATCCCGGTCTGCCGGACCGGGCCGGCTTCGGCCGGCGGGCGCTGGCGCTGACCGCGCAGGAGGCGGCCGACGACCTGCTCTACCAGCTCGGCGCGCTCGACGCCTTCGTGCGGGCCGCGGGCGGCCGCATCCGCCACGTGAAGCTGCACGGCGCGCTGTACCATATGGCGGACCGGTCGGAAGCGCTGGCCGAAGCCGTCGCGCAGGCCGTCCGGAGGTTCGATCCGGCGATCGGCCTGTTCGTGCCGCCGGACGGGCTGCTTGAGCGGGCGGCCCGGGCGGCCGGCCTCAAGACGGCGGCCGAAGCGTTCGCCGACCGGCGCTACGGCGCGGACGGCCGCCTGCTGCCGCGCGGCTCCGCCGGCGCGGTGCTGGAGCGGCCGGAAGAGGCGGCGGCGCAGGCGCTCGATATCGCGTCCCGCGGCGTCGTGCGGACGGCGGACGGCGGGACGGCGGAAGTCCGCGCCGGCACCCTCTGCATTCACGGCGACAGTCCCGGCGCTCCGGAGATCGCGGCCGCGGTGAGGCGCGCGCTCGAGCGGGAAGGATGGCGGATCGCTTCCCCGTTCGCGCCTTGAAGGAGCGAAACTGCCGAGCGGGTCGGATGAAGTCGGAATAACAGCTTCCAAAACATGCAAAATTTGCATTTCCGGCAGGAATCTGCAGATTGCGCGTGGAAATGGTTACTCAAGTTGCGAAAAAACACGAATCTGTCCGAAATGTAGACGATACGGGCACGGGGGTCGGAGCAATGTCGGTGAACAAGGCGGAGAAGCAGACCGTTTTGGTAATCGGCCTGGTGTTGATGTCGTTCGCGGCCATGCGTTTGTTCCATGACATCATCCATCGATGGACGGAAATGCTGGATTTGCTGCTTGTCGCGACATTGCTTGGCTATGCGATCGTGGCGTTCTGTTTTGCAATGGTGCTGCTCGGCTGGGCGTTTTTCGTCCGGCAGCTCACCCGGATCCGGCTGCATACGGCCAGCCTGTTCACCGTCGTCGGCATCCTGGAGCTGGCGCATGCGCTGACCTTCTTCGGCCAGCCGTTCTACCGCGATGCCGGCGACACATCGCTCACGATGGTTTACGGCGCGGCGGCGCAGGTGATCGGCGCGGCCGGCCTGCTCCTCCTGCTCACCCAGGCGGACGGGAAGGCGCACGGCGGCGAACGGCGGCGGCTGCTCTGGCTGTCGCCCCTGTGCGGGTTCGCCGTTGCGGCGATCGTGGCGGCGGCCGCGTTCCTCCGGGAGGGTGCGCTGCTTAAGGGACAGGCGCTGGACCTGCTGCGCGTCGCGGCCATCGTGATCATCCTGGGCGGCTATGCGGCCGCCGGGGCGATAATTCTGTACCGGAACCGGAGCGCCCGCCCGCAGGCGCTGCTGAAAATCGTGCAGGCGATGTGCCTGCTCTGGTTCGCCAATCTGCAGGTGCTGTTCGTCGACGAACTGCTGGACGCGGACATGCTGCTGGCGCAGATATTCAAGGCGGGCGGCTATTTCTTCCTGATGCAGGGGATTTATCTGGTGACGATCGAAGGCCCGATGCGCCAGCAGAAGCGGGCGGAAGCCCAGATCCAGTATCTGGCGTACCATGACGAGCTGACCGGACTCGGCAACCGGCGGCTGCTGACCGAGCGGCTGGAGGCGGAACTGAACCGCGCGGAGCGGTCCCGCACCCGGCTCGCCGTCCTGCTGCTGGACATGGACCGGTTCAAAACGATCAACGACACGCTCGGCCATTCGTGCGGGGATCAGCTGCTCATCGCCGCGGCGGAACGGCTGAAACAGACGGTTGCGCCTTTGCCGCATGTTTACCGGATGGGCGGCGACGAGTTTACGGTTCTGCTGCCCGGGCTGGAGAAGGCCGAAGAAGCGGAAAAGGCGGCGGCCCGGCTGCTGAAGGCGTTCGAGACGCCGCTCTCGTTCGACGGCACCGGATATCACATCACAGTCAGCATCGGGATTGCGATCGGGCCGGAGTTCGGAAATACGCCGGAGCTGCTGCTCAAGCATGCGGACGCCGCGCTGTACAGCGCGAAAGCGGAACGGAACACCTACCGGATCTATACGCCCCGGATGAGCGACCAGGCGCGTGAACGGCTCAAGCTGGAGAACGATATGCGGCGGGCGCTCGAGGAGAACCAGTTCTATCTGGTCTACCAGCCGCTGGTCGACCTGCATTCCGGAAACGTTACCGGCGTCGAGGCGCTCCTTCGCTGGGAGCATCCGGAGCGCGGGGTCGTTCCGCCCCATCTGTTCATTCCGATCGCGGAGGAGACCGGGCTCATCAACGAAATCGGCGAATGGGTCATCCGCACGGCCTGCGCCCAGAACAAGGCGTGGCAGGACGCCGGCCTGCCGCCGTTCATCGTGTCCGTCAATCTGTCCATGCGCCAGTTCCATCAGCACGATCTTGCCGACCGCATCCGCGCGATTCTGGACGAGACCGGCCTCGAGCCGCGCTGGGTCGGCCTGGAGATCACCGAGAGCATGACGGCCGATGTTGAATTTGCTTACGAGACGCTGCGCAAACTGAAGGAAGTCGGGGTGCAGATCAGCCTGGACGATTTCGGAACCGGTTACAGCTCGCTCAGCTATCTGAAGCGCTATCCGATCGACAAGCTGAAGATCGACCGTTCCTTCGTCGCGGATCTGGATCGCGACGGGAACGATGCGGCGATCGTGTCGACGATTGCCGCGATGGCCCGCCACCTGAACATGCGGGTGACGGCCGAAGGGGTGGAGAGCGAGGAGCAGCTTCGCTTCCTGCGCGCGGAATTGTGCGAGGAAGCGCAGGGCTTCTACTATACCCGTCCGGTCACCGCCGACGCGTTCGTCAAATGGTATCACGAGCACCGGCAAGATCAGGAGGCGTGCAGCGAACGATGATCCGCGCCGTGCATGTGTTCGTCTACGGCTCCCTGCTGCCCGGCGAGTGCAACCACGGCATCGCGGTCTCCTGGGTGCTGGATGCGCGGCCGGGCGAGGTGCGCGGCAGGCTCGTCGATTGCGGCGCCTGGCCCGCGTTGGTGCGGGGTGAAGACGCGTTGGCGGGCCGCGTGCGGGGGATGTGGCTGACGGTCAGGCCCGAGGCGCTGGCGGCGCTGGATGAGCTGGAAGACTTCATCGGCCCGGAGTCGCCGAACGAGTACGAGCGGATCTGGGTCCGCGACGCATCCGGACAGCCGCTGGAGGGCTGGGCGTACGTCTGGCCGGATGCCCGGGGATTGCCGTACATGACCGAGACGTATTGGCCCGATCGGCAGAACAAACGATAACGGCCGCCCTGCCCGCAAGGCGCGGGCAGGGCGGCCGTTGTTGCATGCCATGCCGGAAACGGCGTTTATGCGGTGCCCGACGCCATGCCCGCGGCCGCATGCCTGCGGCCCGCAGCCAAGGCCGCCGGCTTGCCGCTGATGGCGGGCCGGATGCACGCGGGACCGCAGGCCTGCACCCAGGCGTGCTCCACCGGCACGCCGCCGTCCGGCACGGCCGCGGGCAGCAGGACGCGGAGCATGTCTTGCAGCACGTCGCTGTCCGTCAGGTCGAGCTTGACGGCATCCCGTCCCTCGGTGAGCGCGGTGCGCAGCACGCGCAGTTCGCCGAGCTTCTCGTCGGCGAACGCCAGCGCGTGGCGGGGCAGCCCGCGCGGCGGCGTCCCGGGCCCGAGCGACACCGGCGCATGCAGCAGGCTGCAGGACGGCTGCAGCGCCAGCCGAACCTGCGGGATGAGGCGCCGCAGGTTCTCGAGCAACGCGCATGCCGCCGTGAGGTCGGACCGCCAGACACTCCGGCCGTCGACGATGCCGACGCCGAGCACCCGGGCGGCCGGGAAGCCGTGCTTCGCCACGGCCTCAAGCGCGCGGCCCCCGTCCGCCGCGAAGTCGAGGCCGATGCCGGAGACGGGCAGCTCAAGCAGCCGCGCGCATTCGTCCGGCAGGCCGAACGTGAGCTGCAGCATCAGGCGGAGCGGCGGCGCCGCGTCGTGCAGCGCCCGGTAGGTCCGCTCGATGAGCGGCCAATGCTGCGGCGGCACGGCCCGGGCGAGCTCCGGTTCCTCGAGCTGCACCCAGGCCGCGCCGGCCTCATGCAGTCCGCGCAGCGCCTGCGCGTACACCGGCGCGATCCGTTCGAGCGCCTCTTCCGGCGGGAGCCCTTCCGCCAGTTTCGCGAACGTATAGGGGCCGATCATGACCGGCACGGGCAGCGCCTGAAGATGCGCGCGCGCCTCGCGGAACGCCTCGGCCCACGGATTGTGGACGAGGCGCGGCGCCGTGAACGCCGCCGGTTCCGGCACGATGTATTGGTACGGCGTGCCGTACCACGGCTTCGTCCGGCAGGCCGCCGCCCCCGGCGCGCCTTCGGCCATGGCGAAGGCGAGCGCCGCCGGTCCGCGCGCGGCCGCCTCCGCGAACCGCTCCGGCACGAGGCCGAATGCGATGCTGTGATCCAGCACGTGATCGTACAGCGCGAAGTCGCCGACCGGAATCCAGTCGACGCCGGCTTCCTGCTGTTTCAGCAGGCGGGCGAGCCGGACCGCCATCAGCCGTTCCTCCAGCTCCCGTTCGCCGATGTTCCCCGCCCGGTACGCTTCCAGCGCCGAGATGCCTTCCAGCCGTTCTCCGATTCTCGGATATCCGAGGTTTGCAATGACAATGTCAGGTTTCTCCACGTCCCGATCCTCCCCGCGGCATGATCCGCAGTAAGTCTTTTCAATAAATATACAACATAAAGAATATTTATTCAACCAATGCGCAGCAAACCGGGCCGGCAACGTGCGGCTGACCGGAAGCCAATGCGCGGCAAACCAGTTGATCAAGGCCGGCAAACCGGGCAAATCCCCGTCACCGTTCACCAGCGGCGGGCAGCGGAATTCCCCGCGGCTTCGGCGGCGGAGCCCGGCATCGGCGCAGATGGAAAATGAAAAAGCTTGATAAAACGCCCGAATCGGTTTATAAATAGATTAGAATTATTATTATATAATTTTAAATCTAACGGTACGGGAGTGATCGGAATGGACACGACGGCAAGCACCGGCAAATGCCCCTTTTCGCACGGCAGCGTCACGAGCCACCGGTCGGAGGCGACCACGAGCAAACATTGGTGGCCCAACCGGCTCAACCTGAGCATTCTGCGTCAGCATGACCGGAAATCGAACCCGATGGGCGAAGATTTCGATTATGCGAAAGAATTTGCCAAGCTGGACTACTACGCGCTGAAAGAGGACTTGCGCAAATTGATGACCGAAAGCCAGGAATGGTGGCCGGCCGATTACGGGCATTACGGTCCGCTGATCATCCGCATGGCCTGGCACTCCGCCGGAACGTACCGCATTTTCGACGGCCGCGGCGGCGGAAATACCGGCACCCAGCGGTTCGCCCCGCTGAACAGCTGGCCGGACAACGCCAATCTTGACAAAGCCCGCCGGCTCCTGTGGCCGATCAAGAAGAAATACGGCAACAAGATTTCCTGGGCCGACCTGTTCATCCTCGCCGGGAACGTCGCCATCGAATCGATGGGCGGCCCGACGATCGGTTTCGGCGGCGGACGCGTCGACGTCTGGCATCCGGAAGAAGATATTTACTGGGGTTCCGAGAAAGAGTGGCTGGGCGACAACCGGTACTCCGGCGACCGCGAGCTCGAAAATCCGCTGGCGGCCGTCCAGATGGGCCTGATCTACGTCAACCCGGAAGGTCCGAACGGCAAGCCGGACCCGCTCGCGGCCGCGCGCGACATCCGCGAGACGTTCAGCCGGATGGGGATGAACGACGAGGAGACCGTGGCGCTCATCGCCGGCGGCCACACGTTCGGCAAAGCGCACGGAGCGGGCGACGCCGCGAAGGTCGGTCCCGAACCCGAAGCCGCGCCGGTCGAGCACATGGGTCTCGGCTGGATCAGCTCGCACGGTTCCGGCAAAGGCCGCGACACGATCACCAGCGGTCTCGAAGGACCGTGGACGACGAATCCGACGCAGTGGGACATGGGCTTCTTCCAGAACTTGTTCGGCTATGAATGGCAGTTGACGAAGAGCCCGGCGGGCGCCTGGCAATGGGAGCCCGTCGATCCGAAGCCGGAACATCTGGCGCCGGACCCGGAAGATTCGTCCGTCCGCGTCAAGCCGATGATGCTGACCACGGACCTGGCGCTCCGGTTCGATCCCGAATACGAAAAAATTTCCCGCCGCTTCCTGGAAAATCCGGACGAGTTCGCCCAGGCGTTCGCCCGCGCGTGGTTCAAGCTCACGCACCGCGACATGGGGCCCCGCACCCGGCTGCTCGGTCCTGAAGTGCCGGAGGAAGACTTCATCTGGCAGGATCCGGTGCCTGCGGTCGATTACACGCTGTCGGAGGAACAGATCGCGGACATCAAGCAGCGGATTCTGGACTCCGGCCTGACGGTGAGCGAACTCGTCACGACGGCGTGGGCGGCGGCCAGCACGTTCCGGCACACCGACTACCGCGGCGGCGCGAACGGCGCGAGAATCCGTCTGGCGCCGCAGAAGGATTGGGAAGTCAATCAGCCTGAACAGCTTGCGAAAGTGCTGCGGATTCTGGAAGCCATCCAGGAAGAGCTGGAACCGAAGGTCAGCCTGGCCGACCTGATCGTGCTCGGCGGCAGCGCGGCGGTCGAGAAAGCGGCGCGGGACGCCGGATTCGACGTCAGCGTTCCGTTCGCGCCGGGGCGCGGCGACGCTTCGCAGGAGCAGACCGATGTCGAAAGCTTTGCCGTGCTGGAGCCGCTCGCCGACGGATTCCGCAACTATGTGAAGAAAGGCGTTCAGGCGAATCCGGCGGAACTCCTGATCGACAAGGCGCACCTGCTGGGCCTGACCGCTCCGGAAATGACGGTGCTCATCGGCGGTCTGCGCGTGCTCGGCACCAACTTCGGCGGCACGAAGCACGGCGTATTCACGGACCGCGTCGGCCAGCTGACGAACGACTTCTTCGTCAACCTGCTGGACATGAACATCCAGTGGAAACCGGCCGGCGACGGCGTGTACGAAGGACGCAGCCTCAAGACGGGCGAAGTGCTGTACACCGCGACGCAGGTGGATCTCCTGTTCGGCTCCAACTCCGAGCTGCGCGCCATCTGCGAAGTCTACGCCCAGGACGACAATCAGGAGAAATTCGTGCGCGACTTCATCGCCGCCTGGGTCAAGATCATGAACGCGGATCGCTACGATTTGGCTTTATCGCATTGATCCCATACAACAAACAAGGAGCAGTATGGACGACATACTGCTCCTTGTTTTTTGCGGATCAACCGATATTCAGCCGATATTCGTATTCCTTTCACTGTCCAGCCGCTCGTAGACGACGGCGCCTTCCGGGGCATGGGTCGTCAGGTTCATCTGCCTTGCCCGCTGAAGCATCCGGTAGAGCGTCTCGAGATCGGCCTGGGCGGCCGCGTCGCCGAGCGCTTCGAGCGCGGCGATCCGCTGGCGCAGCGCCTTGTTCTCTTTCTCCACCGCTTTCACGCGGTCGCGATAGCTGGTCAGTTCCTGGGCCAGATTCGCGAACAGCACCTGCACTTTCGGCACGGCGTCCAAAAGCTGCGAAAGCGCGGCGGGGAGCTGGGGCGTCTTCGCCAGTCCCTTCGTGAGCGCGGCGCTGTCCGCCGGGGCGGACGCCTGATTTCCGGCCGCTTCCTGGCGTTTCTGGCGCCGGCCGCGCCGCGGCTGCACGGGCAGGGTGTAATGGTTTTTGAGTTCGGTGTTCCAGCGGAATCCGCAGGCCGCCGCCGATCGGCCGGGCAGCAGTTCCGCAGCCGCGGCAAACGCCGCCGTCAGCGACGAACCGGATTCCACATGCTGACGAATGACGCCGACCAGCGTCTCATCTTCGCTCGGTGTCCATCTTGCGCGTGTTTTCTCCGAAATCACTGGCATACACTCCCTTCGATTCTGTTAACCATTGTTGCCGAATCCGGGCAATCTATTCTTGCGAAACTCGGAATTTCCCGAAATCATTCGTCCGTTGCCCCGATAATGCGAGATGGCGTGCGGTATAGCTTGACTCTCACGTTACGTGATACTGTAGATTGGGGTGCGAAAGGAGGTCAGACCTTTCCATGCGGGTGAAAGAAGTGGCCGAACTGGCCGGCATCAGCGTGCGCACGCTCCATCACTACGACGAAATCGGCTTGCTCGTGCCCGACGGGGTGACGGAAGCCGGTTACCGCATCTATTCCGAGCGAAATCTCGAGATGCTCCAACAGATTCTGTTCTTCCGCGAGCTCGGTTTTCCGCTGAAGCGGATCAAGGAGATTGTCACGGATCCGAAGTTCGACCGGCTCGCGGCGATGGAAATGCATCGGAACATGCTGCTGGAGCGGAGAAAAAGACTGGACAGCATGCTCGCCACACTGGAAAAAACGATACGACACATGAAAGGGGAAATTTCGATGACGGCGCAAGAACGATTCGAAGGGTTCGACTTCAGCAAGAACCCGTATGAAGAGGAAGCGCGCAAGCGGTGGGGAGACGAGGCGGTCGACCGTTCGAACGCGGCGCTCCGCAGCCTGTCGAAGGAGGAAGCCGCCAAGCTGCAGGATGAGATGAGCGCGATCTACCGGAAGCTTGCCGGCCTCAAGCACACGACTCCCGATTCGGACGAAGCGCAGGCCGCGATCGGCGAATGGTACAACCTGCTCCAGAAGTTCGGCAGCTACCCGCCCGAAGCGTTCAAAAATCTCGGTCAGATGTACGTGGACGATGAACGGTTCACGAAGAACATCGATCAATTCGGCGAAGGACTCGCCGCATTCATGCGCGACGCGATGGCCGTTTACGCGGATCGTTTGCAGGCGTGAAGCGGCGGAAGGCAAAGCCCGGAGGCTTTGCCTTCCTTGTGTTCCGCGGCCTGATTCGGCCGGATTATTCGGCTGAGCCTTCGCCGGCCGCGCCTGCTTCCCCTTCACCGGATTCGGCCGGCATGACGACCATGCCCGATTCGACCGAAACGCCGGCTTCGTTTCCGCCTGCAGCTCCATTCGCTTCCTGGTTGGCAATCGCTTCATCCAGCGCCGCCTGCAGCCGGGTCTGCATGCTGGCGAG
>Ga0310829_1001889_pt1 | contig 10640 bp, 6 predicted proteins | sample WT_ome_4_FD_202244 | JGI IMG/M metagenome (GOLD analysis project Ga0310829, IMG submission 202244) | Sorghum-adapted microbial communities enriched on wild type (WT) sorghum from Joint BioEnergy Institute, Emeryville, California, United... ... | reverse complement strand
TCGACTGGGTTTAGTTTGGTGTTGCCTTTTTCCCTGAGTCATCGCGTTTTGGGCCAAAATAATTTCCAATTTTCACGAATCAGGGACTTGACATATTACCGCTGAACTTATTCCTGTTATTCCTGGTTCCCTTGAAGTCGGGACTTGTTCTAACGGAACGTGGTTCCGCTATAGTGGCGGATAGGCGGTTTCATCCGATGCTAACGGAACGTAGATGCGTTATTGGTCCATTTCAAGGGGGATAACCTCACGAAAGGGTCGTATAGCGCATCGTCGTTCCGTTAGGTGTGCGAATCCGCCTCTTGGGACACAAATAGCGGAACGACGTTCCGTTGCGGTCGGACGCGTCGTCCCACCCGCAGCCGGTATGCCGCACTAGCCGCAGCTGGAGGGCTGCACCGCATGCCGTCTCCGGCAGAAGTGCTGCTCACACCTCAGACGCAGGCAGACAACGAGTCGAACTGAAGTGCGCAGCGGGCTCCTGTCTCTCAGCATACTGCATCCCAGGTATGGGTCAATACGAACCTAAAATATTGGGATATCGGCGATAATCCCGTCCTTTATTCCCGGGGGGCGCATCCTCTACGATGTAGTCAAGGAGGCGCACAGTATGTCGAAAACGGGTCGAATCAGAGCGTTAGTGAAGCAGTGGCAACTGCAAAGCATGGTGATCCCGGGGATCGTATGGATGTTCATCTTCTGTTATATTCCGATGTTCTGGCTGATCATCGCATTTATGGATTACAACATCGCGAGGCCAATGCTGGAGTCTCCGTTCGTCGGGCTGAAGCACTTCGAGGAATTCGTATCGGATGAGCGGTTCTGGCGTTCGATCCGCAATACCTTGGGGATGAGCACGATCAAGCTGGTGCTCGGCTTCCCGATCCCGATCCTGTTCGCGCTCTTGCTCAACGAGATTCGGCAGGTGATGTTTAAACGCGCGGTACAGACGATCTCGTACCTGCCGCATTTCATCGCCTGGACGATCTTCGGCGGGATCACGCTGAACTGGCTGGGCGAAGGCGGAGTGGTGAACCAGCTGATGATGGGCCTGGGGCTGCAGGATCGCGAGATCCTGTATATCAGCGATCCGAAATATTTCTGGTGGATTACGTACTTCTCCGATACGCTGAAGGAGACAGGCTGGAGCGCGATCATCTATATCGCAGCCATCTCCGGCATCGATCCATCCCTGTACGAAGCGGCGGAGCTGGATGGCGCGAACCGCTGGCAGCGGATGTGGCATATCACGATCCAAGGCATCCGGCCGACGATCGCGATCCTGTTCATCCTCGCCGTAAGCGGCTTGCTCGGCAGCAACTTCGACCAGATCTTCATGCTGAAGAACAACATGAACCTCAAGATGGCGGAGAGCTTGGACCTGTACATCTACAACATGGGTCTGGTATCTGGCAGGCACTCGTTCTCGACAGCGGTTCTCTTCGCCAGATCGATCGTGGCGCTGGCGCTCCTGCTCTTGGCGAACCAGGCTTCCAAACGGCTGACAGGCGAAGGCATATTCTGAGTGAGAGAAGAGAAGGTGATGTGGTTGGGCAGGCAAGTGCGACGAATCGGGGTATTTGAAGTTTGCAATACGCTGCTGATGCTGGCGGTCTGTTTCATCACGTTGTACCCGATGTGGTTCGTCTTCGTGAATTCGTTGAATTCGCCGGAGCAAGCGTTGCTGGGAACCGTCAATTGGTTGCCCAAGGAATGGTCTCTGGCAAGCTACAGCGTCGTATTCGACGACAAGAATCTGATGAATGGTTTCTTCATCAGCACGATGCGCACGTTGATCGGCACATCGACCCATGTGTTGTTTACGGCGATCGTTGCCTACGGCATGAGCAAGACCCATCTGATTGGCCGCAAGGTGTACATGAAGATCGCGCTGATCACGATGCTGTTCTCCGGCGGGTTGATTCCAACGTTCTTGCTGATGGTGAAGCTGGGGCTGTACAATCATTTCCTCGTCTTCATCATCCCAGGCTTGTACACGTTCTTCAACATGGTCATCTTCATGAGCTTCTACCGCACGATTCCGGAGGATCTGGAAGAATCAGCGAAGGTGGACGGCGCTACCGATTACGGCGTGTTGTTCCGCATCGTCCTTCCGAACAGCAAGGCGGTGCTCGCGACGATCTCACTGTTCTCTGCGGTGTATCATTGGAACGATTACTACCAGGGGGTTATCTATATCCGCTCGCAGGAGTTGCTGCCGCTTCAGACACTGCTGTACAAGATCATCGCGGAAAATTCGATGTCGTTCATGCAGCAGCAGGCGATGGAGCAGTTCGGTGCACGCCTGCCCAGCAACTCGATCAAGTTCGCCTCGATGATGGTAGCGACGCTTCCGATTCTGCTCGTCTATCCGTTCATCCAACGCTATCTGGTGAAGGGCGTCATGATCGGTGCGATCAAAGGTTAGTCACATACGTTTCTCAGGAAGCGCTCAGGTGGAGCTGCTGATGGGATACACCGTTGCCGAATGGCATGCTGCATGCCCTGCATCGGAATTGCCCGATCAGGAGCACCAGCCGGCACTCCAGATGGGCGGCTTGCCAGCAGAGACGTATGGTAGCATAACAGACTATTAAGCGATGGAGAAAGGAATGGGAATGGTTTATGAAAAGGGGAAAACGTTTGCAACAAAGCCTGGCAGTCTTGTTCTCGCTGCTCCTGGTATTCAGTCTGGCAGCCTGTATGTCGGATGGGCAGCAAAACAAGCCGCCGGCCAACACCAACTCCAATACCAACACAAACAACAATACCAACTCCAACACCAGCGGAGACTCAGGCGCTTCAGGCGAGGCAACGCTGAATGCGGATGAGCCGGCCTGGCAGCTGGATACAAGCCCGGTAGAGCTCTCCTGGTTCGTCGGCGCGTCCTGGTACGGTCATACGTGGGGAGACAATCTGTCCTCGCAATATGTGACGGAGAAGACGGGCGTGCAGGTGAAGCTGGAGGTGCCGTCCGGTGATGCCAATGAATATATCACCTTGGCGATGACGACCGGCCAACTGCCGGATATCATCACCCTCGGCTCCTGGGAGAACGCGGTGAAGAAGCTGTGGGAAGGCGGTCATGTTTACGCATTGAATGAGCTGGCGGAGCAATATGATCCGTATTTCTTCAAAGTAGCCGGGGACGGAACGCTGAAGTGGTATCGCCAGCCCGACGGCAATACCTACGCGATCCCGAACGATTCCTACAGCCCGAACCTGATGCGGGAGACAGGCATGACTGCGGCGAATCAGACATTCCTCGTACGCAAGGACCTGTATGAGGATATGGGACGCCCGGACCTGACGACGCCTGAAGGCTTCCTCGCAGCGTTGCAGCTGCTTAAGGACCAATATTCCACTTACAAAGGACAGCAGATGAGCCCGTTCTTCGCCCAAGGCAATGTGCAGTACGGGATGACGGAATATCTGCAGAATCTGCTCGCCGTCCCGCATGAGAAGGATGGCAAAGTGTACGACCGCATCACCGACCCGGACTACATCACCTGGCTGAAGACGTTCCGCACCGCTTATGAGCGCGGACTGATCAACGTCGATTTCCTCGTGGACTCCGACACTCAAGTTGAGGAGAAGACGAATAACGCTCGCTACTTCATGATGATCCGCGAATGGACCGGCATGGCTGCGGTGAACCCGATGCTCGCCGCAAGTGCGAATCCGGATTCGTACTATATCGCGGTCGATGGTCCGCAGAACAGCCGCGGCGAATCCGCCAAGCTGTTCCCTGGCAATATGGACGGCTGGATGGTCACGATGGTGAGCAAGTCGACGAAGCATCCTGACCGTGCGATCCGCTTCCTGACCTATCTGGTCAGCGAGGAAGGCCAACGCGACCTGTTCCTGGGCAAGGAAGGCGAGACCTGGGAGATGGCCAGCGGCAAGCCGCAGCTGAAAGCGGAAATGGTGCAACTGCTGGAGAACGATATCGAGAAGCTGGAGAAGGAGTACGGCATCGTCGACACGTACTGGATGCTGCGCAATCCCGTCATCGTCAACCAATGGAGACCGGAGAAGCCGGCCGTCATCAAGCAGATGGAAGACTTCGCCAACAAGCAGGCGGATATCGACGGCGCCATCTACAAGAACCTCGACCCGACGGGGGACTCGGATGTGGCGGTGGCTTGGCAGCGCATCTCCCAGAACTGGCTCGAGGTGATGCCTGAGCTGATCACGGCGAAGGATGAGGCAACCTTCGACAAGATCTTCCAGGACTTCCTCGACCGCCGCGATGCGTATGGCTTCGATAAGGTAATGGAATATCGCCAGGCTGAATTGGATGCACGCAAAGCCAAAATGGCGCAATAACTAGATCTCATCAACTTGGATATACCGGCCATCTGTACAGGTGGCCGGTATCCGTCGTCCATAGGAGCCAGCTTGCGGAATTGCGGATGCTCATGAGTTGGCGTGCTTTGACCCGATTCGGTCCGGTGTTTCATGATCCTGCGTGAAGTTCGAGAGGCCCATCCCCCTCCTGCGGCAGGGTGAAGATATGGTATATTACAGACATAGGGGGCGTTGCCATGAGGAGATTGCTGAAGGCATGCAGAAAAATCTATCGCCGATCACCGATTTCGCAGAAGCTGTTTATGGCCTTCAGCCTGATGATCGCCATTCCTGCGATCCTCGTTTCCTTCCTGTTCATCCGCATCCAGGAGGCGCAGATCTATAAGGAAGCCGTGTCCACCGCCAACAGTCATGTTACCCGGTTAAATGAACAGATACGCAGCCGGTTGGGCATGATTGAAAGCGTTTCCCGAATGGCATTGGCGCAACGAGCCTTCATCGACTTCATCCATTCCGATATGCGGGAGGATGGACTGCGTCTGGTCAAGTTCAGGCAGAATGAATTTGAGCATATGCACACGATGATCCTCAGCTTCCGGATGATCGAATCCCTCAGCTTCTATGTTGATAATCCCGATCTCTATGAGATCTGGCCTGAGATCTATCATTATGAAAGATTTGAGCCGAAGGATTACTGGGTTACATTGCGAGAGCAGGGCGGCGCAAGCTACCGATTGTTCGCCTTGCAAGAAGGGGACCAGACGCTTGGTTACTATCGACTGGTTCGCCTCAGCGGCTCACAGCTGCAACCGATGATCATGGAGATTCGTGTTCCGCATCGGGAGTTGTTCGGAGACTTGCTGGGGGATCGCAGCCGCGACTGGTTCACCGTCATCCTGGACAGCACGAGACCGGATCACGCGATCTTCGATGCCGAGCATCCGATCGCCAGACAGGTGGAAGACGGTCTCGGTCGGCTGCTGGCAGCTGTTCTCTCGGAGATGGATATGCTGAATCAGACCGATGAACCGGTTGAGACCATAGTAGACGATCATAGGTACTACGCTGTCTATCGCTATATCGCGCCGCTGCAGGCTTATGTGCTGGACATCGCCTCGCACCAGACGTTGATGCAGGGGCCGCGCAATATGTATGCCCTCGTCATCGTGGTGACCTGCTGCGTGCTGCTGCTCATGTTGTTGCTCGTCTCGCATACGACGCGCCGGATCTTCCGCAGGCTGGACAGTGTGCTCGCTTCGATGCGCAAAGTGAGGAAGGGGGATCTGAACGCGAAGATCAGGACCGGCCTCGAATCACACGAGACAGGCGATGAGATCGACGAGGTGGCGGTCAGCTACAACGACATGCTCGATGAGATCCAACGGCTGATGACGCAAGTGATCGACAAGCAGCTGGTAGCGAAGAACGCCCAACTGCACTCTCTGCATTCGCAGATCAACTCCCACTTCCTGTACAATGCGCTGGAGTCCATCCGCATGCTGGCGGAGGTGAAGCGTCAACCGGAGATTGCCGATGTCCTGGTATCTCTGGGCTCGCTCATGCGCTACAGCATGAAGTGGCAGAGCGATACCGTGCTCCTGCAGGAAGAGCTGACGAATATACGCAATTATATCCGCTTCATGAATTTTATGGAGGGCGGCAACCTCCGTTTGCAGGAGCATATCCCGCAGGACTTGCTGCGTTATACGATCCCGAAGATGTGCATGCAGCCGATCGTCGAGAACGCGGTTCATCATGCCGCGCCGAAGGGAGGCAGTGTGCGTATCCAGATCACAGCCTGGGTGGCAGACGACAGCATGCTGCTGATCGAGATCCGTGACGACGGAACGGGCATCGAACCGCAGATGCTGGCTAACTTGCAAGCCGTGCTGAGAGGGACAGCTGATGCGCCGATCGTCGCGAGCAAGAACGGGCTGGGACTTGAGAATGTTCACAAGCGGCTGCAGCTTCATTATGGACAGGACAGCGGCCTGCGGATCGACAGCGTGAAGGGAAGCTATACCTGTGTGACGATACGTTTGCCATGGAGAAACAGCAACCTGGGGGGATGGTAAGATGTTCAATATCTTGATCGTGGATGATCAGAAGCACATCTGTGACGGCCTGGTCACGATGCTCCAGCAGTTCTCGCTGCCGATCGGCAGCATCCACGAAGCGGGCAATGGGGTTGAGGCGCTGCGCATCCTGCATGAGCACAGCATCCAGCTGGTCATCACCGATATCAAGATGCCGGATATGGATGGACTGGAGCTGATGGCTCGCACCAGAGAAGAACGGATCGAGGTCGATTATCTGATCATCAGCGGGTATGGGGAATTCGCCTACGCGCAGCGGGCGATCGAGCTGGGTGCCAAGGGCTATCTGTTGAAGCCGGTGAAGCGGGAGGATCTGCAAGCTTCGATCGACCATGTCCTGCAGGAAATGCGCACGCGCCGTGAACTGCTGAAGAACATGCAAGATATATCGCGGCGGGCGGAGGATGCGGAGCGAAAGGAGCTGCGGCTGTTTATGAAAGGCGAAGCGGTCGCAGACGATTGGATTCATGAGGTAGAGCCGATGCATGCGCAGCTGTGGAGCCATTACCGCTTGGTCATGCTGCGGGAGGAACGATGGATTCATCAGCCTGGCGCGCCCAATATCCACGGTCTGGAATCGATCGCTTATCGCGTCTACGGCGGCCTTAAGTGTTTGTGTCTGCAGCGCCATCCCCAGCTCATCCTGGCATGTGCGGCGGATCTACCGCCGGATGCATTGCTTGCGGCTCTGCAGAGTGAGCAGTTCCGGGCGGTGGCGATCATGACCGACCCCGTGCAGGGATTGAAGCAGCTGCCGGAAGCATACAGACAGCTCTTGGAGCTGTATCGCCACAGCTGTTTGTTCCCAGAGCAACGTTGCCTTCTTCCGACGCATATTGAGGGTCTGGAGCAGCAGTGGCAGCTTCCCTATGAGGATATTTATGCATTGTTCCAACTAATGGGGACTGACAATGACGGCTTAATCGCGGAGTACATCTCGAAGATCTTCCAGAAGAAAGTGCTGCAGCGTTACCATATTAATTATACTGTTCAGTTATGCCGTGCGTTGGTCGACATGATCGACGAATACGAGAGAGTGATCCGCCCCTATATCGGGGAAGGTACGATCGATATCGACTGTCTGCGGAACCTGTTCGACTACCCGGGCATGCGCGACTACATCCAGGCGTTGCAGCAGCAACTGCTCAGCCTGAACCAACATTACTATGAACTAAAGTGCAGCTACCGCAACAGCCAGGATCTGAATGAGGCGATCCGTTACATTCATGCCAACTATCATAAGCCGCTTGATCTGGCGATGGTCTCCAATCATGTGTCGCTGAACTATGCGTACTTCTCGAACCTGTTCAAGAAGAATGTCGGCAAGAGCTTCGCCGAGTATCTGCGCGACGTGCGACTGGACAAAGCCCGCAAGCTGCTGGTCGATACCGATTATAAGGTGGCGGACATCGCTTCGATGGTCGGGTACGAGAACTACAAGAGCTTCACCCGAGTGTTCCGCGAAGTGATGCGCATGCAGCCGACGGAGTACCGCCAACGTATGCGCCGGATGGGCACAGGGAAAGGGAATACGAGCAGTTCGGCGTTGTGAACGGAGATACGTGGAATGGATTCCAGATCTATGTGGTCCCTCGCAATGGCTGTCCATGCGCTAACGGAACGTGGAAGCGTTATTTAGCCGATATGCCTCTGATTTCAAGTGCTAACGGAACGTGGAGCCGCTATGTCTCATATTTGAACGGGTAAACCATCCAAAATCTAAGAATAAAGTCTATACGTTCCGTTATCTGTTCGTATTAGGGTGATTTACCACAAATAGAGGAATGACGTTCCGTTACGGACGGAAGGATGCTATAAGCAACAACGAAGATAAACACATCGGCACGTCTGAATCGATGATCACACATATCCGAGGAGTTGTGTGGCAGATGGCGCATCGTGAAAAAATAGGAGGACTTGTCTGCAGTCATGCATTATTCGGAAGTTGTGGAAGGAAGCTTCGTACACCGCATCAACCGGTTCGTCGCTGAGGTGGAGATCGACGGCAGGCGGGAACTGGTTCACGTCAAAAATACGGGGAGACTGAAGGAACTGCTCGTTCCGGGGGCCAGGGCGTACTTCGAAGTGTCCGGCAACGAAGGGCGGAAGTATAGGCATTCTCTGATCGCTGTGGAGAAGGACGGCAAACTTATCAATATCGACTCCCAGGCACCGAATGCCGTCGTCCATGAGGCGATGGTCACTGGCAAGGTGCGGGAACTGGGATATATCCATACCGTGAAACGGGAGGCGACCTGGGGCAACTCCCGTTTCGATCTGCTGTATGAAGGTGACGGGCGCACAGGATATATGGAGGTCAAAGGGGTGACGCTGCTCCAGGACGGGATCGCCATGTTCCCGGATGCTCCGACCGCGAGAGGGAGGAAGCACGTGCAACAGTTGGTCGAAGCGGTGCGCGACGGATATGAAGGGGTCATCCTGTTCCTCGTGCAAACGCAAGGAGCGCGAATCTTCGCGCCCCATGCGATGATGGATCCGCCGTTTGCCGAAGCGCTGAGAGAAGCGGCTGCGGCAGGCGTCCGTGTATTGGCTTATGATTCGGTCGTGTCTCGGTCGTCCATCGAGTTCGGTGAGCCGATTGATGTGGAGCTCTGACCGGCAGGCGTAAGAGCTCGGAAGATCGTACCTGCGATAGCTAGATTGCCTAAAGCGCGGCCGTCTTCGACTGCCGTTGAATCTTCTCTTCTGCCGATTGCTGCCCGTGAACATGGCCAGTTGCGGTCGCCTTCCTCAACGCATCAGTCAGATCATAGCAGAAGTGAACGCCCTCCCGGTTGCCAAGTCCAGACTTGATCATCGACTCGAGCGGCTGCGCCTGTGCGCCGATGATGTAGACGGACCCGCCGTAGCGCAGCACATGCAAGACCACTTCGGACAGATAAGCTACTCCTGTCGTATCCATATAGAGAACTTTCGTCATGTTCAGCATGACGAACTTCGGTTTGTCTGCCAGAGAAGCGATCATCTGCCGTTCCATGCGGCGGGCGGCGCCGAAGAACAGCACGCCTTTCATCATGCACACAACAATCGAATTGCGGCGAAAATCTGATGCCGGATGGATACTGATGTCCAGTCGGCTCATTTTGTTGATGAAGTGGACAAAAGCAAGCGCCATCCCCACACCAACACCCGTAGTCAGATCGACAAGCACCGTAGCGAGGAATGTCACCACCAGCACCAGCGACTCGGCGGACTTCCAGCGGAGCATGTAGATGAACCGCTTGCGCTCACTCATATTCCAGGCGACGACCATCAGGATCGGAGCCAGACTGGCGAGCGGAATGTGCGAGGCGAGCGGCGCCATCAGCACCATGATCAGCAGCACAACGACGCCATGGATGACGCCGGACAGCCGGCTGGCAGCACCGCTGCGGATATTGGTCGCGGTGCGTGCGATCGCTCCGGTAGCGGGGATGCCGCCAAACAGCGGAGCGGCCATGTTGGCTATACCCTGTCCGATCAGCTCCCGATTGCTGTGATGGCGATCGCCGGTCATGTTATCGGCTACGGTCGCAGACAGCAGCGACTCGATGCCGCCGAGAGCGGCTATCATCAGCGCAGGCACCAGCATGAGCTGAATCGTATCCAAGCTTAGATCCGGCAGCTTAGGCATCGGCAGTGAAGCGGTGAGCTTGCCGTAAGCAGAGCCGATCGTCGTCACCTTGCCCGGGAAGAGCAGGTATGCTGCCAGTGTGGACAGCACCAAGCCCACGAGCGGGCCAGGGATCTTGGGCAGCCACCGGTTCGTCATGAGCAGGGTGGAGAGACAGACTAGAGCCGTGATGACGGCGTATGCATTCACAGAGGACAGGTTGCGGATCAGTTCCGCCATATTGTCGAGAAATTCCGGGTGGCTCTTCACGCCGGTTAATCCCAGGAAATTGGCGATCTGTCCAGTGAAGATGATGACCGCGATCCCGGCCGTAAATCCGATCACCACGGGACGGGGAACGTAATCGATGAGCGAGCCGAGCTTCAAGACGCCCATCAGAACGAGGAAGCAACCAGCGAGGAATCCCGCGACGAGCAGCTTCTCATACCCGTATAGAGTGACGATTCCGAGCAAGAGGGGGACGAAAGCGCCCGTCGGACCGCCGATCTGGAAGCGGGATCCGCCAAGCAAGGAGATGAGGATCCCGGCGATGATGGCCGTATACAGACCAGCCTCTGGTTCGACACCTGAAGCGATGGCGAAGGCCATGGCGAGCGGCC
>Ga0310829_1001888_pt1 | contig 10655 bp, 8 predicted proteins | sample WT_ome_4_FD_202244 | JGI IMG/M metagenome (GOLD analysis project Ga0310829, IMG submission 202244) | Sorghum-adapted microbial communities enriched on wild type (WT) sorghum from Joint BioEnergy Institute, Emeryville, California, United... ... | reverse complement strand
CAGATCGTGTTGGACGCACTCCTGGAGGCGATATGGATGCCCTCTTTCGCTATATCTATGCCTACTCCGAGCAAGTCGCATGGCGCTTGGTCCGCCAGTCTCTGCTGGATGTTGGTCAGATGAGAACCTTCGCCACAACCGGCATCCAGTACTTTGATGACGGGATTCGATGGAGCCAGCACGCCAGACATCACTTCACACATTTGCTCAATCAAAGGTTCGAACAACCCGATCTGGTTCACTGCTTGGCGGGCTTCAAACAATCGTTTGTCGTATCTGGATCGAACCGGATGCGGCATCAGATTCACGTAGCCTTGTCGGGAAATATCAAAGCAATGCGACCTGTTGCACACTAGACTTCTCATATTATCCACCCTCATCGCGCTTGCGCAGATGGGGCATTGGAAGATCTCGTCGTGCTCTGACATCAATCGCGCCCTCGCCAGTTTTCGACTAATGTCGGTCATAACGAACATCCCTTCTTCAGAATTTCTGCTTACCCAACAGCTCCGTTTACATGATTCCATCGCGCTTCTCTTCTATAACCATGATACCCTTCTCTTCGATTCTTACAACGATCTCTTTCATCGACGCCGCTAAGGCAAAAGAAACCCCGTCTCTGCTCCAGAGAGAGGTTTCACTCATCGTGCTGCCAACAACTAAGAACGTTCGAACATCATCGACCTGCAGGATTACTTCAACATCTCCAGCAGTTCTTCTTCACTGATGATCCTGACGCCTAGTTCCTGTGCTTTCGTTAATTTGCTGCCCGCTTCTTCTCCAGCGAGGACGAAGGACGTTTTCTTGGACACACTGCCCGATACTTTGCCGCCGTACATCTGGATGAGTCGGGTCGCTTCATCCCGCTTCAGCGTCGGGAGCGTTCCCGTGATCACGAAGGTTTTGCCGGCCAATCGGTCGTCACCGCTAACTTCAGACTGCTTAGCCTTCGTATTGACGCCGGCCTGCTTCAGCTTCTCGATCAGCGCTCTGGTGCTGTCCTGACTGAAGAAATTGAGGACACTGCGCGCCACCGTCTCCCCGAAGTCCGGCAACATCACCAACTGCTCGTAGGTGGCATCACAGATGGCATCGAGATCAGCGAAGCCCGCCGCGAGCACTCTGGCGGTTTGCTTGCCGACATTTTTGATGCCGAAGCCAGTGATCAGTTGATCCAGATCATTGTCCTTGGACTTCTCGATCGCATTCAGCAGGTTATCGACCGACTTCTCCCGGCCGACGATCCCCTTCTCGATCAGCTCGGCCCGATATTCCTTCAGATGATAGATATCCGCGATGTCTTTCACATATCCTTCGGTCATCAGCGCCTCAACAGAGCTCGGCCCCAGCCCTTCGATATTCATCGCGTCCTTCGAGGCGAAATAGATGATCCCGCGGATCGATTGGGCATAACATTCATCGCCGCTGCAACGGATATCGGCGCCGTTCTCATCGCGCACCGTCGGCGAACCGCAGATCGGGCAACGATCAGGCAGGGTATAGGGGACGGCATCCGCCGGCCTCTTCTCCGGTATGCTGCGGAGAACCTCAGGGATAATGTCGCCTGCCTTCTGGATGACGACGGTGTCGCCGATCCGAATATCCTTCGCCTCGATGTAGTCCTGGTTGTGCAAGGTCGCCTTAGATACCGTTGTACCCGCCAGCTTCACCGGCTTCAAGATCGCCAGCGGCGTCAATCTGCCTGTGCGCCCAACCTGCACGCGGATATCTTCGATCACCGTTTCCTTCTGCTCCGGCGGATATTTGAAGGCGATCGCCCAACGCGGAACCTTGCTCGTGCTGCCAAGCACCCTGCGGTCTTCCAGGTTGTCCACCTTGACGACCGCGCCATCGATGCCGAAAGGCAGCTCTCCCCTTCTCTCCCCGATGTCGACGATGCACTGCCAAACTTCATCGGCAGTCGAACATACCTGATAGTCCGGGACGACCGGGAAGCCGAGCGAGCTTAACCACTGCAGGGTTTCCGCATGAGAGGTAAAGTCCCGGCCTTCGGCGATCTCCAGATTGAACACGAACAGGTCCAGCTTGCGTTCCTTGACGATACGCGGATCCAGCTGTCTCAGCGTACCTGCGGCCAGATTGCGCGCTGTCTTGTACACCTTGCCGCCGCTCACTTGCTGCTTCTGCATGATCATGTCGAAGGTCTCGTTGGACATGTATACTTCCCCGCGCACTTCCAGATAAGGCAGATCAACGGGGATCTGCTTCGGTACAGCGTCCATCACGAGCAGATTCTCATACACCGATTCGCCTTCCTCACCGTTGCCTCGGGTGATCCCTTCGACCAGCCTGCCGTTTCGATACCTTAGCATCACCGTCAATCCGTCAATCTTCATCTCGACGACGAACTTGGAATCCGGCACCTGGGACTTGACCTTCTCCACGAAGGCATAGACTTCTTCCTTGGTAAACTGGTCCTGAAGGCTGATGACCGGCACGTCATGTCTGACCTTCCTGAGCTCGCGCTTGACCGTTCCACCCACCTTCTGCGTAGGGGAATCTGGCGTGATGAGCTCCGGATGCTCTGCTTCGAGCGCCTTCAATTCATTCATCAGCTGGTCATACTCGTAGTCCGTGATCTCCGGCTGATCTTGATCGTAGTATCGTTCGTTGTGGTACCTGATCTGTTCCCTTAGCTGCTCGATCCGATCTTTCACTTCCATGAGACAACCCTCCTATAGGATCATGCCAACCTTAAGCCTTCGTGATCGGGGCAAACTTCGCCAGCAGCTTCTTAATGCCGACCGGCGCCGGGAAGGCGATCTGCAGCTCTTGATCGTCTCCGCTTCCCTTAACGGCAACCACCGTCCCGATCCCCCACTTATTGTGCGACACTTTGTCACCGGTCTGCCATGCGACGGAACCGGCTGCGGATGCTCCCGCCTGTCCTCCGGATGAGGCTGGACTGCTCGATATACGGGAAGCTGCCGCGCCTCCAACGAGCGGCCTGCGGTTCGCTTCAGCGGACGCCGTGTAACGGCTTCCCCCGCTGTTGCCGTAGCCATAGCTCTGGCCGAACGACGCGCTGCCTCCGGTATAACGCTGGTAGCCACCGCCGTAACGCGGCTCATCATAATCGAAGTCCCGATCGAACGCATCGTACCGGCTTCCCCCGAAGCCTCCGCGCGGCACATAGCCGCCAACCACTTCCGTCACTTCCTCCGGAATCTCCTTCAGGAACCGGGAAGGCAGATTACGGTTCGTGCGTCCGAACAGCGTGCGCATCTGTGCACAGGAGAGTACCAGCTCCTCCTCGGCCCGTGTAATCGCCACATAGGCGAGGCGGCGTTCCTCCTCCAGTTCCTCCGGGTCGGTCAGCGCGCGGCTGTGCGGGAAGACCCCTTCCTCCATGCCGACGACGAACACGTACGGGAACTCCAACCCCTTCGCACTGTGCATCGTCATCAGGGTGACCTTGTCTGACGGGTCCTCTGCTCCGTCCTCGGCGAGCGTATCAATATCTGCGATCAACGCCAAGTCGGTGAGGAAGGCGATCAGCGTCTTGTCCTCGTTCTTCTCCTCAAAATCCTGCGTCACGGACAGAAACTCATCGATATTCTCGACACGCGCCTGGGATTCCAGCGTATCCTCCTGCACGAGCTGCGCACGGTAACCGGACATCTCGAGCAGTTTCTCCGTCAGCTCGGTGACGGAGACGTATTCGCTCATCCGGTTCAGGTTGTCGATCAATTGCTTAAAATCATGCAACGCATTCTTCTGCTTCGTGCCAATCTCGATCGCATCCAGCTCATCCAAGCTGGCGAAGATCGACAGCCCGCGCCGCGCTGCATATTCCGCCAGCTTATCCAGACTGGCTGCACCGATGCCGCGCTTCGGCTCATTAACGATGCGCAGGAAGCTGATGTCATCATCCGGATTGGAGACGAGGCGCAGGTAGGCGAGCAAGTCCTTGATCTCCTTGCGCTCGTAGAACCGGATCCCGCCAACGATCTGGTACGGGATGTTCGACTTGAGGAAGATTTCTTCTATAACGCGGGACTGAGCATTGGTGCGGTACAGGATCGCATGGTCGCGGTAGGAGCGGCCATCTTCCTTCAGATGACGCTGGATCTCGCTGACGATATAATAGCCTTCCGCATGCTCCGAATCCGCGTAATAGATCTTGATCTTCTCACCTTCACCCTTGTCCGTCCACAACTTCTTGGGCTTGCGGCCCTTGTTGTTGCCGATCACGCTGTTGGCCGCCTGCAGGATGTAGCCAGTCGAGCGATAGTTCTGCTCGAGCAGGATCGTCGTAGCATCCGGATAGTCATGCTCGAAGTTGAGGATATTCGATATGTCCGCGCCGCGCCAGCGATAGATCGACTGGTCGCTGTCACCGACCACGCACAGGTTGCGATGGGCGGCTGCCAGCTGGCGGCACAGCATGTATTGGGCATGGTTCGTATCCTGATATTCATCAACGTGGATGTAGCGGAACTTCTTCTGATAGAAATCGAGCACCTCAGGCTCCCGCTTGAACAGCTGGATCGTCTTCATGATCAGATCATCGAAGTCGAGCGCATGATTGCTGCGAAGCTTCCGCTCGTACAGCTCATATACCTGGGCTGCGATCTTCTTCATCGGATCTTGACCAGCTCTGGCCGCATACTGGTCCGCGTCGAGCAGCTCATTCTTCGCGCTGCTGATCATCGACAGGATACCACGCGGTTCATGCCGCTTCGGATCGAGATTCAGATCCTTCAGACAGCCGCGGATGACCGACAGCTGATCGTCCGAATCGAGGATCGTGAAGTTCGTCTTGTAGCCGATCCGTTCGATATCCTTGCGCAGGATGCGGACGCACATGCTGTGAAATGTCGATACCCAGATGTCGCGCCCTTCCGCCCCGACCAGGCTGGAGACACGCTCCTGCATCTCCCTGGCCGCCTTGTTGGTGAACGTGATGGCGAGGATCCCCCACGGCGGCGCCTTGCGAGTGGCGATCAGATAAGCGATGCGGTGTGTGAGCACCCGCGTCTTGCCGCTGCCTGCACCCGCAACGATCAGCAGCGGACCTTCCGTCGTCGTAACGGCTTCCCGCTGTCTGTCGTTCAACCTCTGAATCGCCTCATGTATATCTACCGGTTGGTTCATGGGTTAACTCCTTTTATTTCGTATCCTTACTATAGCAAATGATCTCGATCAGTCCGTCAGCTGAACAACCCTATCTATGGACCAAAGTGCTAAGTGCCCGCTCCATATCTTCATAGATCACGTTGCCGACGATGATCGTATCCGCCGCAGCCAGAGCCTGTCTGGCCTTGTCTTCTGAGTTGATGCCGCCGCCGTAGAACAACTGCGTCTCCTCCAACGTATCTCTGACCTGGCGCACCAGATCCATATCGCCGAAGGTGCCGCTGTATTCCAGATAACAGACAGGCAAACGAAACAGCTTCTCCGTCAGGTTCGCGCAGGCGATGACGTCCTGCCTGCCCAGATGCGCATCCGCATGCGTCAGCCTCGCTACCGTCGAGTCCGGGTTCAGAACCACATATCCCTCTGGCACGAGGGACTCCCACGGCAGCATCTTGCCGAATTGCTTCAGCGCTTCGCGATGTCTGCCCGTAATCCATTGACCTTGCCTGGAGTTCAACACCACCGGGATGAAATAAAGATCAAAGCCCGGCACCACCGCCTCCAGATTGGAAATCTCGCTGACACAAGGCAACGCATACCGTCTCACCCGTGACAGCAGATCAATCGTATTGTCAAACGTCACGCCGCTGGAGCCGCCGACCATGATCGCATCCGTGCCGGAATTGCACAGCATCTCCAGATGCTCGTCCGAGATCGTCTTGTCCGGATCGAGCTTAAACACGTGACGCCACTCGCGAATGTCTTCTCGCATTCAACCAACACCTGCTTTCCTCAAGCGCCATTATCGCGGCAGAGAGCCGCTGGCACCTGCTTGAATCGATCATGAAAGATTGCGTATTTCCTTACAGAATCCAGTCTAAACGTTCTCCCTTATCATATCAAACGAAACATATGTTCGGCAATTGATGCGCTGCATTTTCCATGCTATGATGCAGGTAAGGACAATTAGAAGGCGATGTTACCGGCAGGTACAACCTCGGAGCGAGATTCGGTTCTGGGGCTGTGCCTTTTTTATTAGCTGATGATACCTTAATGAAACGAAATCTATCGTGGGAGGAATCTTCGATGAATCTGGAAGCGATCTATCACCGTACCGGCCAGGCGTGGTGCTACATGTACGACAGGGATACGGTCCATATCCGGGTCCGCACGAAACGCGGCGATATGGATGCGGTCGATGTATGTACAGGTGACAAATACGACTTCGAGCGCACTCTGAAGCAAGTTCCGATGCGCATCCTGGCCTCCGACGCGCTGTTCGACTACTGGCAGGCAGAGGTCACCACTCCGCATCGCCGTCTGCAATATTACTTCCGCTTCACAGACGGAACGAGCACCGTCTATATGACGGAAGCAGGCTTTGCCGACGAACCGCCAAACGGCGTCACCGGCGTATTCGAGTACCCGTTCCTGCACGAGTCCGATATGCTGCAGCCGCCGGAATGGGTGAAGCATGCGGTGTTCTATCAGATCTTCCCGGAGCGCTTCGCCAACGGCGATCCCTCCAACGACCCGGAAGGAGTGCTCCCCTGGGGCGGGAAGCCGGAGCCGTTCAACTTCTTCGGCGGCGATCTGCAGGGCGTGATCGATCACCTCGATCACCTGTCCGAACTCGGAGTGAATGCCATCTACTTCACGCCGATCTTCGAAGCGACGACCAATCACAAATACGATACAAGCGATTACATGAGGATCGACCCGCACTTCGGCGACACCGAGACACTGCAGCGGCTGGTCGAACTGGCCCATGAACGCGGCATTCGCGTGCTGCTCGATGCCGTATTCAATCACAGCGGCGGCAAATTCGCGCCCTTCCTCGATGTCGTGGAGAAAGGAGAGTCCTCACCTTACAAGGACTGGTTCCATGTCCACAAGTTCCCGATCAGCGTAGAGAACGGCCGTCCGACCTACCGCGCCTTCGCCTTCGAACCGCATATGCCGAAGTTGAATACCCAGCACCCCGAGGTCAAGGCTTATCTGCTTAACGTGGCGCGCTACTGGATCGAGGAGGTTGGCATCGACGGGTGGCGGCTGGATGTGGCGAACGAGGTTGATCATCAGTTCTGGCGGGAATTCCGTCAGACGGTGAAGGCGATTAAGCCCGACGCTTATATCCTGGGCGAGATCTGGCATGATTCGATGCGCTGGCTGCAAGGCGATCAGTTCGATGCGGTGATGAATTATCCATTCACCAATGCCGTGCTGGACTTCTTCGCCCATCGGAAGATCCATGCCGAGCAGTTCAGCCATCGCATCTATACGCTTATCGCCACTTATCCACAGCAAGTACACGAAGCGTCGTTCAACCTGCTCGACAGCCACGACACGCCGCGTCTGCTGACGCTGATGAATGGCGACAAGCGGCGCATGAAGATGGCTGCGCTGTTCCAACTGACATTCCTCGGCACACCGTGTATCTATTACGGTGATGAGGTTGGGCTGGACGGCGGTCATGACCCGGACTGCCGCAAATGTATGGAGTGGGACCCTGCGAAGCAGGATCGCGAGCTGTTCGACTTCTACCGGACGGCGATCGCCCTGCGCCGCCAACACGTTGCGCTGCGTACCGGCAGCTTCCGATTCCTGCAGGCGGACGCGGACAGCGGTCTCATCGTCTACGAACGCTCCGACGGCCAGGACAGCATCCTCATCGCGCTGAATGCTTCGGATCAGACGTCGACACTGCGGTTGCCAAGCGACTATTCGGCAGGTGCAGAGCTGCTCTGCTCCAACAGCGCCAGCAGCTCTTTCTCCGCTTCGCAAGCGGCCGTCACCGATATCCTCACGCTGGAGCCCTACGGATACCGCATATGGAAGAAGGGATAGGCGAAAGCCTATCCCTTCTTAACGGCATGGAAAAAGTTCACGATACTGTAGAATGATACAGGCAATAATGGTGGGTGAAGGTGTCAGCTTTAAGGTAAAATATAGCATAGATCGAGATATAAGCAGCCTGATGCTGTCGGTCGCAAGCGAACGTTGATGGAGGTGGCAATCTGATGAGCAAGGATACGATCTCCGAATTTCTCAGGCAAGTCCCATTGTTCCACGATCTGAGCCAACAGGAAATGGATCGCGTGCTGGAAATCGCCAATCCCCGCTTCATGTCTAAGAAAGCTATTATCTTCCATGAAGGAAGTGAGAAGGAAGCCGTATACTTCATCCGAGATGGATTGGTAAAAACCTACAAAACGGATGAAAACGGGCATGAGCAGATCGTCGCGTTCCTGAAAACCGGAGACATGTTCCCGCACGCCGGATTCTTCAATCACAGGCCATACCCGGCAACCGCGGAAGCGATCACCGATACGCATCTGGTGGCAATTCCGGTGCATACGTTCGAGCTCTTGCTCATGCATACTCCGTCCATCGCCGTCAAGATGATGCGCGTCATGGGCGATAAAATCATGGAGCTTCAGGAGACGATTCAATCGCTGTCCGGCCAAGGCGTCAGAAGACGAGTGCTGTCCTTCCTGATCAGGCTGGCCGAGCAGCATGGAACAGTGAGCGGAAGCAGAGTCACGATCGATCTGCCGATGACCCATCAGGAGATCGCCAATTCTGTCGGCACAACCAGGGAAACCATCAATCGCGTGCTGAATCAGCTCACCAAGGAAAACTTGCTCATCATGGACCGAAATCATATCGTGATCAACGATCTGGAAGCCATCAAGGAGCAGCGTGATCTCGAATAATCCTTCTCCATCCACGCATGTCAAAGGGATAGGCCGACCGCCTATCCCTTCTTTCATTCACGGATCACAACTTCAACCAAGTCTTGTTCGCCCCTCCTCTCTCTTACATTTTCATCAATAAATAATTTTTCCTTAACAAGTAAAAATATGGGTTGATTTTTATGTCGCCATGTTGTAGACTTATTTACATCTACAACATGTAGACTAGAGGAGAGTGATTCATGATGAGCAAAATCCAATTATTATCTGACACCGAGCGGAAAATTATGGATTTCGTTTGGAGCAAGAAAAGCCCTGTGACCACCCGAGAAATCATGGATGAGTTGCCGGAGGCACGCAGTTGGAAACACAATACAACCATTACTTTTTTATCACGACTAATTGACAAAGGATTTCTTACCGCTACTCGAATTGGCAAAGCGCATCATTATGAAGCCTTGATCACAGAAAAAGAATATCTCGATTATGAGACGAAGCATTTTGTGCAAAGGATTCACAAAGGTTCAATGTTTGGATTTATCGCCTCACTGTGCGACACCGGAGAGTTAACCAAGGAGGATATTGAACGCCTGATGAAGCGATTGGAGGAGGAATAAGCTTCAGCTATGTTCATCGAACTGTTAACTCAGATCGTTATGCTCTCAATCTTTTTTGTTGCCATTTATTTACTCATCAGCCTTCTCCATCACAGAACTTCAAGTTCACTCTCAGCCAAATGGCACTACTATCTTCGAGTATCTCTTTACGTTTTTCTTCTGTTGCCCGGTTATGAAGTGATTTCACGTATTTTTTATGGAGCTACTGGTTCCCGTCTTGTCCTGATCACTGATAATCTGATTCCTATGCAGATGGTCCAAAATACGATGTCTTCGTGGTTTCACATACAATCAATATTCAGTCTTTCATTTCTTCCTTATGTTTGGATGGCAGGATCAATCCTGTTTATCGCCTGTTACTTCATCGAAAGGTTCAGATGTAAAAGTTATATGATTCGAACATGCAAGATGGTGCAGGATGACGAACTTTGGAATGAATTTGAAAACTGCAAGATCAAAATTGGCGTAAGTACCAAAATATCATTGTACACTTCTCCCTATATTACGTCTCCGTTCCTATTCGGCATTTTCAGACCCCTTATTGTATTGCCTAAAAATATTTCATTTACTCCTACAGAACTGCAGCATATCTTTCTCCACGAGTTAACACATTGGAAACGGCGCGACCCTTGGTTGAACTGTCTGCTCATGCTTATACATGCCGTTCATTGGTTCAACCCTTGCATTTACTTTATAAGACGTGATATTGATCGCTTTTGTGAACTTTCTTGTGACGAAAGCGTTACACGATCAATGAATAAAGAAGAAAGGAGGAGTTACTGTGCACTTTTACTGAAAGTACTTTGGAACGTTGCTGATCAACATAGCAAACTTTACTCGGCGTTCAGCAGTACGAAACTTAAACAGCTAGAAGGGAGATTGGATTTGTCATTTCATAGTTGTTCCAGATGACACCTTTGCTTGATTGGTATACACGCTCAGTTACCTTTCCTATTCGGAAACCGACCTGTTCATAACAACGAATGGCAGCCTTGTTTATGTCAAAAACATTTAGTTTGACGGACTGTAAACCAAATTGAGTAAAACCAATCTCAACAACTTTAGATAATGCCTGTTTCCCTATGCCCCGCCCCCTGTGTTGCTCTTCCCCAATGATGAAACGGCCAATGACTGCTTCTCTCCTGCTCTGATCGAACCTGCATAGCTGCAATGACCCGATCATTTCATCAGTTGATCTGTCGATCACCTTATAGATAAACACATCGGCTTCCAGAGAGTTGAT
>Ga0310829_1001867_pt1 | contig 10727 bp, 10 predicted proteins | sample WT_ome_4_FD_202244 | JGI IMG/M metagenome (GOLD analysis project Ga0310829, IMG submission 202244) | Sorghum-adapted microbial communities enriched on wild type (WT) sorghum from Joint BioEnergy Institute, Emeryville, California, United... ... | reverse complement strand
ACATTAAACATGAGTAGGGTAACTTCCTTTCTGGTGATCTCGTCAATCCCAACAAAGGTACCCTACTTTTTTGTAATCTGTTAAGACTCCAAATTTTGCTACACAAACAATTGTACGTCATCAAAAAACGTTCGATTTTGCCTAAAAAGTGGCCTGTCGTTCCATTAACACCAGAGGCAATCCCCGTCATAAGATCGTGGCTGTGTCTTTGAATGGAGATCCGCCGCGTGTCATGCACGGTTTGCTGCAACGCTGGCGTTTTTGACACGGCAGATCGGCCGGCAGGGGATATTCAGATGAAAATTTCTGCTATATAATTTTTTATGAAATGAAATACCAATCAAGCAAATTAATTCTTTCACGATCAGGGGTGAGAGACGTGGGCGAGGAGATGTCCATTTTGCCGATCCAACCTTTCTACTCGCTCGAGGATCGCGCCGTATTCGGGACGGTCCTGCACGAAGCGCCGTTGGTCATGAAGTTTGACCGGCTGCTTTCCGACGAGGAATGCGAGCGGTTGATCGAAGAAGCTGCGCCGAGGCTGAAGGAATCGAAACTCGCCAACCGGGTGATCAGCGATTACCGTACGAGTCGCGGGATGTTTTTTGGGGAGAACGAGAACCCGTTCATCCACCGCATCGAAAAGCGGATCGCCCAACTGATGCATGTGCCGATCGAACATGCGGAAGGCTTGCAGGTGCTCCATTATGGACCCGGGCAGGAGTATCGGGCGCACCATGACTTTTTCAAGGCGGACAGCCCCGCTGCGAAGAACAACCGGATCAGCACGCTGGTCGTCTACCTGAACGACGTGGAAGAAGGGGGAGAGACCGTCTTTCCCTTGCTGGACCTGAAGGTGAAGCCGAAACGCGGGTCGGCGCTGTATTTTGAATACTTCTACAACGAGCCGTCGCTCAACGACTTGACCCTGCACAGCAGCGTGCCCGTCGTCCGCGGGGAGAAGTGGGTCGCGACGCAATGGATGCGCCGGCAGCGGATTCGGGATTACGGTCTCCTGTCAAGTTGATCATAAAACGTTCGGAGCCAAGCCGTGGATGACGGCTTGGCTCCGTTTTTTGTGCGCGGCATGAACGGCGTGCATCATGCGGATGGTTTTCGTCTGACGCTGTAATGCCGCATCCCCGCCGGGACGCCCTTGATTTCGAGGACACCTGCGTAAATGAGTTCCCTGATGCGGTACTCAAAGAAGGCGTAAGGGATATCCTGCTCGCAGCGGCCGAGGGCTTCCCCGACCAGGCGGGCGCATTTGACGAAGCCGTTGCCGCCGGCGGGCGGGACGATCCGTTCCAACTGCTCCAGCAAGTACCGGTCGAAATAATCCGCCGGCACCTCCTTCACGGTTCCGTCTTGCCAAATGCGCAGCACGCCGCCTTGTTCCGATGCCGAAAGCCATTCCCCGGCAAGTCGCGCGGCATCGTCGACGGCAAGCCGGCCGGCCGCGTCGAAGTCCAACACGCCCTTGAGCACTTCCCGCAGTTTGTCCGGCGGAAGTTCGCCGGATCGCCGGTACGTGATGGAGGCTTCCGGCCGGTTGAACCGTTGTTCGCACATCGCGCAAGCGTCGAGGACGCGGATCGGATTCGGCTTGCCTTGGAGCAAATGCAGCGCATGCCGCATGCCGATCTGCTCGCAGACGCTGCGGCTGGCCCAAACGAGGATCTCCGCATGCCCGGGGATTTGGCCAAACCGTTCCAGTGTCTTGCGGTACGTTTCTTCAACGTCCATTTGCTCTTCCAACGCGTCCTCGATATGGTCCCGAAACCATTCGTTCCGCACCCTGCGCCCTTCCGGCGTGTCCAACCCGCCGATGGGGCCGATGGCGTAATCGTCGTCCATCACGATGATGCTGTGCGCTCCCTCCCAACCAAGTTCCTTGAGGGCAAGCTTCATGCTTCCGGCGAATGAATCGCCGGTGACCACGTGCACATGGGTGCATCCCGGATGGGGCGCCCACGAAGCGTTGCCGGCTTCCGGTGACATCAAGCGGTCATAAAGGCGGATCAGTCCGGAGATCGCATCTTCCGCAGCCCCGCCCTGTTCTTTCAGCATCCGGATATGTTCGAGGGTAAGGCCGAGACAGGATTTCGCCGTTTTCCCGTCCAGCCTGTCGATCGTTTTTTTGATTTCGAGCCATGTGTCCATGTTTCCAGCCTCACATATCTTTGTTCATGTTTCAGGCAAATCGGAGACGGCAACCATCCGCCGCCGGATCGCGCACTCGCCCCGGGGATTCATGCCGGCGCAACCGCAAGGGCTGACGGAAGATGCCGTACGGTTCCAGGATCCCTTGCTGTCAGGTGCGTTCTTCGTTCAGGTACGTGATGACGTCGGGCGCTTTGTAAGTGGCAAATTGATCGAGGATCCCTTCCGGCGTCTCACCCGTGATGAGCATCGCGCGGTGCGCCGGACGGAGGAACCCTTCCCGCGCCATGACGTCGAACTGGGCGAGGAGCGGGTCGAAGTAGCCGCCCGCATTGAGAATGCCGCACGGCTTCCGGTGCAACCCCAGCTGTCCCCACGTGAACACCTCGAAAAATTCGTCCATCGTGCCGGGGCCGCCGGGCAGCGCGAGAAACCCGTCCGCCAGGTCGACCATCTTCGCCTTCCGCTCGTGCATGGAATCGACCAGGATGAGTTCCGTCAACGCTCTGTGGGCGACTTCCCGCCTTTGCAGAAAGTACGGAAGCACCCCGATCACCTTGCCGCCTTCCTCCAATACCGCATCCGCCACGGCTCCCATGACGCCGACGCGGGCTCCGCCGTAGACGAGGGTGATCCCGCGCCGGGCCAGTTCACGACCCAATTGTGCCGCCGTTTCCCGGTAGACGGGGGACGCGCCTTCGCTTGATCCGCAAAATACCGCGATGGATTTCATGCCGAACATCCTTCCCTTCCATGGATGAAAACTGCATGCCGTGCCGAAGTGTCCCAATGGAGCATTCATCCCTCAACATGCGCTTTCGGTTCAACTATAATCGAAACGTTTTGCTTCCCGCAACGACGAGGGAAAAAACGGTCCGGATCACCGACATCGCAGGAACGAACCGTCCAAACCGTCGGCAACGAGGGAGGAACAGCCTGAGCTGCCGGCAGTGTGAATCGGAAACCGACTGAACCACCGACAGTGAAGGAAAGGGAGGCCGGACCACAGTCAATGCGGAACAAAATCCATCTGAACCGCCGGCGACACGGATGGAAAACGCTCAAAACCACGGCCCGGAAAAGGAAAATGTGGATCTGTGTTGAACTTTAAGTGGCGATGGAATCCGAATCGACGGACCGTTTAGCGTCGGAATCCCGGCTCGGGTCAGGGACGAACGGGGGGATGGGGATGCCTGGTCAAACCGAATCGGATGTGATCCGCAGTCAGCGGGTATTTTTCGCTTCAGGCGCAACGCGGAACGTTGCCTGGCGCCGGGAGGCGCTGCGCAGGCTCAAACAGGGCTTGATCCGGCATGAGCCGGATTTGCTGGCGGCGCTGAAAGCGGACCTGGGCAAGACAGAATCGGAATCGTACTTGTCGGAAATCGCGCCGATCATGATGGATCTGAACCATGCGATCCGGAATGTGTCCGCCTGGGCCAGGCCGCGCCGGGTGCCGTCGCCGGTGTCGCTGTTTGGCGCCAAGAGCCGCATATACAACGAACCGTACGGGGTGACGCTGATCATTTCGCCGTGGAACTACCCCGTGCTGCTCACGTTCCGGCCGCTCATCGGCACCGTCGCCGCGGGCAATTGTGCCGTGGTGAAGCCGTCGGAACTGAGCCCCGCGGTATCCGCGGCCGTCGCGCGGTTGATCGCGGACGTATTCGCGCCCGAACACGTCGCGTGCGTGGAAGGGGGCGTCGAAACGAGCACGGCGCTGCTGGAGCAGAAGTTCGACTACATTTTCTTCACCGGCAGCCCCCGGGTTGGCAAGATCGTCTACGAAAAGGCGACCCGGCATCTCACGCCGGTCACCCTGGAACTCGGCGGCAAAAGCCCGTGCATCGTGGCCGAGGACGCCGACGTGCGCCTTGCCGCGAAGCGGATCGTCTGGGGCAAGCTGCTCAACGGCGGCCAGACGTGCGTCGCGCCGGACTATTTGCTGGTGCATCGCCGGGTGAAGGACCGGCTCGTCCGCGAGATCCAATCCTGCGCGGAAAGAACGTACGGGCCGGACATGCTCCTTCACGAGCGATACCCGCGGATGCTGAACGAGCGGCAGTTTCGGCGGCTCGCCGGCTATTTGCAGGGCGCGAACATCCTGTGCGGCGGGCGTACCGACGAAAGCGCCCTGCGCATCGAACTGACGCTGCTCGACCAGACAAGCTGGGACGACCCGGTCATGCAGGACGAAATTTTCGGCCCGATCCTGCCGGTGCTCGTCTACGACGACCTGTCCGACGTGATCCGGCTCGTCAACGCCCGGCCGAAGCCGCTGGCCTGCTACATTTTCTCGGCTTCGAAACAAACGCAGGAGCGGGTCATCCGCGACATTCCGTTCGGCGGCGGCTGCGTCAACGACACGGTGATCCACCTGTCGAGCCCGCACCTGCCCTTCGGCGGCGTCGGGGAAAGCGGCATCGGCAGCTACCACGGCAAAGCGAGCTTCGACCTGTTCTCCCACCACAAGAGCGTGCTCCGGCAGACGACCCTTTTTGATTTGCCGGTTCGCTACGTGACGGACAGCCGGATGCTGCGCTGGCTGAAGAAATTCGTGACGTATTTGACCTGATGACGCGACAGAAGCCGGAATGACCGGCTGTACATAGACCGGCCGAAGGCGGACACGGGGCGGGAGGCGGACGGCGCTGTCCGGACCCGTACCCCGTCGGCCTGCCGCGGCACGAGCGGAGTGGAAACCGAATCTCGAATCACAAGCGGAGGGATGGGGATGCAACATCGCATCGAACAGCCGGGCAATTTGCTCAAGGAGGACGGGTCGCTGGCACAGTGCGGGTATTCCACCCAGGCCGTGCTGACCTACAACCGCGAACAGATCAAGGCGCCGGCGTGGAAGATCAAGGAGTGGGATTTCTACCAGGTGTCCAACGACGATTACTGCGTGCAGCTGACGATCGGCCACGTATCGTACGCGGGGGACGTGTCGATTCGTTTTTTCGAATTTGAAAGCGGTTACCGGGTCGACTATTCGCACATGCTCGTGCTGCCGTTCAGCCGGCTCAACATGCCGCGCACGGCGGAAGCGGGGGATTTGGCGTACCGTTCGGACAAAATCGAGATGGCATTCCGCTTTGTTGAAGGCGGGCGCCGGCTGACCGCGAAAACGCCCGGTGACGACAAAACGCCGCCCATCGAGGTGGACATTTTTCTGCAGCAGCCGGATCCGGTGTCGATCGTGATGGCAACCCCTTTTGACGAGGACAAACGCTTCTTCTACTACAATCACAAAATCAACTGCATGCCCGCGGACGGGGTTGTCCGCATCGGGGACCGCGAGTACCGGTTCAGCCCCGGTGACGCCTTCGGCCTGCTGGATTGGGGGAGGGGCGTCTGGCCGTACCGGCATGAATGGTTTTGGGGCAACGGCAGCGGCTACATCAACGGCAAGAGGTTCGGCTTCAACATCGGTTACGGGTTTGGCAACACGTCGGCGGCGACGGAAAACGTTCTTTTTTACGACGGGACGGCCCACAAGCTGAGCCACGTGTACTTCGACCTGCCCGGCGGCGGGGGATACATGGCCCAAAAGATTTTCACCAGCGATGACGGGCGGTTCGAGATGGTGTTCACGCCGATTTATGACCGGTACACGGAGACGAAGCTGCTGTTTGTCGACACCCATTGCCATCAACTGTTTGGGAAATGGAACGGCAAAGTGGTGCTCGACGACGGCACGGTGCTCGAGGTGAAGGACCTGCTCGCCTTCGTAGAGCATGCGGTGAACAAGTGGTGATAAGAGGCGCGGGGGCGGCTTTGTTTGGGGTGATGCGAACGGCGGCAAAGCCTGCCCCCTGGTCACTTGAGAGCCGGAAAAACCCCTTCCATCAGAGGCACGCCAACGGCAACAAAAAACGGCAGTGCCATTTCACCCCATTCCCTGTTGACAACCGCCAAATTTCGGTATATCCTCAAGATAAAAAAATTGGGTCACCCAATTGACCAATTTTGGAGAAGGATTGGAAGGAAGCCGACATGGCGATCAAAAAGATCAAATACCAGCGCGTGTACGAAAACGTGATCGAACAGATCAAAGAGATGATCATCGAAGGCAACCTGAAGCCGGGGGACCTGCTTCCGACAGAGAGAGAGCTGGCGCAGGCGTTCGGCATCAGCCGCGGCACGCTGCGCGAAGCGTTCCGCATCCTGGAACGGGAAAACCTGATCGAAACGAAACCCGGCGGAGGCCGCTACCTGTCCCGATCGATCGAAACCGTCGAAGACCAGAACCGGATCATGGACAACATCGAGCGGGCCACGATCATCGAGCTGCTCGAAGCGCGGGAGATTTTTGAACCGGGCATCGTCGAGCTGGCGTGCCAGCGGGCGACGGAGGAGGACATCGCGGACATCGTCGCCGCCTTCGAACGGTGGGGCGCCGCGGACGAAGAGGACCATACGCGTCCCGACCAGGAGTTCCACCTTTCGATCGCGAAAGCGTCGCACAACGTTGTGCTGATCAACATCATGGAACTGCACATGGATTTGCTTCGCCGGACGCTGAGCAAAACGCTGCAAAACGCCGGCCGCCGCGACGAAGTGTACGAGGAACACCGGCAAATCGTCGAAGCCATCAAACGCCGGGACGCCGAGCAGGCGAAAGCCGCCTTGTTGTACCACTTGAGGAAGGTCAAAGAAAACATTTTGGTGAAGCAATTGGCGTAACCCTGTTTCTTTTTCGGTTAACTGGGTCACCCAGTTATCCAGTTTGATGGCGATGGAAAACCGGCAAGATTGCGGGCGTTCAGCAAGTTCCCGTTATAATCCAATAAAAATTGGATGACCAAGCCATCCAATTTTGACCTGAAATTGGACCACCCAGTAACCCAGCAGCATGGAGGATACGCATGAAAACGAGGGAAGCCTATGAGCCATGACGTCAAAATCTTGTCGCCTTGCGGGATGCTTGGATACGGATTTCCGGAAGAATCGTTCCGGAAAGGGTTGGAACACGGGGTGCATGCCGTTGTGGTGGATGCGGGCTCGACCGACGGGGGTCCGCACAAACTGGGAGCCGGCGTGGCGATTGTCAGCCGGCGGGCCTGCAAGAAGGATCTGGAGATCATTCTGGGCGAAAGCCTGCCGCGGAAAGTGCCCGTCATCATCGGTTCCGCCGGAGGCTCGGGGGCCAAGCCGCACGTGGAGTGGACGCTGGACATCATCGAGGAAATTTTGCGGGAGCGCAACCTGTGCGCGAAGCTCGCCATCATCCATGCGGACTTCGCGCCGGACCAAGTGCTGGACGCCCTGCGGCAGGGCAAAATCGTTCCCCTGACGACGAACGTCCCGCCGCTGACGGAGGAAGCCGTTCGGCAGACGCCCAATATCGTCGGCCAGATGGGGCACGAACCGATCCTGAAAGCGTTGGAAGCGGGCAGCGACATCATCGTCTGCGGCCGCGCCTACGATCCGTCGCCCTTCGCCGCGGTGGGTATCTTCCACGGGAAAGACCCGGGGCTCAGCTACCACCTCGGCAAAATTCTGGAATGCGGCGCGCTTTGCGCGGACCCCGGGACGACGAAGGACGGCATCCTGGGCACGATCGGCGACGGCCATTTCACCGTGCAGGCCCTGAACGACTGCCGCGCCTGCACGCCGCTCAGCGTGGCGGCCCATACCTTTTACGAGAAAGAGCATCCGTACCTGCTGAACGGCCCCGGCTTCACGCTCGATCTGGAAAACTGCCGGTTTGCGGAGGACCGCCCGGGGGTCGTGCGCGTGAGCGGCAGCCGGTACATCCCGCAAGACCGAACGTTCATCAAACTCGAAGGCGCCCGCCTCGCCGCCTATCGCACCTTCGTGATCGCGGGCATCCGGGATCCGATTTTGCTGGAGCGCCTCTCGGACGTGGAAAACGCCGTCATCGCGCAAACGAAGCAGTATTACCCGGAAATCGACGACGGCGACTATCAAATCCGCTTCTACAACTACGGGATGAACGCGGTGCTCGGCGAGCGGGAATACGAACCGTTCCGCGGCCACGAAGTCGGCGTCCTGTTCGAGGTCGTGGCGAAAACGCAGGAGCTGGCCAGCAGCATTTGCGCAACGGTGCGCTCCACGTTCCTGCACTACGGCTACGACGGCCGCAAGTCGACGGCGGGCAACCTCGCCTTCCCCTTCGCGCCGAGCGACATCGAGTTCGGCCCGGTCTATGCATTTTCGATCTATCACCTGATGGAACATCCCGCGGACGGTTTTCCGATCGAATATCGGCAAGGAGGCGTGCAAGATGGCGAAGCTGGGTGAACTGGCCCGGGTAATCCGCAGCAAAAATGCCGGCCCGTTCGAAATCACGCTGGATTGCCTTTTTGACGACCCGGCCGTCTATGAACGGATCAAACGGTCGAACGCGGTCACGAAGGAAACGATCGCCCGGCTGTACGGGCTCCGCGAAGACAAGATCCACCATCTGGTGTTTTTCGACCAGGCGCTCGGCTTCAAGGTGACCATCGCCAGAGAAGTGTCATCGGGATCGGCCGGCGACCGCGACGTGTACGGTGCGCAGCAGCACGCCCCCCTGATGGATCTCGAGGTGGAGATGGAGGAGGATGGGCCATGAAGGTGATGAAAAGGCTGCGGCAGGACGGGATCCTGTACCTCATGCTCATCCCTCCCCTTGCGTACTTTGTCATTTTCCACGTCATTCCGATCTGGGGGATGCGGCTCGCGTTCCAGGATTACCGGATCATCGGGGACAACGTCTGGGTGGGGTTCAAGCATTTTGAAGTGTTGTTCAGTTCACCGGCCTTTTTCAACGTCCTCAAAAATACGGCCATCATCAGCGCGATGAAAATCGTCTTCGGCTTCCCGGTGCCGATCCTGCTGGCGCTCATGATCAACGAGGTAACAAGCCGCTACTACCGCAAGTACGTGCAGTCGATCGTCTACCTGCCGCACTTCCTGAGCTGGGTCGTCATCGCCGGCATCTGGATCAAGCTGCTCAGCCCGTCCGAGGGGGCGGTCAACCTGATCGCCAATTTCTTCGGATTGCCGTCGGTCGACTACATGACGAGCAAGGATCACATCCGCTGGGTGTTCGTCGTCTCCGAAATCTGGCGCAGCGCGGGATGGGATTCGATCATCTACCTCGCGGCCATCATGAGCATCAGCCCGGTGCTGTACGAAGCCGCGAAAATCGACGGGGCCACCCGGCTCCAGATGATGTTCCGCATCACGCTGCCGCAAATTTCGGGCACGATTGTAACCGTATTCATTTTGAACCTCGGCTTCTTCATGAGCGCCGGGTTCGACCAGGTGTTCAACATGATGAACGATTCGGTCATCAGCGTGGTGGACATTTTGGACACGTACGTGTACCGGATCGGGCTCGTCAACGGCCAATTCGCCTACTCCACGGCGGCCAGCCTGTTCAAGGGCGTCATCGGGATCGTCCTGATCCTCGGCACCCACTTCACCTCGAAGCGGCTGACCGGCAAAGGGCTCTGGTAAAGGGGGATCGGCGTGAGCGCAAAACGATTCGAACCGTCGAAGATCTTCATCTACCTGCTGCTGTTTCTCGGAACGCTGGCGGTTTTGGTGCCGCTAATCAACCTGCTCGCGATTTCCCTGACGGATCCGGCCCAGGCCCACCTGATGGACGGCCTGAGCCTCATCCCGAAGCAGTTTTCCCTCGTACACTACGAGGTGCTGCTCAGAAATCCGCTCGTGTACGGCGGCATCCTCAATTCGATCTGGATCACGGCGGCCGGCACGTTCCTCAACCTGCTTTTGACCACGATGGCCGCGTACGTGATTGCGAAAAACCGGTTTTACGGCAAGGGCGCCGTCGTCGTGTTCCTGATCATCATCATGGTGTTCGAGCCCGGCCTCATTCCGGAATATTTGCTCGTCAAGGAGCTGAACCTGCTCAACACGTATACGTCGCTCATCCTGTACAAAGGCGTCAACGTGTACTACCTGTTCATCATGATGCGCTACTTCCAGGATGTGCCCGACGAACTGCTGGAAGCGGCCAAAATCGATGGGGCGGGCCACCTGCGCATTTACACGAGCATCATGCTGCCGCTGTCGAAAGCGGGGATCGCGACGCTGGGGCTTTTTTACGGGGTGTTCCACTGGAACGAATATTTCCGCGGCATGATCTACATCTCGTCCCAGGAAAAATGGCCGCTGCAGGTCGTGCTTCGCCAGTTCGTCATCCGCCAGGACAACACGACGATCCTCGGCGGTTACGAGAACATGTTCGGCGGGCAGGCGGTCGATTTCGAATCGCTGCAGGCCGGCACCATCATCATCGCCATCGTACCTTTGCTTCTCATATATCCGCTGATTTTGAAGTACTACACGAAAGGCGCAATGGAAGGCGGGGTGAAGGAATAGGCGGAAGCCAGGCCATATCGGAAACGCATCGCATCGGTTGTCGCCAGATGACGCATCACAAACCTTCATTACATGAATGAACATGAATGAAATCTCAAGGGGTGTTTGGGAATGAAACGTGCAAAAAGTTTGATTGTCCTGCTTGTCTGCTTGCTGCTGTTTGTGACGGCGTGCTCGTCCGGGGGCGGAAACAATTCGGCCGG
>Ga0310829_1001863_pt1 | contig 10748 bp, 8 predicted proteins | sample WT_ome_4_FD_202244 | JGI IMG/M metagenome (GOLD analysis project Ga0310829, IMG submission 202244) | Sorghum-adapted microbial communities enriched on wild type (WT) sorghum from Joint BioEnergy Institute, Emeryville, California, United... ... | reverse complement strand
CCGCAAAGAAACGATTCAGAAACTAGTGGCGGAATTCCAAGCCCAATACGGCGAAGATAATGTCATTTTGGAACTCAAAGATCAATACTATAACATGAGGGAAAAGATTGAACCGGTTAAAGAAATCGTCGACATCGCCTCACAAGCGATGAGAAATTTAGACATTGAGCCGAGAATTACACCGATCCGCGGCGGCACAGACGGCTCACAGCTCTCCTTTATGGGGCTGCCGACGCCGAACATTTTCGCTGGCGGAGAAAACATGCACGGAAAATATGAGTACGTCTCCGTTGAAACGATGGAAAAAGCGACCCGAGTCATCATTGAAATCATTAAGCTTTTTGAAGAAAGAGCTTAAATCATACGAAAACCGTCCTCGCAATAAAGGGCGGTTTTTTTATCGAAAGTGTATATTTTGAGTCCAGTATTTCTAGATTCAAAGAGATTTGTCTACTGAAAACATAATAAAGGGGTGACCTAGAGAGGAACCTGGTTCTTCTAAGTCACCCTTTTTTCTTATTGTTGCCCTAAAAGCTTCTCGATTTCATCCATGATCTTGCCGGAATCTTCCCAACGGCCATCCGATACAGCTTTTTTATAGTCCTTAAACAGTTGGGCAAGCTGTTTCAGTTTTTCATTGGCTGTTGTGCTCGTCTCGGTTTTGCCATTCGGCTCTTCCCCATCGTTTTTGCCGGATGGGGGTTCTACCGACTGTTCTGGATCTATAAGGCTTAGCAGTTCATCTAGAGATTGATCCAACGTCGGCTCCATGACAATTTTATCACCATAGGCCACGACAATGCGCTTGACTTCCGGAAGCGATGTTTCATTACTGGACTCAATGTAAATCGGCTCGACATATAAAAGCGTGTCCTCGATAGGGATGACGAGCAAATTCCCGCGGATTACCTTCGACCCGCCTTGGGACCACAGATTCAATTGTTGTGATATTTCACTATTTTGGTTGATGCGGTTTTCGATTTGCTGCGGCCCGTAAATGTTTTTCTGTTTCGGGAAGCGATAAACCATTTTTTCCCCATAGTGCTCTCCGTCATTACGCACGCCGATCCACGCGATCATATTTTGTTTGTTTTTCGGCGTAAACGGCATCATGAGAATAAATTCTTCTTTGTCTTCTCCAGGAAGTTTCATCGTCACATAATACGGCTCCATCGTCACGTCTTCGTTATAGTATTTTTCAGTCGGAAACTGCCAATAATCTTCCCGGTTATAGAAAACTTCCAGATTTGACATATGATACGTTCCGTACATCGCTGCTTGAATCTTAAACAGCGTTAAAGGATAACGGAAATGCGCTTTAATGTCGGCGGGAATCTTGTCGGTAAATAATTCCGGAAAAATGTTGCGATATGTTTTTAAAATGGCATTATCCGGTTCGACTACATAAAATGTCACCTTGCCGGTATAAGCGTCAATGACAGCTTTTACAGGATTGGCGATATAGTTTAAATCATGTGAAAATGGTTCTGAATACGGATAATTTTTTTCCGTTAAATAAGCATCGACAATCCAAACTAAAGTGCCATCATCTCTGACTACTAAATACGGGTCTTCATCATAAGTGAAAAACGGCGCAATCCGTTCCAACCGATCCATGATATTGCGTGTCTCAAGCAATTGACTTTTCGCGGAAATTTGGTTGGAAACGAGAATTCGTAAATCCCCTTCCTTCAAAGCGAAGAGGACGCGATTGAGCCCTGTAAGCGGAATGCCAGCCTTTTCTTTATAGGTCGTGTTGACATTCGTTTCGCCGGACGGATAGTCAAACTCACGGACATTGCTGTCGACGACGACACTATCATAGTTTTCTTCGCCAAAATAGATTTGTGGACGGGTGACCTTTACACTTCCTTTCGGCGGCAAGTTTTCCACCATATATTTGGGTTGGCCTTGTTCTGTAATTTGATTGACATGACTCATGCTAATGCCGTAGCCGTGCGTGTAACGAAGATTTTTATTCACCCATGTTTTCGCTTGGTCCGGCAAATCGCCGGTGCTCAGTTCACGCGCACCCACGAAGACCTGCTGATATTTGCCATCAACCATGTACCGATCAATATCAACATCTTTAAACTGATAGTACGTACGGAACGTTTGCAACTGATTATAAACATCGATCAGCGGCCGGGCATCGTTAATGCGAATATTGCTTACGGTCAGTTCGTTGCGGTCGAGCATCTCTTTTGAAAGCGTTAGGTTACCGGGATGCTGTTTTTCTTTGATGTGATTTAACTCGTATGCTGTCTTAGTAAAATCAAGATTATGCTTTAAATACGGTTTTTCTTTACTAAACTCATTCGGTGAGACAATAAACTGTTGAACGACTAAGGAAGCAACAAATCCTATAATTGCAAGGCCGACGTATGCCGCCACTGGTGTAAAGAATTGCCGAAGGCTCTGTTTTCGTATGGCGATGATCATCCATACAGCACCAATGATGGAAAAAGCGGCTAAGACATACTCAACCGGGATATTGACCCAACGATCCGTAAAACTCAAGCCATAAACAGCACTTTTTTGAAAAAGATTGACCTTATCTGTCAACAACGTCTCGAAAACGTCTAATATGTGTTTGCACGCTAAAAAGACGCCCGCTAGGATAAGATTGACCGCAAGATGACCCTGTGCCCGCTTGCTTCTGAAGATTAGCTGTGTGAAGACATACGCCAAGGTTTCTAAAACAAGAATAAAAAGACTTAACCCAATCAATAAATTGTCAACAAACTTTAAAAACGGCAGTATAAACAGATAAAACGAAATATCTAAATGGAAAAATGGGTCCACCTGATGGAAAGGCGTTTGGTGGAGAAGTTTTAACCATCTTTGCCAACCGAACCCTTTGGCCATGCTGCTGCCGAGAAGGCCAAATAGGACGGAGAGAAGGGCGATGACCCAAACCATTTTCCTCGTCGAAACGACGAGCGGTATTTTGTTGTTTAATAAAGGATCTTTCGTATATGTCCGCCATATACCAAATAACGTGATAAAAAGCGCCCCGGAAAACAGCAAAAAGCCGATCACACCAAGAAGCACTTTGGACATTAATACGGTTATGTAGACTTCCGAATAACCGACCGAGTTCATCCAGATGTAATCTGTTATCAGGCGGATAATGGTCCCTCCAAAAGAAAGGACAAGGAAAAGCAAAATGAGCCAAATGATGATTTTAATCGGCTTCCTTCCGCTAGTTGCTTCACTTTTTCCGTGCCAAAATTTTTTTAATACCAAATGCACACACCTCTCCCAGAGCAATTTAATTATTTTACGATAGGGCAAGCCGTCAGGTTTCAACAGCCATTCTTCTTAAAACCGCAACGATGGCTTCCGGATGCGTGACGACAACATCGGCTTGATGTTCCGGCGAAAGCTCATGGGTATTGATAAAGAGCGTTTTCACGCCAAGTTTTTGCACAGGATAAATCTCGTTGACCCAATTATCACCAACACTTAGAATTTCCCCATATTCAACCGCAAAGGCCTCTTTAATGGCTTCAAAATGCTTTAAGGTTTGCGCCGGTTTCTTGCCATTGAAAATCATTTGGTCAAAAAGAGCATCCAAATCGAGCTTCCGTAAAATCGCCCGGCTGTCCGGTTCCGGACTGTTTGTTAATAAAACAAGTTTATTCGTCGTACGTAATTTTTCCAATGTCTCCTTGAGTCCAGGGATTTTCTTCATCGTAAAATCGGGACTCATCATGTAGCGCCTTGTCTCAAGAAAAGCCTCATGGCAAGCGTCAAAATCCAAGCCGTAATGATAGGCTATCGGAACGGGCACCCACCAAAAATCGCCGATGCTGATCTGTCTTTCATTATCAATGACAAGCGGCTCCGGATATAACCACTTAACCCGCTCCTCCGGTATTTTATAGCCGTTCCATTCATAAGCCTCGGTTACGATTCGATCGCAATGAACAAGGATGAGGTCATGGAGGACATCATAGACCCGACCAACCTTAATCACATGTTTTTTCTTCTCGGCCGCCCGATAGTCTCTCATAAAATCATCTTGCACAACTCGGGGGAGCCTTTCCTTCAGCCGTTCCGCATAATACGCAAAATGACTGGTTTCCGAATAGAGCGTCCCGTCTAAATCAAACACAATAACCTTGATGTTTTGTGCATTCAAGAGATCCTCTCCTTAAAAAGAGCATAACATCACATCTTTATTTTCAAACAAAACAGCATCTATTGCAATACTTTCCTGAAGGTTAAACAGCTAAACAACTTAAAATCAGCGCTTCAAAATTAACTATTGACAACCGAAAGCAAAAACTGAATAATGAATATACTTAAATTATATGATTTACCTTATCCAGAGTGGTGGAGGGACTGGCCCAATGAAACCCGGCAACCCCTGCGGAAAGCAGGACGGTGCTAATTCCTGAAGAGCCCAACGGCTCTTGAAGATAAGGCGGAGTGAACGACCATCAGGCTCTTCCTTATCCAAGGAAGGGCCTTTTTTACAACCGAAACACCCGCCAAAATTTAAAAAAAGGGAGAGGGATGAACAGATGAGTGAAGTAAAAACCAATCAATTTCCGGAAGCTGGAAAACGGACAAAGCCGCCGTTTCGCTTCGACCACGTCGGCAGCCTTTTAAGACCAGAACGGCTAAAAGAGGCGCGCCAGCAAAAAGCGGCGGGTGTGATCACTGCAGAACAATTACGGGAAATTGAAAACGAAGAGATTACGCGAATTGTTGCAAAACAAAAGGACATTGGTCTTTTGGCGGTGACCGATGGAGAATTGCGCCGTGCTTGGTGGCACTTCGACTTTTTGGAAAACTTAGTCGGGGTCACAGGTTATGAAGCCGAGCGCGGGCTCCAGTTCCATGGGAAGGAGACGAAAACACATGCCGTGAAAGTCACGGGAAAACTCGATTTTAACGGACACCCCATGTTGGAGGATTTTAAATTTCTTTTAAGCCAAGCTGGTGACAGAATCGCCAAAATGACCATACCGAGTCCGAACATGTTGCGCGTGCGGGCGGCAGGTATTTCGGATATTTATAAAGATGAAGATGAATGGACACATGATTTGGCAGAAACGTACAGAAAAGCCATTCGTGCTTTTTATGAGGCAGGATGCCGTTACCTGCAAATTGACGATACCTCTTGGGGGCTGTTTTGTTCAGAGGAACATAAAGAACAGCTGCGCGCAGCCGGCAGAGACCCGGAAAAATTAGCTGCGCGATGTGCCGAAACTTTGAATGAGGCGCTCAAGGGACGGCCGGAGGATTTAACCGTCACGATGCATATTTGCCGGGGCAACTTCCGCTCGACTTGGATCTATTCTGGAGGCTATGAGCCCGTTAGCGAATATATTTTCAACATCGATGTAGACGGATTATTTTTAGAGTTTGATTCGGATCGCGCTGGTGGTTTTGAACCATTGCGTTTCGTTAACCGAAACGATTTGCAAATCGTTTTGGGACTCATTACTTCAAAATACGGGGAATTAGAAAATCCCGATGTTGTAAAGCGCCGGGTGGAAGAAGCCAGCCGCTTTGTCGACATCAACCAATTGTGTTTAAGCCCGCAATGCGGGTTTGCCTCCACCGAAGAAGGCAATCTCGTTAACGAAGAACAACAATGGGCGAAGCTCCGCCACGTTGTGGAAATCGCAGAATCCATTTGGAAGTAAAAATTTCAAAGGTTGACAGAAAAATCAGGGGTCATGCTTCATTCATCCAATTGAATCGGCCGCAAAACATGCGGACCATGGTGAGCGCAAGACCCCTCATCCGTCAACCTCTTAGCCTTTTTCCACAAAATATTTTCTCAGCGCATCCGGGACTTCCCTGCTTTTGCGCGTCGCCACATCCATCGTCACGCTGGTGACAAGGGCGTCCGCACAACATTCACCCTTTTGATTATAGATTTCCTGACGCAGGACATAGCTTGTGCGTCCGACTTTTTCCGGACGGGTTTTAATCGTTAAACGGTCATTTTGCACGCATTCTTTGCGGTAGTTAATATTGATATTGACGGTCACCGTTTGAATGCCCATTTCAAGAAACGTTTGATAATCGAGGCCCGCTTGTTCATACCATTCTTCGCGTCCCCATTCTAAATACTCGAGGTATTTAGCGTTGTTCACATGACCATTGACATCAATTTCCGTCGAACGAACCACAATTTCTAATTCTGCTTCCATCATCCATCCCTCTCAGCCAATGTTGGGCGTGTCTTCATCCATTCGTCTTTCCAGATGGATTCATTTAAATCAGGATAAACTGATGAAACAAGAGCGAATGTCTCTAGCGATGGATATGCCTGAGGTTTTTTCGTTGGGTTGACAGGCACTGGCATCGCCATGCTCTTTTCTCGTAAATCCATCGGTTCACCTTTCCCCGTCGAAGCGAAAAAAATGCCGATATTAAAGCTTCCGAGTATATTTTATAGTATTAACTATTATAGCATAAAGCGCGCGGATCTCGGTTTTCGTAAAACAGGCGATTGTAACGGATATTTATGGTTGTTAAGACTTAAAATAAAAAAACGCCCTGCAAAGTTGTGTTATCATCATTTCCTTTTGACCATATGTTCTTCCCGGAATTCTTGAACCCTTTTAATAAATGAAAAATGCCACCGGTCACTTTACTTTGACAAACCCCATATTTATTTCATATGCAAGAAAAAGTGCCGCAAGCGGTGGCTTCCGGCACCTAATTAATATTTTTCCCGTAAAAAATTTCATCCATTTCCGTACGCAGTTTTTCCGTAATCACTTGCTGCTCCTCTTTTGATAAAACATCCTTTTTATATCCGAAAAGGTAATTGTTTAAATCAAAATCCTTAAGTTTACATTTTGTATGGAAAATATGCTCCTGATAGACATTGACATCAATCATTTGGTATAACTTTTTCACATCATCCGGGATATAATTTTGGATCGAGTTGATTTCATGGTCAATAAACAGTTTTTTGCCATGCTTATCCCGGGTGAAGCCGCGCACCCGATAATCAATGGTCATAATATCCGTATCAAAAGAGTAAATGAGATAATTCAATGCCTTTAAGGGTGAAATTTCGCCGCAGGTGGAGACGTCGATGTCCGCCCGAAACGTGCTGATGCCCTCATAAGGATGATATTCAGGATACGTATGTACAGTTATATGACTTTTATCCAGTTGGGAGACGACCGATGTTGGCAGCGGTCCCGGCGTCTCCTCTCGGGTGTCGGTGGGAACTTCCACTACCGGACCTTCGGAAATGAGGAAAGTGACGCTAGCCCCTTGAGGGACATAATCTTGCTTGGAAATATTCAAAACGTGTGCACCGATGATGTCCGCCACATGATTTAAGATCTCCGTCAATCGGTCTGCATTATATTGATCATCGATATATTCGATATACGCCTCGCGTTCTTCTCTGGTTTTCGTATAACAAATATCGTACATATTAAAACTTAAAGATTTTGTCAGATTATTAAAGCCGTGTAACTCAATACGTCCTATCGATGACTGTTCCATCCAGACATCCCCCCTTTTCAAGAGGATGCCCCGTTAAGCCGAAAATATGAAAACCCACAAACTTGCGAAAATATTCCTTGATATGAAAAAGATCGTCTACACCACCCATTTCTCTTGACCTAGCTCAAGCCGAGAAAGCGGCAAGTTGCAACCGTTTTTATATGGTTTCCTTTTGTATAGCTTCCTGTTCGCTAAAGCGGTCCCAATGAATGAAGTTTTCTAAAATGACCGCCAATAAAATGCCCATCAATAAGCCGTTTGATAGTAACGGCCGGATTAAAGCCGGAAGCCCTGCAAAGACCTCACGCGGCAGATTCATCAACGCGATGCCAAGTAATGTTGGGGTGGCAATGCGATAAACGGTTCGAAAATCAAAAGTCATGCCGCGAATGTTCTTCAAAGCCGAACCGAACAGTTGTAAATAGGCAACAAATAAAACGGCATCACCAACGCTTTCGGGGAGCGTCGAAAAAAATGCCCCTAGAACCGGAATCGCACCCAGGAGAATAAACAACCCCGCCCCGAGCATAAAGGGAACACTTTCCTTGATGCGTGTGGAATATAAAAAGCCCAAGGAAGATGTATAGGGGGCATATGGGACAAGACCGAACAAGCCACTAACAACCGAATTAAATCCGGTTAAAACAAAAGAACGTCGATATTGGCGGTCCGTCACAGGTTTTTCGTAAAAGACCTCAGCTTCCTTCAGGGTCGCGACAGTATTCGTCGTATTGATCAACCCGGCAAGTATTGCGGTGAGAATAATCCCAATGTTCCAATGCGGACTTCCCCACGGCCATAAGTCAAAAAGCGATGAAGCATGAGCGGCTGTTTCGGTTTTTGCATCGGCAAACAACAAACGAAAAACCACCCACCCGACAACAATGCCAATTAAAAGAGCAAAATGACTTATCAGACCTTTTCCTTTAATCATCAACAAGATGACCAAAAGGATCAAAAGCACCGAAAGCCCCGCCGTCGGCAAATGGATCCGTGCGTGGTCATTAAGACCAAGCATTCCTTTGAAAAAAATGGTGATCAACTGCGTTGCCAGCAAAAATAAAAAAACGCTCATCACAACGGGCGTAAACCATTTTTTTAATAGCCGGCCCATACCTATTGCCCCGAGGATGGCAATGAGAATCCCGCCAAAAATGATGCCAATGGATAGCGAGCCCCCCAGCTCATTATAAGATTCGGGCGGATATGAAGCTGCAAGCCCAAGTATCACGCCCCACCATAAACCCGATTGGCCCTCCATCAGTGCCAAACGATGACCCAAGAGCGCCTGCAGAAGGCAAGCGATTCCAGTATATATAAAAGACCTTTGCACGGCACTTGCAATGTCAGCGTCCGACATCGCTAAAGCACCGCCAATGGATAACGGGATGACAACAGTGTTCGTAAACATAAACAAAAGCCATTGACAGCCTCCGAAAAGCGTTTTTGACATCATTTGTGTGCCCATTTCTCTCCCTCCCAAACTATTATTCATTATAATATAAATTCCGTTAATTGGGTAAAAATTCTGTATTGACAATGTTCATGGACAATGGGAAAATTTTTGATAACGGAAGAAAGGAGGATTGCAATGAAAGAAGAAAATAGCCAAAAAAAGAAGTCTAATTACTGGTACCTCTTGTTGCTCGTCTCGTTCATCGCCATTACTTGGCCGGGGCTGTACGCTTTCGACGAGCCGCGGTTATTCGGGATTCCGTTCTTTTATTGGTATCAAATGTTAATGGTCCCAATCTCAGCTCTTTTAACCGGCATCGTTTATTTCAAAACGAAAGATGAGTAATCGACATTTATCAAGAGAGAGGAAGGTTAGCGGATGAACTGGACGGCACTGACCGTATTTATTATCTTTTTTATCTTTGTAACCGTTCTCGGTTTCTATTCCGCCCGCTGGCGGCGCGGTGATTTAAACCAATTAAATGAATGGGGTTTGGCTGGCCGCCGCTTCGGAACGGTCATTACCTGGTTCTTGCTTGGTGGTGACCTTTACACGGCGTATACCTTTATTGCTGTGCCCGCCTTAATGTTTGGCGCCGGTGCCATGGGCTTTTTTGCTGTTCCTTATACCATTCTTATTTACCCATTTGTCTTTGTCGTCATGCCTCGATTGTGGTCGGTTTCCCGCAAACACGGTTACATCACCGCTTCCGATTTTGTGCGGGGCCGTTTTAACAGCCGTACACTGGCTTTGGCTGTGGCCATTACGGGGATTCTCGCCACCATGCCTTACATCGCCTTGCAACTTGTCGGCATGCAAGCAGTCATTCAAGCCATGGGCTTTCATGGCAGCGGACTCGTCGGTGAGCTTCCGCTGATTATCGCCTTTGCCATTTTAGCACTTTATACGTATTCGAGCGGTCTTCGCGCCCCTGCATCCATTGCCATCGTCAAAGATCTTATGATTTATATCACTATTCTCGTTGCCTTTTTCTACATTCCATATAAACTTGGCGGATTCGGTCATATCTTTGATGCAGCGCAAGAAGCCTATGCTGCGAAAAATCCCCCAGGCTCGATGATCCTGACTTCACAATCGTTTTTCGCATATGGATCGTTGGCATTGGGGTCGGCACTGGCGTTATTCTTATATCCCCATTCACTCACAGGGGTATTAAGTTCCAGCAGCCGCAACACCATTAAGAAAAACGCTGCGCTTTTGCCAGCCTATTCTTTGGTGCTCGCATTCCTGACTTTGCTCGGCATGATGGCTTTGGTTGCCGGAGTTAAAGTCAATTCTGCTAATGACGCCGTTCCGCAATTGTTTTTAGCGATGTTTCCTGATTGGTTCAGCGGTTTTGCCTTTGCCGCCATTGCCATTGGCGCGCTCGTACCGGCTGCCATTATGTCCATCGCAGCGGCCAACTTATTTACACGAAATATTTATAAAGAATATATTAACCCCAACTGCACTGACCAACAGGAATCTAAAATGGCTAAACTTGTGTCTTTAGTCGTTAAAGTCGGCGCCTTGGCCTTTATTATTTTCCTGCCGCTCGATTATGCGATTAACTTGCAATTGCTCGGGGGCATATGGATTTTGCAAACATTCCCGGCCATCATCATCGGTTTGTACAACAACTGGTTCAACCGTTGGGCGCTGGTGCTCGGCTGGCTCGTCGGCATGGTTTCTGGGACCTACATGGCCTTTGCAGCGGGATTAAAATCAACATACGCCCTGCATTTATTCGGTTTCACACTCCCGGGATATGCCGCCATTTACGCCCTTGTGCTTAACT
>Ga0310829_1001851_pt1 | contig 10812 bp, 9 predicted proteins | sample WT_ome_4_FD_202244 | JGI IMG/M metagenome (GOLD analysis project Ga0310829, IMG submission 202244) | Sorghum-adapted microbial communities enriched on wild type (WT) sorghum from Joint BioEnergy Institute, Emeryville, California, United... ... | reverse complement strand
TCTTTTCGAACCGGAATTGCGGGCTTTTGTTGATGCCTCCCCGATCCAGGCGCTCGCAGTAATATTCCACCCGTATCGCGCCGTGGGAATGGGCGCCCCGCAAATCGGCGTACACCAGCACGTCGGCGACCTGGTCCGCGTGTTCTTCCGACAAACCCGCTTGCATCAATTTGTTGCGAATGAGTTCCGTCAACCGATCTTTCGTGACTTTCATATGCTTCCCCTTGTCACGGCGCGGGGAAGGGGATCCGGCAAGCCCTGCAGCAGGCGCTGCGCGACAAACAGGATATGGCTTGCGACCGCTTCCTCCGCCCGATAAATGTCCCTTGTTTTGATCGCTTCAATGATCTCCGTATGCTCGCTGGTTGCTTCCGCCTGGTCCACGGAACCGCGCACATGGTAAAAACGGGCGATGTGAAAATGGCAATGCATCCCGTTGTAGGCTTCCAGCAGGAAGGTGTTTCCTCCGTTTTCCATCAGCTTCAGGTGGAACTGCCGGTCATAATGCACGAACTTCAATATTTCCCGGTATGACGAAGTAGTGTCAAGCTGCTTCATGGCTTCGTTCAATTTCTGCAGCTGATCGATCACGTCAACGACGTTCTCGCGAATGAGGTTGCGTATGGCATGGAGCTCCATCAACGTCCTCGCTTCCGACATTTCCAGCATCTGCCGGCGGGTCAGGATGTCGCTCACGCGGTAGCCCTTGTTCGGTTCGAAAATGACCAGCTTTTCGGAATGCAGCCGGCTGAGCGCTTCCCGGCACGGGATGGCGCTGACGTTGATTTCGCGGGTCAGATGGCTGATGTTGATTTTTTGTCCCGGCGCCAGCTTCCAGCCGAAAATCATCTCTTTCAGCAGGTTGTAGACGTATTCGGTTTTTTCGCCGCGTTCATTTTCTCGCATGTTGAAATCACCGATCCCGATTCTTGAAATGGCAAATCGATCCCGTCGGCCGCCGGAGCTTTCATGATGCGTGCAGGCTGCGAGTGCGCGGACTGCCGCCAACACCAGGAACATGATGGTTTAGGTGCGCCTTATGTTTCATCTATCCCCCTGTTCGATTCCATGGTGTATGACCCAAAATCGTATATGATTGATCTTCCCGCATATGGAAATGGTAGCAGATTGGTAATGGATTGTATATAAAAAATTGAAAATGACGGGGTGAATGCCACAGTTCTTTTTTTACGTGAAATAAAAGGCGATATATTATATATAAAAATTTATGATACCAGTAATTGGTCGTATACAAATATTGCGAAATTGGCTTGAAGGTTTTCGGAAGTAAATAGGGCTTGCACCACAAAGGAGCAAAGCATTTTTCGTGAAGGTTCGTTTACAAGCCTATACGATCGGCACTTTATTAGGACAGGCATTTATTTGACCGACAGGGCGTATGATGATTTACATACAAGCGAAACAACGCTTTCGTAAATGCCATACAGACCTTATGAATTGAAATATGGATTGGTCAGATCAACATCAATCTGGATTACAGGATGATGTCCCTGATAAGGATTCGAAATCGAATTGAATGTTGGATCGGTCAAGATCGTATTGTACCTGTCCAGGATTAATTCCTTATCGAATAAGGAGGGCATTCCATGCAATATGAAGTTCATTTCATTTTTTTCTGTTTGATGATCGGATTAGTCGCAGCGATTTTTAGCATTGTTTTGCATGCGGCTCAAAAGATGGATTTCTTTTTAGTTTTCTTTGTATCCAAACGGAGGAAGTGATTTTGACGTCAGGTTTCCAAATGATTTGCTCAATTAAGGGATTGGCAGCGCATCAATCCCTTTTTTAAAGAAAAAACACACTTTTTGTTGAAGCATGAAGGAAAAAAGAAAATGATGGAGTATTAGTTACAAAAAAGGAAGGGCCTATGATATGAGAATTCTCCTACGATTGCAATCTGAACATCCCATGGAACTACCGATCAATTATCAAGAATTCCTGATCGGATTTATTTACAAAAACATTTATGATGAGAAGTATCGCTCATTTCTGCACAATCAAGGCTATTCCTATCAAAAGAAAACATTCAAGCATTTTGCTTACTCACGCATCCTTGGCAGACATCGATACAACAAAACCCGAAAGACCATCACCTTCTCACCATCCTTTTCGCTATTGATAACTTCTCCAGTTGATCGTTTTCTGCATGAGTTTGCTCAGTCCATGCTAGTTTCCGATGACTTGCACATCGGCCCCTATCGAATTCAGCTGGTTTCGTTTGAAACATTGTCCGAACCCGATCCTTTTCCCGGCAAAATTCGCATCCGCATGTTCAGCCCAATCGTCACTTACAGCACGCTGCAACACCCAAACGGAGTCAAATACACGTACTATTACTCACCCCACCAAGAGCAATTCTCACCGATGATCGAATCCAATCTCAAACGAAGGTACTTCAGTATGCACCCTGAAGACAGTGAATTGGCTAAGTCGCCATTCTCGATCACTCCTCATTACGTGGACAAAAGACACAAAGTGGTTACCCGGTTTCGAGGGATCATCATTGAAGGTTGGATGGGGGAGTATGAAGTCGCGGGGGATCCGAGATTGCTGCGCTGGGCATATCATTCCAACTTGGCCAACAAAGGCTCCCAAGGCTTTGGGGTATTTGAGTTGATTCAATAACGATCAATCCGTCTATAGACTTAAGAGGAGGGGTGTACTTGAACCTTCCGCAATTAACCGCATTGATTGGTGAACAAGCAAAGAAAAGCATGGGCAACAGCAATGAACTGGCAATGCTGGTCAAAACGATAGAGATCAAAGAAAAAGACAAAGAACCATACTTGATCTATTTGACTTTCGACTTGCCAAATCGTCAGATCCGCATTGAAGAACCCGTCTCATTCAAAGAAGAGCATGTTTATGAATTTAATTACTTCGGAAACAATTCGGCTGCAGGATTGCAATACTATGTGACGCGTGAAGTGACAGGCTCTTTGCATTATCTGTTGACCAGTACGTTAAATGATCTTGCAATCGCTCTTCAGCGCAACGGACTTGATCATGGTGAACTATATACACAATTACGATTGCTTGAAGACAACGGTCTGGCCGCATTTGGATCAAACAAAGGGAACGGATCGGTAGCTTTGGAACGTATCCCCAACATTAGTGGAAGCCCCGAAGTCAACGACAAAAAGAAATTTGTCATTGAAGGCAATGAGCTTTCCAATGAACAATTCGTTTTTCTTGCTCTCGGTTATGACGGGAAATCACCATATCAATTTGTATTGATCACACCGCGAATCATTACCTTGACAGGTGAGCACATCGTAATTGCCAAACACCCGGATTACATTGCTGTAACCAGGAAGGAGCAAAAACTCGAAGCTGGCTCGCCTTCTGGCAAAAAGTCAAAAAATAACTATTGCTACATCTGTCACGAATCCAGACCGGACGCATCCAGCGAGTTGACAGCGAAGTTCAGCCGTTCAGGCATCAACAAAATTTTTACCACGACAACAATCAACGCTTCGAAAGAAATCAATCCAAATCAATACGACGACAACTATGCCATCTGCACGGATTGCTTTCAAAACCTGCTATTTGGCGAGAAGGCAATCAATCGAGCGTTTCAAGGGCGAATTGCAGGTGAACGGACTTTCATCATCCCCGAAGGGCTGGAAGAACAGTTTGACTACAATCGACTTCATCAATTGAAGGAAAAAGTCGATCTGGCATTCTCGACACGTTTGGCTGAGAGTTGGCTGAGTGAATTGGATTCAGAGCAAGACGAAGCATTGTTTGGCTCTGAATATTTGGTGCATTTCCTTCTGTACAGAACGGATGGCAACTCTGTCACGATCATTGATGCGTTTGAGGATGTGCCGGTGTTGCATATCCGCGAAGTTATCGAAACGATGTCATTGCATGCCTTCCGGCTCCAGCCGCATCTTCGTGGAATGAAACTGGACGACATTTATCGGTTGATACCGGTGCATACCAACAAGAAAGGTGAACAGCTGGATGTACATCGTGTATTGGCCGTATATAAATCATTGCTGTGCAGATATCGAATCGATCCTAATGTCCTTTTTCAATATGCAACAGAAGCACTTGAGAAGGGCCTCAAACAACTGGCAAAAGAGAAATCGACCCAGTTTCCCAATATGCGTTTGGAAAGATTCCGGGACAAGACAGATTTCTATATCGTTCATGTCGTCATGAAGTATATTTGCCTGATACAAACGTTTCAGGCCTTGGGGTTGCTGGATCGCCCTCCATTTGATTATTTGGGATTCTATCCTTTGGGGGAGGTAGAAGATTTGGTGATGGAAACGGGCAAACGAGATTTGATTGCGGAAACCGAACAGTTCCTCGAGAATAACGGATTCAAGCGAGAGCAGAGGAGTCTGTTCTACCTGGGAGCATTGGTAAACAAGATTGGTCTGGCACAGTATCACAAAGATCATAAATCGAAACCTATTTTGAACAAGATTCAATTCCAGGGGATGAATGGCAAGGAAGTGTTGCGATTATACGGAGAGGTGTCGGAGAAAGTAACACAGTATGCACGAGGTGAAAACACCGGCTGGTCGCTGGATTGTGAGCGCTTGGCGGAACGCTTTCATTTCTATGCTGGCCAAGGAGATCCAAAGCAATGGCCGTCAGAGCAACAAAATGTTTTCTTCATCATGAGTGGTTACTCGTTCATGGTTCGTTTTTATGGAAAGAGTGATATGCCACAAACGGAATCTGACGAACAGGAGGAATCAATGGATGATTAAGCAAAATAGTGAATTTCTGTTTGCCTTCGAAGCGGTGATGACGAACCCCAATGGCGATCCGGACCAGGAAAACAAACCGAGAATGGACTACGACACAAATACTGCGTTGGTGAGTGATGCCAGAAGGAAACGGGATTGCCGGGAATTTTTCAAGCGCAAAGGATACCCGATCTTTGTTGACACCATTGACGAACAGAAAGTCCCCATGGATGTGATGTTCGAAAACATTGTGAAAAAGTGGATGAATGACGAGTCCAGGTTCGCGGAATTGTTGCACTCACACCCCATACTGCAAGAAAAGTGGAATGAACTGTCGTCAATCGCTAAGAGCAAGGGTGGCTATTTGGACATCTACAATGAAATCAAGAATAACTCGAAGAAGGGAGAGATCAAAAAGCATTTTTCACGATTCAACAACGAATTGATAACGGCAATTATCCAAGGCGAGTTGGTCGACATTCGCTTGTTTGGAAGCGCTATGGCCGTTGAAAATGTAACGCGAACGTTTACCGGGCCTGTGCAAATCTCATGGGCATACTCGTTGCACCCGGTTGAATTGGTCAAGTCCAATACCATTACTTCCATCATGAATGAAGATAACTCCACCTTCGGGAAAAAACACAAATTGTACTACGGTTTGTTCATGCACAGCGGAACCATCAACAAATATGCAGCCCAATTGACCGGAATGACCGATGAGGATCAGCATTTGTTCCGTAAAGCATTGGTTCAGGGCATGATGCAAAACCAGACGGACAGCAAACAGGGGCAAACGCCGTTGTTCTATTTGGAAATTCAATACATACCCGAGTTTGATGGTTTTATTGGAGACATCCGCAAGTACGTGGAGGTCACGTACGATGAAAATAAACCGATCCGGTCCTTGGCCGATTTGAACGTATCTTTTGATTCTCTGCAAAGTGTAATTCAAGAAATGAAGAACATGGGATACATCAACAAAGTCGTTGGATGGCATCATCCACTTGAGAACTATCGAGATCCCTTGCGTTTCGAATTCGACGAGTTGGTGGATTTGTGGCAACCGGTAACGGAGGTCTCCAAATGAACGTTCTTTCCTTCCATTTGAAAGGGAAGATGGCGCACTTTCGGCGGTATTACTCCAATTCCTCGGCTTTGTCGTACACGATCCCCCCAAGGACAACGATCATTGGGATTGTGGCCGGTTTATTGGGTTATCCGCGAGACAGCTACTATGAGGATTTTTCGACAGATCAATGCAAAGTTGCCGTGAGCGTACGCGCACCGATCAAAAAACAAATCCAAAAACTCAATCTGTTAATGGTTAAGTCACCAAATGATTTGAACGGCTCACAGGAATTTCATTCCCAAACGGCAACGGAGCTTGTTCTTCCCCAAAATATCCGGACTGGCTATATTGATTATCAGATCTGGTTGAGTCATCGGGACCAAACCATCATGGATAGTTTGGCTTCCTTCATCAAGGGGCCAGGCTATGTCTCCAAAGGAATTTCCATTGCCCTTGGGACCGCTCAACATTTGGGTTGGGTGGAGGATGGTCAAGTATTGGAAGGGAAAGAAGAGGAGGGGGTGGCCGAAATTTATTCGGTCATCCCTGCCAGTAAACTGGGCAAGCTTGACTTTACCAACCCTCCTTATGAGTATCGGCTATATAAAGAAGACATGCCCATTGATTTTGACAAGGAGCGCAAATTGAAAGACAAGGGAAACATGCTGATTAATGTTCTCTCGTCACCAATCCGTGCTCAGGTGAATAATTACGTCAGATTGAGCAACGGAGAAGCGATCACGTGGATGGAGTAGTGGAGCATGGAAACATGGAAAAATCTCGTATTGGCGCATTTGGACAAAAAAACAAATCATTATCAGCGACTGGATGTCCACTTAACCCAAACAGAAAACATGGCGCTTCAGTCATTATCCTCGGCCGTTCAATTTGATATCATCCAGGATCAAGAATTGAAAACCATCGTTGCAGCCATCGGTAAATTTCATGACCTCGGGAAATTTACCGATTTTTTTCAATCCTATATCAAGTACGACAAGAATCCAGGGGATTTGAAAAACCATGCTCATATCTCTGCGCTGGTTCTATACCGTTATTTGCAACTGTCAGCTCAATTTGATGGCAAACCCGAAGATCAAGAGGTTTTGCGATATTTGATCTATTTGGCCGTCCGGCTGCATCACAATCATTTGACAACGGAAGGTTTGTTTCTGCAGGCGCATATATTGCCAACGATTTCAGTGCTGAGACAACAGGTTGCACAATTGCTCAAGAAAGAAGGACCGATTACACAATTATATGGAATAGACAGGTCTGAACTGGCCCAAATGCTGGACGTCATTCCGACCTATCAAAGCAAAACGCTCACACGGATGAACCAAAAACTTCGCGACAGGCGCAAACATGAACGTTGGTACTTCATCCTGTTATACCTGTTTTCTTTGTTGATCGATTCAGACAAGCTGGATTCTGCCCAAATTGGCAAAAGAACGCTTGTGGAACTATCACCCGAATTGGTACCTGAATATCTGAAAAAGAAACACGAGCATGAATTGAAAAAAGTTTCAATCGGCGTCACTGATCAGCGTGAAGAAGCAAGGCGTACGCTTCTTTCCACAGTCCAATCCTTGACGGACCAACAAGTAAGGGATTATCGATTGTTCACCCTCACCGCGCCTACCGGGATCGGCAAAACTCTGTCATCCTTGCAAGCAGCACTCGTTTTGCGCGAAAGATTGAAATACTTGTTCGGAAGTTACCCGCGCATCATTACAGCCATCCCGTTTATCAACATCTTACAGGGTACGGAGAGTGATTACAGAGGCGTGCTCGGTGAGATCGCCCAACTGGTTGTCCATCATCAAAACACCGATTTTGTTACGATAAAGTCAACGGAACATGCACCCCTTGATAAAAAATTATTGGAAGTGGAAGCTTGGGAAGGCGATATCGTTCTGACAACATTCGTTCAGTTGTTTCAAAGCTTGCTTTCTGGAAACAATCGACGGCTAAAGAAGCTGAACAAATTGGCAGGCAGCATTGTCATTTTGGACGAGATTCAATCCATCCCCGATAAATACATGCCCTTGATAGGCGCCTGCCTCATCAAATTGGGGGAATATTACGGGACACGATTTATATTGATGACTGCCACCCAACCCAAAATCATCGACATGGGAATCGAGTTGTTGAGAAAATCCGAATCCTCCATGCCGAAGGATCATTTCTTGCAGAGAATCGAATTGCTTCCGGACTACCCAAAATACTTTCAATCCCTTCACCGTACAAAGATCATACCGCTACTTGATCGAAAGATGAACGTATCCGAATTTGTGGATTTCTTCCTCGAAACTTGGGAACAGCGTTCCAGTGTCATCGTAGTTAATACAATCAAGCAAAGCTTGGAACTCTATGAAGAGCTGACAGCCCGGAAACCTTTGAATACGGAAATACGGTATCTGTCCACCAACCTAATGCCAAAACATCGCAAGAAGATCATAAATGAAGTTAGAGAGCTCCTCAAAGACGAGAAAAGAGTTGTTCTGGTGTCCACCCAAACCATCGAGGCAGGAGTAGATTTGGATTTCGATGTCGGTTATCGTGCTCTTGCTCCTCTTGAATCCATTGTACAGACCGCCGGCCGTGTCAATCGCAAAGGAGAAAAGACGGATGAGCAAGGAGTATCCAGGATTTGTCCGGTTTATGTGGTGATGCTGGGCGAAACCCATCAACATGTATACGATTTACAGCATCTCGACCGGACCAAACACTTTTTGAACAAGTATTCCGGTAAAGAGATCGCGGAGCGGGATTATCAAGCATTGATTGAAAACTATTATGCCGAATTTTCCAAACAGATTGCCGATGAGTCAAAAGATATATGGGTCAACGGCATAATGAAACTAAATTTCGATAAAATTCAACAATTCCATTTGATAGAGCAAGTTGGCGATATAGCAGACATATTTGTGGAATGGGACGAAGAGGCCGCCCGCCTGGCCGATTGCTATTCTGAGTTGAAGGAAAACAAGAAGTTTTACGATCTGAATGTCTTCAAAGGTGTCATTCCCGATGAAGAGATCAGCAGACTTGATTCGGAACTGAGTTTCCATCAGCGCAAAGCCCTGCTGAAAGTCATTACAAACAAAATGGGAGAATATATGATCCAAATCAGATATAGACGACTCCGGAAGAATCGTCCTAATGAATTTGAAAAGAGACTGCCGTATTGTGTCGAAGCACCTTTCTACTGGATTCCAAAGACCGAAATGAAGATTTACTATAACCAGCAAACCGGATTCCAGGATGAAGCAGGTGAAGCATACATCATATAAACGGAAGGAGAGAAGACGTTGTCCGAATCCATCGATGACCAAAATGTCATGCCCGTTACCGGAACGCATATTTGGTACTACTTTATCTGCAAACGGGAAGTCTGGCTCATGATCCATCAAATTGCCCCGGATCAAGAAGATGAAAATGTGGATCTTGGTCGGTTTATCAACGAGCACACTTACCAGAGAAGCAAACAAGAAGTAACAATCGGCAGCATCAAGGTGGATCGGATTCGCCGGGAAGATGGGCAAATCGTTATTGGAGAAGTGAAGAAGTCGTCCAAATATCTCAAAAGTGCCCGATACCAGTTGCTTTATTATCTTCGTACTTTGAAAGAGATGGGAATTCAGGCGCGGGGAGAGCTGCTTTTTCCGGAAGAAAAGAAACGGGAAATTGTGGTTCTGACGGCTGAAGGAGAAGAAGAGCTGGACACTGCGATCAAGGAAATTCGAAGAATCGCCAGACTTCCTGTCGCGCCAACTCCCACAAAGATCGGGTTTTGCCGTAAATGTGCCTATCGGGAATATTGTTGGGCGGAGGATAACAAATGAAGAAAACGCTGTACATCTTCAAGAGCGGTGAATTGCGACGAAAAGACAATACGTTGTTCTTCGAGTCGGAAGAAGGCAAACGAGTCTTGCCCGTTGAAGACACGAACGATATCTACATATTCGGTGAAGTGGATGTAACCAAACGCTTTTTGGAGTTTGCAGCACAGAAAGAAGTTTGCATTCACTACTACAATCGTTACGGTTATTACGCGGGGACATTCTATCCTCGTGAACACTTGAACGCGGGTCATGTAGTAGTCAAGCAAGCAGAACACTACATTGACATGGAAAGAAGAGTTGATTTGGCCAGAAGGTTTGTGGAAGGCGCGATTGGTCAGATGAGACAAGTCATTCGTTATTACAGATCGAGGATTAAGGATGGTACCGAACAGTTTTCTGATATCTTAAGTCAGATTGAAAGTCATTCGGCACGATTAAATGATTCAACAACTGTAGAAGAATTGATGGCCGTTGAAGGACATGTACGTGAGACTTACTACAAGGCGTTCGATATCATCCTGAATAGCCCTGATTTTCCTTTTGAAAAAAGAAGCAAGCGCCCCCCATTAAATCGACTGAATGCATTAATTAGTTTTGGGAATTCAATTTGCTACACTATGGCATTGAGTGAAATATACAAAACGTATTTGGATCCTCGCATTGGTTATTTGCACTCTTCGAATTTTCGACGTTTTTCATTGAACTTGGATGTCGCAGAAGTGTTTAAGCCGATTGTTGTTGATCGTCTCATTTTCACTTTGATCAACAAGAGAATGATAACCAAGAAAGATTTCGATAAACATACTGATGGAATCATGTTGTCGGAATCCGGGCGTAAAACATTCATCAGCGAACTGGACAAGCGGATGCAAACTACTGTCAATCATCGACATTTGGGCAAATCCGTTTCTTATCGACGCATGATTCGTCTGGAACTCTATAAGATTCAAAAGCATATCTTGGGTGAGAAAGAGTACAAACCGTATCAATCACTTTGGTAGAATGGAAGAGGGTCAAGGGTACATGTTTGTCATTCTGGTGTATGGAGTTGTCAAGAAAAGTGCAGTTTGAAAACACCCTCATACTGAAACCCCGTTATTAAGCTGCTTGTGACAACATTCTTTCGCGATATATCGCTGGGGGCCAGCCCCCTGGATTAGAGGTGTAG
>Ga0310829_1001843_pt1 | contig 10851 bp, 8 predicted proteins | sample WT_ome_4_FD_202244 | JGI IMG/M metagenome (GOLD analysis project Ga0310829, IMG submission 202244) | Sorghum-adapted microbial communities enriched on wild type (WT) sorghum from Joint BioEnergy Institute, Emeryville, California, United... ... | reverse complement strand
GAGCCATTGGGAGAAGAAAAAGCCGCAGTTGTTTACCGAAAAAATCCGGCTGCGATGTATTCGTTGAAAAAGCCCATGCTTTTTCAGCTTAATTCCAAAAATAATCAGTGGGAATTCCCCACTGATTGAACTTTCTTTTATTAGTATTCCCAATTGGTATCAAAGAATAAAAAATATGTTAAAAATGAGTTTTTTTTATAAATAATTACCTTTGCGGGACTTTTTCCATATTATATTTGATAAAATTGATAAATTGCTGCAAAAGGTCTTGATCAAAACCATCTTCTTCTGTTTTCAGAATATACAAACCATCCTCGAAACTATAAGCTTTTCGGTACGGACGATCCAAAGTCAGTGCAGAAAATACGTCAACAATCATTAATATTTTTATACGGATATCAAGAACGTCAGCGTTTATTTTCGGGTAACCTGTTCCATCAAAACGAACATGGTGAAATTTGGCCATATCGCAAACTATGTTAGGAAAACTGAGACTTTTGAGTATATATTCCCCATTTTCTGTGTGCATTTTAATACATTCATATTCTTCAGTAGTTAAACGCTGATTCTTTATCAAAATTGAACGTGGAACTTTAATTTTGCCAATATCATGTAAAAGCAGCCCATAGCAATCATCAGCACTTACTGTCATATCAAGATAACGCATCCATTGTACAGCAATCACTAACACATCAAGGACATGTTTATAAGAGTAAATGTCCCATGATCTTAATGCAGATAATAAATTGACGACGCTTTCGTTCATATTTAGAAAAGCATAATTAGTTATAAATTGAAAATCTTCATTGTCTTTTAATAAAATTGAATAACGTTGGTTTTTATTGTTTTTTATCAAAAAGTTATAAAAGTCTTGTGCAATCGAATCCGGAAAAATATTTGTCTGCTTTTGATAATTTGCCGTAGCAAATGGAGAAGACGAAACTTTTACATACGCGATTTCCAGAGACTGTAATTTTAAAATTTTCTTTAATGTTATCACAGTACCGGCAGTAAAAATAACTTCATGATCAATAATGATATCTTCAGCTAAGATATCTCCAATCGTTAACCAATTGACTGGTTTTGTATACAAATTAGGCACCCCTCCGAATTTTTTGAAGGAGTATACATAGGCAGCTGGCAAACATAGTGTTACTTTGGTCTAGTTCCTTTCACACGTTAGTCCCTTAAGCTTTGCGTCACCATTTTTCAATGGCTTTGCCTTTAAACATGTATACCAAATTTCTAGTGCTACCCACTTAAATTCTAGCAATTACAAAAAGTAGTTGAGCTTATATAATAAATAGGCTTAGAAATTTAAAAATAATTACTTTCTAGTATTTATTATACCAAAAAAATGCATATTTTACAATAAAATATGCATTTTTCAAATAATGTTCACTAATGTAAAGAATAAAAGAATCGGTACAAAGTCTTCCGAAATTTCCTATTCATGGTAGCAACTATTTTTTATTTTATTCGTTAAATACTATTTGTATATAGTAGGAATGAACTATTTCTTTTTGAAAACCTTTTAAAAATGATTGTTACTATGGACGGAAACAAGATATAGAGTTTGTAAATAAAAGTTTACACAATATATAGTAGTAATCGCTAATATCTTCATATATAGTCCAAAAGAACGAAAAAAGGTGGGATCTAACGGTGAATATGTCCCATTCTGATTCAATGTTGATGAAAATTGAAGAAAAAAAGGGATTTGTTTTTTTAATTCCAAATTACAAAAATAAGAAATAGACCAATGAGTTTATGAATGGAAAAAATTAAGCTATACAAACATTATAAAAATCGGGCTTCCGCAAAGTTTATTTTAAACTTTATGATGCCGACTTTATGGTGGAATTTTGATATAAGTGTTAGTGAACGATTGGCACAAAAAAGTATAGCAGATTTCACAAATATATAGTGCGACCTGTAATCGAGCTCCAAGCGTCAGTTTTTAAGAAAACTTTTTTGCGCTAACTACTGATCGGCTTTGAAAGAGAAACTTCATTCTTTTCCAGTTGAAACCGGTTTGGCATAAAAAATGGTTCGCTTCGGCGCGTTGCCGATGTAGTGAAAGGGATAACAGGTGGTGACGGTTAAGATTTCATCCGGCGCCGTCGAACGGATCACAGTTGTATCGTCTGCCGGAACGATATCCATTTCATAGATTTCGTATTTAAATTTTCCATATTCAAGTTTGACAATAAACGTATCACCAGTTTCCAACTCCCCAAAATTACGAAACACCGTATCCCGATGACCGGAAAGGACGATTTGGTCGTTTTGCAATGGAGAGGCGGTTCCTGTGTAATGACCGACCTTTTTGCCAATTCTTCTTCATCCGTCCCTTCAATAATTGGCAGCTCTTTTTTAATTTTGGGATTTTTGATATACCGATTGTTTCCCCTTTTTTATAAGAGAGAGAGGAAGGGGCGATTGGGGAATCATTATTGTTTTGTTCGACAATTTTTTGGCTTCTACAATTCTCTTTTCAACTTGATTGTTTCCGTCCCAAATGTGATATAAGGCATATCCGATCAAAATGAAATCCTGTTGTAAACAATAGACCGATCAATATTTTCAGGAATCGTTTCATAAAATCCCACCTTATGGAAAAATCGTGAAAATTTTTTCTTTCATTAATACAATATGCCGTTATGCGTCCCATATACTAGAATATGTGTAAAGGAGAAGGCTGTCATATTATTTTACCGATCTTTTATTCCTCAATTAACTTTTCTAAGTAAAGGGTTTCGCCCTCAACAATCGTTGCTTGACCATTCGTATGTTCAATCATCCATTCCTTAAACCGATCTTCTTGTCCAAAATCAACAAATGTTTCCAATTCGACTTTATCAAAATAATGGATCTCTTTAATCGTGTAAACGGATGAGCGCAACTCATTTTCCAGCTTACCGAGCCAAGTATAATCAACGATCGTGTGCATGATCCGCGTCAGTTTCCGCTCAACGATTCCAGTTGCGTTTAACCCTTCTGATGTGGCTTTCGAATAGGCGCGAATAAGACCGCCGGCGCCTAGTTTTATTCCGCCAAAATATCTTGTTACGACAACAACCGTATCTTTTACATTCCGTTTTTTTAACACGTCAAGCATCGGAACACCGGCTGTACCACTTGGTTCTCCGTCATCGTTCGCTTTCTGAATTTCATCATGTTCGCCGATAAGATAAGCAGAACAGTTGTGGGTTGCATCCCAATTTTGCTTTTTTATTTTTTGAATAAAATTTTGGGCTGCTTCTTCCGTTTCTGCCCGATTTATATAGGAGATAAACCGTGACTTTTGGATGATGATCTCGTTGGAACCATAACCTTTTACTGTCAAATAGTTTGTTCTCAAGTGAAATCTCCCTTCTGTTTAAAATTTTTCATTTTCGCATCATGTCATACATATGTTCTATTATATAGTAGGTATAGCATTGTCGCAATTACTATTAAACACTATGGTTGAAAACCGCTAATCTTTTATGTAAAAATGAATATAGAATACTGAATAATTCAGCATTTGTAAACTATATAACCTTTCTGGGGAATAGTGGTATGATGATAAATAGATAAATGATAGTTATTTTGATGCACTGGGTTTTCACCCGAAAATTTGCTTTATTGGAGTGAAACTATGTCAGCGAAACATTTTGATACAAAGTCATTAGATGAAATTTTAAATAAAATGATAGACACTGTTGATGAGAGTAAGACGGAAATTTATAAAATTGGTGAACAAAGTCGAAAAGATTATGAATTTATTATTGCAGAACTGAAGAAAACAAAACAAATGATTACCGAATTGATTGAAGAGGAAGATCGACTGGAAAAAGCAACTCGTCAAGCAAGAAAAAAATTATCTGAGGTCAGTCAGCATTTCAACACATATTCGGAGCACGAGGTTCGTGTTGTCTATGAATATGCACATAATTTACAAATGAAGTTAACGATGTCCAGACAATTGGAACAGCAGCTTAGGGAGCGGCGGGATGAACTGGAACGGCGGGTTGTCGGAATTAAAGAGACGATTGAGCGGGCGGATAAACTTGTCTCCCAAGTAAATGTAGTGATTAATTATTTAACCGGCGATTTAAAAAGTATGACAGAGTTTATCAAAGATGCCCATGAAAAACAAGAATTTGGTTTAAAGATTATGGAAGTTCAAGAAGAGGAAAGGAAGCGTTTATCCCGAGAAATTCACGATGGACCGGCTCAAATTTTAGCAAATGTGATGATGCGTTCTGACTTAATCGAAAAAATTTATCGTGAACGCGGAATTGATGAGGCCTTAGCGGAAATTAAAAAATTGAAGGAGACTGTTCGCGACGCCCTCTATGAAGTCCGCCATATAATTTATGACCTGCGACCGATGGCACTGGATGATTTAGGCTTGGTACCTACTTTGAAAAAATACTTAGAAACTGTAGAAGAATATAATAAAATGGCAAATATTCAAATTCCTTTCACGTATATTGGGGATGATGAACGGATCGATTCAAAAATGGAAGTTGCGCTGTTTCGTTTGATTCAAGAATCTGTTCAAAATGCACTAAAACATGCGCAGGCAAAGGAAATTCAAGTAAAGCTTGAAATCAATAAAAAAAACATTATTGCTGTCATAAAAGATGATGGCATCGGTTTTGATCCGACGTTAAAAAAAGATGGTTCTTTTGGACTAAGAGGGATGAAAGAAAGAGTAGAATTGCTTGACGGCAGTATTTCCATCCAATCGAGTAAAGGAAATGGGACTAAAGTAATAATTAAAATTCCGCTAAAATAAGTAATATGGACCTATTTATCAATTGGTTTATTTTGTAAAATAATAGTTAGTTCGAAAAACGAAGAATATTAATTGATGTATGGACACTTTAGCATAATTGTGGGACAAAAACAGACCCATCGTATGAGGTTTTGTCATTTTTTGTCAAAAATGTGTATTTGCTAATTTTATAAACAAGCAGGTAGATGTTAGTTGAATATCGAATATAACAGATATTGCTTATTCTATCCCATTCTTTAGCAGTTGAAATCTATCAATACAAAGACTACCTTTGAACTACATGAAAACGTTTTGTAGAATATCAAACATCGTTTCTTCCAACATTATTAAGAAATCATTTAAAAAAGACTGGTATACAATGGCAAGGGAGGATAATCATTTTGAAAAAGACAAAAATATTGATTATAGATGATCATCAACTCTATCGGGAAGGAATTAAAAAAATACTGGAATTCGAGAAATCCTTTGAAGTTGTCGGGGAAGGCGAAGATGGAAATCTGGCTGTTGCTCTTGTAGAAAAGTATCATCCGGATGTAGTGATTATGGATATTAACATGCCTCACGTGAATGGAGTTGAGGCAACGAAGCATTTAGTTGAAAGTTTTCCGAATACAAAAGTTATCATATTATCGATCCATGATGATGAGAATTATGTGACACATGCGTTGAAAACCGGTGCGAGCGGGTATCTGCTCAAGGAAATGGACGTGGATGCCTTAATAGAGGCAGTAAAAGTGGTAGCAGAGGGAGGATCTTATATCCATCCAAAAGTTACTCATAATTTGGTAAGAGAGTTTCGTAGACTTGCAGAAAATGCGGCGAACAAAAAATCAGGGTATAACACAAATATTCGGCGTCCGTATCATTTGTTGACACGCCGTGAATGTGAGGTACTTCAACTGTTGGCAGAAGGAAAGAGTAATAGAAAAATTGGTGAAGCATTATATATTAGTGAAAAAACCGTTAAAAACCATGTAAGTAATATTTTGCAAAAAATGAACTGCAACGATCGTACCCAGGCAGTCGTTGAGGCAATTAAAAGAGGTTGGGTGGAAGTTTTAGATTAATTTAAATGCTGGGAAAGGAAAAACTTTAACTTGAGGCAAGAGGAGAGAAAATAATCTGTTTTTCTCCTCTTTCCGATATATTTTCTGGAAGTAAAGTAATATTCGGCAGAAACTTTGGACAATTTTTAATGTATAGTTTCCGTTTGAACCTTCTTTATCTAACTCGGATTGTTGTTTCTCTTCAGAAACTTCGGATAAGTTCTGTGTTCAGTTCCGAGCAACAGCGACTTCACTGAGCGACGTGCATTTTTCTAAGACAGTTTAATTCAAGGTAAATCTATTTATGTTTAGTATCTGTCCGTTTTGGGACGGTTCAGGTTTGCTTATTCAAAATAAATCCATCTATTTTTTCCAAAAGTTTTAAAATTGTTTTTTAATATTTTATAAATCTTTCCACTATCTTCAACAATATTACACCATTCTTGAATTGCTTTTGTTGTTATTTTTCGTTCGGGAAATAGCAATCTAAATTCATCTACACTCCGAAGAACAGCGCTTTCAATCCCTTCTTCATTATTACACGAGATACATTTATAAAATTTTTTATCAATGACTAATGAAAATGAATGACAGTCTTTACAATAAATCCCTTTGTGTATTTTCTCATATTCATAGGATGGTATTTGACTGAAGGGAGATTCCACAATATGTGCATTGATTAATTGATCAGCCAACATTTTATGTTTACTCGTTAATTTTGTTGTAATTGAGTTAAGTTGCCTAAAATATTGTTTATTTTGTGTCGGTAGTATAAAAGGTACGTCAGGAGAAGCTTGATATAATGTGAATTCAGGGTTGATAAAAATAACATAAGATACAACTGGAATATCAAAGTCATGCTCTCTAAGCCATTTGCGCAAAAGTGTTTCCCTTCTTTCCAATTGACTGAGAGGGCTTGCTATTTCTTGGTTAGGATTCTTATAAATTTTTTTATTATTGTAATAATAATCCCCTGTATAGTTTTTTATATCTATTAGGTGTATTGAATTAGGAGTAATAATTAAAGAATCAATTTGAAACGTAGAGTTGTTTATTTTAAGCAATAAATCGTTCAGAACGAGGCAGTCACTTTGAAGTTTTTCAGCCATTGAATCAAACATTACTTCTCCCTCATAACCCGTTCTTAAATTGTTGTAATACCGCTTGTCTTTCTCGGATAACTCCATTCTAAGATTGAGGATCCTCATTTTTTTTTATTCAATAGATTCTGATCGAGTTTTGTAAATCATATTCCACATCCTTTGTAGTTATAATTTTCAAAATCTATTATATTGTGCTTCCACAATTTTTTCTATAAAAAAATGAAATGAGTGGTTAAATGGAACGGAGGGTAAAGGGAGCAAAATTTCCTGCTTTTATCTGTTCACTAGTAATGTTGTTACTTAAACGGTAGTATTATAAAGACAAGCAATACGGATTTTTTATTTACCCAATAGTAGATGATGTCACTCCACTCAGTCAAACCAACAAAAAGAAAGGGTCTCGTCGCCAAAAAGTTAAGTTTCTCTGCTCAAAATGCCGACGAGAACGGGTCTCGTCGCCAAAAAGTTAAGTTTTTCGGCTGAAAATGTCGACGAGAAAAGGCCTCGTCGTCAAAAAGTTGAATTTTTCGGCTGAAAATGTCGACGAGAAAAGGTCTCGTCACCAAAAAGTTAAGTTTCTCGGCTCAAAATGCCGACGAGAAAAGGTCTCGTCGCCAAAAAATGGGGGTTCGTGCCTCAAAGTGCCGACGAGAACGGGTCTCGTCGCCAAAAAGTTGAATTTCTCGGCTGAAAATGTCGACGAGAAAAGGCCTCGTCACCAAAAAGTTGAATTTTTCGCCTCATAATGCCGACGAGAAAAGGTCTCGTCGCCAAAAAGTTGAATTTTTCGGCTCAAAATGTCGACGAGAAAAGGCCTCGTCGCCAAAAAGTTGAATTTCTCGGCACAAAATGTCGACGAGAAAAGGTCTCGTCACCAAAAAGTTGAATTTTTCGCCTCAAAATGCCGACGAGAAAAGGCCTCGTCACCAAAAAGTTAAGTTTCTCGGCACAAAATGTCGACGAGAAAAGGCCTTGTCGCCAAAAAGTTGAATTTTTCGCCTCATAATGCCGACGAGAAAAGGCCTCGTCGCCAAAAAGTTAAATTTTTCGCCTCATAATGCCGACGAGAAAAGGCCTCGTCGCCAAAAAGTTAAATTTTTCGCCTCATAATGCCGACGAGAAAAGGTCTCGTCGCCAAAAAGTTAAATTTTTCGCCTCATAATGCCGACGAGAACGGGTCTCGTCGCCAAAAAGTTAAATTTTTCGCCTCATAATGCCGACGAGAAAAGGTCTCGTCACCAAAAAGTTAAGTATCTCGGCTCAAAATGCCGACGAGAAAAGGTCTCGTCGCCAAAAAGTTGAATTTCTCGGCTCAAAATGTCGACGAGAAAAGGCCTCGTCGCCAAAAAGTTAAGTTTCTCGGCTCAAAATGTCGACGAGAAAAGGTCTCGTCACCAAAAAGTACAGTTTCTCGGCTGAAAATGTCGACGAGAAAAGGCCTCGTCACCAAAAAGTACAGTTTCTCGGCTCAAAATGTCGACGAGAAAAGGTCTCGTCGCCAAAAAGTTAAGTTTCTCGGCTCAAAATGCCGACGAGTTTTTTGAAGTAAAAATTTTCATCAATTGCAGGGAAAATTGATTTACTTATAGAATGGAATAGTATAGATTTAAAAAAGGATGTATTTTGTCTATAAAATTATATTTTCATCAAAACGGCATTCGGTAGTTTTCCAAGGCCTGAAAAATCGCTAAATAATTATAAGATTACTTGCCAGCACATATTATATGCATTTCCATGGTCTATACTACTATTCGAATAGTTTTAGTGGCTGCCAGTTTTCCCTGTAATACATTTCAAAGCACTGCCCTCATTAATTTTAAAGATGAATGAACGATGCGCACTTATATTTTTTATATTCCAAAATTCCGAATAGCATAATCTATTATGAATATTAAAAAATGAAATAAATATTAAACGTTGCACAAGGATTCAGATATTTGTGGGTCGAATTAGTGAAAAATTGTCTAATTGTGCTGCCATTAAAATTTTGTTCAACATGAATCGTACGTAATTGTGAAAAGACAAGAAACGAAAGGAAGGGATGTTTATGAAGACAGCGGTTGTCACAGACAGTACAGCTTATATACCGGAAGAAATCCGTGAAAAATACAAGATACACATGATTCCCTTAAGTGTTGTATTTGGTACTGAATCATACCGAGAAGAAATTGAACTAACTGCGTCTGATTTTTACCAAATGATGCGGGAGCAAAAAGAATTGCCGACGACTACGCAACCTTCAACCGGAATGTTTGTTGAGTTGTTTGAAAAATTATCAAAGGAATATGACGCCGTAATTAGTATTCATTTATCAAGTGGTATTAGCGGTACTTTTCAAGGAGCGGTTACAGCGGGACAATTGGCACAGTCAATTAAAGTCTATCCATATGATTCAGAAATAAGCTGCATGGTACAAGGTTTCTATGCTTTAGAAGCAGCAAAAATGGCTCAAAGAGGGGAGGAGCCGGAAGCAATCATTGCCCGTCTTAATGAACTGAAGGCAACAACAAAGGCATATTTTATGGTGGATGACTTGACCAACTTGCAACGAGGGGGACGACTAAGCAGTACCCAAGCCTTTATCGGCGGACTTTTACAAGTTAAGCCGCTTCTCCATTTTGTAGATAAAGTAATCGTTCCATTCGAAAAAATCCGTACGAAGAAAAAAGCTATGAACAGAATTGTTGAACTGTTAGGGGAAGATGCAAAAAGTGGCGGTCAGTACCAAGCTTGCATTATCCACGCAAACCGGGAAGAAGAAGCACAAGCATGGAAGGAAGAACTCGAAGCGCTTTATCCGAATGTTGAGTTTACACTAAGTTACTTCGGCCCGGTCATCGGAACCCATCTCGGTGAAGGTGCCATGGGTTTAGGCTGGATGAAAAAATAAGTTTGGATGAGCCGGAAAAAATAATGAAATTCTTTTAGGATTATGCGGTAAAACTGGACGGGGCTTCAACCTCAAATATTCGTTAACCAACCAATCAGCGAACATCTGGTTGGTTTTTTGATTGGCTAATAGGAAAGTAAAAATATTTCAATTTCTACTTTCCTAACGCATAAGTGCACAAGGAAAGCTTCGCGGAAATACATCGCAGCCGAAAAAATTTAATATTTTTTCGGGGAACTACGGCTCTGCTCTCGCCTAAAGGCTTGGACGCCCGAGTTTTCTTTAAATCAGTATAATTTTCCGGTATGTGCAGCTCAATAAGGAAAATTATAAAACCGGTACTATGCGCTAAGTTTAACAGAAAACCGTTGAGTTGGAGGAATAAAAAACAGGATTGCCTAGAAAGTAGAAATTAAAAGCCACAAAATAATCTTAATATTTTTTTAATGTTGCACCTTTTCTAAATCAATAATTTTTTGTATACTACCTGTAGTTGGATCATCCTCCCCACGTCCCGGTGTTCTAACTTCTTAAATGACGCCGGATAAGCGGGTTCATCCTCCCCACATTCCCTTTTTCCAACTTACTTAAATGTCTCTCTCCTGATTATTTCCTTAATTAAAGGTATCTGTGTCCTAACTGACCCACGCGCTCACCATGCCCGTAAAAAACCTTGTTTCCGATTGCGAAACAGCAAAGATCTCTTTTTGTTTACCGAAAATAGTAGGCGATCGTTCAGCACCAAGGCTATTCGTTTACCGAAAGAAGTCAGGAAACTGTTCAGCACCAAGGCTATTTGTTTACCGAAGAAGTCAGGAAATCGTCCGTCACCAAGAAGCTATTTGTATACCGAAAGTAATCATAAAATCAGTCACAACCATAAAACCATTCTCACTATCCGATTTTGAACATAAGGAGGTATGTGATTTGTTGTTTTTAAAAAAAGATGAATATGTAATTCCGCAACAGCTGGTGAAAGGAGAAGCCGGTGAGTTTGTCCGAATAACCGATATGACAAATCCA
>Ga0310829_1001836_pt1 | contig 10878 bp, 9 predicted proteins | sample WT_ome_4_FD_202244 | JGI IMG/M metagenome (GOLD analysis project Ga0310829, IMG submission 202244) | Sorghum-adapted microbial communities enriched on wild type (WT) sorghum from Joint BioEnergy Institute, Emeryville, California, United... ... | reverse complement strand
TGAAGGAGCTGCTCGGGCAACTGTGCGTTGAACTTCGTCTCATGGCGGAGGAAGCGGGTATGGTGATTGAGATGGAAGGACCTGTTGAACGGGTGATGGTCCTGGCTGACGGTGACAAGCTGGTGCGTGTGTTCGAGAATCTGATCTCGAACGCGGTGCGGTATGGCCAGGATGGACGACGTGTGGACATTCGGCTTAGTCAAGCCGGCGGGATGGCGCGGGTCGATGTCATCAACTACGGCGAGCCGATCCCGCAGAAGGACCTGCCGTTCATCTTCGAACGTTTCCACCGCGTAGACAAGTCGCGATCCGCCGACACTGGCGGCACCGGTCTGGGACTGGCGATCGCCCGCAATATTGTCGAGTTGCACCAAGGCACGATCACGGCGTCCAGTGACGAAGCACAGACCTGCTTTACGGTAAGGTTGCCGATCGCTCAAAACTCTCATTAAGTCGCTTGCAGGCGGCAGAATGGGGGTTTTTTGTTTTGGATATTGCCTAGGTGGGCGATTTAATATTCCTTCATGGTTCTTTAAACTTTCTTAAGAAATCGTTAGAGCTGTCTTAAGTTCCTCTTGGTACTCTGTAGTCAGTCAAGACAGAATACGAGAACCAAGGGGATGCAGGAGATGAACAAAACCAGAGTAATCGTGATCTACGGCGGCAGATCAGCCGAGCATGAAGTATCGCTGAAGACAGCGATGACCGTTATCAATGCGATCGACCAGGCGTTCTATGAGATCGTGCCTGTATATATAGCCCCTTCCGGGGTGTGGCATTGCCTCGATGCGGTGGACGGAGGGATCGCCAGCATCGAGGAGCTGCGTGTCAAGTCGACTGGCCGGGATATCGCAACATCGATCGGTGAAGCGCTTCGCTGTCTGTTCCACCGATCTTCGCACACGGTGGTGTTCCCAGTCATCCATGGGACGCATGGCGAAGATGGCACGCTGCAAGGACTGCTGGAGCTTTTAAATGTACCTTATGTTGGTAATGGAGTGCTGGCGTCAGCGGCAGGGATGGATAAAGAAATGACCAAGCGCATCATGACATCAGAGGGGATTCGACAGGCGGCATACACGGTGATTCGGCTGCATGAGTGGGAGAACAATGCGGCGGACTGTACCGCGAGGATGGAGCAATCGATCGGATATCCATGCTATGTGAAACCGGCGAATCTCGGATCGAGCATCGGCATACACCGTTGTGACAATCGGGAGGAATGGTTGCTAGCCGTGGAGGATGCCTTCCGGTACGATGTGAAGATCGTAGTCGAAGAGGAGATCCGAGGGAGAGAAGTGCAGGTCGCCGTACTTGGCACTGATGAACCGGACTGCTCGGTGGCCGGAGAGTTCGAGCGGGAGCCTGTATTCTTCGATTATGAACAGAAGTATATGCAAGGCCCGCTCGTGCAGCGCATCCCGGCGCAAGTATCGGCAGCCGTCTGCGAAGAGTTGAGACAGACTGCGCTGCGTGCGTTTCGCGCGCTGAGTGGTTCCGGTCTCATGCGAGTGGACTTCTTCGTGACAGAGCAGGATGAGGTCTATCTGAATGAGGTGAATACGTTCCCGGGATTCACTCAGAACAGCATGTTCCCGGTTCTGTGGAATCGGACGAACGGGCTGACCTATGCGGAGCTGATCAATCGGCTGATCCGCCACGCGATGGAGAAGCATGTTCGCAAGCAGTCGATCCGGTATGAGCTGCCTTCAGAAGCTTATCCGCCAGCCAGTGTTGCTGGGAAGGGGCGGTGAGGGCAGATGATCAAGAGAACGCTTCAGGAGATCGCGGCGATGATCGGGTCGGACGTAGATGCGAGATGGGAGGATATCCGCATCCATGGCGTGTCAACGGATACCCGCACGTTGCAGCCAGGCAATCTCTATATCCCGATCATCGGGGAACGGTTCAATGGGCATGCGTTTGCTCTGGAGGCCATCCGCAAGGGAGCGGCGGCGATCCTGTGGAGCCGGCATCAGCCAAAAGCGCCTGAGCTTGAGGGGCAACCGATCATCTACACGGAGGATACACTTGCCGCCATCGGGCGTTTGGCCGCCGCATACCGCAGACAATTGGGGCTGCGCGTCATCGGCATAACGGGCAGCAACGGCAAGACCTCGACGAAGGATATTCTCGCGGCAGTGCTCAGCGTACGTTATAAGACACAGAAGACGTTCGGCAATCTGAACAACCATCTGGGCGTCCCATTGACCTTGCTGGCATTGGAGGAGGATACCGAATATGCCGTCATTGAGATGGGGATGAGCGGCCTGGGGGAGATCCGCGAGCTGGCGGCGATCGTGAAGCCAGATACGGCTATTATCACTAACGTGAGCGAGGTGCATCTGGGCGATCTCCATACGCGCGAACGGATCATGCAGGCGAAACTGGAGATTACCGAGTCGCTCGGGAGAGATGAGCTGTTCATCTATAACGGGGATCATGAGCAGATGCATCGAGCGGTGCAGGAGATGAACCTTACCTGCAAGCGAGTGACGTTCGGTGAGAAGCTCTACAACCAGCTGCACGCCGAGGAGATTCGCGTGACGAGAAGCGGCGTCTCGTTCAAGGTTGGCGAGCAACGCTTCGAGCTGCCGGTGCTCGGCCGACACCAGGCGCTGAATGCACTGGCTGCGATCGCAGCGGCGAAGCATGCCGGCCTGACGGATGCCGAGATCAGGCTGGGTCTGCGCAACGTCCAACTTACCGGGATGCGCAACGAATGGCGCGAGGTAAGCGGCATCAGCATCATCAATGACGCATACAAGTCCAATCCTTCGAGTGTCCGCGCTGCGTTGGATCTTGTCTATGCACTGGAGCCATTCGCACAGAAGATCGTTGTACTCGGGGATATGGTGGAACTCGGAGAGGAGTCCGTGCAGTTGCATCGTGAGATCGGCGAACAGCTGAGAGAGGATCAATTGGACTATGTGTTCACCATTGGGCGGACAGCTATGCATATTGCGCAAGCGGCGGAAGGCCGATTCGCGCCGGGGAGAGTGATCGCCTGCCTGGACCAGGAGGAGCTTAGACGCAAGATCCTGGAGGTTCTGGAGGAAGGCACCCTGCTGCTCGTCAAAGGCTCGCGGACGCTTGGGCTGGAGAGTCTGGTGGAGTCGCTGACGCAGGAGGTGGCCGGATGATCCCGACAGAACTGGCCATGCAACCTGCTGAAGTCATGCTGTCTGTGCCACCGAGGATGTGGGCAGAGGTTCACCTGGATCACCTGCAGCACAACGTACGTGAGATCCGCAAGCGGCTTCGGCCTGATGTCCGATTCATGGCAGTGGTGAAGGCGGACGGATACGGGCATGGCGTCGTACAAGCGGCGCAGGCTGCGATTGGTGCAGGAGCGGAGTCGCTGGCTGTGAACCAATGCGAAGAAGCAGCGGCGCTCAGGCAAGCGGGGATCACGGCGCCGATCCTCGTGCTCTCGCCGATCCATCCGGCGCAGGTGGATGTGGCAGCCGAGCTTGAACTGGAAGTAACCGTGTTCCAGGCATCATGGCTCTCTGAGATGCGCAGGTGGAAGAAGTCCCGCAAGACCTTGCTTGTCCACATCAAGATGGATACAGGCATGGGACGGTATGGGCTTCAGCATCGTGAGGAGTTTGAAGCCATGCTGCCTGGGCTGATGGCGGACGATATTCGCGTGGTCGGTGTTTATACGCATTTCGCTACAGCGAATCAAGAGGATGACTCGTATGTGCGGCAGCAGTTTGCGAAGTTTATGCAGATGCGCGGATGGTTGGAGGAAGCGGGGCTGCACGGCGTTATCGCGCATTGTGCGAACAGCGCAACAGCGCTGCGCTTCCCGGAGTTCGCGCTGGACATGGTGCGGGTCGGGGCTTCGCTGTACGGCATATTGCCCGTAGATGGAGCTGTCGCTGTGGGCATGGTGCCGGTACGGCTTAAGCCGACGCTCTCGATCAGAACGGCAATCGCCCATATCAAGCGGGTGGAGCGAGGGCAAACGATCGGTTATGACCGGTCGTATACAGCATCAGCGGACGAATGGATCGCAACTCTGCCGGTTGGTTATGCGGACGGGTGGTATCGAGGCTACGGAGGCTGTGAAGTGCTGGCGGGAGGGGAGCGTGTACCGATCGTCGGCAATATATGCATGAATCAGACGATGATCCGCTTGCCGCGCAGCATGCCGATCGGCACGGTGGTGACACTCATCGGCGAACAGCTTGGAGATCGCATCACGTTGGATGAGCTGGCAGCCCATATCGGGAGCATTCCCCAACAGGTGCTCGTTATGCTGCCGCGGCATATGCAGAGAGTCTATACTGGGTTAGAAGATGAGATGAGAGGTGATAACCGATGAGGAGCAGAACGATGAGAGAGATGAGGGATCTGGAAGGCAAGGCGTCGTTGGCGGTCAAGCTCGTCTGCCTGGCATTCGTCGTATTTGTGGCCGCATGCATCTGCATCGGGGCTTTCCAATAGTCTAATCGCGTTCTCGCATGCACATAACAGGGGCGTCCATCTGTCATTTGCCATGACGGATGGACGCCCCTTCTAATCATCATGCATGAAGCAGGATCCGGATGACTTGCTCGACATAAGCGGCTTGCTCGGATGCGCCTGACTGCGGCAGTCCCTCATGAACGCTGCCATTCGTCTCGCCGGCTAATACGGCATGGCACTTGGCTGTAAAGTCATCCGCATCGCGGTTCCTGAAAGTGATGACTCCCGCTGGCCGCTTCACGACGTCGCTGGTGACTACAGGCGTGCCGGCATACAAGGCCTCGCGGATCGACAGCGCATCGCCGTCGCTGTTCGTAGGCCGAACGAACAGAGCAGCTCTGCGCAGCAGCGGGTAGAGCGGCATCTGCTCATGCACCCAGAGGAAGCGTTCGGCGAGTCCAGCTTCATCCAATCTTCGGCGAAGTTCAGTCAGCTTCGTATCATCCACGACATGCGTGATGCCGAACACATATCCTAGCCGCGGGTGCTCTCGAGCCAGACGGATGAAGGACTCTACACACAAGTCTGCACCGTACAGATCAGCTCCGTTGTACAGGTTGCCGATGCCGCCGTTCGCGACGATCACCTGTTCGTGACGATCGAAGAAGGACCATACATCATCCGGCACATTCGTGACCGCTGCTTCAGTCTCATCGGGCGGGATAAATGCCGGAATGACGGATATTTTATGCTCTGGCACCCCGACCTTCAACAGCCTGTCCTTCACCTCATCCGTCACCGCGATGAAATGGTCCGATAACCGGCCGGTCAGCCTAATCATCATCCGTTCCAAAGCGGAGAATTGCTCAGCGGATCGGTAGCTGTGCACCGTATGGACGACCCTGACGCCCTTGAGCTTGAGCAAGGATAGGAAGAACCGCACCTTCCATCGCAGGAAGTGGTTGAAGACGATCTTCTCGTTGCGCTGGAACAGATAGCGAAAGCACCAGCGCTCGATCTTCTCAGTCGGCACATCGATGATCCGGCTGTTCTCTTGCTGCGGGGACTTAGGTTCGCCGCTGCCATCGATGATGACGAAGGGAATGCCTCGTGCTTTCAGAATATGGCTTAACCGCTTGATATGAACGGATATGCCGCCAAGAGGCGGCGGATAAACGCCGACTATCGCTATGGAGGTCTTGTGCTTGCGCGTGTCATGATGCAGTTGGTCCGAGACCATCGTCTATCAACTCCGTTCGGGATCACATCTGCCAGTGACTGCTGGTGTCTGCGGGTGCGCGGATTCGCTGAGGAACCGACAGGTCAGGCTCACGCTTCATCGGTGTCCGACTTGCCGTCACGCGTCGTGTTAAAGATCGTCGAGATGACCGCCAGCACGATCCAGAACATGAAGTCGACCCGATAGTTGCGCCAGACGTCTTCGCTGATCCCGGCGATCGCGATGGCGATCAGCGCGGCGGCACCGCCCTTGAGCACCAGAGAGGCAGCTCTCGAGCGGCCTTCATTCTGGAACAAGCCGACGACACTCGTACGGACCGCTTGGTAGAGCATGTACATCAACGCGGCGAACAACAGGATGCCGCCCGTCACGAACGACATGAGGTAGATATTATGAAAATGATACACGAGCACACCAGGCATCATATAATCAGCGTACACCTTCAGGAATGTCGATTGGTCATAGCCGATGCCGGTCAGCCAGAAATCGCGAATCATCGAGAACGCGGAGTCCCACATCTGGAAGCGATAGTTGGCCGAGGAATCGGCAGCGGGATTGGCCAGCGTCGACAGCCGCGTCATGATCGAAGTAGGCAAGTACGGGATGCTGAGCGCAACCAGGATGAGACCGGACACGAGCAGTCTGCGGCTGATCCAGGTCGTCAGGATGAGGATCGCTACGGCGAGTGCCAGCCAGGAGCCGCGGGAGTAGGTGAAGACGAGCGCTCCTCCCATGAGCAAGAAGGCGATGCCATATCCGATCCATGATGCAGCTGATTTCCTGAGGAAGACCAGAACGAAGGTCAGCGGCATGGTCATGATCAGATATTGCCCGAAGATATTCGGATTGCCGAACGTGCCGAATACGCGGACGGAGATATCCGGATTCCTCGAGACGTCGATCCACTTTGCCGAGGTGAAGCCCAGTGTGAAGTTCTGGAAGATGCCGAAGACCGCGATCACCGCTCCCGATATCGCAAGTGCACTCAGGAATCTGAGCAGCTGCTCACGATCCAGCAGACTGACGATCAACAAGTACAAGACGAAACTGAGGAAAAAATACAAGACAAACTGCTGCATGCTCTCGATCCAACCAACGGACAAGACCGCAGTGACAAACAGCGCCAGGATAAAGAAGAGTGCAGCGCCGTTCAGCGGGTTCTTCAGTCGGAATCTGATCAGCTCGAAGTCAGGCTTCACGATAAACAGCGAGAGGATCAGGATCAGCAGGAAGGCAAGCAGCGGCCGATAGGTCAGGATAGGCAGAGCGAGCGCGAATGCATATAGACCATTCTGCGGGCGGATCAGCACCAGCCCGAGGAAGAAGACGTAGATCACCGCCTCGGCTGCCATATCCAGTCTGGTGAAGATCGTTCCGACCGCGAGGATAGCAACGGACAGCCATCCGAGCTGCCATACAGCAGGGATTCGCAGGTAGCGGAAGATGCTGCCCTGTCCTACTGGAACTCTCGTGATGAACCAGCTGAACCAGAGGACGAGAACGGCGGCAGCGTTGGTCAGCAGGAACAGAGATAAACGATATGTAAATAGAGATAAGATGTAGTTAGCCCATACGGCGATAAAGCCGATCCAGAGTGCTCGTTCCAACTGATGGCTGATCAGCCATGCGCGGAGTCCCTGGAGCACTGAACCGCTGCCCAATCGATCCATGCTTCGTTCAATGAAGCTCAACAAGCCGTTTAGAGCTTGTGAGCTGTAATGTTGGAAGAAGGATGGTTTCGTCAACGTCCATCATCCTTTGGTAGAGTTATTCGATCTCAATGACGCGAGTGGCAAAGTCCGCCCGTTCGGTAAACAGGGGCAGATACATATTCACATAGAAAAACGTCCGGTCAATAATCGGACTGCCGTTCAGAGACACAAATCCAGATGTATCAACTGTCATAAAGATGTCGTACAAGCCGTCTACCGGCTTATAGTGCATCTGACCATAGTCGTCCGCGACCAGCATCATCGACTCCGCCGTCTCGACTGCGACGATCTTGCCGAATGGCTCTGAAGCTCCGCGCTGATACACATAATCCCCAGGCTGGATGCTGTCCGCGAGATATGCTGGCTTCTGCTCGGCCGCGATCTTGAGGGTGAAGCCCTGCTGCGGCATCTCCAGCTTGCTGAGGATCATGACCTTGTTCACCAGGATCGTCATGAATGCCAGCGCGATCAAGAGCACCAGGACATCCCTAGCCTTGAAACGATACGGTCTAGCCATCAGGATGCGGCCTCCGGATTAATATCGTAGATGAGCACTTCCATCTGGAAATCCGCTCCTTTGATCCGCAGGCGATTGCCGACGAGCAGATTCACTCCGCCGACCGAAGGTGTGCTGCCAACTGCTTCTGTCGTTCTGATCGTGATGATCGATTCGTATTTGTTCGGCACCTCACTCAGCACCATCTCTCCATCAGCTGTTGCGAGGTAGGTCTTGCCAGGGTACTTCTCGATATCCAGGACCTGGCCGATGACCTGGTTGTTGTCGGCATTGCGAATCACGGCGCCAGGCTTGATGCGATCGATGACGAAGTTGTGTTCAGCGCTGTTATACAGCTTGTACGTGACTGTCTGCTTCTCTCCCGTGGTCAGGATTCCTTCATCACCCGTGCCAAGGAACTTACTGGCAGCGAAGATGCCTGCTCCGATAAGGATCAGGATCAGAAACAAGTCGAGAATATTGATGACCCCGAATAGCTTACCCTGACGATCGATGATTTTCATGCGTGAACTCCTCCTATTCACATCCTGCCTGTATGGTGTCCAAAACACGATTATGAACATTATAGCTTAAGGCGTTTAGTGTGTTCAATAAATTAACGAAAGCGTCAGTTCATTCTAGATGCCATATATGATAAGATGAGAAGGATTGCAGACGAGTTTCGACGATAGACGCGATTGATATACATAGTTTGAAGATAAAGGTGTTTGATATGGCTCCAACCTTATTGCGCTCCGCCGCACTCATCATGGTGATGACCTTGCTGGCGCGCGTCATCGGCTTCGTGCGAGAGACCTTGCTGGCCCATCAGTTCGGAGTCACATTCGCTGTTGACGCTTATAAGGTCGCATATTCGATCCCGCAGACCTTATTTCTATTTGTGCCCGGGGCACTGAACGCGATCTTCCTCACCTCGATCAAGGGGCTGCTGACTGAGCGCCGTTCTGAAGATGCGGTGAGGCTGTTCCGGCAGATGCTGACGCTGGTGACCTTCTTGTATCTGGCCCTCGCTGTTCTGGGCTATGTGTTCGCTGAGCCGATCACTCGGTTGATCGCTCCGACTTACGCCGGTGCGGAGCTTGCTCTGACTGTGCAGATGATGCGGATCATGTGGCCTGCCGCGGTGTTTATCGCGCTCATCGGGCTGTTCCAGGCGACGTTGAACGCACATGAAGATTTCTTCTGGCCGATGCTGGGCGGCATCTTGAACTCCGTGATCGTCATCGCTGCTTATCCGCTTCTCGTGCCCAGTCTCGGCATCCAGGGGGTGGCGATCGGAACGACGCTCGGATTCGCTGCGGCTGCTCTCACCATGCTGTTGCCTCTTCGGAAGCGCCGCTATTCCTTCCGTCCCAGCATGGCCTGGAACAATGCGGAGATGCGCTCGATCGGTGAACGCTTCGTGCCGATCATGATCGGCTCATCGGTTACGCAATTAACGGTGTTCCTCGAGAAGTACATGGTTACGCCTCTCGGAGAGGGCAAGGTCAGCTCTTTGACCTATGCGAACACCTTTTTCCAATTGCCGATGTCCATCTTCGTATCCGCCTTCGCATTGCCGATACTGCCATATCTCGTTGAGTATTATAAGAAGAAAGAAATTCAGAAGATGAAGGAGTCGCTTGAGAACTCACTGCAATATCTTCTGATCCTGATCATACCGGTGTCGGTCGCGATGCTGGTCATACCGGAGCCTCTGCTCAGCCTCATCTTCCAATGGGGGACGTCCAGCCAGTTCGATGCCCATGCGCTCAAGCTGACAGGTTATGCACTGTTCTTCTACAGCTTCGGGCTCATGTTCCTCGCGGGGCGGGATCTGTTCACCAGAGCCTTCTATGCGATGGAGAATACGAAGCTGCCGGTGTTCGTCGCGGTGTTCAGCATCGGCGTGTTCTTCGCAGCCGGCATGGCACTTACCCGAACCTTCGATCATGGCGGCATCGCGCTTGGCGCCTCGATCTCTGCGGCGACCAACATGCTGCTCCTCGGCTGGCTATTGCGGCGCAGGATTGGTTCCATGCTCAGCCGGCGTTTCTGGATCACGCTGCTAAGGACATGCATAGCTTCATCGGTCATGGCGGTCATCATCCGCGGTGTCCTGTATCTCTGGAACTGGAGCGGCGTTCATTGGGTCATCTATAAGGGGGCCGTTATCTTCGTCATCGGCTTCGGCGCTGTGATCTATGGGCTGCTGCTGATCGCGCTGAAGGAGCCGAAGGTGAAGGAACTGCTGCAGAAGGTGAAAGCGAAAGTGTATAGAGGGGATGCATAACAGTGAAAGTCATCTATGTCATAGGCGGCGGTGAATTCGGCGGGGCGGAGAAGCACATCCTGGATCTGCTGATCGAGATCAAGCAACATGGCGTACAGGGCAAGGTGATCTGCTTCTACGAAGCGGAGTTCTCGCAGGCGTTGCGGGAGCGGGGCATCGAGGTGACGGTGCTGGATTACGGCCGTTTCGATGCGCGGCTCGCGAAGGGACTGCGCCGGGTATTTCGCGAGGAGAAGCCGGATCTCATCCATACGCACGGCGTGAAAGCGAATTTCTTCGCCCGGCTGGCAGCCAAGGATCTGGCGGATGTACCGCTCGTCACGACCGTACACAGCCTGCTGAGATTCGATTATGAGAACTATCTGTCCTATCGCATCGTCTCTTGGATGGAACGGGTGACCCGCCGGTACAACAGCCATTATATCGCCGTGTCCAGATCGATCGGTGATTCGCTGCTCGCCGAGCATATCCCGCCTGAACAACTGACCATCGTCCATCACGGGATCGACGTGGAGCGCTTCCGTCCGGGAGAAGAGGGCGATGAAGAGCAGCTGGCGCGCAAGAGAGCGTTGCGGGCGGAGTGGGGCGTACCGGAGGATGCCTATGTGATCGGCAGTGTCGGAAGGCTGGTCAAGATCAAGGGCATCGACTACGCGATCCGTGCGATGACGCAGGTCGTGAAGGCAGAGCCGCGCGCTCATCTCGTGATCATCGGCCAAGG
>Ga0310829_1001835_pt1 | contig 10883 bp, 9 predicted proteins | sample WT_ome_4_FD_202244 | JGI IMG/M metagenome (GOLD analysis project Ga0310829, IMG submission 202244) | Sorghum-adapted microbial communities enriched on wild type (WT) sorghum from Joint BioEnergy Institute, Emeryville, California, United... ... | reverse complement strand
GGCTTCGACTTCACAGCCGACGTCGTAGCTCCCGCGATGACCGACGTGGCGAGCTTTCTGCTTCCATTGCTCTGGTACGGCAGTCTTAAGGATCTGGGCGGTAAGGGAAAGCGCTTTCGCTCGGACCTGGAGCTGTTCTTGAACTCCTACACCAAGTATAGCCCCGCTCCCAGCTTGGACGTCTCAATCTTGTTCTGCCTCATCGAACTGATGCGCCGACAGCAAATCTTGAAAAAGCAGATCGCCGAAGTCGGATTAAGAAAACGCTGGTCCAAGCTCGCCCATCTCAAAGCAACACAACGTGTGTTCCTTCACATGACGCGAGAATTCGCGTGACAGTCACGAGATTTCCACAGGCCAAATGCTCAGACTACGTATTTTTCATCTGGATAACAGGCAATCGGTTGCTTGTCGGCACGCCCTCGCGTAACATTTGCATGAGGCAATTTGTCACGAGTGGAATTAGATGATATCTTTGGCGAACCGCGGAACCTTGCGCTGGCGTGTGGTGGTGATCACTCAAGGCATGCCAGCTCGACCGTCACAACCGGAAGTTAACCTTGATTCGCAAAGAAAAACCCTTGATTGAAATGAATCAATTCAGCTTAATACTTTAGCAAGCTAACGACCCGTAGACCTTTGGTCTTGGATAGCCGAGGTGATGTAGGGGGAGCAGACACATCGGTCTGCAGTTTTCGATGGCCGTCGTTTCGTATCTTGTCGACGATGCTGGGAGGATCTGGGATACCGGATCGAGTCAACTAAGATCAGAGCTTGACGCTTTCGGCATTCAAAACTTCCCCGACTACGTCATTAAGAACCTCGGTTTCATCCGTCTCGAGGGGCGCGGTAAATCAGCAATGATTTGGCTCCGCTCGCAAACCGTAGCGCCGGCTGCCTTGGATCGTGTTGTGAGTTGGCTTACGGCGGAGCAGATCGAGCGGGTACTGGTCAACACCTACGAGAACAAAAGCTGGCAACATCAGATCCTGGCACCAGCTCGCACAGGCACGTATGCGGCTCTGTTTAATCTCCGAAAAGATACGTCAACTGGGTACGAGCATAGGAACCGAGTGCTGGCGCGGCCGATCGATGCCGTGCAACTTGCGCCTGAATCTCCGCTTTCTCGCGCCCTCGCTATGTGGCATGCAACAGGTGGCGATTGGCGCAACCTCGCCCGCGTGTCGGGCTTCGGCGCTGCAGTACAGCATAGATACACGCTGTTTGAGATCCGCGGCGACCGCAGTTTTGTGCTTCGCGGTTATGGAAACGGCCTGCCCAACTGCGCCAAGATTTGGATGGAGAAGACGCTGAATTCCTGCATCTACGACCATCCGGATCTCAGCTATATCTGGTTGTGCGTCAGCAGCTATCGGGAGGTCGTCAAGAACGGCCGACCTGAGCTTGAAGAAGTCGATGCTGTCGTGAGTTGGCCGGGAGCGGAAAGACAGCGGCGGCGCTATCTGAGGCTGTTGCTGCCGCTGTCCGAAGAAGGTCGTTTTATCTACCTCTTAAGCGTGACCGCCGAGGACACCAATATCGATCTCAAAGCTGTCAGCTAGGTATTCAGCGATCAGGTGGAATGTCTCGTCGCGTTTGACCGAAAGAAAGGCCACGCGACGCGTCCCTACGACAGAATTCGTCAGGTGAACGGCCCAATCCACGTTGGTGTAACCAAAGCGTTTGGCGAATCCGCGTTGATGAATTTCCTCTGCCATGATGCTGACGATGGTCTCGGCCGGCCATTGGGTTAGCGCGTATGCTTTCCCGATATGAGGCAAAATTCTCGACAATCCGCGCCCGCGATAGTCGGGATGATACCAGGCCGCCCCTGAGAAGACTGTCAGTCCAGTCACTGTCTTTGCGCTCGGTGCTGTTACCTCGCACTTCTCACCTGGACGACGCATCCGCTCCGGGTCTTCATAGAAGAGCCTGAGACTGGTGGCCTCTTCATGAAAGTTCGTGCCTGTCCAATCGAAAAGCCGGCAGGCGTGCGTGCCGACGATCCGCCCCTTCGGATCGCGCGCGACAATGCAGAAGAAGTTGTCCGGAGTAGGCTTAAAATCGCGATGATCAAAGATTGGAAGCAAAGGAAGCCAACTGTCTCGGTTCGCCTCGTTGGTCTCAACGAGTTCTTTAATGGGGGCAAAATGCAGCGTCAGGCCCCGAGCCCGCACCTCTGAATTCGCGCGAAGGAAAAAACGCCCAAGTAATCCGACGGGACCGTAGTTAACTTCGAGCTGACTTAGGAAATCGCTTCCCGGACTTGCAGTTGAATCGTACGTAGGCTGACCCTTTAGCAGTTGCATGATGCTGCTCCAATGGCTGCTCGCACCGCGACAAACAACGCTGCGCCCGCGTCCCCCAGCAGGACATCAGCGTTCAATCGAGCGAGTTGAGGCGGCAGTGCCCGATGGCCCAGTCTTACGGAGCGTTTGGCAAGATCATGCGGCAGGTAGCAGGAAATAAACAATTTCCTGCTAATTGTTACATTTTTGCACCCGTCCAGTGCTCAACTTTTGGAATTATGTAAAAAATTGAAATTTCCCCACTTTGTTCACAAATACTGTTGATCTGGCGGTGTAATGGCAGACGGAAGGTTTTCCCTCTGACGATTTGGTGGATGACGCAAAAGAGATGATGACGCCGCACACCTCCTCATTTCGGAGTGTGGCTAAGCTTCGATTCCGCAGAAGCTAAAGGACGTGAAAGCTCTCCTTGGGCAGTGAGAATCGGCCTCATCTGCCCCCTGCAATTGCAAGTAGAAACTACAAAAAGGCCCTTTCGATCTTGAGACCACGGTGCGGATCAACCGCGTGCCGCCTTCAACGCGCGCGGAAGCTCTTCGGCTAGAATGTCGAGGTCGGCGTCCGTGCCCGCGCTGATGCGGATGCAGCGGTCGAGTGGTGCAACGCCAGGCATCCGCACGAACACATCGCGAGCGATAAGCTCTTCGAGGACGCGCCTTGCGAAAGCCCCGTCACCACCACAATCCACCGCAACGAAGTTGGTCGCGGAGGGCAGCGCCTCGAGGCCATTGTCCCGGCTGATGGCGCCGATTCGTTCACGCGCCGCGGCGATCTTCGCCACGACCTCGCTGAGATAAGGCTGATCGGAAAGAGCTGCCAGGGCAGCGACGTGAGCCATCCGATTCACGCCGAAATGATTGCGGATCTTGTCGAAGGCACGCACGACTGAGGCCTCGCCAATGGCGTAGCCAACGCGGAGACCTGCGAGGCCATAAGCCTTGGAAAACGTGCGCAGCCGCAGGACCTGCGGATTGCCGACGTCGATCGGCGGTATGGCGTCCGGCGGCGCTGTGTCCGAATAGGCTTCGTCGAGCAGCAGCAACGCCCCCGACGGCACATTGTCGATGAGCCGCTGAACCTCTTGCGCATTCCACCATGAGCCCATCGGGTTGTCGGGATTAGCAAAGTAGATGAGCTTCGCATTCTCACGGCGCGCGGCATCCAGCAATGCCTCAGGGTCTTCGCGATCCCCAACGTACGGCACCCGGACAAGTCGCCCACCATATCCCGCAACGTGAAAGTTGAACGTCGGGTAGGCCCCGAGCGAGGTGACGACCACATTCCCCGGCTCGATAAGCATTCGCACCGTGTAGCCGAGCAGCGCATCGATCCCCTCGCCCACCACGATGTTCTCGAAGCTGACGCCATGATGCTTAGCGACAGCTGTCTTGAGGTCGTGATTCTCGGGATCGGCGTACATCCAACATTCTGCAGCGGCCTGCTGCATCGCCGCGATCGCGCGCGGAGATGGACCGAAAACGCTCTCATTCGCCCCGATTCGCGCACGGAACTTGCGTCCGCGCGCGCGTTCCTGAGCTTCCGGCCCGACGAACGGCACAGTCGCCGGCAGCTCTGCCACAAGTTTGGTGTAGCGAGGTCCGCGCAGATGCTCAGACAATTCCGTCTCCTTGCGTATTCACAAAATCAAAGCAGCCCCAGCTCGGCCAAATCCTTGCGCATCTGCGGCGGAAGTTGAGCCAGCTGTTGTGACGCACGGGCGTCGAGATCGGGTGGCGCGTCGGCGGGCTCGAGATAACGCCAGCCCTGAAAGGCGCGCCGGGGCACCGGATGCGTCGGAACAAGCTCAGGGTCAAGGAAAATGAGGCAACAGGGAGCGCCGTCAGGCTTTTGTCCTTCGCCGAAGCCGGTGATGCGTTGGCGCACCTGAATGACGCCCTTGATGACCCAGTAGAGCGATCCACCATCCAGCAATTCGGCCTGCCGCTTCGGCACCATGCGCGTGCGGTGAAAGAGGCGCGGCTGCTGCCCCGCAGCCTTTTGCGCCGCGAGCCGACCCTTCTGCCACTGGGCCAGCTCCTCGATGCTGTCGACACCGACGCACAGCTTGATGATGTGCACGGTCATTGGGCTGCGCCCCTCTTCTTGAATCAGGGAAGAAAGCCTTAACGCACGCTCTCCTGAGGTGCAGCAGACGGCCTGCCATGGCAAGTGTCACGTTGCGCCTCCCCAACGACTTCGTGGATTTCCTTGACCCGCAGGCCTCGAACTCCAACGATGCGGCAGAACCAACATTTCAGCTCACGCCTGCCCTTTGGGATCCCTTTTCAAGGAAACTGCCCCATGGCCCCGGTGCGTATAGCCCTTATCGGCTCCGGCATAATCGGCCGGCGGCATATCGAGGCGCTGAAAACCAATCCGGAAAAGCACGTGCTCGCCGCAATCGCCGACCCGGCATCCGCGGCTGAAAGATTGGCATCCGAGCTCAGCGTTCCCCACTACGCCAGCCACGAACCCCTGCTGGACCGAGAAAACCCGGACGGCGTCATCATCGCCACGCCGAACCAGCTTCACTGCAGCGTTGGGATCGCCTGCATCGAGCGTGGTATTCCCGTTCTCGTCGAAAAACCCATCGCCGATACGATTGCAGCCGCGCTTGATCTCGTCGAAGCCGGAGAGCGCGCGAACGTGCCGATCCTCGTCGGGCATCACCGCCGCCATAACCCGATCATGCGGAAAGCGGTCGAATTGGTCCGTTCGGGCGGCATTGGACAGGTCATCGCAGCGGCTACCCTGTGGCTCTGCCACAAGCCGAAGGACTACTTCGACATCACGTGGCGGCGCGAGCCGGGCGGCGGGCCGCTCCTCATCAATGCCATCCACGACATCGACTGCCTGCGCATGCTCTGCGGCGAAATCGAAACCGTGCAGGCGAAAACAGCGAACATGGCTCGCGGCTTCCCGGTGGAAGATACTGCAGCCGCGATCCTCACTTTCGCGAATGGTGCACTCGGCACGCTACTCGTCTCGGACAGTGTTTCGGCGCCGTGGAGCTGGGAGTGCACCTCGCGTGAAAACCCGTTCTATCCGCACGAACCGGAGAACTGCTATTTGATCTCGGGAACGCGCGGTTCGCTCAGCGTCCCCTCGCTCGAACACCGTTGGCACGATGAAGGACAGGAGAGCTGGGGCGTGCCACTGACGCAAAAGCGCATTCCCTTCATGCCCGCAGATCCTTACATCGAGCAGCTAAGTCATTTCGTAGATGTTATCCGCGGTAAGGCCGAGCCCGTCCCGAGCGGCGCCGACGCAACGCGTACGCTCGCAGCGACGCTTGCCATCGCGGAGTCCGCGAAGACAGGTTTGCCCGTGCGCGTAGCCGATCTGCTGCGGCGCGAGAGGAGCTGAGGGAATGAGCACTGAGAACAGGGCCGCATGTGTAATCGGCTGGCCGGTCAAGCATTCTCGTTCGCCGAAAATGCACGGCTGGTGGCTGAAGCATTACGGCATCGACGGCGAATACCGGATGGAAGAGGTGTCGCCGGAAGAATTCCCCGCCTTCATCGCGAACCTCCGCAGCCACGGTTACGTCGGGGCGAATATCACGATTCCGCACAAGGAGGCCGCCTTCCACCTGACCCAGCCCGATGAGCGCGCGCGGGCTGTCGGCGCCTCAAATACGCTTTGGTACGAGAACGGCGAGCTGCGCTCCACGAATACGGACGTGGAAGGTTTCCTTGGCGCTCTGGATGCCGGAGCACCGGGATGGGAGCAGAACAAGGATCGTCCCGCCGTCGTATTCGGCGCCGGCGGAGCCTCACGAGCCGTCGTCTGGGGGCTACTCGAGCGCGGCGTTGCGCGGATCCACGTCGTCAACCGCACGTTCGAGCGCGCGGCCGAAATGGCGAAGCTCTACGGAGACCGCATCGTCCCTGCCCCTTGGGAGGATCGGAACAAAGTGCTCGAAGGCGCGGGCCTTGCGGCGAATGCCACATCTCTCGGGCTCAAGGGCAATCCCGATCTCGACGTTGACCTCTTGCGCATGGCGCCGGGTGGGGTGGTTGCAGATATTAATTACGTGCCGCTTGAAACGAAGCTGCTGGCGCAGGCGCGGCGGCTCGGGCTCAAGACCGCCGACGGCCTGGACATGCTGCTTTATCAAGGCGTGAGAGGCTTTGAGCTATGGTTCGGCGTACGCCCGGAAGTGACGCCCGAACTACGGGAGCTGCTCGCCCAGGACATTCCGAAGTCCTGAGCGCCTAAAAATCCGCCCGCTCCTTCTCAAACGGAATCGTTCGCACAACTTCGTGCTGATCGGCCTAGACCGTCCGCTCCACGCGGAAGCCCGGTTCAACCGGCAAACCTTCGTCTACGATCTCAACGCCGGTCACACGCGCAGCCGGCGGCCCTTTCTCACACCGCCGGAGCATTTCCGCGACGGCTTCGACGTCTCCGCCGAACAAGGCTTCGACGGTGCCGTCGCGGCGGTTGCGCACCCAGCCGCTGAGACCGAGTGCGTGGGCTTCATCAGCCACCCATGCGCGAAAGCCCACGCCCTGAACGCGGCCTTCGATGCGAACATGCACGGTGCGGAGCGATGAAGCAGACATCGTCGTGAGGTCGATCTTAGTACCCTAAGGCACAACCATCCTTTCGCGGATCGGAGGCGCCGATCAACACGCCGTTCTCGTGGTCGAAGCACACGGCCTGACCGCCGCCCCATGGCTCGCTGCGCACCGAAACGCGGTGGCCCATTACGGCGAGCTTCTCCACCGTCGCGCTCGGAACAGATTCCTCGACCTGCAGTTCCTCGCCCTCAAAGAACACGCGGGCGCAATCGATGGCCTCCTGTGGGTCCATACCAAAATCGAGAATATTGGTGAGCACATAGGCATGGCCCATGGGCTGGAAGGCGGCGCCCATGACGCCGAACGAAAGGAACGGCTTGCCATCGCGCATGGCCATTGCTGGCACGAGCGTATGCATGGGCCGCTTGCGGGGCGCGATGCAGTTCGGGTGCTTCGGATCGAGCACGAAGCCCTGCCCGCGGTTGTGCAGCATCACGCCCGTCTTGCGCGTCATGATGCCAGAGCCGAACGGGCTGTAGATGGAGTTGATGAAGGAAACCGCCATCCCCTGCTCGTCCACGACGCTGAGATAGATCGTGTCCGAGCCTGACGGCTGCGGGACGGGACCAAGATCCGGCGTGCGCCGTTTCGGATCGATCCGCCGCGCCAGGTCGCTGATGACGGCATCGGACAGCATGTGCTCCACGGGTACGCTCGCCATCTCCGGATCGGCCACGAACGCATCGCGCAGGGCGTAGGCGAGCCGGCCCGCCTCCATCATCATATGGTAGCGCTCTGCGCTAGTGGCGTCGTTCGTCCCGAAGCCGGTCTTCTCCAGGATCTTGAGCATGATCAGGGCGACAATGCCCTGATTGTTCGGCGGCAGCTCCCACAGCTCGACGCCGCGGTACGTGACGGAAATCGGATCCACGTAGGAGCACCGCTGAGCGGCGAAGTCCTCGAGCGTGTGGAGACCACCAAGCTCCCTCAGCTCGGCGACGATATCCTCAGCCACCTCGCCCTGATAGAAGCCGTCACGGCCCTGCTCGGCGATGATCTTCAGTGTGCGGGCAAGCGCGGGAAAGCGCATCACCTCGCCGACACGCGGCGGCCGGCCATTCGGCAGCAAATGCTGGCGTGATCCCGGGTGTCCTTTAAGCTTTTCGGCGACGTTGGCCCAATCGTAGGCGACGCGCGGCGCGACCGGAAATCCGCCCTCCGCATACTCGATGGCCGGAGCCAGAATGCGGGACAGCGGCTTGGAGCCATGATCGGCGAGCAGCGTCGTCCAACCGTCGATGGCACCGGGTACCGTCACCGCGTGCGGCGACTGCATCTCGATCGCCTTGATGCCCTTGGACGCATACCACTCGGCTGTTGCCGCCGCTGGCGCGCGACCGGAGGCGTTCAACCCAATCAGCTTCTGTCCCGGTTTTGCGATGATGGCGAAACAGTCGCCACCGATGCCCGTCATTGGATGCTCAACAACGGCGAGCACCGCCGCAGCCGTCAGCGCCGCATCCACCGCATTGCCGCCCTCGCGCAAGATCTCGATGGCCGCCTGCGTCGCGAGCGGATGTGACGTGGCACACATGGCGCGCCGGGCGTAGACAGGCGAGCGGCCAGGCATATGGAAGCTGCGCATTTTGGGGTCCCCTGCGTGATTGTTGGTTGGCGCCGAAAAGGGGCGCGGTGCGGATGGCTTGCGTACGACCTGACCATGTTGCCGTACGCGCGGCGCAAGCTGCAAGCCCTGTCAGGTAAGCCAGTCGCGATAGGGTGGATGCCGGTCCTTCATGTCTTCGTAAAGCCAGACCATACGGTCGAGGAACCACAGCTTGCAAAGCATGACGAGGACGAGCCCGGACAACGCCGGCCAGAACTCGAGCCGAACAAGTCCCCAAATGAAGATAACTGCTCCTGCAGCTGAAAAAGTTGACAGGATGTTCGGCATCAGCCGGTGATGTGCCGGCACCGGCACTTGCCGGCGGTTCAGCCAGACACGCTCGCCCAGTACGCCCTTGGAGGCCCAATTGTCGGTTGACCGCGGTGGCGGAAAAGCTCGCGGATTGATCCAAAGCCAAAGGATCACACCGGCAATCGGCAACAGCGACCACCAGCCAATCCAGATGCGACTCCGCACGGCCAGCATCAGGAGCGGCAGTGAGATAACGCGGGTCCAGACGCTCCAAGGGTTGGCATGGCGCGCCCACGCCTCGTCATCCATGCGGAAAAGCTGGGCGAGGCGACGCTCGAATGTCATTGGTCCTCCTTTCGAGAACCAGGGCGCGGCTTAGGCAAACTCCATGATCACGGCATCGACGGCGAGGCTGTCGCCCGGCTTGGCGTTGATGGCCTTTACGACTCCGTCCCGCTCGGCGCGCAGCGTGTTCTCCATCTTCATCGCCTCGACCACGGCAAGCGGATCGCCAGCCTTCACCTCCTGGCCCGCCTCGACATAGATGGCCTTCACGAGGCCAGGCATCGGACACAAAAGTACCTTGGACGTATCGGCCGCCGCTTTCACCGGCATCAGCGCCGCAAGCTCGGCCTCCCGCTCCGTGTAAACGCGCGCCGGCACGCGTACGCCGCGGTAAGACAGCTCGAAACCATTGAGTATTGGGCGCACCTGCACGGATACATCGCGGTCGCGGACCATGCCGGACCATACAGGGTCACCCGGCCACCATTTGGATGCGATTTCCAGCGTTTCGGACGGATTTCCGTCATCATCCAGCAATGTCACCGTGGTCGGCCCATTGAGCTCGCCGTCCACGATCACCCGCCGACGAACACCGTTTCCGACATCGACGACGCGGCGCTTTGCAAAAGTAACAGGCCGGCCAGGCATCTGACCTGTGATCTTCCGTCGTCGGCAATTGTGGAGGTGATCGATCGCAGCAGCGACAGCCGCGAGAATTTGCAGGTCTTCGCCTTCAGGCGCCCGCGGCTCGAAGCCGTTGGGATATTCCTCCTGAATGAACGTCGTCGACAGATTGCCCGCGCGCCAGCGCGGATGCTGCATCAATGCGGTGAGGAACGGAATGTTGTGTTTGATGCCGTCGATATAGAAGGCGTCGAGTGCCTGCGCCTGTAGCTCGATGGCCGCCTCGCGCGAGGGTGCGTGCGTGATGAGCTTGGCGATCATCGGGTCGTAGTACATCGAGATCTCGCCACCCTCGGCCACGCCGGTGTCGATGCGCACGGCCATGCCTTCCCCTGACCCCTGAGCGGGAGGGCGATACTTCACGAGGCGGCCGGTGGACGGCAGGAAGTTGCGGAAGGGATCCTCGGCGTAGATGCGGCTTTCGATCGCCCAGCCGGTGAAGGTCACGTCCTTCTGCCGGATTTTGAGCTCCTCGCCGGCAGCGATCCGGATCATCTGCTCAACGAGGTCGATCCCGGTGATCATTTCTGTCACCGGATGCTCGACCTGCAGGCGGGTGTTCATCTCGAGGAAATAGAAGCTCTTGTCCTGCCCGGCGACAAACTCCACCGTGCCGGCCGAGTCGTAGCCCACGGCCTTTGCAAGCGCGACGGCCTGCTCGCCCATGGCCTTGCGGGTCTTCTCGTCAAGCAGTGGTGATGGCGCTTCCTCGATGACCTTCTGATTGCGGCGCTGGATAGAGCATTCGCGCTCGCCGAGATGAATGACATTGCCGTGCTTGTCCCCCAGCACCTGAATTTCGATGTGCCGGGGATTGACGATGAACTTCTCGATGAAAACCCGGTCGTCGCCGAAGCTCGCCTTCGCCTCGGAGCGCGCCGCGTCGAACTCCTCCTCCAGCTCTCTCCGGTTGTGGGCGATGCGCATGCCCTTGCCGCCACCGCCGGCGGACGCCTTGATCATCACGGGATAGCCGATTTCCTCGGCGATGCGGGCGGCCTCGGCTGCGTCTGCGATCTCCCCCAGGTAGCCGGGCACCGTGGAGACCTTTGCCTTGGCGGCCATGCGCTTCGACTCGATCTTGTCGCCCATGGCCGCAATCGCTTTGGGATTGGGGCCGATGAACACGATGCCCGCTTCCGCCAACGCGAGCGGGAAGGC
>Ga0310829_1001827_pt1 | contig 10926 bp, 6 predicted proteins | sample WT_ome_4_FD_202244 | JGI IMG/M metagenome (GOLD analysis project Ga0310829, IMG submission 202244) | Sorghum-adapted microbial communities enriched on wild type (WT) sorghum from Joint BioEnergy Institute, Emeryville, California, United... ... | reverse complement strand
TATAAGAAAACGATCAGGCAGTACCACAGCGGGAACTGACTGATCTTCCTTGACACACAGCTATCCGTTAACCAGGAATGTACCGGAAATAATCAAAGAACGCCGGACTCCGGCTCGGCTTGCCATTGCCGCTGGCATACATGGCGATATAGACGCCGGTGAAGCCTCCTGCCACTTCGGTGGAGAGAAGAGACGTTTCGCCGTTTCCCATAATCATCCGTGTGCCGTCCTGTGAAGTGACCCAGAACGTATATTCCTCATCAACGGCTGATACTCCAAGCTCAACGCCGATATCTGCATATGCGATCTCCTGCTCGATCTTCCACAGGCTGCCGACTCTTCTCCTCAGTCGCAAGTAATTCTGACCGTGCTGGCGGATCAAGCTCAGATCATAGTGATAACGCTCATTCATGTAGACCGTCAGGCCGGCTTCCTCGCCGTCTTGCCCAGGCTGGAACTCCAGATACGTGCTGATCTCGCATTTCAGGTGCTGCTGCCTGCGGCCGACGAAGGCCGGAGACGCGTAATCGTCCAGCGAGCACGGCTCACCATATAGGGTTAACCAGCCTGGGCGCTCGGTCAAGGACCAACTGCCCTCAGCCGGGTTGCGGCAGAAATTCCACACAGGGTCAAGGAGCGGCTGGTCGAAATCATCCTTATCGAGCCATGCGGAAGGTTGGCTGACAGGCCAGGAGCCGGTCTCGTACGTAAGTTCGATCCGTCCCTCCGAGCCGATGGTCGGCCACCCGTCTTCGGACCAATTGACAGGAGCGAGAAACGTCTCTCGTCCGAGATGATGCCGCTTCGGATAGCCTACTGGACGTATGCCGAGAAATACCGCCCACCATGTGCCGTCCGGCGCCTGCACCAGATCGGCGTGGCCGGTAGCCTGGATCGGCAGATTGGTGCTGCGATTGGACATGATCGGGTTGCGCGGATGTGCCTCGTATGGTCCGGAAGGATGCTTGCTGCGCGCGATCGTCTCCATATGCCCGTATTCAGTTCCGCCTTCGGCGATCATCAGATAATACCATTCGCCGATTCGATAGATGTGCGGCCCCTCCGGACAACTCCCGCCCGTACCGTACCACAGCAGGATGCGGTCCGTGAGCACGCGGCCGGTCTCGATATCGAGCTCTGCCTGATAGATGCCTTCCGGTTCAACCTGATACTGGTTCGTTCCAGTCACGTATACCTTGCCGTCTTCATCGAAGAACAAGTCCGGGTCGATGCCGGGCCAGCCTTCGATGATGACCGGCTCAGACCACGGCCCTTCCGGTCGATCGGCATGAACATAGAAGTTGATGCCGGTCGTCACGTTCGTTGTGATCACATAGAATCGACCGTTGTGATAACGGATCGTAGGCGCATAGATGCCCAGTGAAGACGGGTAGTGGTCCTTGCGCGCCAGCGGCAGTTGGCTGGGACGCGTCAGCACATGCCCTAGCTGCTTCCAGTTCACCAGGTCGCGGCTGTGGAAGATCGGAATGCCTGGGAAGTATTCGAAGGAACTGGTGATCAGGTAATAATCATCCCCGACCCGGCAGATGCTCGGGTCGGGGTGGAAACCGCTGATAATCGGATTGTGATAGATCATAGGGGAATCCTCCGTTCACAATGCTTGCATTATCGGATAAAGCGGAATCTGCTTACGTTCATCGGGCTGCTGAAGACCAGATAGACGTCTTGTCGGCCGGATGCGCCGACAACGCTGGAGGTATGTGTCTGCCAGCTCTGTTCACCGCCGGTTGCGGGGATGCTGCACTCGCTGACGAGATGACCATCTGGAGCACCAAGCCGGATCTCGATCGTCCCGCCTTGCGTGCTTGCCGCTCGCACCTCGAAGCAGCTCACGCCGCCCCCAAGTTCGGCATCATGGAAGCTGATCCAGCTGCCTGGCCGAGTGAAGCTTGCACTGCTGCCGCCTTCACGGCACTCGCCGATCACGACGCCCTCATAGTCGTCATAGTTGATGGCCTTGGTCATCTCCAGCAAGTTCCGCGGCGGAATCGTCTCGCCGTCTACGTACAGTAGGCTGTTCAGACGGATGTCGCGTGAGGAACTGCCGACCATGATCTCATAATCTCCGCTTTCCAAAGCATATCGTTCGCGCGTGACATCCCAGATCGCCAGCTCGGAGGCTTTCAGTTCGAAACTGACGGTCTTCGTTTCACCCGATTCGATAGCTACTCGCTCGAACCCCGCAAGTTGTCTGAGCGGCCGTTTCACGCGCGAAGCACAAGCGCGAACGTAGAGCTGCACCACTTCCTCGCCGGGGAGATCACTGCTGTTCGTCACATCGACGCGGATCGTCACAGTACCGCTCACCGCGACGCGATCTTGTGAGAAACGCAGGTTGCTGTATACGAAGGAAGCATAGGACAATCCATGGCCGAACGGATAGAGCACATCGCCGTCGAAGTATTGATACGTGCGCTTGCCCTTGATGATATCATAGTCCATCATATCGGGCAGTTGCTCGCTTGAGCGATACCAGGTGAAGTTTAACCTGCCGGCTGGGTTATAGTCTCCAAACAGCACGTCTGCTACGGCATTGCCTAGCTCTTGACCGGCATGCGAGGTGAACAGAACCGCTGGAATATGCTCATCCACCCAGTTGATCGCGAACGGGTAACTGCCGACGATGACGACGATCGTGTTCGGATTGACGTTATAGACTTCACGAATCAGGCGTTCTTGTGCTTCCGGCAGCGTCAGATCCGGACGATCGATCGTCTCCTTGCCGTTGATGAGCGGATGATTGCCGACAACAACGATGGCCGCTTCCGCCGCTTTGGCGGCTTCGACAGCTTCCTGGAGTCCGTCTACGATCACTTCGCCGATGAAGGTATCCGCATGTTCGAAACCGGAAGCTTCGGTTTCCGCGAGCAGGCCGGAACCATCGGTATCGAGCCGCACGGCATGACCGTTCCACGTATTCAGCTTCACTGTACCAGCTTCAGCGTCCTTGTCCATGAGGATCACTTCCTTGGTGAACCAGCCCCAGATGTCATCTGCGGTGCCGCGCAGATGCTTGTCATCACTCGTCACATACTTGCCGCTCTCCAACACGCGCAATGTATGGCTGCCCCAGCCCCAGTCGGAAACCGCCAGTTTGACTGCTTGGTCAGCAGCCTCGGCGTCAGCCTTCAATCTGCCTTCTTCATCCAGCCGGACATATTGGCCAGCTGCGTTCTTCAACCGCACAACGTCGCTCCCGTCTCTGAAGACGAGATGGCGGTCACGGAGCTTCTCCGATATGGCGGTTTTGATCGTCACAGCGTAAGGCAGCGAGCCGCTGTACCAGTCGCGATAGACGATATCCGCCAGCGGTCCGATCACGGCAGTCTTCTTCAGCTTGTTGGCAGATAGAGGCAAGATGCCGTTATTCTTCAGCAGCACGATATTCTTCTTCGCTGCTTCATAAGACACCTCTGCATGCTCAGGAGAGAGGATGATCGATTCCGGGATCGCTGCATACGGGTTCCGATCATCCGGGTCGAACTCGCCGAGCCGGAAGCGGACGCGAAACGTATTGCGCAGCGCCGTATCGAGATCGTTCTCTGTCAGCAAGCCTTCCTCGAGAGCTTCACGGATCGCTTGCTTGGAGATGTCATGATCGTCGGTTATGCTGTCGATGCCGCTTTTGATCGTATGGGCGACGGCTTCCTTGTAATGGTCATAATAATGATGGTCGTTCACCGTGCCGAGCACGTCACCTGCGTCGCTGACGACGAAACCGTTCATGCCCCAGCGCTGTTTAACCACGCCGATGATGTCCGGATTCAGATTGGCTGGCACGCCGTTCACCGCATTGTAGGAAGTCATCATCGATTGCGCGCCGCCTTCGATGAACGGGATTTCGAACGCTTTCAGATAATATTCATACATATTGCGCGGATCGATGCTGACAGAGCAAGCGCCGCGGTCCAGCTCATTGTTGTTGCCGATGAAATGCTTCAGGGATGCAACCGCTTGAAGATAGAAAGGATGATCCCCCTGGATGCCCTTGACCAGCTCTGCAGCCAAACGGCCGGTCAGATGCGGGTCTTCACCGTAGCCTTCCTCCGTTCGTCCCCAACGAGGGTCGCGTTCCAGATCGACGGTTGGAGCCCAGAGCGTCAGCCCGTTGATCGCCGGGTTGCGCTTGTAGAAGCCGCGCGCTTCCTTGCCGATTACCTCACCGACGCGCTTCAATAGCTCCTTGTCCCAAGTGCTGGCGAGTCCGATCGGTTGGGGGAAGGTCGTCGCTTCACCCAGCCAAGCAACGCCGTGCGCGGCTTCGGTGCCATGCTTGTAGGGCTTCACGCTGAGACGGCTGATCTCGTCCTGATATTGGCACATCAGATTGATCTTCTCCTCCAGCGTGAAGCGTGACACCAGGTCATTCACCCTTGTTTCCAGCGGAAGATCGGGATTTTGATAAGGATACGTGTAGGTGGCCGATGAATCAGACATGGTCTCTGACAACCCCTTTCGAAAGTTTGGCTCGATTGTATCATTGCCATAATCAGCAACGATACCCGTAAGATTAGTGCGAAAATCCGTTGTTTTTTCGTCTTTTCCGATTCATTTGCGTTGACTCGCGGATTCCCTTAACATATATGTAAGATGTGTGTGATAAACGGGGGAACATGATGTGATGTATAAAGTAATGATCGTCGATGATGAGCCGTTGATTCGGGAAGGCCTGACCACCCTGATCGACTGGGAAGCCTACGGGTTTCAAGTTGTACAGACGGCCAAGGACGGTCTGGATGCGCTGGACAAGGTAGAAGCACATGCTCCGGACCTGCTGATCGTCGACATCCGGATGCCAGGCATGGATGGACTTCAGCTGATTGAGACGATCCGCAGCAGGCAGTTGGACCCTAAGCTGCTCATTCTGAGCGGATATGCCGACTTCGACTATGCGAAGAAGGCGATCAAATCCCGGGTCGAAGGATATATCTTGAAGCCGGTTGATGAAGACGAACTGGTTGAATACCTAACTTCTATCAAGCGCGCTCTTGATCGCGAACAGGTAGAGGCGGAGCAGTTCAATTCGGTGACGCGCAAATCTTGCGAGACATTGATCCAGTCCGTTCTAACAGGAAGCGGCTCCTATAAAGGCAGCATCTCGTCAAGCGCTTCTGAGCTTGGGTTGATCTGGAAGCAATATCAGGTGCTCCTCCTGCTCATTCAGTTCGACAACGCGCGGCAGGTTGATGTGCTGTCCAATGCGAGAAGCAAGTTGGAGAGCTGGATCGAGGAACAGGAGTTGGGTGTGGTGTTCATGCGTGATCTGCAGATCGGCATCTTGCTCCGCGGTCAATATACGACTAGCTCTCAGTTGGAGCGGTTGTACAAGGAACTGGACGAAGCGCTCAGCGACCTGGAACTGACCTATTATGCCGCGATTGGCCGCACCGTATATCGATTCGTGGACATCAAGGCTTCTTACGATGAAGCCTTCGAGCTCTTGAAGCGCAAATTTTACGCAGCCAGCGGACGGATCCTCAGCATGGGCTCATCGCCTGAGCTGAAGGGGATGATCGAAGGAGAGAAGCCGGAGTACGGCTTCGATGCCGAGCCTTATGCGGAGAAGCTCTACCTCGCGCTTGACGTGGCAAACAAGGAGACCATCCGCGAAACCTTGTCTAGCATGAAGAAAGAGATGATGCGCTATGATCTGTCTGAGCAAGCGGTTAAGACAGCCACCGTGCAGATGCTCTCTTCTGTAGTGGGCAAGCTTCTCCAGCATCACGAGGAGCTGAGAAGCGTCCATCAGGAATCGGCGTCTTGGATCCTGGAATTCTATCGCTATGAATCGATCAGCGAGATGTTCGCCTCGATCGAGGACAAGCTCTACCAACTCGTAGACCGTTTCGGTTCGATGAACAGCGAGACGTTGGTGAAGCGGATGATCGATCTCATCCATCGCAACTATGATGAGAATCTGAAGCTGGAGATGCTCGCCGATGTGTTTAACTATAACAGCGCCTACTTGGGCAAGATGTTTAAGAATCAGACCGGAGAATACTTCAACACCTATCTGGATAAGGTGCGGATCGAGAAGGCGAAAGAGCTGCTCGAGGAAGGACTGAAGGTGTATCAGGTGGCCGAGCGGGTCGGTTATACGAATGTCGATTATTTCCACAGCAAGTTTAAGAAGTACACAGGAGTCTCACCTTCCGCTTATCGGAGCAAAAGCAGCACACAGCACTAAATGTCTAATCTTCATAGGATAACTCGCATAAATGCATCGGTTGAACATGTTAAGCAGCAAAGCTATGATGCAGGGGAGTCTGGTTGGACTCTCTTACTTAGTTAAGCAACAGATGCTGCTGACGATCTAAACGGGAGGTTGAGGCATGAATCCTAACGATCATCAACGCAAGGAACGATGTGAACAGGGATATAAGTTATGGTACGTCAAGCCGGCAGGACGATGGGAAGAGGCGCTGCCGATCGGCAACGGCCGGCTTGGCGGCATGGTGTTCGGCGGTGTGCAGGAGGAACGCATCCAGTTGAATGAAGATACGCTGTGGGCGGGGTTCCCGCGCGATACGATCAATTATGAGGTGCAACGCTATCTGGCGCGTGCTAGAGAGCTCGTGTTCGCCGGCCAGTATGCCGAGGCTCAAGGTTTGATCGAAGCGCATATGCAGGGACGAGATGTCGAGCCTTATCAGCCGCTGGGCGATCTGCACATACGAATGAATAGTTCTACGGGGACAGAGGTCCCGGAAGCGTATCACCGGGAGCTGGATATCGAGCAAGGCATCGCGCGTTGTTCGTTCCTGCTGAATGGAGTGCGCATCGAGCGGGAATATCTGGCGAGTGCGCCGGACCAGATCATCGCTGTTCGCCTGCGTGCGGATCGTGCCGGGGCATTGGATGTTGAGGTCACTCTAACGACTCCTCATCCTGGTCAGGTAGAGTCGTCTGTTGTCTCAGCGAACCGCGCATCGCTCAGGATGTATGGCCAGAGCCCGAGTCACGTAGCGGACAACTATCGCCAGGATCATCCGCAAGCTGTGCTGTACGAGGACGATCGCGGCCTCCGATTTGCTGCATGGTTGGATATTCGCACTTCGGATGGCAGGCTTGCGCCGACCGGTCAATGCGTGAGCATCAGTGGAGCCAGCGAGATCGTCATCTTGCTGACGGCTGCGACGAATCATCGCGGCTTCGACCAGCAACCGGACCCGAACGACGCGCTCGCAGCGGATCGATGCCGCGCGGCGCTGGATGCAGCGGCTGGCTACAGCTATGAGGAGCTTCGAGAGCGGCATGCGGCCGAGCATCGCCGGTTGTTCGCCAGGGTGGATCTCTCGCTGGCAGAGGGATTAGAAGCAGTTTCCGATTCGGTTCACCAGATCCCGACGGATCAGCTGTTGCAGCTCTACCAGCAGCATATGGCAGAAGGTTCGCATGCGGAATGCCGCATGTGCAGATGGTTGGAGGAGTTGTATTTCCAATATGGCAGATACCTGCTGATGGCCAGCTCGCGGCCCGGTACTCAACCTGCCAATCTGCAGGGCATCTGGAATCCATACATTCAGCCGCCATGGTTCAGCGATTATACGACGAATATCAATACCCAGATGAACTACTGGCTGGCTGAGGTGTGCAACCTGAGCGAATGCCATGAGCCGCTGCTTCGCATGCTGGGCGAGCTCGCCGAGACGGGCAGGCGCACCGCAGCGATCCATTATGGCGCAAGGGGCTGGACGGCGCATCACAATGTGGACCTGTGGCGCATGTCGACTCCGACCGGCGGCGACGCCAGCTGGGCGTTCTGGCCGATGGGCGGCGCATGGCTGGCGATGCATCTGTGGGAGCACTATCTGTTCACCCGCGATGAGCGTTATCTGAAGGAGTACGCTTATCCGTTGCTGAAGGGGGCGGCGCTCTTCTGTCTGGACTGGCTGGTGGAAGGTCCGGACGGCTATCTGGTGACGAATCCGGCAACTTCACCGGAGAACAAGTTCGTCGATGAGCAGGGAAGACCTTGCAGCGTCTCGATGGCAACGACAAGCGATCTGTCGATCATCCGGCAACTGTTCGCGAACTGCATCGAAGCAGCTGAGGCGATCGGCGGGGACGAGGAGTTGACAGCGGAAGTGCAAGCAGCGCTGAAACGGTTGCCGCCGCTGCGCATCGGCAGATACGGACAACTGCAGGAATGGTGGGAGGACTTCCCGGAGCATGAGCCGGGACATCGCCACTTCTCCCATCTGATCGGCCTGTATCCGGGCACGATCATTCATGAAGGAACGCCGGAATGGCTGGCAGCTGCTCGCATGACGCTGCATCGCAGGCTGGAGCATGGAAGCGGACATACGGGATGGAGCTGCGCTTGGCTGATCAATCTGTTCGCCAGATTGCGCGACGGCGAAGCTGCGCATCGTTACGTGCAGACGCTGCTGACGAAGTCGACGTATCCGAACCTCTTCGATGCCCATCCTCCGTTCCAGATCGACGGCAACTTCGGAGGAACGGCAGGCTTCGCCGAGATGCTCTTGCAGAGCCACCTCGGCTCCGTCGATCTGCTGCCGGCATTGCCAGCGGCGTGGCGTTCGGGTTATGTGCGCGGCCTGCGCGCGCGCGGCGGCTTCGAGGTCGACATTGCCTGGCAGGACGGCTGGCTGACGGAAGCGCGTATCACTTCGCTGAATGGGGAGCCATGCCGCGTTCGTTACTTGGGATCGGATGCAGATGTGCTGCCGAGCGTCTTCAGGGAGAGCGATGAGATTGCCGCAGATGTAGATGAGCATGGCCGATTCGTGACCGAGGCTGGAGCAAGTTATCTTATCAGACTTGCATGATGAAACTTGACAGGGGCTGTGCAGCAAGTCCGTTTTAGAGTTCTCTTGACCTGCTCGCAGCCTCTTTTGCCATCGTACGAACGAATGGAGTTAACTTTTAAACTTCGTGCATAACCATAAGGGCATGATTTTCATGATGGAGTTAGAAATTTAACTTTAAGACCGGTTTTTCGAACCCCTATTCCGGTAATGGAGTTAAAATTCTAACTTCATTTGTAATAACGAGGTCTTTCGTCACTTTCACAGCACCTATCTTCGTTTTCACACGCTACTGTTGCCCTTGTACATAACGCTTGCGATAATCTCTCGGCGACAGCCCGATATGTTCCGTGAAACGGCGGGTGAAGTAGGCGGCATGCTCGAAGCCGACCTGTTCCGCGATGCGTGCGATCGGCCAATCGGTGCGCAGCAGGAGCAACTTCGCCTGATCGAAGCGATAACGCAGCAGATATTCCTGCGGTGTCATGCCATAGACTTGCTTCATGCAGCGGCTGATATAGTTATGGTGAAAATGCAGCGCATCCGACAACATCTCATTGGTGACTGGCAGGCGATAATTGTTCTTTAAGTATGACTCTGTCTGCTCTGCGAGCGTCACCGCCGGGCTGCTCTGATCTGCGAAGAGGCGCATGTCGAGCAGCCGCAGAAGTTCGGTGAACGCGGTCTGCTGCTTCCAGAATGCATTGGATTGAGGTTCTGAGGAAGCCTCCAGCATGGTGTCGAGCAGACCATAGATCGTCTCGGGATGGGGGATGGGGCCGTATTTGGGAAATTGGTATATATAAGGCGAAGCCGCACCGCGTTCTCCATCCACGTGCATGAGGTCTACAGCCTCCGTCTCTCTCCAGCTTTCTGCTGTCTGGATATGAAGCCAGTAGAAACTTGTCTCCTCCTCGCAAGGTCGAACGGAATAATGCCATGCATCCGGACGGAGCATCAGCATCTCACCCGGCTTCATCGACCACTGCAGCTCTTCCTCACCGATATAGAGGGTACCGGAACGAAGGATGATCATATCGAAGATGCCAATATGATGGCGATTCGGATGCGTATCTCCCGGTTTATAGTCAGACCGGCCGCATTCGAGCAGAAAGGGAAGCGGCGGCGTGATAAATTGCATGTACATAGCCTTGTTGCTCATGATCTCACTCCGGTTTGGTGTGATGGTTAAGTGTGAAATCGTATAAGTTTTCGGTTGATGTTGTCCATTTATCTTTTTATTATAGCGTATACAATGGGGACAGGACAGGTTGAAAAAGTGTAAATCGAAAGGGTGTAACGATCGATGGGACAAGATCAAACGATGAAACCGCTGCTGCCTTCCCAGGTTCGCATCGAGGATCCTCTATGGTCCAGGGTGGAGCGGCTCGTGCGTGAAGTTGTCATTCCTTACCAATATGAAGCGCTGCATGACCGGATCCCGAATGTTGACCCGAGCTATGCGATCCGCAACTTCCGCATCGCGGCTGGTCTCGAGGAGGGGGAGTTCGGCGGCATGGTCTTCCAGGACAGCGACGTCGCCAAGTGGCTGGAAGCGGTCGGCTACTCACTTATGACGCATCCCGATCCGGAGTTGGAGAAGCGAGCGGACGAGGTGATCGATCTCGTGGCGATGGCTCAGCAGCCCGATGGCTATCTCAATACCTACTTCACGATCAAGGAGCCGGGCAATCGCTGGACGAACCTGCTGGATTGTCATGAACTCTACTGCGCCGGTCATATGATCGAAGCGGCGGTCGCGTATTATCAGGCCACAGGCAAGCGCAAGCTGCTGGATGTCGTCTGCCGGTTCGTTGACCATATCGATACGGTGTTTGGCGACGAAGAGGGCAAGCTGCCAGGTTATGACGGGCATCAAGAGATCGAGCTGGCGCTGGTGAAGCTGTATGGTGTGACGGGCGATGAGAAGCATCTGCGTTTGGCGCAATATTTTATTGATCGACGAGGGACGGAGCCGCACTTCTTCCTGCAGGAATGGGAGCGCCGCGGCGGGATCTCCCACTGGGGCGGGGTCAAGCGGCCGGTTCATCTCCCTTATCATCAAGCGCATAAGCCGGTGCGCGAGCAGGATGTGGCTGTGGGGCATGCCGTACGTGCGGTCTATATGTACACC